>VOFH01003746.1_pt1 | contig 173542 bp, 286 predicted proteins | sample 5384091 | NCBI WGS metagenome assembly VOFH01 (sample SAMN12384727, study PRJNA508395) | human gut metagenome | isolation source: healthy gut G | host: Homo sapiens | reverse complement strand
ATTGGACGGATGGGGAACTATGTGAAGGAGATAATATTTTTTGAGGCAGAAGGAGTCTTTCATTTTGAAAAATATATCCAGAGCATGATAAAAAAAAGAAAACTGGTCGGAAAAAAAGCAATTGATTTCGCATCGAAACTAACAAAAAAAGTGTCCGGATATTGTAATTGTGACACAGGAGATCGGCTATGGTCTGGTTCCGGTAGACGCATTTGATCGCAGATACAGGGAACTGACCGGAAGGATCTGTACCGTACTTGCGGCAAATTCAGATCAGGTAGACCGGGTAGTATGCGGGATCGGTGTGACGATCAAAGGAGGAAATATCAAGTGAAGATAGAACTGGAAAATGTAAAACCTGCAGAAATAGAAAAACGCAGTTTTGAGATCATAACAGAAGAACTGGGTGATACGCATCTGATCCCCGGAACAGAACCGATCGTCAAACGCTGTATCCATACAAGCGCAGATTTTGATTATGTCAAGAACCTGATGTTTTCAGAAGGTGCAGTAGAAAAAGCGCTGGATGCTATCCGAAATGGTGCAGTCATTGTAACCGATACCCAGATGGGAAAAGCAGGTATCAACAAACGGAAGCTTGCAGAATACGGAAGCGAAGTTCTTTGCTTCATGTCCGATGAAGATGTAGCAGAAACTGCCAAAAGAACGGAACCACGCGTGCCGTTGCAAGCATGGAAAAAGCAGCCACCCTCGATAAAAAAATCATCTTTGCCATCGGAAATGCCCCCACTGCGCTGGTACGTCTCTATGAACTGATTGAGGATGGCAAATTAACCCCAGAACTCATCATCGGAGTTCCTGTAGGATTTGTAAATGTTGTCCAGTCTAAAGAGTTAATCCTTTCACTGAAAGACACACCATATATCGTGGCAAGAGGCAGAAAAGGTGGCAAAGAATATTGCTGCATGTATCTGCAATGCACTATTGTATATGTTGTAGATAGATAAGATGTTGGGGTCAAAAGGTATTTTGACCCCTTTGATACCAGATTGCTACGTGCGTTTTGCATCGGTTTTCTGACCTTTGCCCCTGGTATCTATATAATAAACAACCCTTATTTAATGAGGTTTTTGCATTCTAACTGTCTTTGCGATAATCAAAAAATTAACTATATTGTCAGAAAATAGACACAATTCAGTATTGAATTCTGACCTGTACTCTGCTATTATAATTGTATGCTAGTTGAAGGACAGCAGGAAGGAGAAATTGATTATGGGATTTTTAACAGGAAAGACTGCAATTATCACAGGCGGCGGAAGAGCTGTATTAAGTGATGGAAGCTGCGGATCTATTGGATATGGAATTGCAACAGCTTACGCAAAAGAAGGAGCGAATCTGGTAATTACCGGGCGTAATGTAAAGAAACTCGAAGATGCCAAAGAAGAACTGGAGAGACTCTATGGTATCAAAGTATTACCTGTACAGGCTGATGTCAGCGCGGGGGCTGATAATGAAGCAACAGTACAGAACGTAGTAAAGCAGGCAATTGATACATTCGGAAGAATTGATGTCCTGATCAATAATGCACAGGCATCCGCATCTGGTGTTACGATCGCAGATCATACAACAGACCAGTTCAATCTGGCAATGTATTCCGGCGTATATGCGGTATTCTATTATATGCAGGCATGTTATCCGTATCTGAAAGAGACAAAGGGATCTGTTATCAACTTTGCTTCAGGTGCCGGACTTTTCGGAAATTACGGACAGTGCGCATATGCGCGGCAAAAAAGAAGGAATCCGTGGACTTTCCAGAGTTGCCGCAACAGAGTGGGGACCAGATGGAATCAATGTCAATATCGTATGCCCGCTCGCATGGACAGCACAGCTTGAAAATTTCCAGAAAGCTTATCCGGAAGCATTCAAGGCAAATGTAAAGATGCCGCCGGCTGGACATTACGGAGATGTTGAGAAAGAAATCGGAAGAGTATGCGTTCAGTTAGCTTCGCCTGATTTCAAATATATGAACGGAGAAACACTTACCTTAGAAGGTGGAATGGGACAGAGACCTTAAGAAAAATCCATAAAAGCCAAAGAGAGTGCCTGTGCGTTTTTTGAATCGTACAGTCGCTCTCTTTTTATTTCATAGGAAATTCCGAAGAAATTTCCTATGAAATAAAAAGGCACTGTGTGCCGGAGATGCGCACTCGCACGAAGATGAAGAATGTCGCAAGCGACTGCGCGCGGCGCGAGAATGTGCCTTGGCACATTCTTTTTAGCTTCTCCGTCTTGACATCTTTATTAAAACGTCATTCAAAATAGGAACGGAAAGAGAATTTAAATCATTTAATCGAGGCTAAAAAGATATGAAAGCAGTTATTTTTGATATGGACGGTGTTCTGATCAACACAGAACCATTACACTATCGTTGCTGGAAGGAAATTTTAAAAAGAGAAGAACGGAATCGATCTTGACTATGAGGTCTACCTTCCGTGTATCGGTTCTACCCGTGGATTCTTCATGGATTTGATCAATGAGAATTATGGGCCGGTTTTTGATGATGTGGATAAGATGAATGCGCTCATGAAAGAGAAAAAAGCGCAGATTACAGAGGCAGAAGGATTTCCGGAGATGCCGGGAATTAAAGAAGCATTGAAGCAGTTAAAAGACGAAGGATATCTGCTTGCAGTAGCGTCTTCCTCTCCGGCTTATGCGATCAAAGATGCATTAAAGTCTCTGGATATGGAGAAATATTTTACAGTGGTCATGAGTGGAGATTATGTAGAGCATCCAAAACCGGCACCGGATACTTTCCTTGTAACGGCAGAGAAACTGGGAATGGAGCCGGAGGACTGTCTGGTAGTAGAGGATTCGACTAACGGTGGAGGAGCTGCCAGAGCAGCCGGTATGAAATGTATCTGGTTCCACAACCCGGATTCCGGAAGGCAGGATATCCCGGATGCGGTACTGGAATTTCCGGCATGGACCAGCGAAAATGTAGAAAAAATGCTGAAAATATTAGGAAAAAGAGGGAGAGTAAAGATGAGAATAAGAACAGCAGATCTGAGTGATCTGAAAGAAATTGCCCGTGTGGAGGCAAAAAGGTTTCCCGGCAAAGAGAAGCAACAGAAGAAGAATTTGAAAAGAGACTTACTTTTTATAAAGATCATTTCTGGCTGATGTTTGAAGAAGAGAAGTTGATCGCCTTCGTGGACGGTATGGTGACGAATCAGGAAGATCTGACAGACGAAATGTATGAAAAAGCGGAAATGCATGATGAAAAAGGTGACTGGCAGATGATTTTTGGTGTAAATACGCTGCCGTCTTACCGGAAACATGGATATGCAGGAGAATTGATCAAAAGAGCGATTACAGATGCAAAAGAGCAGGGAAGAAAGGGACTTGTCCTTACCTGCAAGGACCGGGTGATATCTTATTATGCCAGGTTTGGATTCAAAAATGAAGGTGTCTCAGAATCAGTACATGGAAACGTGGTCTGGAATCAGATGAGACTTACATTTGATGAAGGGCTGGGTGAATAATGTGAAAAAAAATAAGTTTGAAATTGATATGTGCAACGGCTCCATCATGGACAAGCTGATCTCTTTTTTCACTGCCGCTTATGGTTTCCGGAATTCTGCAGCTTGCGTTTAATGCAGTGGATATCATCGTGGTAGGAAGATTCTCCGGGAGTCAGGCACTTGCCGCAGTCGGCTCCACAACAGCACTGATTAATGTGTTTACGAACCTGTTTATCGGAATTTCACTTGGTGCCAATGTTCTTGCAGCCAGATTTTATGCGCGGGCAAAGACCGGGAGATGTCGGAAACAGTACATACTTCGATCACACTTGCGCTGATCAGTGGAATTATGATGGCAGTTATCGGGGTGCTTCTTGCAAAGTGGGCACTTGAAATTATGGGAACGCCGGATGATGTGATCGGGCAGTCTGCCTTATATATGCGGATCTATTTTATGGGAATGCCATTTTTATGTTATATAACTATGGGGCGGCCATTTTAAGGGCGATCGGTGATACAAAAAGGCCATTGATCTTCCTGATCATTTCCGGAATTGCAAATGCCGCGCTGAACATGATACTGGTTATTCTTTTTCATATGGGAGTTGTCGGGGTTGCAATTGGAACAATTATTTCACAGCTGATTTCCTGTGTGCTGGTACTGACCTGTCTGTACCGGTCGGAAGGAAGTTATCAGCTTCGTTTCTCCAAACTGAAGATCAATGGTGCCTACATGGAACAGATTTTCCAGGTGGGAGTTCCGGCGGGAATCCAGAGTACGGTCATCAATTTGTCCAATGCACTGTTGCAGTCCTCGGTTAATTCATTTGGATCGATTGCGATGGCAGGCTATACAGCAGCGAACAATATACTTGGGTTCCTTTATATGTCAGTGAATTCGATCACCCAGGCATGTATGAGTTTTACCAGTCAGAATTATGGTGTGGGTAAGCTGAAACGAATGGATAAGGTGCCGCGTGACTGTGCGATTCTGTCTATATCGATCGCGGTAGTGCTTGGTGGTCTTGCCTATTGCTTCGGACCGCAGATTCTGACAATTTATACTTCAGATCCAAAGGTTATCAACTGCGGAATGGAAATCCTGGCGTATACATCGATCACTTATTTCCTGTGTGGGATCATGGATTTGTTTCCGGGTGCGCTTCGTGGAATGGGATATTCAGCAGTCCCGATGGTGCTTTCAGTGATCGGAACGGTGGGAACAAGAATTGTGTGGGTATTTGGAATTTTTCCGAACCACAGATCTTTATCCGTACTTTTGTATCCTATCCGGTGTCATGGATCCTTACCATTGTACTTCAGGTTATGTGCTTCTATTTTGTGAGAAAAAGGGTACATCAGAAAGAAAAAAGATTGTTATAAACAGAACGAAATTGTGAAAATCGACAGTAGGGCATTGTGAAAAACAGACAGATTTATCTGTCTGTTTTTGTATATATATAATAAATGTGCTTGCAATAGAAAGACACATGTGTTTGTATCCGCTACAAAAACATGAATATGTAAAATGTTTGTGCATCACGGAAAAGTAGATTGAAAAGAGAAGAAAAATAGGGTATCCTAAGTATAGAAAGACAAAAATAATAAAAAGTCCGCGTTAAACGGACATATGTGTCATGCGGAGGTAATGAAGATGAATGATAATAAAATGTGGGCGTTAGTAAAGGAAAAAACCGGAACAGGGACTCTGGCTGAAAAGAGTACAGATTCCGGAAGTAGGACCAAATGACGTAAAGATCAAGATCCATAAAAATGCAATCTGTGGTACCGATGTACATATTTACCAGTGGAATGAATGGGCACAGCATACTATTCCGATCGGACTGACCGCAGGACATGAATATGTCGGGGAAGTTGTAGAAGTCGGTGCAGGTGTACAGGGATTCAAGGTGGGCGATCTGGTATCCGGGGAAGGACATATCACTTGTGGAAAATGCAGAAACTGTCTGGAAGGGCACAAAGAGAACTGCAAAGATGCCAAAGGCGTTGGGGTAAACCGAACGGTGCGTTTGCAGAATATCTGGTTATTCCCGCTTCAAATGTATGGCCGTGCAATCCGGCAATTGATGAAGAATTATATGCGATCTTTTGATCCATTTGGAAATGCAACCCATACTGCATTATCTTACGACATGCTTGGTGAAGATGTGCTGATCACAGGTGCAGGGCCGATTGGGATCATGGCAGCGGCGATCGCAAAATTTGCAGGAGCAAGACATGTGGTAATCACGGATATGAACCAGTACCGTCTGGATCTGGCAAAGCAAAATGGGTGCGACCAGATGTGTTAATCTGACACAGGAAAAACTGACGGATGTGATGCATGAGATCGGAATGACAGAAGGCTTTGATATCGGACTTGAAATGTCCGGAAGCCAGCCGGGACTTTCTGATATGATCCATAACATGAAACATGGTGGAAAGATCGCACTTCTCGGATTGCAGAGACAGGATGCAACCGTAGATCTTGAGACAGTGATCTTCAATGGGCTGAATATCCGCGGAATTTATGGAAGAAAAGTATGGGATACCTGGTACAAGATGTCTACGATGATCCAGGCGGGACTTGATATTTCACCGATCATCACACACCATTTTGATATCCGCGATTATGAAAAAAGGATTTGAGGCAATGATCTCAGGACAGTCAGGAAAGGTGATCCTTGACTGGGCACATATTAACGATTAGGAAAAGCAGAAGAAGGAGAGAATAAAATGGCAAGAAAAATGATATTTTAAGTATTTATACAAAAGAAGTAGAACAGATCAAAGCAGATGGTCTTTTCAAAGGGGAAGCACCGTTCGTATCTCCGCAAGGCGCAAAGGTTGTAATGGAAGACGGAAGAGAGCTTCTTAATATGTGTGCCAATAACTATCTTGGACTTGGGGACAATCAGAGACTGATCGATGCAAATGAAGAGAACTTATGATGAAAAAGGATATGGGGTTGCTTCTGTCAGATTTATCTGCGGAACACAGGACATCCACAAAAAAACTGGAAAAGAAGATTTCCGGATTTCTGGGAACAGATGATACGATTTTATATTCTTCCTGCTTTGATGCAAATGGTGGACTTTTTGAAACAATCCTGACTGCGGAGGATGCAGTGATCAGTGATGAACTGAACCATGCTTCCATCATTGACGGAGTTCGTCTCTGTAAGGCAAAAAGATACCGCTATAAAAATAACAACATGGAAGATCTGGAAGCACAGCTTCAGGCTGCAGATGCTGCCGGAGCAAGAATCAAACTGATCGCCACCGACGGAGTGTTCTCCATGGATGGGATCATCTGCAACTTAAAGGGCGTCTGTGATCTTGCTGATAAATACAACGCACTGGTCATGGTGGATGACAGCCATGCAGTTGGATTTGTAGGAGCACACGGCAGAGGAACTTCCGAATACTGTGGCGTAGAAGGAAGAGTGGATATCATTACAGGAACACTAGGAAAAGCACTCGGTGGGGCTTCCGGTGGATATACATCCGGAAGAAAAGAGATCATCGATCTGCTTCGTCAGAGAAGTCGTCCGTACCTGTTCTCCAACTCTCTTGCACCGGCAATCGCAGGAGCAAGTATTGAGATGTTCAATATGCTGGAAGAAAGCACCGAGCTTCGTGACCATCTGGAAGAAGTAACCGCATACTACCGCAAGCGGCTGGTAGAAAATGGATTTGATATCATCGAAGGAACCCATCCATGTGTACCGGTTATGCTTTATGATGAAAGACTTGCAGGAGAATATGCAAAGAAAATGATGGAAAAAGGGGTATATGTGGTTGCATTCTCTTATCCGGTTGTACCGAAAGGAAAAGCAAGAATCCGCACACAGGTATGCGCGAGCCATACAAAAGAAGATATTGATTTCATTATCAAATGTTTTAAAGAGACTAGAGAAGAGATTGGAAAATAAATTGCTACAGGATAGAAAAATGCCGGACAGTACAAAATGTTGCCCGGCATTTTGTGATGATATAACAGAGAAATTTGACTAAAAAATGTTACAGGAAAATTTTCGGAGGCGTTAAATAAAAATAAAAGAATATTTTGGAATGTAATCATGGTAATTATGTAAACCCTGAAAAATAGAGAGAAAAGCTTGTGGGAAAGGCAGGAATACTATAAAATAAACAGGGAACAATAAAAAAGATGAATGGGGTGTCATCTGACAGAGGAGAGAAAAGATGGAACAAAAAAATATACAATGAATATGTGGAAATTTTAAAGGAAGAGTTGCTTCCGGCGATGGGATGTACAGAGCCGATTGCAGTAGCTTTACGCGGCAAAGAGTTGCAGTTCAGGCTCTTGGGGAAAAACCGGAATCTGTAGAAGTAAATGTCAGTGCAAATATTATTAAGAATGTAAAAGTGTCGTTGTACCGTGCACAGGAGGACTTCGCGGAATCGGTGCGAAGAGTCTGTGCAGGGATTGTAGCCGGATGTCCGGAAAAAGAACTGGAAATTCTGGAAGAGATCACAGGGGAACAGAAAGTAGAAATGAAAAAGATGCTGGATACCATGCCGATGACAATCCGGGAATCCGATAAAGAATATATTTTCGACATCCAGATCAAGGCATGTGCAGGCGGACACAGCGGATACGTAGAGATCGCAGGTTTTCACACCAATGTGATCTGCGTAAAGAAAGATGATGAGATCATCAGAGAAAAAGCATATGAAGAGCAGGGATCCAGCTGTGCGACGGACCGTTCTCTTCTGACTGTGGAGAAGATCATTGAATTCGCAGACTGCGTAGACGTTGCAGACGTAGAGGAAGTTCTGCAGAGACAGATTGATTATAACTGGGCAATTGCCGAAGATGGCATGACAGGAAACTGGGAGCTGCCATTGGAAAGACTTTGATGGAAGCATATGGAAACAGTGTACATAACCGTGCGAAAGCGATGGCGCGGCCGGATCGGATGCAAGAATGAACGGATGTGAACTTCCGGTTGTCATCAATTCGGGAAGCGGTAACCAGGGAATGACAACTTCTCTTCCGGTGATCGTCTATGCAAAAGAGCTGAATGTCTCAAAAGAGATGATGCTCCGCGCGCTGGTTGTGTCAAATCTGATCACAATCCATATGAAGACAGGAATCGGAAGACTGTCTGCATATTGTGGCGCGATCAGTGCAGGATGTGGTGCAGGTGCAGGAATCTGTTATCTGTATGGCGGACGTGCATATGAGATTTCTCATGTAATTGTAAATGCAGTTGCCATTAACTCAGGTGTTGTGTGTGATGGAGCGAAGGCAAGCTGCGCGGCAAAAAATCGCATCAGCTGTAGAAGCAGGGCTTCTGGGACTTCAGATGCAGAAAAATGGAAAGCAGTTCTATGGCGGAGACGGACTTGTAGAAAAGGTGTAGAAAACACGATCCGTAATATTGGAGAGCTTGCAAAGAAGGGAATGCGTGAGACGGATAAAACGATCATCCAGATCATGACAAGATAAGAAAAAGAGAAAAGAACTGGTAGAAGAGGCACTTGCATTTAACGGACTTAAGAAAAATATGACTAATATTGAAAAAAAAAACATCTGCGGTATGCATATCGCAGATGTTTTATTTTTGAACGTTAGCTATTTATACTTTTTATTTTTGAATATACTTCTTCAACAACAAAAGCGTATTCTTTACCCCATCCATATGGGATCTTTCATAGTTATGTGATGCATACACCCCAGGACCAACCAGACCATGGCGGATATCATATCCTGCCCGAAGAGTTGCCTCTACATCAGAACCGTAATGCGGATACACATCGATCGCATAATCCAATCCTTCTTCTTTTGCAGTTTCGGCAAGAGCAGATGTTACGTCGTAGTTGTAAGGACCGCCGGAATCTTTTGCGCAAATAGATACCATGCGTTCGGTACATCCGAGATCGGATCCGACGCAGCCCCATGTCAACAGAAATCATCTCTGTTGTATCTTCGGCAACAAAACTTCCGCCGTGTCCGACTTCTTCATATACAGTGAAAAGAAGAGAAACTTTGCGGGAAAGCGCAATAGATTCATCTTTTACGCATTTTGCCAGACCGAGAAGGATGGAAGCAGAAAGCTTGTCATCTAAGAAACGGCTTTTGATATAACCGCTCGGTGTGATCTGGGTACGCGGGTCCATGGCGATGATATCTCCAGGCTGTACGCCAAGTGAAAGAGTTCCTTCTTTAGTGTCCACATTTTCATCCAGAAGGATTTCCATATTTTCTTCTTTTGTCTCAACAGCAGAATCTGCAACATGAACAGAAGGTTCAGTATTTAGTACTACACCGGTATAAACGCGTCCGTCGCGTGTGTGGATCGTGCAGTTTTCCCCATCAGCGGTACTCCACTGGTGTCCACCGAGAGTAGTCGGACGCAGTCTTCCATTTGCTTTGACAGAACGCACCATGGCACCGAGGGTATCAACGTGTCTTTGCAAGTACCAGCGGATTCCCCTCTCCGCCGATCGTTACGAATACGTTGCCTTTGTTAGAAAGCTGTGGTTCATATCCCATATCTGATAAAGTCTTCATCAGGTATGCAGCCACATCTTTGGTATAACCGGATGGGCTTGGAATAGAAGTTAAAGCTTTCAGTTCGTTTCCGATAAATTCAAGATAATTTTGCATAGAAAATTCCCCAAAAAATTTATAGTATATATCATAATAGTTTAATAGAAGAGGATGGAAAATGCAATATACATTGAAGGATAATTTAAAAAGGTTATAATAATTGATGAAAAAAATAGATTTATGATTTATTAAAAAGAATCAAATATTGTTTCCGATATATTTGCTGGTGAATTAACCGTATCAGGAGTATAATAGACTTAAAATATTATAGGAGGACAAGTTTAATTATGGGGAAACATCAAACGCTAATCTACTGACAACGGGATCTATTCCGAAAAAGATTATTATGTTTGCGATTCCGCTTCTATGGGGGAATTTATTCCAGCAGTTGTATAATGTGGCGGATTCGCTGATCGTGGAAATTTTCTTGGGAATAATGCACTTGCAGCTGTCAGCTCATCAGGGAATCTGATATTCCTGATGGTAGGATTTTTTGGGGAATTGGCGGGGAGCCGGTGTTGTCATTGCGAGGTATTTTGGAGCCGGAGAATATGAGAAGCTGAAAAAGCAATCCATACGGCACTGGCATTTGGTGGCGTATGTGGAATTTTTCTTACGGTTGCCGCGTTGATCCTTGCACCGCAGATTTTAAAACTGATTGGTACGCCGGAAGAGGTACTGCCGAAATCACTGGTTTATTTCAGAGTGTATTTTGCAGGTTCACTTGGATTTGTAATTTATAATTTTGAATGGGGATTTTGCAGTCACTTGGTGACAGTAAGAGTCCGGTCATCTATCTGATCATTTCAGCGTGTCTGAATGTGATTCTGGATCTGGTGCTGATCGGAGGTTTAGGATTTGGTGTAGGTGCAGCAGCTTTTTGCAACGATTGTTTCACAGATATTAAGTGCGGTTCTGTGTATCAGAAAACTGCGCAGGGAACCAGAGGCGTTCCGGTTATCTTTTCGTGAACTTCGGATGAATGGGAATATGCTTGCGGCTGATCGTGGTTAACGGAATACCGGCAGGAATCCAGAATTCCATTATTGCGGTTGCAAATGTATTTGTACAGTCGAATATTAATCAGTTTGGGGCTCTGGCAATGGCCGGGTGTGGGTCATATTCCAAAATTGAAGGATTTGGATTTATTCCGGTTACCTGCTTCTCACAGGCACTCACGACGTTTATTGGACAGAATCTGGGAGCAAAAGAGTATGACCGGACAAAAAAGGGGCATTGTTTGGAACCATTTGTGGAATCGGGATAGCAGAAGTGATCGGAATAGCAGTTTTTTTCTTTTCACCATACCTGATCGCCGCGTTTGGAGGAGATCAAAAAGCAATTGAATATGGAATTGCAGAGGCACATACGATCGCTCTTTTCTATTGTCTGCTTGCGTTTTCGCATTGTATGGCAAAGAATTCAGAGAGGGGCGGGAAGAAGTATTGTTCCGATGTTTGTTATGATGCTTGTATGGTGCGGAGTCCGGGTAACCTATATTAGTATTCTTATCAGGATTATTCCGGTGATCAATGTAATCTACTGGGCATATCCACTTACCTGGTTTATCAGTTCGGTGATATTTTTGATTCTGTTTCTTAAGACAGACTGGATTCACGGATTAGAGAAACAGTGACAGGGCGCATAAAAAAGAAAGCTATACACTACTTATGTAGTGTGCGGCTTTCTTTTTTGTATTTTTTCCTGAAATTACAGGGAAAGGGAATGAAGTTCCGTAAAAATGAAGGATAAGATACATCTACACACTGACCATCCTGGATTTCAGTATTTCCCTCGGCGGCAAGGGCTGCGATGGAAAAGGCCATTGCGATCCGGTGATCCAGATAACTGTTGATCTGTCCTCCATGAACCGGATTACCGCCACGGATGATCATGCCGTCGTCGGTTGGTGTTACATCAACGCCCATGGCAAGAAGTCCTTCTGTAGTTGTTTTGATACGGTCAGTCTCTTTGACCTTCAATTCGGCAAAGATCCCTGATGATCGTAGTTCCCTCGGCGAAAGCAGCCATCACTGCAATCATCGGAATCTCATCGATCAGTGTAGGGATGATTGCACCTTCTACGGTGGTTCCGTGAAGAGCGCTTGTACGTACAAGAAGATCGGCAGTTGGTTCACCACTGTCACAATTTTCGTTTAGATAGGTAATGTCTGCCCCATTGCCCTGCATATTTCAAGGATTCCGGCACGGGTCGGGTTAGTACCTACATTCTTTATCAGAAGTTCAGAACCTGGAACCAGAAGGGCAGCAGCGATGAAGTAAGCAGCAGAAGAAATATCTCCGGGAACCAGGATCTTCTGTCCGTATAATTCCTCACATGGGAGAATAGATGCAGTTGCACTGCCATCAGAATGTATTTCTGTCTGTACGTTGGCACCGAAGCCATTCAGCATCAGTTCTGTATGATTACGGGAAAGTACAGGTTCTGTAACCAGGGTTAATCCGTCTGCATAAAGTCCTGCCAGGAGTACGGAAGATTTAACCTGAGCAGAAGCTACTTTTGAGTGATAGTGGATTGCGTGCAGGGATGGATTCTGACCGGCAGGAAGCAGGCTGTTGATCAAAAGTGGTGCGCACCCGTTCCCATTCTGGCTTAAAATATCAGCGCCCATCATCCCAAGAGGCTCCATGATCCTCTTCATCGGGCGGGAGTTCAGAGAAGCATCGCCGGAAAGAGTGGTGGCAAACGGCTGACCGGAAAGAATACCGGAAATCAGTCTTGTGGTGGTTCCGCTGTTCCCCACATCTAAAAAAGAAGAAGGTTCGGAAAGTCCGTGAAGACCTTTGCCGTGAACCAGGATACGGTCAGGTGTGTCTTCGATATTGATTCCCATGGCACGAAAGCGACCGATGGTAGAGAGGCAGTCGGCGCCGTGAAGAAAATGTGTGATCTCAGTAGTTCCTTTTGCCAGTGCACCGAACATAATAGAACGGTGGGAGATGGATTTATCGCCGGGAACAGATACTTCCCCGCGAAGCTGTTTAACAGGTTGGATTTGCATAATATAGTAACCTCTCATTCGTAAAATTCTATTTTCAAGCATTGTGACCAATTTACACAAAGTTCTGAAAAGATTTTTTGGACTGTCTTGCAATTCCCGCAATCCTCAAAAACATTCGTAATCCGCTCATTTTTCTTTGAAAAATGGCTACTTACTCATGTCAAGAGGTCAAAAATCCTCTTGCAAGCAAGCTTGCATCGGCTTTCTGACCTTTTGACCCTGGTATCATCATTTAATTATTAACGCTCATAAACAATATAACGATGCTTCTGCAAAAGTGCTACTGCCTTCTCACAGGAGATGCTGTCATAGAATTCGATGCGGAGTACGCCTTCTTCAAATTCACGGTTATGAACGATTCCGATGTTCTTAATGCTGAGTGCATTAGAAGCGAGGATGGTCGCAATGGTGGCGATCACACCGGCTTCATCCGGGATGTCACAGTAGATCTCGAATGCACGCTTGATCGGGCCGGCAGAACCGTTTGGCATGGAATTGCGGTAGTTCCGGGAATGGTCGAACATATCGTAGATTCCTGGGAGTCTCCGGCATCAACCAGTTTTTTCGCTTCATTTAATGTTTCGATATAATTTCCAAGGATCTGGGAAATATTACTCTGATTCTGTGCACAGATATGTTCCCACATGGTCGGTGAGGAAGAGGCGATTCGCGTAATGTCCTTAAAGCCGCCGGCGGCGAGGGTTTTCATCAGCTCATCCTTGGTGTCGGTGTCTCTGACAAAGTTGACCAGACTTGCGGCAATGATATGTGGCAAGTGGCTGATCGTGCCGGTGACGATGTCGTGTTCATGATAATCCAGTACGATTGGAAGTGCACGCAGGGATTCTACGAAAGATGCGTATGCATCAACCTTTTTTTTCGCTACTTTGGCGGAAGGGGTGAGAACAAAGTAAGCGTTCTCAATCAGGATTGGTTTGGAATTGGCAAAACCACTCTTTTCGGAACCGGCCATCGGGTGTCCTCCGATAAAGTAATCCTCCAGTCCCAGCCGGATGATCTCGTCATGGATCGGAGTTTTGACACTTCCGACGTCAGTCAGGATCATATCATCATGCAGGTAAGGCATCATCTGCTTTAAATATGCAGTGTTGAAAGCGACCGGGGCACATAAGAAGATGTAGTTGCAGCCTCGGAAATTATCATCGATTGAGGTACAGGCCACATTGATGATGGATTCTTGTGTGGCAAGTGCCAGAGTTTCTCTATTCTTGTCGAAAGCGACAATCTCATAATCCGGATAATATCGCCGGATCGCCTTTGCAATAGAGCCCCCAATGAGTCCGAGTCCGATAAATCCGATTTTTTTCTGTTTCATAATCTTTCGTCCTTTCGTGATAGTCTACCTTTCATAATATAGGAAAACAGGCTATCTGTCAATAAAGCAATACTTTAAAGTGTAAAAGTGAAAGTTTTTGTTGAAATTCTATAAAATAGTTGTGTTTTTATAGAAAGTTTAGTACAATATATCCATGAGAAACTTTAGCAAGGAGGCAGCAAAGCATGAAGGTTTACAGAACGGATGAAATTAGAAACGTGGTCCTTTTAGGACATGGGGAAGCGGAAAGACCAGTCTGGCAGAAGCGATGGCTTATGTATCTGGAGCAACAAATCGTATGGGATCTGTTGAGAACGGTAATACGATCAGTGATTTTGATAAAGAAGAACAGAAACGTAAATTCTCACTTAGCACAAGTCTGATTCCGATTGAATGGGAAAAAAGCAAAGATTAATATCCTTGATACACCTGGATATTTTGATTTTGTCGGAGAAGTGGAAGAAGCAGTCAGCGCAGCCGATGCAGCTGTTATCGTTGTTTCCGGAAAAGCCGGTGTGCAGGTAGGAACCGAGAAAGCATGGGAGCTCTGTGATAAGTATAATCTTCCGCGTATGATCTATGTTACTGAGATGGATGTGGATGATGCCAGCTTCCGTCAGGTTGTTGAAGATCTGACCGCAAGATACGGTAAAGTGATTGCACCACATTTCCAACCGATCCGTGAGAACGAGAAATTAGTAGGTTATGTCAATGTTATCAAGAATGCAGGTAGAAGATACACCGGACTCGGACAGAGAGAAGAGTGTGAGATTCCGGATTACTGTCTGCCGAACCTGCAGATTTACAGAGAGAAGCTTCTTGAAGCAGTGGCAGAGACCAGTGAAGCATTTATGGAACGTTATTTTGAGGGAGATGAATTCTCGGTTGAAGAGATCCGCTCTGCCATGAGAACAGAAGTTATGGACGGAGATATCGTTCCGGTAGCAATGGGATCCAATGTTCAGGCACAGGGTGTTGCAAACTTACTGTCTGATATCGTAAGATTTTTCCCAAGTCCGGAATACCGTGAATGCGTAGGCATCAACCGTAAGACCAATGAGATCTTTGAAGCACATCATGATTTTGCAGACCGCAAAGACCGCATATGTATTCAAGACCATGGTAGATCCGTTTATCGGAAAATATTCTTTCGTAAAAGTATGTTCCGGTGTATTAAAGGGGATGATGTCCTTTACAATCCGGAGTCAGATGCAGAAGCAAAGATCGGCAAGATCTACACCTTATCCGGCAACAAACCGGTAGAAGTTCAGGAACTGTTTGCAGGTGATATCGGAGCGATTGCAAAACTGACAAGTACAAAGACAGGGGATACCCTTTCAACAAAAAATACACCGGTATCTTATGGAAGAACCGAATACTCCAAACCGTATACATATATGAAGTATGTAGTGAATAACAAAGGTGATGAGGACAAGGTATCACAGGCTCTTGCGAAGATGATGGCAGAGGATGTGACACTGAAAGTGGTAAATGACAGTGAGAACCGCCAGTCACTGATTTATGGAATGGGTGACCAGCATCTGGAAGTGACAGCAAGCAAGCTGGCAGAGCGTTACAAAGTCGGAATCAGACTGGAGACACCAAAAGTTGCGTTCCGTGAGACGATCCGCAAGAACTCGGATGTAGATACCAAGTATAAGAAACAGTCCGGAGGACATGGACAGTATGGACATGTTAAGATGCGTTTTGAACCATCCGGAGATCTGGATACACCGTATGTATTCCAGGAAGAAGTAGTCGGAGGTGCTGTTCCGAAGAACTACTTCCCGGCAGTAGAAAAAGGTCTGCAGGAATCTGTATTAAAAGGACCTCTCGCCGGATATCCTGTAGTTGGTGTCAAAGCGGTACTTTACGATGGATCTTATCATCCGGTAGATTCTTCTGAGATGGCATTCAAGACTGCGACGATCCAGGCATTTAAGAAAGGATTTATGGAAGCAGGACCGGTTCTTCTTGAGCCAATCGCATCTGTGAAAGTAACCGTTCCGGATGATTATACCGGAGACGTTATGGGTGATCTGAACAAACGACGTGGCCGTGTGCTTGGTATGAATCCACAGTCAGGCGGATATCAGGTAATTGAAGCGGATGTACCGATGACAGGCATGTTTGAAAGAAAAGCGTCTAAGAATGACAAGGGGGCTGTGAAAAAAGGTGGACGAAAAAAAAGATGAAGGGTTTATTATAAACCTAAAAAAGTTCGCTTGCATGAAAAATGCCTATTCTATTTGCCACTGAAAAGCTGGCATCTGTGATCAAGAATAAGGGAAAATTGAACTGGAAAATCTGAAAAATATTCCACAACATTATACAGGAAGAAAACCAGTTTTTGGTTTTTCTATTGTAGTTGGAGTACTAAAATCTCCACTTCATGTGGATCATCAAACACCTTCTTATCGTACCTTCGGCTACTTCATTAACGAGGTGATGGTGGCAGAACATGTTGGATCTCCAACATCTATACGGGCTGTCACATTGGTATTTTATACAATTTTAGTATTAAAGGTTTAGTATTAAGAGAAAAAGTAGAGGAAAAGAAAAATGAAAATTGTAATTATTGGGGACGGGAAGGTTGGTCATAAACTGACCATACAGTTATCCGAAGAAAATTACGATGTGGTTTTGAGTGACCAGAATGAGGGAAATTAAAAGAAGCACTGAATCAGCTTGATATTCTCTGCATTACCGGAGATGGTGCAGATGCGAAAGTGCAGAAAGAAGCAGGAGTGCCGGGCGCTGATCTTGTTGTGGCATGTGCATCGACAGACGAACTGAATATGCTGAGCAGAAGGTACATTGCCTGCTCGCAAAGAGACTGGGGGCAAAGCAAATACAAATCGCTCGTGTAAGGAATCCGATCTATTATCAGCAGATCGATCTTTTGAAAGAGGACTTAAGACTGAGTATGGCTGTCAACCCGGAACTTGGTCATAAACTGCATTTGAGATTTCCAGATCGATCCTTCTTCCGGATACTGCAAAGGTAGAGACTTTTATGAAGGGAAAAGTCGAAATGGTAGAATTCATTGTCAAAGAAAGAAGCCATCTGGGCGGAGTATCGCTTGCTGAGCTTTTTTGTCACCGCAAGTTCCAGATCAAAGTTCTGGTATGTGCTGTAAGACGTGGATCGGAAGTGATCATCCCGAATGGTGATTTTGTCATCCATGATGGAGACCGGCTTCATATTGTTGCATCCCACAAATATATTGAAGAATTTTTCCATCTGATCGGAAAGCGGAAAGAGCCGAAGAATATTCTGGTCTGTGGTGGGGGAAAAGTCGGATATTATCTGGCAAAACAGCTTTTAGGACTTGGTATGCAGGTTAAGATCATTGAGCAGGACTGGAAGAAATGCGAAGATCTCTGCGACCAGCTTCCGAAAGCGACGATCATCTGTGGGAATGCCGCAGACCATGACCTTCTGATCGAAGAAGGAATTGAACAGGCAGATGCCCTGGTCAGCCTGACCGGTATGGATGAGGAGAATATTATCCTTGCACTTTTTGCAAAGACAAAAGGTGTGGACAAGATCGTGGCAAAGGTCAACGAAGACGGACGTGCCCAGCTTGTCGAGGAACTTGGGATCGATCTGATCGTATCGGCAAAGACTGCAACAGCAGATGCGATCATGAGTTATGTGCGTGCACGCCAGAATTCTCTCAAGAATGTCAATGTTGAATCTATGTATCAGCTGGTTGGCGGAAGAGTAGAAGCACTGGAATTTATTATCAAAGAAAAAACAGAATATACAGATATCCCGTTTAAGGATCTGGAACTGAAGCCGAACAATCTGATCGCATGTATCGGAAGAAAACGGCAGATTATTATTCCGGACGGGGATGAATCCATTCAGGTGGGCGACAGTGTTGTAATCGTTACAACCCAGAAGAAAGTTAAGGATATCACAGATATTCTGGCTGAGCAATAGGGGTGAAAAGAAATGAATGTGAAAATGATACGCTATATCATCAGCAAGATGATGGGAGCAGAGGGACTGCTGATCTTTGCTTCCGATGATGGTTGGAATTATTTATGGCGAGCACACATCGGTTTATTTTCTGATTACAGCTGCGATCCTGACGGCAATTTATCTGCTGTTTGGCAGAAAATGCCCGGAGAACATGACGATTTATGCCAAAGAAGGTCTGATCATTGTTGCAACGGCCTGGATTTTCTGGTCACTTGCAGGTGCACTTCCATTTGTACTCAGTAAAAGTATTCCAAGCTATGTGGATGCTTTTTTTTGAAACAGTATCCGGATTTACGACGACAGGTTCTACGATCCTGACTGAGATTGAAGGACTTCCGAAAGGAATTCTTTTCTGGCGTTCCCTGACACATTGGGTTGGTGGAATGGGAGTGCTGGTATTTGTTATGGTACTTACCTCTCTGGATGAGAAGAATTCCATGCATCTGATGCGTGCGGAAGTTCCGGGGCCAGAGGCAGATAAACTGGTTCCAAAGGCAAGAGGAACCGCAAGGATCCTGTATGGAATGTATTTTGCACTGACTACAATTGAGGTAGTTTTCTTCTGGCAGGAGGGATGAATCTGTTTGACGCAGTGACACATGCATTCAGTACTGCCGGTACCGGAGGATTTTCCGGCTACAATGCAAGTGTGGCACACTTCAACAGTGCTTACATTGATGGTGTGATCACCGTATTTATGATCCTGTTTGGTATCAATTTTAATCTGTATTTCTTTCTGCTTTTGAAAGAATTTAAGAGTGTATTTAAGAATGAGGAGCTGCGTGCTTACCTGGGAATCATTGCAGGAGCAACCGTTGTGATCACCTGCAATATCGCCGGAGGTTATCATTCTCTTTTAAAGGCATTCCGCTATGCGGCGTTCCAGGTGGCATCCGTGATCACGACAACTGGATTTGTGACGGCAGATTTCAACAAGTGGCCGGAGCTTTCCAAATGTGTTCTGCTTCTTGTGATGGTAATCGGTGCTTCTGCCGGTTCAACAGGCGGTGGTATCAAAGTATCAAGACTTCTGATCCTGGTAAAAGCATCCGCCGGGAGCTGAAAACTATGATCCATCCGAAAGCAGTCAATATCGTAAAAGTAAATGGTAAAAAAAGTGAAAGAAGAGACGATGCGGGGGGTATATATATACTTTATTGCGTATATACTAATCCTGATCGTATCCGTGCTTCTGATCTCGATCAATAACTTTGATTTTACTACTTCATTTACCGGAGTGCTTACTACACTTAATAATGTAGGACCGGGACTGAATCTGGTAGGACCGGTGGAAAATTTTGCGAAGTTCTCAGACTTCTCGAAGATTGTGTTCTGCGTGGATATGCTGATCGGACGACTGGAGATCTTCCCGTTCCTGATGCTGTTCTCGCCGTCACTTTGGAGTAGAAAATTCTAAGACAGCTTTGGTAAGGCAAAACGATGAAAAGGAGAATTTATGAAAAAGAAAAATATAGCGATCAGTTTTCTGCTTGCTTTTAGTGGCAGCAGGAATCTGGTATTATGTATCACTGCCGGCTTTTAATATCCATTCTTCCGGAGTGTGGTATTTTGTGCTTGTTCTGGTGCTTGCGGTCGGTCTTGTGTTTGCAGGAAAAAAAGGCTTGCGATACGGAGCGATTGATCTGAAGGAGATGAAAGAATCCAAAGGTTTCAAATGGTGTGTCCGTCTTTTTATTTTTTTGTTAGTGATTTATCTGGCCGGAACCATTCTTTCTTCACCGATTGTGAATGCGAAGAAATACCAACAGCTTCTGAAGGTAGAAGAGGGTGAATTTACAAAGGATGTAGATGAACTGTCATTTGACAAGATCCCGCTTCTGGATAAGGAGTCTGCGCAGCTTTTAGGAGACCGGAAGATGGGAAGCATGTCAGATATGGTATCCCAGTTTGAGGTGGACGATATCTACAGTCAGATCAACTACAAGGATCGTCCGGTCCGTGTGTCACCTTTGAAATATGCGAGCCTGATCAAATGGTTTACCAATCGGAGAGATGGACTTCCTGCATATATCCGGATCGATATGGCAAGTCAGACAACGGAGATGGTAAAGCTGGAGCAGGGAATGAAGTATTCGACCAGCGAGCATTTTGGAAGAAATATTTACCGTCATCTTCGTTTTGCGCATCCGACTTATATTTACGGAGACCTTAGTTTTGAAATTGATGATAATGGTGTTCCATACTGGGTAGCACCGGTCAAAAAGTATAATATCGGTCTTTTCGGAGGAGAAACGGTAGGGCATGTGGTGCTCTGCAATGCGATCACCGGCGAAATGCAGGACTACAGGATCGATGAAGTCCCGGAATGGATCGACCGAGCCTATTCGGCAGATCTTCTGGTACAGCTTTATGATTATTATGGCACGTTAAAGCATGGGTATTTTAACAGTGTACTCAGCCAGAAAGATTGTCTGAAGACAACAAACGGATATAATTATCTGGCAATTGATGATGATGTATGGGTGTACACGGGAGTAACTTCTGTAAACAGTGACCAGTCCAATGTGGGATTTGTTCTGATGAACCAGAGAACTATGGAGACAAAGTATTATCCGGTGGCAGGTGCGATCGAGGATTCTGCGATGGCATCGGCAGAAGGACAGGTACAGAACCTGAAGTATCGGGCGACTTTCCCGCTGCTGCTTAACATTTCCGGGGAGCCGACTTACTTTATGGCACTTAAGGATGATGCAGGACTTGTGAAAAAGTATGCAATGGTCAATGTCCAGAAGTACCAGGTTGTTGCGATCGGGGATACGGTAAGTGTATGTGAAGAATCCTACAATAATTTGCTTCTTACCAATGGAATCAAGGAAAAAGAAGAAGTGAAGATGGATACCGGCACGATCGAAGGAAAGATCACGAAAATCGCCCAGGGCGTTATAGATGGAGATTCTCATTACTACATTATGCTGGAAGGATCAGATGAGATTTTTGATGTATCGGTAGTCGATTTTATTGAGATCATCAAGTACAATGTGGGAGATGATGTAAAACTGGAGTATGCAAAAGGGGATAAGGCAAATACGGTTTTGTCTTTGAAATAGCATGATGTTGGGGTCAAAAGGTATTTTGACCCCTTTGATACCAGATTGCGAGAGTGCAAAAATCCTCTTGCAAGCAAGCTTGCATCGGCTTTCTGACCTTTTGCCCCTGGTATCATAGCATAAAAAGAATGTGCTCTGTCACATTTGGAAAACCATAAAAGGAGGGATGAAGATTTACAGAAAATCTTCATCCCTCCTTTTGGATAATGTCTATCTTAGTTAAGGAGTGTACAATCTTCAAAATCTACATTACCAAGCTGTTCATTCGTTGCACTGATGCTGACATAAAAATCTACATCATTTTCTTTGGAGATCTTTTTCAGTGTTTCGATGAAAGAAGGAATGTTCTCAAGTGTGATGTCGGCGTGCTTTAAAATACCGTCGATAAAGATTGCTTTGATATCATGGTCTGCGCTTAACATACCGTAAATAAATCCAAGATATTCATCGGTATTGGTGATTACATCATAGTCATCCATGCAGATCGCTCTGATGTTGAAAGATAAGCTGTATGTATCTCTGTGGCTCTTCTTGATGAAGAATACGTTTCCTTCACATGTCTTTACAGCTTCGTTAGCACGTTCGATCATTTGCTGGGTTTTTCCGCTTCCTTTTGGTATGTCAATAAATTAACCATATTATCAAGTCTCCTTTGTTTATGAATTTGTACTAAAAAGTACGAGATTTTATAAAACTATTATACACTAATCACAATGCATTAACAAGCTATTTATTTGCATCTTTTAAAGAAATGTGATACGATATAGCTCGGAAACAATTTGCAGTTAGAAAAGGCTAATTTATGAAATTATAATAATAAGAAAAGAGGAACGAAAAATGACGAAAGTTGATATTATTTCTGGTTTCCTGGGAGCAGGAAAGACAACATTCATCAAGAAACTGATCGAGGATGTATTTCCGGGAGAAAGACTGGTCCTGATCGAGAACGAATTTGGGGAGATCGGTATCGACGGCGGATTCTTAAAGGATTCCGGCATTGAGATTACCGAGATGAACTCAGGATGTATCTGCTGTACACTGGTGGGGGATTTTAGCAAAGCACTTCAGAAAGTACTTGTAGATTATACACCGGATCGTGTCATCATCGAACCTTCAGGAGTTGGAAAGCTTTCTGATGTTGTAAAAGCAATCGAGGGTGTCAAAGATGAGGCAGATATTGAGATTGACGGAAGAATCACAGTTGTTGACGGTAAGAAAGCAAAGATCTATCTCAAGAACTTCGGAGAATTCTTCAATAACCAGGTAGAGCATGCATCTACGATCGTTATCAGCCGTACCCAGATGATGACAGATGAAAAGGTAGAAGAGTGCGTGCATATGTGCGTGAGAAAAAATGCAGAGGCAACCATTATTTCCACACCTTGGGAAGAACTTGGAAAAGATGCCGTTTTGCATGCCCTGCAAAGATGGTGCTGAGATCGAAGGTATCCTGGAAGAACATGCACATGAGCATGACGACCACGAACATCACCATCATCATGATGACGAATGTGGCTGCGGTCATGATCATGATCACGACCATGAGGAGCATGAGCATCATCACGAACATGATGAGAACTGCACCTGCGGATGCCACGATCATGACCATGAAGAGCATGAGCATCATCATGAACATGATGAGAACTGCACCTGCGGATGCCATGACCATCATCACGGACACGAAGGACATCATCATGCAGATGAAGTATTTACGAGCTGGGGCAAGGAGACTGCTCATAAGTATACAGAAGAAGAACTGGATTACCTGCTGAAAGCATTATCTGAGACAGATGCTTACGGAACCGTACTTCGTTCCAAAGGAATTATCCAGATGGCAGACGGTTCCTGGAAGCAGTTTGATATGGTTCCAGAAGAATATGAAGTCCGTGAGGACAGGCTGATTACACAGGACGTGTATGCGTGATCGGAACAGATCTCAAAGAAGAGGATCTGATTAAGTTATTCCATATCTAGGAGGAGCAAGCGGCGATGACAACACCGGTATATATCTGTACAGGATTTCTGGACAGTGGAAAAACAACATTTATCAAAGACACACTGATGAAGCAGGAATGGATCGAAGAAGGTCCGACATTGCTTTTGCAGTGTGAAGAGGGAGAGGAAGAGTACTCGGAAAATATCTGGATGAGAACGGACTGTTCCTCTTCAATATAGAAGAAAGAGAAAAGTTAAATAAAACTTTCTTTGAAAACTGTGAGAAGATCTATCATCCGGTCCAGGTGATCATTGAGTACAATGGAACCTGGGATCTGCAGGAAATTCTGGATGAAGATTTCCCACGCAACTGGGAGATTCAGGGTGTGTACTCAACGGTTAGCGGTGAGACGCTGGACATGTACCTGAAGAATATGCGGAATATGCTGATGAACCAGCTTACTGAATCTGAGTTGATCATCATCAACCGTTGTGGGGAAAATACAGACCGAAGTGCGTTCAGACGTGCCCTTAAGATCCAGAACCCACAAGCACAGCTGATTTTTTGAAGGCGTGGATGGCAATGTTATCCCGCAGACAGAAGAGGATCTGCCATATGATCTGAAAGCAGACCATATCTTCATTGATGATGTGGACTTTGGAACCTGGTATGTGGATGCATATGAGCATCCGGAGCGTTACGAGCACAAGAAGATCACCTTTCTTGCACAGCTTTTCCGTCCGAAGGGAATGCCGGCAAATATGCTGATTCCGGGAAGACAGATCATGACCTCTTTGCGCGCAGATGATATCCGTTTCTATGGATATCCATGTAATCTTGGAAGGGCGCGCAGATCACACAGAGAAGCTGGAAAAAAGTAACCGTCAAGTTCGAGTACGAAGCGTACCGTCCGATGGTTCCAAAGCAGCCGGTTCTTTATATGCTGGAGATGGAATCCGCAGAAAACCGGAAGAAGAGGTAGTATATCTTGGATAAATTTCAAGTATTAAAGCAATTTTTTGGCTATGACGGATTCCGACCGGGACAGGAGAAACTGATCGATGCGATCCTGTCCGGCCGGGATGTACTCGGCATACTGCCAACGGGAGCTGGAAAGTCCATCTGTTTTCAGATTCCGGCTCTGATGATGGGAGGTATTACACTTGTGATATCTCCCCTTATTTCTCTTATGAAGGATCAGGTGGCATCCCTCAACCAGGCAGGGGTTCATGCAGCCTATCTGAACAGTTCCCTGACTATGGGGCAGTACCGGAAGGCACTTGCTTTTTGCAAAAGAAGGAAGATATAAGATTATTTATGTGGCGCCGGAGCGGCTGGAAACTGCAGAGTTTATGGATTTTGCTATGAGCGTGGATATTTCTATGATCGCAGTCGATGAAGCGCACTGTATTTCCCAGTGGGGACAGGATTTCCGGCCAAGTTATTTAAAAATCACAGAGTTTGTAGAGTATCTTCCAAAGCGGCCGGTTGTGAGTGCATTTACTGCAACAGCGACGAAAGAAGTAAGAGAGGATATGATCGATATCCTGATGCTGGAGGATCCGGAAGTAGTAATGACAGGTTACGACAGACCGAATCTGTTCCTTGCGGTACAGTTCCCAAAGAATAAATATGCCGCACTCAAAGCATTTATTGAGGAGCATCCGGATCAATGCGGGATCGTCTACTGCCTGACCAGAAAGCAGGTGGAGGAAAATTGCGCACTCCTGGAAATGGATGGGTTTTCCGTGACCAGGTATCATGCGGGACTGACAGACCGGAGCGGCGTGATAATCAGGATGATTTCATTTATGACCGGAAGCAGATCATGGTGGCGACGAATGCATTCGGGATGGGAATTGATAAATCCAATGTCCGCTTTGTCGTACATTACAATATGCCGAAGAATTTGGAATCCTATTATCAGGAAGTGGGACGCTGCGCCCGAGACGGTGAGCCGGGGAGTGCCTGCTTTTATATAGCGGACAGGATGTGATCACAAACCAGATGTTCATTGAGAACAACCGCGACAATCAGGAACTGGATGAACTGACGCGCCGGATCGTGATAGAGCGGGATCAGGAGCGCTTGAAAAAGATGACTTATTATTGTTTTACAAAGGAATGTCTGCGTGATTATATTCTGCGGTATTTTGGGGAATACGGTAGCAATTACTGTGGGAACTGTTCAAACTGTAAGACGCAGTTTGATACCGTGGATATGACGGCAGAGGCAAGGATACTTGCCATGTGTGTAAAAAGAAAGTCATCAGCGTTATGGAATCAATGTGATTCTGGATACGGTGCATGGGGCAAACAATGCGAAGATCCGGCAGTATGGCATGGGTGTCAGTCCGGCTTACGGGGTACTTTCTAAGACGCCATCGTGGAAGCTCAGGCAGATATTCAACCAGCTTCTGGCAGAAGGATATCTGAAGACCACGCCGGATTCTTATATGATTGTGAAGCTGACTGAAAAGTCGGAAGCACTGATTGCAGGGCAGGAGACATTTACAATGAAGATGGCAAAAAGAACCGGAGAAAGAGGCGAAGACAACACCGAAGAAAAAGTGAAGAAAACGGCCGGACTGGTTCTGAATAAAGAGCAGGAAGAGTTTTTGGAATCCTGCGCGCCCTGCGGGCAGAGATAGCAAGAGAAGAAAAAGTTCCGCCTTATATTGTATTTTCCGATAAGACCCTTGTGCAGATGTGTATCGAAAAGCCGACAAATAAGAATGCTATGCTGAAAGTTTCCGGTGTGGGAGAGTTCAAGTTTGAAAAATATGGAGAGCGCTTTCTGGAGGTGATCCGGTCGTGGACATAGAATATCATCTGATCCGGTCAGATAGGCGCAGTATTGGAATCGAAGTTGACCGGGAAGGAAAGGTGACGGTCCGTGCACCCTATTCCTGTGAGAAAAAGCGGATTGACCGGTTTCTTCTGGAAAAGAGAACTGGATCCGACAGAAGGTAAAGCTTCAGAAGGAAAATGCAATGAAGCGGCAGGAAAAGAGAGAGATGCCGGAAGCAGAAAAGAAATATTACCGGAATCTTGCAAGAGAAGTATTAGGTGCAAGGACCGGATACTATGCCCGGAAAATGGGTGTGACCTATGGGCGTATTTCCATCCGGGAGCAGAAGACCAGGTGGGGAAGCTGCAGCAGCGTGGGGAATCTCAATTACAACTGGAAGCTGGTGCTGATGCCGCCGGGAGTTCTGGATTATGTTGTGGTGCATGAGCTGGCACATCGTAGAGAAATGAATCATTCCGCTGCGTTCTGGAAGGTCGTGGCGACGTGGATGCCGGACTATAAAAAATATAGAAAATGGCTGAGAGATAACGGAAATCAGTTTTAAATGGTAAAAATAATCAAGAATTTGTAAAAAACAATCAAGAATCTCTTGACGGAACTTGTATTTATTTTTATAATAACAAGGTATATGAAAAAAACAAGGATAAGGATCAGTAAAAGATTAGAGTCTGTACAGAGAACTGCCGGGCGGTGCAAGGCAGCAGATCAAATCTTTGAACTCGCCTTTGAGTTCTTCTGCTGAACGGTTTTCAGATAGGCAGAAGCGGGAATTCCCGTTATAGAATCACAAGTGCGCTGCACCGCAAGTTATGTTACCGGGATGCGGCGAAGAAGAGTGGTACCACGGAATTTAATCTTTCGTCTCTTTGAATTTATCAAAAGAGGCGAAAGATTTTATTTAACAGGAAATTCTGATGGAATTTCCTGTTAAATAAAAGGTTAAGACACTTTTTTTCATACTGAAACAATACCAGGAGGAAAGAAAAATGGCAGTACCTTACAATCATAAGGCAATCGAAAAGAAATGGAAAGAAAAATGGGCTGAGAATCCGGTTAATCCGAAAGTGGATGAAAACGGCAACCCGAAAAAAGAAATATTATTGTCTGGACATGTTCCCCGTATCCGTCAGGAAACGGTCTTCATGTAGGACACTGGAGAGGCTATGTTATCTCCGATGTGTGGAGCCGTTACAAATTGCTTCAGGGATATTACATCATTCATCCGATGGGATGGGATGCATTCGGCCTTCCGGCTGAAAACTATGCGATCAAGATGGGAACCCATCCTGCAAAATCGACAGCAAAGCAAACATCGCGAATATCAAACGTCAGATCAATGAGATTTCCGCAATCTATGACTGGGATATGGAAGTCAACACAACAGACCCAGAATTCTACAAATGGACACAGTGGATCTTCGTAAAGATGTTCAAGAAAGGCCTTGCATACGAAAAAGAATTCCCGATCAACTGGTGCCCGTCTTGTAAGACAGGTCTTGCAAACGAAGAGGTTGTAGGTGGAAAATGTGAACGCTGTGGTTCTGAAGTAACTAAGAAAAATCTGCGTCAGTGGATGCTGCGTATCACAAAGTATGCAGACCGTCTTTTGAATGATCTTGACAAGCTTGACTGGCCGGAAAAAAGTTAAAAAGATGCAGACAGAATGGATCGGTAAGAGTTACGGTGCAGAAGTAGATTTCCCGGTTGAAGGAAGAGAAGATAAGATCACTGTATACACAACAAGACCAGATACTCTTCATGGAGCAACCTTCATGGTACTTGCACCAGAACATAAGCTTGCAGCAGAGCTTGCAACACCGGAACACAAAGAAGAAGTAGAAAAATATATCTTCGATTCTTCTATGAAGTCTAATGTGGACCGTCTTCAGGATAAAGAAAAACGGGTGTATTTACAGGAACTTACGCGATCAACCCTCTGAACGGAGCAAAGGTACCGATCTGGCTTTCTGATTATGTACTGGCTGATTATGGTACAGGAGCCATCATGTGTGTACCTGCTCATGACGATCGTGACTTTGAATTTGCAACCAAGTTCAACATTCCGATTATTCAGGTTATCGCAAAAGACGGTAAAGAGATTGAAAATATGACAGAGGCTTACACAGAGGCTTCGGAACGATGATCAATTCCGGAGAATGGAATGGCATGGAAAAGCCCTGTACTTAAGAAAGAAGCGCCACACATTATCGAAGAGAGAGGTATTGGACGTGCAACTGTGAATTACAAGCTGCGTGACTGGGTATTCTCTCGTCAGAGATACTGGGGAGAACCAATTCCGATCGTACATTGTCCGAATGTGGCGCTGTACCGGTACCGGAGGATCAGCTTCCATCTGAGACTGCCGGATGTAGAATCTTATGAACCGACAGGAACAGGAGAATCTCCACTTGCGGGAATCGATGAATGGGTAAATACAACCTGTCCTGTTTGTGGAAAACCGGCAAAACGTGAGACAAATACCATGCCGCAGTGGGCTGGATCTTCATGGTATTTCCTGCGTTATGTAGATAATCACAACAACGAAGAACTTGTATCCAGAGAAAAAGCAGATGCAATGCTTCCGGTAGATATGTATATCGGTGGTGTAGAACATGCAGTACTTCACCTTCTGTATTCAAGATTCTATACTAAATTCCTTTGCGATATCGGTGTGATCGATTTTGATGAGCCGTTTGTCAAACTTGTTCAACCAGGGAATGATCACAGGTAAGAATGATATCAAGATGAGTAAGTCAAAAGGAAATGTCGTGTCCCCAGATGATCTTGTAAGAGATTATGGATGTGATTCTTTAGAATGTATGAACTCTTCGTAGGACCACCGGAACTGGATGCAGAGTGGCATGACAGAGGTATTGAAGGTGTATCCCGTTTCCTGAATCGTTTCTGGAAACTGGTTATGGACAGCAAGGACAAAGATGTGAAAGACAACCAAGGAAATGGTTAAAGCTACGTCATAAACTGGTTTATGATATCACAACCGTCTGGAAATTCAGCTTAAATACTGTTATTTCCGGTTTCATGGAATACAACAACAAGTTACATGGATCTGGTCTAAGAAGGAAGGCGGAATTGATAAAGAGAACTCTGGATACCCTTTATCCTGTATTACTGGCCATTTGCACCACATATGGCAGAAGAAATCTGGGAAGAACTTGGCAACAAAGAAAGCGTATTCCGTGCCGGATGGCCAAAAATACGATACAGAAGCCATGAAAGATGATGAAATCGAAATTCCGGTACAGATCAATGGAAAAACAAAAGCAGTCATCAAAATTTCCGTAGAGACTACAAAAGAAGAAGCAATCGTTGCCGGAAAAGAAGCAATCGCAGATAAACTTACAGGAAATATCGTAAAAATTTGCGACAAAAGTAAACCATTCAAGGTGTACGCCCGTCAATCGAACGAACTATGTTCGTGAGATTGTGTACTACCGTAAATTTGCGACAAAAGTAAACCATTCAAGGCGTACGCCCGTCAATCGAACGAACTTGTTCGTAAGATTGGAGCATTGCCGTAATTCTGCGACAAGGTAAATCATTCAAGTATAAGTCCGTCAATTTTCCGGTAATCCTTTACGGATTCCAAAAGTGGATGCAGGGGAAAAGGGAATACAGCTGATCAACCGGAATATGGTCAGAAATATTTCATTTGATAACAAATAAAAATATGCTATACTGTTCTTGAACTTTGAGTAAGGAGGAACAAACAGATGGAAAATGTACACAGTATAGACGTAGAAGAGGATCAGTTTGCATACCGTTATGATACGCAGCTTTCTGATCGACAGAAGAGATGAAGATCTGGATGAAGATGAGATTGCAGAATATATATCCGAACATTTTGAGGGAAACTGCCTGATCGCGGTAGGAGATGAAGACCTGATCAAAATTCATTTCCATACAAACGAGCCATGGAAGATTCTGGAATATTGTAACAGTATCGGCGAGATTTACGATATTGTAGTGGAAGATATGATCCGGCAGTCAGCGGGACTGAAAAGGATAGCATGTACCTCATATCGCTTTATTTTGACGAAGGGACAAACAAGAAGATCCAGTTATATATGGAACAGATTGCGCAAAGAACGGGCAATATGGCGATGATTGACGGAAAGGTTCCGCCACATATTACCTTGTCGGCATTTGATATGGCAGAAGAAGAAAAGCAATCGCCGGCTTTATGGCAATGGAACAGGAATTTGAAAAAGGACAGATTTTCTGGTGCTCGGTAGGGATGTTTCTGCCACATACAATTTATTTGTCACCGGTTTTAAATGCATATCTGCAAAAGCTGTCAGAGTCTGTTTTCTCAAAGATCAGATATCTGGAGGGGGTACGGATCCAGAGCAGATACCAGCCGTTTTCCTGGTTTCCGCATACAACACTGGGAAAAAGACTGAACCAGGCGGAAATGCGGGAGGCATTTGTTGTGATGCAGAACCAGTTTGCACCGTTTACAGGTGAAGCGGTTGAGATTGGGCTTGCGAGGACGAATCCATACAGGGATTTATGTAAGATAAAGTTAAAATAAAAAGAAGATTTTCGCGGATCTGAATCGACACGTGAAAATCTTCTTTTTCGCTATCAGAGGAACTATCCGAGCACGGTTCTACTAAAGTTTTCCCTCTGGAACCCTGGAAATGATCGTCCGGTTGATCCGTACCAGGAAGAAGGAGGATACCATAAGTGAAATGACCTCCGCAATCGGGAAGGACCCCACACTACATGAAGACCGCCAAGCTTTGCAAGGATATATGCGGCAGGGATCAGTACAAATAACTGACGCATAATGGAGACGATCATACTGAAAAATGCTTTTCCAAGAGCCTGAAATACTGTTCCTGATACAATACAGAACCATGCGATCAGATAGTGGATTCCGATGATCCGCAGGGCAGGAACTCCGATGGTGAGCATCTCGTCCGATGCATTGAACATACACAAAAGTATCTGTGGGATTCCTTCAAAGCAGAGGAATCCGATGAAGGTGAGGCAGAAGGCAACCAGCATACTGAGCTTGATCGTCTTGAGCATACGTTTTCTCTGACCGGCACCATAATTATAGGCAATGATCGGAGTAATCCCATTGTTGAGACCGAATACCGGCATGAAGAAGAAACTCTGTAGCTTAAAGTAAACGCCGAATACAGCAGTTGCGGTTGATGAAAACTCGATCAGGATGCGGTTCATGCAGTAAGTCATAACCGATCCGATGGACTGCATAATAATCGTTGGAATTCCAACTGCATAAATGGTGCCGATAATATGGAAATCGAGTCTGAATCCATGAAACTTCAGTTTCACATCATGATTGTACCGGTGGTTACAAAATCCGGCGACAAGTGCGGCAACGCATTGTCCGATCACGGTTGCAACAGCAGCTCCGGTCACACCCATTTTCGGAGCTCCGAGAAGTCCGAAGATCAGGATTGGATCAAGAATGATGTTAGTGATTGCCCCTGTCAGCTGGGAAGTCATACTGAAGATGGTTCTTCCGGTTGAAGTAAGAAGACGCTCAAAGAAGACCTGTGCAAGCAGCCGAAAGAAAAAATCATGACGGTGCTTAAGTACTCAATTCCGAGTTCCATGATCTCCTGGTCAGCATTTCCAATCTGACTTGCGTAAAAAGGACGGACGATCGTAAAGCCAAGAATGAAAAATACGAGATAGCTGAAAAAATATAAAACGGCAGCATTGCTTGCAGTTGCATTTGCTTTTTTGAAATTTTTCTCTCAAGTGATTTGGAAAGGAGTGCATTCATGCCGACACCGGTTCCGGTTCCAACTGCAATAAGCAGTGTCTGGAGTGGAAAGGCAAGTGAAACGGCGGTCAGTGCATTTTCCGATAATTTAGCGACAAAAATACTGTCTACGATGTTGTACAAAGCCTGTACCAGCATAGAAACCATCATTGGCAGTGACATATTGAATACTAATTTTCCGACGGGCATTGTTCCCATCTTATTTTCTGCAGGTGCAGATGTATTTTCCTGATTCATTTTCTCATTCCTTTCTGTTCTGATAAAAGAGTAAAAATATTGTAAAAACAGCCACTAAACACATATGATATAGGAAAATACGAAGATAATCAAGTGGAATAAGGGAGTATAAATTGACTTCTTTCGGACAGACGGGTATAATTCTTGTTATATGGAGAAAGAGGAAAGGGATATACTAGAATGAGTAATACAAATCAGAAAATCGAAACTTTAAATAAACTGCGTACTACAGAGGCAATTTATGTACTGATGTCATCCTGTACAAGAATGCCATATGTGGTCTGCGATCCGGAGACATTTGATGATGAGATCCTTCTTTATTACACAGAAGCGGAAGCGAAAGAAGAGGCTATGAAGCTTCAGAAGGAGGGAAATCCAATGCAGCTTGTCAAGGTGGATGAAAATTCCCGCCTGTCATTTTTTACCGGGTTGTTTCCAATGGGAGTCAACTGTATTCTGGTGGACAAAGGTTTGGACGGACAGATTACTGTGCGAGCTTGACGAATTGATCACGAGACCGAAGGATGAAGAACTGCCAGAAGGAAAAATACGTGTAGAGAATCCGGAACTAGTGCTGACTGCAGCGTATTTTATGCAACAGATGAGAAAGCCGGATAAACCGGAGATGACGGATGAGTTAAAAGAACTGAACGAAGAAATGCTTGCCCATTATCAGGAGGGGCGTTATATTGTGACTGTTCAGGAGGACAAAGGAATTCCGATTCTGAAACAGAAAGATGGGAAAGTGTATCAGCCAATCTTTACGGATGTGCAGGAAGTTAAGAAATTCCAGAACCTGAACAAGGGTGTGACATTGAAAACCGCTGTTGTAGAAGGAAGTAAGATTCCGGAAATTCTTTCACCGGAAGCATTTGGCGTTGCAGTCAATCCGTTTGGGGTGAACCTGCAGTTGCAGATAAACAGAAAACCGGCGAAAACGAAAGAAAACGAAAACAAAACACAAGAATAATCGAAAATAAAAAAGAAAAAATGAAAAATTGCAAGAGGAATCTGATCTGCGGAACAGGTATCGGGGTAAGCATTGCTGCCAACAAAGTTCCGGGAGCTTATGCAAAGCACTGGTTAACAATGTATATCAGGTTCAGAGAGCACAGCTCAGTAATAATGCCAACATTATCACACTTGGTGCACAGGTTACAGGAATTGAGCTCGCAAAATGCCTCGTAAAAGAGTACTTAAGCGTAACTTTCGATCCGGAATCCCGTTCTATGCCAAAGGTGGCAAGAATTACAGAATACGAAAAAGAAGGTAAATAATCTGAGTTATTCAGGAATAAACAAAAGGCAGTCAAGTGGGGCTGCCTTTTATTTTTGGAGGAAAAGCAATTGAAGCATATAACAAGTCTTCATCAGTCTGTCGGTTACATTTCGTGTAGATCTTTAGAAAAAATTTACACAATCTTTCTTGAATCCCATTTCATCAGGTACTATAATGGACGTTATTAAGGAAATTTGGAGGATGTTATGCTGTTTCAGAATATAGGACTGACCAGGGCAATGTATCAGTTTTTCCAGACTTTAATCTACGTTGCGCCTGCTACACTACTTGCTGTTTCGCTGCATGAATTTGCACATGGATATGTGTCATATAAACTCGGGGATATGACACCAAAATATGACGGAAGACTGACCTTGAATCCATTTAAGCATCTGGATGTGTGGGGAACGTTATGTCTGCTTGTATTTCATGTGGGATGGGCGAAGCCGGTAAGGATCAATACCAGGAATTATAAGAATAAAAAAAGAGATACGATCCTTGTGGCAGCAGCGGAGTAGTCATGAATTTCCTGCTTGCGTTTGTATGTATGATTCTGCACGGGCTTTTGTATAAGTACGGATCGAGTGGGTTGATTTTGAATTATCTTTATGTGCTTACTTATTATGGAGCAGTGCTGAATATTGGACTTGGTGTGTTCAATCTGATTCCGATTCCGCCCCTTGACGGATCGAATATTCTTGCTGAGATCTTTCCGAGGGTAGCAGAGTTTTACTGGAAGATCCGACCGTATAGTATGTGGATTCTGCTTCTGTTACTTGGAACAGGAATTCTGGATGTGCCGATCAGTCTGCTGAATTCTGCAGTAATCAATGGAATGTGGAGTTTTGTGAAAGCAATTCTGAGAGTTGGATTTGTGACGACCGGTGGAGGAACGGTGATTTAAGAGAAAGGTGAAAAAAGAGCCGGGAAACGGTGTAAGTGAAAATAGAAAATTGCGTATAGAATAATGCAGGTAGTCGAGAGGATTACCTGCATTTTGCGTATACATTGTAAAATTGAAAAGAAATAAGGAAATATTACGAAAGATAATCAATAAAAATGTCTTTTGTAATAATATGTAAGGCATTTAGAATGGAACATCCATTTCATTTTCGGATGTATCGCTTTTGGATTCATCAGATGCATCAGGGGTAGAAGACTTTGGAAGTCCTCCGGATACGGCAGTCTTTGCACTGATTCCGTTGATCTCAACGCGGTCGTCAACGACAATAACCAGGCATTTCTGACCATCAATAATACGTGTTTCTACAAGATCTGCGCATTCCGGGTTTACCTGGATGGTGATGTCCGGAGTTTTGATCTCGAATTTTTGAGGTTTGCAATATTGGAGGCAAGGAGTGTACCGTGCTCTCCGGCAGCGGAATCGTACTGCTCATCGAATGTTTCCAACTTTTCTTCTTCGACACCGCTTTTGGCAAGGAGGTATTTAACTTCTGCTTTGTCAAGGGCAAGTGGTTCCGGATTTTCAGAATTCTGTTCAATCATTTCATTTAAGTTTTCGTGGATATTTTTGACTGTATCGTAGTCGCAGTCATCACCGAGCGTTTCTTCGATCAGTGTACGGAAAGTATCCTTCTGATTTCCGGCGGTGAGTGGCGGAACACATCCAAGAAGCAGATCGGTCAGACCGTTTCCGAGATTCTCTGCATTTTTTGAATAATAAAGTAGATTGTGAATATCGGTGCTGCGGTCATTAAAAGCAGGGAAGAGGAAACCGGCATCCGGCATCTCTACGATCCAGTCACGGATACGCTCATGGAAGCTGTTCTCTTCTGCATGATAACTGAGTCCTGGCTTGGAAAGCTTGACCGGACAGAAGGTACACATGATGTAATCATAGACTTCATCGGATGCATCGAACATTTCACTTCCGTCCGTTGATTTTCCCGGAATATCGTAGGTCGCATGGATAGCAGGATCAGATAGTTCTCTGCATAATCATAGGAATCGATGACACGATTATAGAATTCTTCCAGAAGAGCGTCGTCAGTAAGCCGGCTGTTTCTTAATTTGAGAAGAAATTCCTGTGTACCACCTTCCGATTCGGTCTCCAGAGGAAATTCCATATTCAGAAGATTTTTTCCGATCGTACCGGACAAGGACTTTCTGAAAATGTCAAAATACTTGAACATTTCCTCTTCCGGAAGAGAAAGGAAAGCATCTTTCATCTCCGTTTTTTTCTCTTTTTCACCATCTACATAGCATCCGCAGATGCGGGTGATCGCACAGTTGGATGGGGTGAACTGTTTTTGATTTCAGTAACTTCTTTTTTATTCATAGTAAGTAAATCCCCTTTTGGTAATTGTGATTTTGTAAAAGACTGATGCTTATGAATTATAACATATTTTGAGGAAGAGTGTGATTAGGAGAGAAAATTATTTGATTATTTTTCAGAATAATGTATATACTAAGTATATACATTATATGGAGGTGAATTTTATGCAAACACAGGTAAAAGCATGGGGAAATAGTCAGGGAATCAGACTTCCAAAAGATATTTTACAAGAGGCCAATGTAGAAATAAATGATATGCTGGAAGTAAAAGTATCGGATGGTATGATTATGCTTGTTAAGACCTTCAGGCATCGAAAATTAGAAGAAAGAGCTGAAAAGTTTGGTGGTAAGTTAAATCTTGATGGAGAATATGAATGGGATAAGCCGGAAGGAAGAGAGGTGTGGTAGAAAATGGAGATACAGCAGGGGGCTGTTTTAAAAGTGGAAAAAATTAAGGATCCTGTATTTGTTGCAAGTAAAAATTTTTTTAATCAGTCGGGAGAAATAATTGGCTGTCCAATATTAGGAGAGAGTACAGAAAGCCCACTTCACATTTATGTTGAAATGGATGAAAATAAAGGTTATATCCAATGTGAACAAATGAAAATGTTAGACTTGAGAGTCAGGGGATATAAAATAATAGATCGTGTAAAAATGGCAGATGTAATTAATGTAACAGACGCAATACAGAGTATATTCGACTATATATAAATGCAGGGAACCAATCCGGAACCCTGCATTCATAATATCTGCTATTAAGCCATCATTCCTGTGAGAATATCATTCACAAGCTTTCCGTCAGCTTTTCCTTTTACTTTCGGCATCAGTTCTTTCATGATACGTCCTTTATCCTTTGGTGTCGGAGCATCAATTCCAAGACCGGAAAGGACACCTGCGATCACTTCTTTGATCTCAGCTTCGTCCATCATCTTCGAGCATACTGCTCAAGAACAGCGATACGTTTCTCGCATTCTTCAATAATGTCTGTACGATCAGCAGGAGTCATCTCCAGAGTTTCTTTTGTCTGTTTGATCTCTTTTAAGATAACTTGAACTTCTTCTTCTTCGGTAAGATCGGCACGTTTGTCGATGGCTTTGTTCTTAAGGGGCTGCAAGAAGAGCAGATAATGTCTCTTTTGTGTCCTTATCCTTTGCTTTCATGGCTGCGACCATAGCGCTTCTTACTTCATCAATTTTACTCATTGTATATTCCTCCAAACTTGAGGCAAAATGCCTGTCTGCACTTTTATTGTAGCAGATGGGAAAAGAATTTTCAATCTCTGGAAGAGGAAAACTTGGGTGGCTATTTATCAAAAAGTGCGGTATACTGATAGGAATGAATCAGGGATAGATGAGAGGTTAAGCGATAGGATGAGTGGCTGTACATTATGTCCGCGGATGTGTGGGGCGGACAGGGAGAATGGGAAGACAGGTTTTTGCGGAGAGACAGGGAAATCCGGGCGGCAGGCGGCGCTTCATATGTGGGAGGAACCCTGTATTTCCGGAAAGGAAGGATCAGGGACAGTCTTTTTTACAGGATGTACTTTAAGATGTGTGTTCTGTCAGAACCATGAGATTGCGGGAAGCAAGGTTGGCAAAGTGATCTCAGAAGAGCGGCTGGCGGAGATCTTTCTGGAACTGCAGGGGAAAGGTGCGAATAATATCAATCTTGTGACGCCGACGCATTTTGTCCGCAGATCATCCGGGCGCTTCAGAGTGCAAAGAAGCAGGGGATGTATTTGCCGGTTGTATATAATACGGGCGGTTACGAGAGAGTGGAAACCTTGAAAATGCTGGATGGTCTGGTGGACATTTACCTGCCGGATTTCAAATATTTAAATACAGATCATGCGAAAAAATATTCGATGGCGGAGGATTATCCGGAGGTTGCGAAGGCGGCTCTTGCTGAGATGGTAAGACAGACAGGAGAGCCGGTATTTGATGAGCGCGGAATGATGAAGCGTGGCGTGATCGTGCGTCATCTGCTTTTGCCGGGATGTCTTGCAGATGGAAAAAGAGTGGTGAAATATTTGCATGAGACTTATGGAAACCGGATTTATATGAGCCTGATGAGCCAGTATACGCCACTTGAGAGTCTGGATGCGGCAAAATATCCGGAGCTGAACCGGAAAGTGCCGGAGTATGCGTATGAGAAACTGGTGGACTATGCGATCTCGCTTGGTGTGATGCAGGCGTTTATACAGGAAGGGGATACGGCAAAGGAGAAGCTTTATTCCACCGTTTACACTGGAAGGAGTATAGGAAAGGAGATTGATATGAAAAGACAGGTGACAATGGAAGAAATTTCAGATGGAAAATTATATACCAGCAATGATCTGGTAAAAGCAGACTGTGGCGATTGTGAGGGATGCCACGCCTGTTGTACGGGGATGGGAAGCTCGATTGTGCTGGATCCGCTGGATATTGTCCGGATTTGCAGGGGAACAGGAGGCGGCTTTTGAGACTTTGCTTGCAGGAAAGATTGAACTGAATGTGGTAGACGGAATCATTTTGCCGAATCTGAAGATGGCAGGAGCGGAAGATGGCTGTGGTTTTCTGACTGAGGAAGGAAGATGTGGGATTCATCCATTTCGTCCGGGAATCTGCAGGCTTTTCCCACTTGGAAGATATTATGAGGAAAAGGGTTTCCGCTATTTCCTTCAGGTACATGAATGTCAGAAAGAGAACTGGGCGAAAGTAAAGGTCAAAAAATGGCTTGATACACCGGATCTGAAAAAGTATGAAGCGTATATTGCCAGATGGCATGGATTACTGATTCAGTTACAGGAATACATTGCAGCACACCCGGAGAGTGCGAAGGCGGTCAGCATGGATGTACTGCAGAGATTTTTACCTTACTCCGTATCGGACGGAAGAATTTTTACAGTGAATTTTTCCAGAGAATGGACGAAACAAAAAGGCATATTGTTAAATACAATTGAAATAATCGGCGACCAGGGAGATGAATTCTTTGGGCTGCTTTTTAATACCGTTATGAGGGTGAAGGAAAGGCCGTCCTGTTTTTTGACGAAAATCTGTAAAGTAAACTTATCTGTCAAGAATATTTTCTTATATAGGCAAAACTGTACACGGATATGGAAGATGTGTGCACAGGAAGTCGTGTCTGGGATTTAAAATATCACAACTGCAAGGCAAGATATAAAAAAGCACCGCATCCTTGAAAACACGCGGATTCAGCCCACATTTCTGGTAAATATGATTCAGCTTGTACTGCACTGTGTTTTGTGAAGAAACAACTTCTGGCTGGTTCCGAGAAGAGACATATTTGCTTCAAAGTAAGTCTGAAGCAGATTTCTTTCTTCATCAGAAAGTGCAGAGATCGTTTTTTGCAGATAAGCATTTTTTCCTGCTCCGAGATGGAAGAGAGCAGAATTTCCAGTGTCATATCATCGAAAAAAGCAATCCCGTTTTCCGAACTCCGGCAGTATTTCAGCGCAGTGAGTGCAGACTGGTAAGAAAGAAAGCTGGAAAAGCTGACATTTCTTTCCGACTGCAATGGAGAGCAAAGCTCCACAGTCTGCGGTAAAATCAGCCAGTATCTGATAGAGAGCGGCTTTGCCGGAGTTTTCCAGCACGGCAAGATATTCATTTGGATAATAAAAGGTATAAAGAGTAATACCAAGCGTGCCGAAAAGTCCGATGATCTTCTGTTCAAGGGAAGAAGAGTTGTTGTGTCCATCCGGTGATGACTGGATGATCAGAAGCCGTTTCTTTGTCCCTGGATTTACCTGAAGATCTGAAAGGCAGGTGTCCAGATAATCCGGATCAGCAATCTCATTCCGGATCAGGGCATCGATAACAAAGTGTTTTTTATCTTCCAGAGAGCGGCTCAGTCGGTTCAGCTCTTTTTCACGGATCAGCAGATGGGTAATCCGGTCGGCAAGATGGACGTACTGGCGGACTGGTCCGGTTCTCCGGTAATTCCGATCACTGCAAGAAAACTGCCGTGATAATAGAGTGGCATATTGATCCCTTTTTTGTGTTCCGGGAAAATCATCATCTGAAAAAACTTCGATTGTCTGTTCTGTCTGGGCGGCTTTGTGACCGATGGCATGAAACGTACCAATCCGGTCGGCGTTGGTACTCGCAAAAATCATTCCCTGCTTATCGATAAAATTGATATCCTGTCCGCAGGTGTCTTTGATCGTGTTTACTACCTGAAAGGCAAGTGATTTGTCTAACTTCATTTTAAACATCCTCCGATTCTGGAAAAGAAGTTGCGGGAATGATGCAGATGCTTATCCTGCATTTAACAGGATAAAGAGAACGGTATCATTACCACTTATTTAAGAATTGTAGCATTATTTGGAGAGAGGAACAAGGTGGAAAGGTACAAGGGGAAGAATTGTAAAGAATACATAAAAAAGTACATAGGTATTGATGAAAGCGTTAATAGAATTTGTGTTTTTTTTTCGTACAATAGCATTGTCAGATAAATGACAGCGCGCTGACATAATGAACGAGTAGAGGAAAGATTAGTAAAGAGGTAACCAAATATGAGCGAATCAACCAGAATGATGCTGGGACTGGCAATCGGTAAAAAGAAAGAAGAATGGGCACTTGCAATTCAGTTTGGAAAGTGTCCCTTTATGGATAATATGTAGGCAATTTGCGTTATGGAAGTTGCCTGCATATTTGTCATTGCTTAAAACAACATAGGCGGATTGTTTACGGCAAAACTTAATCTGCAATATTTGCGATCACTGAGAGGTTTACAGAGTCATCCAGAGAAATGGTAACAGAAGAACCGGTCTTCACAAGTGACAGCTTTTCATTTGATGAAGAATCATTGTTACAGATGAAATGAAGATCTGTCAGGTCGTAGATCGTTGTGTTGTTGATGGTAAGTGTTTTTGGCTGACTGGACAGATCTGTGCCGGTTGTTTTTCCACAGGCAAGGACGATTAGTCCGATAAACATGGCTGCGACCACACAGATGATCAGTGTAGGAAAAGAATAAAATCATAAAAGAAAAGAGAGTATTTATGTAAAAACTATACAAAAACACTCTCTGAAATTTATAAATAATGTTAAAACTATAACAGACGGAATACCTGTTCCACAGCTGCTGCCATATTTGATTTTGCATTTTGAGGATCCATTGCTTCGGCTAGTGTTGTGATTCCACGGACGATCGGGAAGAATGCATCGATTCCGGTTGCATTGCAGGCTGTTGCTTCCGGGGTGACGCTTCCGGCAAAAGCAACGACTTTGGAGCCGTATTTTTTTTGCAAGTCTTGCCACACCGACAGGAGCTTTTCCCATAGCGGTCTGGTGATCGAGGCGTCCCTCGCCGGTAACAGTGATATCTGTATCTTCTAATTCTTTTTCCAGTTCGACAGCGTTAAGAATCAGATCGATTCCAGGAGTCAGCGTAGCATTTAAATAACTGAGAAATGCAAAGCCAAGACCACCTGCAGCACCAGCACCTTCTGCAGATGCATAATCATTATGAAGAAATTTGGAGGTAACAGAAGCATAATGATTCATTGCCTGATCCAGTTCTGCTTTGCTATTTCCGGTGTGACACCTTTTTGCGGACCATAAATATAGGTAGCTCCGTTCTTTCCGCAAAGTGGATTAGCTACATCACAGGCAATATGAAAATTGCATTCTTTGAGAATTGGGTTAGCTTTTTCTATTATAATAGAAGATACCCGTTCAAGCGCCTGTCCGCCTTCGCCGACATCCTGTCCATTTTCATCGGAAAATTGATAGCCAAGTGCCTTAAGCATTCCAATTCCACCATCATTTGTTGCGCTTCCTCCAATTCCAATAATGAAATTGCGGATACCGCGTTCCATGGCATCTGCGATCATTTCACCGACACCGTAAGTGGTTGCAGTAAGTGGATTTTTTCAGATTCTCTTACCAGGATAATTCCGGCGCGGCAGCCATTTCGAGGATGGCAGTATTTTTTTCTGCAAGATATCCGTAATGTGCATTTACCGGAGTACCAAGAGGACCAGTCACTGTAAGATCAATACGCTCACCACCAAGTCCTGCAATCAGGGCATCTGTGGTGCCTTCACCACCATCTGCAAGTGGTTTTACGACAACATTCGCATCCGGGTGTGCTTTTAAGATTCCTTCCTTTGCAGCCATTCCGGCTTCAATCGAAGTGAGACTTCCTTTAAATGAATCAATTGCAACTACAATTTCATAATTTCTAATCTCCTTATCACTGAATTTATTTTATGATAAATCCAGTGTATCATGGATTGAAGAAAAAAGAATGTTATAAGAAATAATAAAAGAATAAATAAACATAAAAATATGTCCCTTATAACATTTGCAAAAAGTGGGAGTTTGAGGTGTTCGAGGATTGCGGGAATTGCATAGCAATGGAGCAATCCGGTTACATCAGTGAGTGGCAAAATTTACTTTTGACACTCATATCATAAGATAGTAAAACAGACAGTAAGGAACAGAAAAACAAAATGCAGGGAGTGGAAATCATGAATAAAAAGGAGATAAAACTGAGTAATGGATGTGATTGCCATTCCGAGAAGTGGAAAGGCAGAACATGTACTGCAGAACTTGGAGGCGGGAAAGGTTCATTTGACAGTGGAGGAATATGCCAGATTAGATGCTTTGCTTTTCCGGCACCTCGGAAAAAACATATCTTGATATTGTGTAAATCCCAATGGAATGTGGACGGTGAGATACAAATTAAAAAAAAAGAGAAAGACCACACTTATAGATAAACAAAATAAAACTTATTGAAAATTTAAAAATTGTTTTGCATTCTTGTTCTTTTTATGATATTGTCTTTAGAGGTACAATAATTCAGGGAGGAACAAGAAATGAATAATTACATGTATCTGGTCCCGATTGCAGCTGTTATTGCTTTATTATTTGCAGCATATCTTGCTGGTAAAGTAGGAAAACAGGATGCAGGTACGGACCGCATGAAAGAGATTGCAGGCGCAATCGCGGAGGGCGCAAGAGCTTTCCTCATGGCTGAATACAAGATTCTGGTCATTTTGTAGTAGTGCTTTTTGTACTGATCGGATTTGGTATCAGCTGGGTAACAGCAGTATGCCTTGTAATTGGAGCACTTTTCTCAACAGTTGCAGGATACTGTGGTATGACAGTCGCTACAAAAGCGAACGTAAGAACTGCTAACGCAGCAAAAAGAAAGCGGAATGAATAAAGCATTATCAATTGCTTTTTCTGGCGGGGCCGTTATGGGAATGTGCGTAGCAGGTCTTGGAGCACTTGGTGTAAGCCTTGTGTACATTGTTACAAAGAACGTAGATGTGCTTTCAGGATTCAGCCTTGGTGCATCTTCAATCGCACTTTTCGCCCGTGTTGGTGGTGGTATCTACACCAAAGCAGCAGACGTTGGTGCAGACCTTGTTGGTAAAGTAGAAGCAGGTATCCCGGAAGATGATCCGCGTAACCCGGCTGTTATCGCTGACAATGTAGGTGATAACGTAGGTGACGTTGCAGGTATGGGAGCTGACCTTTTTGAATCTTATGTTGGTTCACTTGTATCAGCACTGACTCTTGGAGCAGCAGCAGGAGCTGTATCCGGAGTTCTTTATCCGCTTGCGATCGCAGGATGTGGTCTGATTGCTTCTATCATCGGAACCTTCTTTGTAAAAGGTGATGAGAATTCGAATCCACAGAAAGCTCTCACAAAGGGAAGCTATGCAGCTTCTATCGTAGTTATTGTTGTAGCACTTGTACTGAGTAATGTACTCTTCGGAAAGATGAGTGCGGCAATTGCCGTTATCGCAGGTCTGGTTGTTGGTGTGATCATCGGTAACATCACAGAGTACTACACATCAGCAGACTACAAACCGGTTCAGGGAATCGGAGAACAGTCAGAGACTGGTGCAGCTACTACAATCATCAGTGGTATTGCGGTAGGAATGAAATCTACAGCAATCCCGCTTCTCCTGATCTGTGTAGGTATCTTTGTATCTTACTCAGTTGCAGGACTTTACGGAATCGCACTTGCAGCAGTAGGTATGCTTTCTACAACAGGTATCACAGTTGCCGTTGATGCATACGGACCGATCGCAGACAATGCAGGTGGTATCGCAGAAATGTCAGGATTGGATGAATCTGTTCGTGAAATCACAGATAAGCTTGACTCAGTAGGAAATACAACTGCAGCTATGGGTAAAGGGATTCGCGATCGGATCAGCAGCCCTTACCGCACTTGCACTTTTCGTATCTTATGCACAGGCAGTTGGTCTTGAAGCGATCAATCTTCTTGACTACAGAGTAATCATCGGTATCTTTATTGGTGGTATGCTTACATTCCTCTTCTCAGCATTTACTATGGAGTCTGTATCAAAGGCTGCATACAAGATGATCGAAGAAGTAAGACGCCAGTTCCGTGAAAAACCGGGCATTATGAAAGGTGAAGAAAAACCGGATTATACATCATGCGTTGCAATCTCTACCACAGCAGCTCTTCATGAAATGCTGCTTCCGGGTGTGATGGCAGTCGTAGTACCGCTGATCGTTGGTATCGTTCTTGGTGTGGAATCCCTCGGTGGATTACTTTCCGGAGCACTTGTTACAGGTGTACTTATGGCAATCTTCATGTCCAACGCTGGTGGAGCATGGGATAATGCTAAGAAATACATCGAAACAGGACATCATGGCGGAAAAGGAAGCGAAGCTCACAAAGCAAAGCAGTTGTTGGTGATACAGTAGGTGATCCGTTCAAGGATACATCAGGACCGTCTATCAACATCCTGATCAAACTTATGACAATTGTTTCACTTGTATTTGCACCGTTATTCTTATCAATCGGTGGATTACTGTAAGAATTGAATAAAGTAAAAGAAATCCTTCATTTGCGGGAAACCGCAGATGAGGGATTTTTATATATAATGTGAAATTCTTACTGTTAAAAAATAAAATGATATGAGTGTCAAAAGTATCAATTGCTTATTTGTGCGAGCACAAACGCAATTGATACTTTTGACACTTACATCATAAAATTTCAGGTAAAAAAGCTCTGTAGGAATAAAATGTTGTATTTCCACATACTACCCATATCGAATAAAATATGGAAAATATGTGGAACACAGGAGGAATAGAATCAATATGAAAGCTACAGGAATTGTCCGCCGGATCGATGATCTTGGCAGAATTGTCGTTCCGAAGGAAATCAGGCGCACGCTACGTATCCGTGAGGGTGATGCACTTGAAATTTTCACCGACCGGGAAGGAGAAATCATTCTCAAAAAATACTCACCGCTTGGGGAAATGGGAAATTTTGCAGACCAATATGCGGAAAGTCTGGCACAGACGCTTGATATCTGGTGTGTATCACAGATACAGATCAGGTGATCGGAGCAGAGGACCGGGGAAGAAAGAATTTCAGGAACAGCTGATCACAAGACAGCTTGCGGAAGTGATCGCAAGAAGGGAGCAGTTTCTGGCATCCTCTATGGATCGGAAGTTCACGGTCATCGTGTCGGGACAGAATGCAGAACTGAAATGGCAGGTGATAAGTCCGATCATCTGCGCCGGAGATGCGATCGGTTCTGTCGTGATCCTGGCAAAGGACGGCAGGAAAAACCCGGTGAGTTGGAACAGAAGATGATACTCTGCGCAGCAGGATTTCTGGGACGACAGATGGAACAGTAAAGGAATATATCATAAGAATCTCTCATAGTATAAAAGGACAGGAGGGGTTCTTATGGAAAAAAAAAGCTGTTTGGAAATATCTGTTTTACAAGACTTGTGAAAGCACTGATGCTTTCTTACTTTCTTACGATGCTGATGCTGCTCGGGCTGTCTTTTGGACTGTATAAGTTTGACTTAAGCGAGAAAACAGTCCGGATCGGGATCCTTGCGGTTTACATAATTTCCACATTTGCCGGTGGATTTGCCATGGGAAAAATGGGGAAGACAAGGAAATTCCTGAGGGGATTTATGCTTGGAATGCTCTATTTTCTGCTACTGCTTGCAATTTCAGCAGGGATCTACCGGAGCGTGCAGGGTGGAATGCAGATGATGATCGCCTGGATCCTCTGTGGAGCAGGCGGAATGCTCGGTGGTATGGTGTCCTGAAGGGGCGGAGATGTAATTTTGCGTTGACGGTATCAAGGGATATGGGCGATACTTTTATTTTTTAATCCGGGGAAGCAGTTGCGCCAAAAGGAAGCTTATACTATACTATAGGTGATAAAAATGCCCGGAGGTGATGAGCCGGGCGAGAGGGAGGAACTCGTGAAAAGGAACACCAGACAGCTTTATTTGATGTTTTTGTTTTTGCGATAATCATAGCAAAGATATTCCTGCCGGCTGCTGGCATGGTTTGATATAGGAGGAAACTATCCAAGCTATGTGCGTGCCACATTGTATTTATTATTATTTGTCTTGTGGGGGTATTCTCTGGATCAGCGGATTATTCAGAAACCGGTGCTTTGCACTGTCTTCGCTTGATGGATGTTCTGATGCTTATCTGGTTGACTTTGCGTACTTTGAAATATGAGGTGGTTACAGATCTGACCGTGGCACGTTATTTGTGGTATCTTTATTACCTGCCGATTCTTTTTATTCCGCTGCTTGGTGCATATACTGCAATTTTTCTGGGAAAATCCGAAGATTATCAGCTTTCCAGAAAAAGCTGGTTGTTATCGCTGATTCCGACAGCATTGTTTCTGGCTGTTATCACAAATGATTTCCACCAGCAAGTATTTTCGTTTGCGAGCGGAATTCCTGGGGTGCCGGATAACAAAGTCTTTTTTCATCGTCCGCTTTATTTTGTGAGTGTTGGATGGATGATAGGCTGTGTATTTTTTTCAGTATTTCAGCTGCTGAAAAAACAAGGCTTCCAAGTATTGGAAAGCGGAGAATGATGCCTTTTGTTTTGAGCTGCGTGATGCTCTTGTATGGAGCACTTTATCTTTTTGGGATTTCAGGTCATCCGTGATGTTTTTTGGAGATATGAATGTAATGTTTTGTCTCTTTTATGCTTTGCAATATACGAAAGCTGTATCCATTGCCGTATGATACAGTCAAACACAGGGTATGTCGAGTTATATGAGGCGACAACGCTTGCCTCCTGCATTGCAGATCAAAATGGGCGGATTTTGCTTCGTTCCCGCACAGCAGGAGAGGATATGGTATGTCCAAAAGATGGGGAGAGTATCGTTTATCCGAATGGAATGCGCATCTCTTCGGCACCGATTAAAGATGGTTTTGTCATCTGGGGAGATAACTTGCAGCACCTTACCAAGCTTCGCAAGCAGCTTGATGAGAATAAAAAAAAAAGAGAGAATAACAAAAAGAAATTAAAGGATGCTTATCTTGTGCAGAAGGAGCTATACGAACTAACGGAAAAGAACCGTATTTATGATGAACTGGAAGAAAAACACAAAACCCAGACGAGGAGGATAAAGGAACTTCTTGAACAGTGTAAGAATGCAAAGCCGGAGGTAATGCAGGCGTGTATGAAAGAGATTCTGTTGCTCGGTACTTATATCAAGCGAAGTGCGAATCTGTATTTTCTTTCTCAGGAATACGAAAAGCTTCCACAGCAGGAACTCAGGCTGACGATCGATGAACTGGTACGTGCAATGAATTCCTGCAAAATTGAATGTGGTGCGGTCTATTTAACCACAAAACCGATAGCATCAAAAGAGGTTGTGCGTTTGTTCGAACTGCTAAAAACGGTAACGGAAATGACGATAAATGAGCTGCATTCGCTGTTTATTTCTGTGTCCGATCAGGAGATGAATCTGTCTGTAGAATGTGCGGCTGATTTGTCCCCAATTATCTCTTCTGAGGTAACGGTCGACAAGGAGGATGGATTGTGGCTGATACGTACAGCAATAGGAGGAGAGGATAATGCGTAGGTTGAGGCGCTTTGGGTTTAATCTTATCAAGGAAGGATTTGACCAGCTTCCTACGGCGATCTGCTTTTTGACAGCAGAGGAAGTATTGTTCTTTGCAACAGACAGATGTATCGTCTGAGTCATTATTTATTTGAAAGTGATATGCAGTATCTCGGTGAAGTTGAGCGGGCACTTGCGAGCCCCCGGAAGGAATTCGGCAGCTTTCGAATATGGAGGGTACCTATCGTTTTCCGGATAATACCATATGGCAGTTTGAGAAAACAGAAGTAACGGATCGATATGGAGAAACCTATATCCAGCTTACAGCTGCGGATGTTACGGAATTGTGCCATGTGCTCGGACTGCTTTTTGTGGAAAATAAGAGGCTTGCCGAGGATGAAGAACATCTGCAAAGGTTATCTGAAAATGTGGAGAAGATTGCCCGGGAGAAAGAACTTTTGACGGCAAAATCTGCTATGCATGATAATCTTGCAGCCAGTATTATTGTAATGAAGCAGTATCTTTCCGGAGATTTCGGCGGGATCGATGTGGAAACAGTTCTGCGGGAATGGGAGAAGAATATTGTTTTTCGGGAGGTCGAACATTTATCAGAAAAAGAGAAACTGTTTGCCAGTGCAAGAAGCAGTGGTGTCCTTGTGCAGATAGAAGGAAAGGAACCACCGGGAAAAGCAGCAGAGATGATGTATGCTGCTATGCAGGTATGTCTGAATAATGCCCTTCAATATGCGAGAGCGACAGAACTGGAGGCAAATGTTTTTGAAAATGAAACCGGCTATACCGTGATGATCTATAACAACGGACAGCCTCCGGAAAGAGAAATCCGGGAAGGTGGAGGACTTACCAATCTGCGTCACCGGATTGAAACGGAAGGCGGAAGGATGCTTGTACAGAGTTTTCCGGAGTTTGCTCTGGTAATAGAAATTCCTAAGATTTAACACGTTAGGGAGGAATGAAAGTGAAAAAAGATACTAATTGTTGAAGATCAGATGCTTGCCCGTAAGTATTTGTGCTCTTGCATAGAAAAAGCACAGAATGTGAAGTGGCATCTGCTCTGACCCGGGCAGATGCAGCATTGCAGAGATGTGGTGAGGGGCATATTGACCTGGTGGTGATGGATATTTGTACAGAAAATGATTCGGATGGATTAGATGCGGCTGAAGCAATCAAAAAATACTATCCACGGATCAAGATCATAATGGTGACCTCCATGTTAGAAGGACGATTTTTGGATCGTGCAAGGAAAATAGGAGCGGACAGCTTCTGGTATAAGGATTCTCCTTCCGGTGATCTTATTAGCGTGATCGAAGGGACACTTGCAGGTAAAAATTTCTGGCCGGACAAGGTGCCGGCTGTGCAGCTTGGAAAAGCACTTTCCTGTGACCTTTCCGATCAGGAAATGGAAACCTTACGTTTGTTGTGTGAAGGGAAGACGAATGCCGAGATTGCGGCTAAGCTTCATGTGGCAGAATCATCGGTTCGTACCTATATCAACCGGATGTTAGAGAAAACAGGATACACAAACCGCAATCGCCTGATGGTTGCGGCGGTAAGCAAACGCCTGGTCGTACCGAGTAGTCAGCTCGACGTATAAGAAGAAAATAAAATAGGATTTAGATGTGAAAATTGCTCTGCTTTTTTTATTAGGTAGAGCGATTTTTTTGTGTAAAATGCCTATTTGTCCACATTTATGAGGACAGACAGAGCTATTTTTCTCTGTTAGACTAAAGAAAAAAGAAATATAGCAGACACATCGGATATATCGCTGAAAGAAAGGAGGATGGTTCGATGCGAAAAATAGTGGTTGATATGCAGAATTTTCTGTTTGCGGATTCCGTAGCGACTGCCTTCAAAAAATCGGATTATGAGATTGATGTAGTCCGTACGGAGTCTCCAAAAGATACGGTTGAACTTTGTAAAGCTTTATAAACCGTTTGTTCTTATCATGGAGGTGACGGGCTATACTCCGTGGAAGCTTTGCGAGAGAAATGAAGCTTCAGGATGAAGTAAAGAGGGTGTGTCCTGACTGTAAAATTGCTTTCATCGTGGATTCCAATACAGAAAAACAGGCGGCAAAAGACATTCGGGATGCGAAGAAAAACGGTCTTATCGACCAGTTCTTCTATGGATCCATGACTGCTGAATATCTGATGGATCAGATTTATGCGATGTAAGGAAATGGAAGAACCACCGAGAAGAAACTGCGTATATATCCGACTGACAGAAAGAAGAAAAAGAGAGGTGAAAAAAGCTGTTTTCACAAACAGTTATAATGCGAAGAAAGCAGTAGCTCCGGTACAGAAGAAGGCTCCGGACGATAAAATGAAATCTCCTAAGACCGGTAACGACAGCCTGATGGTTATCTGGACTACAATGATTCTTGCCGTTTTGGAGAAAGAAAAAAGGTTCAGTCTTTACAAGGAGAAATGTAATATGAAGAAAATATCATTACTGTTTTGTTTGATAATCCTGCAGGCCGGCTTATTATGCGGATGCAGACTGCCTCATAAGAGCAGTCCGCAAAAGCCTGTGGAAGGCGAGAATAAAAGCGGTCTTGTGAAAGTGCAGGATGATAAAAAAGAAGAGAAGAAGGAAGAAAAAGAGAAGGAAAAGAAGAGCCGGGGAAGACAGAAATCGTCGAGACGGAAGATACGGAACTGTCACTTCTCAAAAACAAATCAATCAAAACAGCTGCGGTGCAGGGGTTGCACTTTTCGGGTATGTGGACAGTGAATTTACAAGGACAGATCTTTCATTTTACCTGGAATTTCATCATTTAACAAAAGAGTATCCGTTTTTGTCAGAAGCAGCCTGTTACATGGCGGATGGGCAGGAGCTGTATGCCATCGTTCCGCCAAATGAAAAAGGCAGAGTGACCGTCTATCCTTCTGATATCACGGAAAATGGTGAATATGCAGATGATAAGAGTCATCCGTTATTTGAAGGAAAACCAGGAGAGGCGCTTGTGCTACGTTGTAATTTCAGTGAGATCTATTCCAATGTACTGGTTTCGGTGACAGATGGCGGCGATGCCATAGATTTCCATCCGTCGATTTCATTAATGGACGGCCATCTGGCGGAACTTGCCGGAGTATATGATTTCTCAGTCTATGAGGAAACACCGGATGAACGTTCAGTTGAAATCGCAACAGAGATCCTGCTGGAGTATGGAGAGGTCAGACAGGGACTGGAAAATGGAATGAAGCTTATGTATACAGGAGAATCAGAGATCATAAACGGAGGCAGCTGTATGCTTTTTTGTATTAGGAACTGATAATGGAGAACAGTTTGTGCAGGAACAGCTTTACGGCGTTTGTGATAATCTCATTTATATTTATGATGTTTTTACAGACACATGGAATGCCGCATATTAAACCGTGTTCTTCCGGTGTAACCGGATAACATAGAGGAAGATCATTTCAAAAAGGAAAGGAGAAAATATTATGGGACTTATTAAAGCAGGTATGGGTGCTCTTGGAGGTACTTTTTGCAGATCAATGGAAGGAATTTTTCTACTGTGAATCGATGCCAAAGGAGGTACTCGTTACAAAAGGACAAAAACGTGTCACCGGACGTTCAGCGAACACCAAAGGAAATGACAATATTATCTCGAACGGCTCTGGGATTGCTGTAGCAGACGGACAGTGTATGATCATCGTAGAACAGGGCAAGATCGTAGAAGTCTGTGCAGAACCGGGAGAATTTACTTATGATACTTCTTCCGAACCGTCTATTTTTGCAGGCGAGCCTTGGAGAGAGTATCAAAGAAACCTTTAAAACCGTAGGAAAACGTTTTACTTACGGAGGAGATACCGGAAAGGATCAGAGAATCTATTATTTTAATACCAAGGAGATTCTGGAAAATCGCTTCGGAACGCCGAATCCGGTTCCGTTCCGTGTTGTGGATTCCAAGATCGGACTTGATATCGACGTATCGATCCGCTGTTCAGGTGTCTATTCTTACAAGATTGCCGATCCGCTTTTGTTCTACTCTAATGTTTGCGGAAATGTGGAGCAGGAATACTCCAGAGAGGAACTGGATGCTACTCTTAAGACAGAGTTTATCTCTGCTCTTCAGCCGGCATTCGGACATTTGTCTGAACTGGAGCTTCGTCCGAATCAGATCGTGACACATAATACAGATCTTGAAAATGCGATGAATACGGCACTCTCAGAAAAATGGGGCGCACTTCGCGGACTGAAGGTTGTAAGTATTGCCCTTGGATCTGTGACACTTCCGGATGAAGATGCAGAACTTATAAAACAGGCTCAGCGTACAGCGATCATGCGCGATCCTACAATGGCGGCAGCAACGCTGGTCGGAGCACAGGCTGATGCAATGAAGACTGCAGCCGGTAATCAGGCCGGTGCAATGACAGGCTTCATGGGCATGGGCATGGCAATGAATCAGGGCGGCGGTATGAACGCACAGAATTTATTTGCAATGGGTCAGCAACAGCAGGAGCAAAGGCAGGCACAGCAGATGGCGGCCTGGCAAAGAGGTCGCACAACAGGCCGTTCAGCGGAACCAAGCCGGCACCGGGTGCATGGAAATGTAAATGCGGAGCCACAGCAACCGGTAAGTTCTGTCCGGAATGCGGATCACCAAAACCGGTAGAGGAAGAAGGATGGACCTGTTCTTGCGGTTCAGTGAATAAAGGAAAATTCTGCCAGAACTGTGGAGCAAAGAAACCGGAAGGTGCACTGCTTTACCGTTGTGACAAATGTGGATGGGAACCGGAAGACCCGACACACCCACCAAAAATTCTGCCCAGAATGTGGCGACATCTTTGACGAGAACGACAGACAGTAATTCGCGGGAGAGGAGGGAATTCTATGTTTAGACTCCCATCAGAAAAAGAGGAACATAAGACCACAATCGGTGCTTTGATTTTAAGTATCTTCATTATTATCGCAGGAATCGGCGGCATGATATATACGAAGCATGAAAGCAGTGAGTTTAAGAATTCCACGGATGTTCGAACGCTTCATGCAACCGTTTACAGTTGTGAACAAACGCATGAAAAAGACAATCAGGGAGACCGAAAAGAAGAATATAAAGTAAGGTTTACTTATGAAATCGATGGAACAACATATGATGATTTTGAATTTCGCAATAAAGAAATAAAGAGAGGAGATACTGTACTGATCACCGTTTACCGGAACTCAAAAGGAAAATATAAACTGGAACCGGGACCAACTCCGATTTACTTCCTTGCATTTGCTGTAATGATTCCGCTAGGTCTCATTGGTTTCATTGGATTAAGTAAAGATCTTATCAAGTATCACCGGGAAGAAAAAGAGGGTAGAAGACTGTAAGTATGGAAGGAGGGAGTTGCGTGAAGGTACTTTCAGATAAAGCACAAAATAAGGTGATATGTGTATTCTTACTGATTGGTTCGATTGGGCTCGTTGTATATGGAGTTACTCATATTTTTTCCAGTATAGAATATAAACTATCTTCCGATGTTCGTCAGGTAACCGCCGTTGTAAAAGATTATCAGATAAGTGTTAAGACCGATGAAAAGGGCGATGAAGATGTAAAGTATCACGCAATTCTGTCCTTTGAAGTGGATGGAAAAACTTATACAGGAAAAGATGTATTTTCCAGAGATATATCCCGGGGATGAAGTGACAGAGAGGGCTTACCGGGCTTTGAATGGAGAATACAAGCTTTACACAGGCGATATAGGTGATAATATTACCTCCGTTATGATGATCCCGGCGGAATCATTATCTCCATATTCCTGATCTATGAAATATTTGGTAAGAGCAAAGAGAAGGAACAATAGGTCAACCAGATAGAATGATAGATGAGGAGGGATAAATATGGGATTGTCAGAGGCGATGCTGTTTGCGTTTGCAGCTACCATAATCTGTGCGTTTGCCATTGCTGAGAAAAATCATTGACATAGACTTTGAACAGTTTATGCCAAAGAATTTGAAAAAAGCAAAAATGAAAAGAATTCTTGCAAAGCGTGAAACACCGTTGCAAGGGGCAAGGCTTCAGAAGGACATCAAGGATTCCTTTGAAAATGTATTACTTCCACTTGGAAAAGCAGATAAGGGTTGTCTTCCAAAGAGAATGGATCTTACATTTCGCAGAAAGATGGTTCATCAGGTGGAACTGCTGGGAAAGCGTAAGCTTTGCCGAGATATCCAGGTGACGGACGTTGTACCACTTCCAAAAATAATTTCAAAAGATGGAATGATGACGGACGGGAGTGGAGGAGTCTATCCTGCAATGTAGTTCTTTGGAACGTCTTATTTCTCCTCAATCTGGTAAGACAGTGCATCAGATCTATCGGAAAAACAGTTACCTTCGGATTCTTCAGTCAAGGCATATCCGTCATTCTGACCGTCAGGGTAAGAACAAGAAATTTTATTCCGATAAAGGGACGATCATCTGTCCATCCTGTGGAGCTGAGGTGGAACTGAGCAGTCAGCAAGTCATCTGTCCATATTGTGGCGGTGTGATACAAAGTGAATTCTACGACTGGCAGACAGAGGTATTCGAAATTTATGAGAAAATGGGTGCGAACATGCAATACGGACTATTATTGCTTGCTTACTCGGGCATCATGTTCCTGTGTCTGACCTTGTGCCTTTACCTGATCAAAGACACGGATATTTCTCTTACTATAGGTGTAATTGCTACACTGCTTATACTTCTGGGAATTGCGAAAATTTTTCAATCCAAGGAAGAGAAACAGGAAAAGCTGCCGAAGGAGATCGTCAGATACTCGGAAAATTATCTGAGATCCTGCATCAATGATGCACTTTATAAGGATGTAAACAAGCCGGATCTGATGGATTATGGAATCGGATCGATCATACTTAAAAATGTTGTAAATACAGACAATACAACAGAAATCACCACTACGGCATATGGAAGTGAAACCTACCTGCCTGAGAGTGGAAAACCGTATACAAAGAAAAACAAAACGACACTCGTTTTGCAGAGGGCGAGATATCCAGAAAGAAGAAAGACGGACGGAGCATTTTTCAAGGAAAAAGATTGCCCATCCTGTGGAGCCAATTTCATACCGGATGAACACAATTGTTGTTCCTTCTGTGGTTATAGCTTCCAGGTAGACAATGCCAAATGGGTCATAAAAGCAACAGGAGAATCATAAACAAGAAAAGAAAATGTCCGGAAATCCGGTATTGGCTGAAAGGAGGATGAATTATGGCAAACAAATGTGCAATCTATGGCGACCGTACAGAGTGGATCCGGAGAGCGGACGAAGCACTTGCGGAATTTGATCGACAGGCGCATTAAGAGAGGAGGCTTTTCATGGCAGGCTTGCAAGAATATAAATGTCCCTGCTGTGGCGGTGCGATAGCCTTTGACAGTACAATTCAGAAGATGAAGTGTCCGTATTGCGACACAGAGTTCGAAATGGACGCATTGAAGGGATATGATGCCGAACTGCAGGACGAAGAAACAGACAGCATGGAATGGGAAACCGCAGCAGGCGGTGAATGGGGAGAAGGAGAAACGGATGGTTTGCGTACTTATGTGTGTAAATCCTGTGGAGGAGAAATTGTAGGTGACGCAAATACAGCGGCAACATCCTGCCCATTCTGTGATAATCCAATCGTTATGATGGGACAATTCTCCGGCTCCCTGAAACCGGATCTGGTCATTCCGTTTAAACTGGATAAAAAGCAGCAAAAGAAGGGCTCATGAAGCATCTTACAGGAAAACGTCTTCTGCCGAAGATTTTTAAGGATCAGAACCATATTGACGAGATCAAAGGAGTCTATGTACCGTTCTGGCTATTTGATACCGATGTAGACGCTAAGGTCCGTTATAAGGCAACCAAGATCCGTACTTGGAGTGACAGTGATTACAATTATACCCAGACCAGTTATTATATGGTGCACAGAGGTGGAAGTGTTGGATTTGAATATGTTCCGGTAGACGGTTCTACAAAAATGGCGGATGATCTGATGGAATCCATCGAACCGTTTAACTGTGGGGAGGCAGTGAATTTCAGACGGCTTATCTTGCCGGTTACCTGGCAGATAAGTATGATGTGACTGCAGGAAGAAAGCATTGACCGGGCGAATGAGCGTGTGAAAAAATCTACGGAGCAGGCATTTGCCGAAACAGTCATTGGTTACGATACTGTAGTAGCTGAAAATACCAGTGTACAGTTCCATGGCGGAAAAGCCAAGTATGCTTTATATCCGGTGTGGCTTTTAAATACCACATGGAATGGTAACAAATATACATTTGCAATGAACGGACAGACCGGAAAATTCGTCGGCGACCTGCCGGTAGATAAGGCGGCAGCAACTCGTTGGACACTGATACTGGCGACCGCGTTCACGGCAGTAACCTACGGTGCAGCAACACTTCTGCACTTTCTTGGACTGTTTTAGGGGTGACGGAATGAAAAAAGAAAATAATATCACTTCTGCTTGTTCTGGCCCTTTGCCTGGGGATGACGTTTTCGGTTTCAGCCGAAGATGCAGAAGGATTTGCAAATGATTATTGTCGTGTGCAGGACATGGCGGGACTTATGACGGATAGTGAGGAAGCAAAATTAAATGACATACTTGATGAACTGAGTATCCGACAGAAAATGGATGTTGTCGTTGTGACAACAAATACGGTGGATGAAAAAACGGTGCAAGAATACGCCGATGATATTTATGATTACGGAAACTTCGGATATGGACAGGATAAGGATGGAATCCTTCTTCTCATTAGTCTGGGAGAAGAGAATGACTGTTATATTTCAACCTGTGGTTACGGAATCACAGCTTTTACCGATGCAGGGGATCAAATACATTTCAAAAGAAATGACGAGTGATCTGAAGGATGGAAATTATTTTTCGGCATTTCAGACTTTTTTCAGAGCTGTGTGACGAATTCATTACACAGGCAAGAAACGGAAAGCCGTATGACAGGAAAAGTCTTCCAAAGGAGCCATTATCCCCAATCTGGATTCTGATCTCCCTTGGGGTAGGAGTTGTTCTGTCACTTATCATTGTCGGCAGGATGAAAGCACAGCTTAAAACAGTGCGTTTCCAGTCAGCGGCGAGGCGCTATGTAAAAGACGATAGTCTGGATATTATAGAAAGCAGAGATATGTTCCTTTATGAAACGACTTCGAAAACGGCGAAAGAAAAAGAAGAGCTCTTCCGGAGGCAAAGAGTACACATACTTCTTCATCAGGAAGAACCCACGGTGGCGGAGGCAGCAAATTCTAGGAAAATACCTCCTAGCATTTGTTTTAGATTGGATTTTGCGTTGACGGTAAGTTGGGAAATGTGCTATACTGTATCACATAATGAGCAAAAGAAGGAGGATATTACAATGAAACACATTAAAACATTGAATACACAGACTCTGAACAATACAGTAAAGAAGGGCGGATGCGGAGAATGCCAGACATCCTGTCAGTCAGCATGCAAGACTTCCTGTACAGTAGGAAATCAGACTTGCGAACACAGCAAATAAGAGATATTTGTAAGTGTAGTGAATAAGTATGACAAGCAGGCAGCTTTAAAGCCGCTGTCATTTGACGTATATGAGGAAAAATTTGAAAAATAAGGATAGAAAGGGGTACCGGTTGTGATTCATCAGTACCAGAACAATGGATATAATATTGTACTTGATGTCAACAGCGGATGCGTTCATGTAGTGGACGAGCCGGGGTACGAAGTTATTGCATGTCTGAACCGTATGAACGAGAATCAGACAGTGCAGACGCTGAAAGAAGAAAGTACATGGAACCAGCTGAAAGATGAGCTGGAAGGAAATATTCCGAAGAAGAACTTAGAGATATATTGGATGATGTGACAGAGCTGACTGCAAACGGACAGCTTTTTGTTGTTGATACATATGAACCTTTATCGGGGAGGTTATCAAGCGTAAGACGGTAGTGAAGGCACTTTGCCTGCATATCGCACACGACTGCAATCTTGCCTGCAAATACTGTTTTGCAGAAGAAGGAGAGTATCACGGAAGAAGAGCGCTTATGACTTATGAAGTTGGTAAGAAAGCCCTGGATTTCCTGATCGCCAATTCGGAACAAGAAGAAATCTGGAAGTTGATTTCTTTGGCGGGGAGCCGCTGATGAACTGGCAGGTTGTCAAAGACCTGGTGGCATACGGAAGAGAGCAGGAAAAGCTCATGATAAGCATTTCCGCTTTACAGTAACTACGAACGGAGTGCTTCTGAATGATGAGATTCAGGAGTTTATCAATAAAGAGATGGATAACGTGGTCATCAGCCTTGACGGACGTAAAGAAGTCAATGACAGAATGCGTCCGTTCAGAAATGGAAAGGGAAGCTATGATCTGATCGTACCGAAGTTCCAGAAGCTTGCTGATTCACGTAATCAGGAGCGCTACTATATCCGCGGAACATTTACCAGAAACAATCTGGATTTTTCAGAGGATGTAAAGCATTTTGCAGAGCTTGGCTTCAAGCAGATGTCGATCGAACCGGTTGTCGGGGATGAATCTGATCCGTATGCAATCCGTGAAGAAGATCTTCCGCAGATCTTTGATGAGTATGACAAGCTTGCAAGATATATCATTGAGAAAGACAAAAAGGGAGAAGGATTCAATTTCTTCCACTTTATGATCGACCTGGAAGGAGGACCTTGTCTGTACAAACGTCTGTCCGGATGTGGTTCGGGAACAGAATACCTTGCTGTTACACCATGGGGAGATTTCTATCCGTGTCATCAGTTTGTAGGTGATGAAAATTTCCTGATGGGAAATGTAAACGAAGGAATTACAAGACCGGAGATCGCAGATGAGTTCCGTTGCTTTGCAATGTATATACCAAAGAAAAATGCAAGAAATGTTTTGCAAGATTCTACTGTAGTGGCGGGTGTATGGCAAACGCATACAAGTATGCAGACGGATTAAATGATTCTTATGATCTGGGCTGTGAGATGGAACGTAAGCGCGTAGAATGCGCGATTATGATAAAGGCTGCAATGGCAGACGAAAACTAAGAAAGGGACTTGGACATGAAGAAGAGTAAAGGAATAGTAAGCCTTGTTCTGATTGCTGCACTTTTTAGGACTTCTTGGATTTACCTGCTGGCAGGGATTTGGTTCCTCCCACACAGGTTCTGCAAGAAATATCAATCTTGGTCTTGACCTTGCAGGTGGTGTCAGCATCACTTATCAGGCAAAAGACAAGAATCCTTCCGCAGAAGATATGAAGGATACCATCTACAAGCTGCAGAAGCGTGTAGAGCAGTACAGCACAGAGGCGAGTGTATATCAGGAAGGGGACGACCGGATCAACATCGAGATCCCAGGTGTATCCGATGCCAATAAAGTTCTGGAAGAACTCGGCAAACCAGGATCACTGGTATTTCAGGATGCAGATGGCAACACCGTTCTTGAAGGAACAGATGTTAAAAATGCAGAGGCCCAGACGCAGGAAAACTCTACGACTAAGAATAAAGAATATGTAGTTGCCCTGCACTTACCAAAGAAGGAACAACCAAATTTGCAGAAGCAACAGCAAAGAAATGTAGGAAAAACAGATTTCCATTATTTATGATGGACAGACAATCAGTTCACCAAGAGTTAATCAGGCGATCGAAGGCGGAGAAGCCGTTATCACAGGGATGTCAAGCTATGAAGAAGCAGACAATCTTGCAGGCTACCATCGAATCGGTGGACTTTCTCTGGAACTGGAAGAACTTCGCTCTAATGTAGTAGCCGCACAGCTCGGAGAAGAAGCAATCAGCACAAGCAATGGCTGGTGCCATCGGACTTGCCATCATCTTCGTATTTATGTGCTTCGTATATCTGCTTCCGGGACTTGCAGCAGGTCTTGCACTTCTGATCTATACAGGACTGATCCTGGTGCTTTTAAATGCATTCAATATCACGCTTACGCTTCCGGGTATTGCAGGTATCATCCTTGGAATCGGTATGGCGGTGGATGCCAACGTTATCATTTTTCGCCCGTGTGCGTGAAGAAGTGACAACAGGTATCAGTGTTAAGACTTCCCTGAAGAATGGTTTCCACAAAAGCAATGTCTGCGATCGTTGACGGTAACGTAACAACTCTGATCGCTGCAGCTATTCTCTGGTTCAAGGGTTCAGGTTCTGTTAAAGGATTTGCATATACACTGGCACTTGGTATTGTTGTGTCAATGTTTACGGCACTTGTTATTACCAGAATCATCATTTTCTCTCTGTATGCGATTGGTCTTCGTGATGTGAAATTTTATGCGAAGAAATTCAAAAAAGAAAGAAAAATTATCGACTTCCTCGGAAAGAAAGCCATTTTCTTTGCAATATCAATTGCTGTGATCGCAGCAGGTTTTGTGACAATGGGAGTCCAGTCGGGAAAAGGTGAAGGTGCGCTGAACTACAGCCTGGAATTCAAAGGGCGGTACAGCAACAACCGTTGCATTTGATAAAGATTACACGATCAAAGAGATTGATTCAAAGATCGTTCCGGTTGTAGAAGATGTGACCGGAGATCACAATGTACAGGCACAGAAAGTAAAAGACAGCAATCAGATCATCATCAAGACACAGACGCTGAATCTTGACGAAAGAGAAGCACTTAACAATGCGCTTGCTGATAAATTTGGTGTAGACACATCGACAATTACAGCAGAAAATATCAGTTCTACGGTAAGCTCCGAGATGAGACAGGATGCGATCATTGCAGTTATCATTTCAGCAATCTGTATGCTGATCTATATCTGGTTCCGGTTCAAAGATGTACGTTTCGCATCAAGTGCGGTTCTTGCTCTTTACACGATTTGTTATTTGTGCTTACATTCTATGCACTTGCAAGAACATCTGTCGGTAATACATTTATCGCATGTATGCTGACAATCCTTGGATATTCTATCAATGCGACGATCGTTATTTTCGACCGTATCCGTGAAGAGCTTCGGGTCATGAAGAGAAACGATGATCTGAAAGCGCTTGTAAACAGAAGTATCACTTATACACTGACAAGAAGTATTTACACAACATTTACTACATTTGTCATGGTAGCGGTTCTTTATATCATGGGTGTAAGCTCTATTAAAGAATTTGCAAAGCACCTCTTATGGTTGGTATTGCAGGTGGCGGATATTCATCTGTATGTATCACCGGTGCATTATGGTATGTAATGAAAACAAAAATCGGCGGCAAAAAAAGCGAATGAAAAGAAATAACTGACAGAAAATGAGGTGTCGGAGGAGAATCCTCCGGCATCTTTGTATTATCTGACTATCAAAGAAAGGAAAAGAGAAAATGGAGAACTGGGTACTTCTGAGAAAAGGAGCGGATTTTCAGCATATCAGTGAGAAATTCCATATCAGTCCGCGAGTGGCTTCCCTGATAAGAAACCGGGATGTGATTGGGGATGATGCGATCGAGAAATATTTAAACGGTACGATCGCCGATCTGTACGATGGAATGCTGATGAAGGATATGGACAAGGCAGTAGCGGTTCTTGGAGAAAAGATAAAAGAAAATGCAAAAATCAGGATCATCGGAGACTATGATATTGATGGAATCCAGTCGACCTATATTCTTCTGGAGGGATTCCGGATGCTCGGAGCTGATGTGGACAGTGACATTCCGGATCGTATGAAGGACGGGTATGGTCTGAACCGGAACCTGATCGACCGGGCGCTGGAGGCCGACGTGGATACGATCGTTACCTGTGATAACGGGATTGCGGCGGCAGAGGAGATCGCCTATGCAAAAAAGTATGGGAATGACGATTGTGGTGACGGATCATCATGAGGTCCCGTATACGGAAATTGGTGCGGGACGAAGATATATTCTGCCGGAGGCAGATGCGGTTGTGGATCCGAAGCAGGAAGACTGTACTTATGCGTTCAAAGGGCTGTGCGGGGCTGCGGTTGCTTACAAGCTGGTGGAGGCTCTGATGGAAGCCATGGGAAAAAGATGCGGAAGATGCAGATTATCTGATGGAAAATGTGGCAATCGCAACGATCGGTGATGTTATGGATCTGGTGGACGAAAACCGTATTTTCGTTAAACAGGGACTGGATATGCTGAAACGGACGGAGAATCTGGGACTGAAGGCGCTGATGGGATGTACTGGTGTGAATGTAGATAAGCTGTCTCCGTATCACATTGGATTTGTGATCGGTCCGTGTATGAATGCCAGTGGAAGACTGGATACAGCAAAGCGTGCCCTGGAGCTTCTGGAGGCAAAGAAAGTGGCGGAGGCAGATATGCTGGCAGGTGATCTGAAAGCACTCAATGACAGCCGGAAGGATATGACGGCGCAGGCGGTAGAAGAGGCGTTTATCCAGGTGGAGAACAGTGAACTTAAGGATGCAGACGTGCTGGTGGTCTACCTGCCGGAATGTCATGAAAGCCTTGCCGGGATCGTGGCAGGAAGGATCCGGGAAAAATATTACCGTCCGGTCTTTGTGCTGACGAAGGGCGCGGAAGGTTTAAAGGGCTCAGGAAGATCGATCGAGACCTGGCACATGTATGAAGGACTGAACCGGGTAAAGCATCTGTTGTCAAAATTTGGCGGGCATAAGATGGCGGCAGGTCTCTCCATGCCGGAGGAGAATCTGGAACAGTTCCGTAAGGAGATTAACGAAAAATCCGGGATCACACCAGAGGATCTGAATGAAAAGATTGCCATAGATATGCAGCTCCCGTTTGAATGTGTCAATGAAAAATTTATCGGAGAGCTTGCGGTTCTGGAAACCATTTGGCAAAGGAAATGCACGTCCGGTCTTTGCAGAAAGACAGGTACAGGTGGAAAGTGCGAGAATCCTTGGCAAGAATAAAAATGTGCTGAAGTTGCAGGTGAAGGATCTTCACGGTACAAGGATGGATGCCATGTATTTTGGAGATGTGAATACCTTTGTGGAATATGTGCGTGAAAAATTTGGAGATATTGCCTGTGAGTGTCTCTTGCGCGGACATGGGCATGGAATTGTTATGGCATTTACCTATTATCCTGATATCAATGAGTATCAGGGAGTCCGTACGCCACAGATTGTGATCCAAAATTATAAATAATTTGAAAAACAGCAATTTTATGCTATACTAATAGATATTGCATATATTTGTAGGTAAGGTGGAGAAGAAAGATGAAAAAACTTGAAGAATATGTTGTCAGCATTCCGGATTATCCGGAAAAAGGAATTATTTTCAGAGATGTAACCAGCATTCTTGAAGATCCGGAAGGGCTTCAGCTTTCCATTCGGGAACTGCAGGATAAGCTTGAAGGCATGGATTTCAACATCGTGATCGGACCGGAGTCCAGAGGATTTATTTTTGGAATGCCGATTGCATATAATCTGCAAAAAAAGCATTTGTGCCGATTCGTAAAAAAGGAAAGCTTCCTTGCGAGACAGCATCGATCAAGTATGATTTGGAATATGGAAGTGCAGAGATCGAGATCCACAAGCGTTCGATCAAACCGGGAGACAAGGTTGTGATCGTAGATGACCTGATGGCAACAGGCGGTACGGCAGAAGCAATGATCAAACTGATCGAAGGACTTGGCGGTGAGGTTGTAGAAGTTCTCTGCCTGATCGAACTGATGGGATTAAAAGGACGGGAAAAACTGAAAGGATACAAAGTAGATTCCGTAATCCAGTATCCGGGAAACTAATGAGAAAGAAGGGAAGGCTATGGCAGACGATATCGGAATCCAGCAGGAGATGCTGATCGAACCAACACATAAAAAACTGGAGATCGTAGATGGTCATGCGGTAAAGGATGTGGAAGATTATCAGAATCCGGAACTGCTCTATAAAAGTCTGATCGAGCGAGTCAGAAAGTACCATCCTTCGGCGGACGTCTCTATGATCGAAAAAGCATATCACATTGCAAGAGATGCGCACAAAGGGCAGACACGGAAATCCGGAGAAGAGTATATTATCCATCCTCTGTGGGTAGGAATCATTCTGGCACAACTGGAGATGGACAAAGAGACGATCGTTGCCGGCATCCTTCATGATGTGGTAGAAGACACGGTGATGACGGACGAAGAAATCCGTCAGGAATTCGGAGATGAGGTGGCTCTTCTGGTAGACGGTGTCACAAAAGCTGGGACAGCTTTCCTATTCAGCGGATAAGCTGGAGGTCCAAGCTGAGAATCTTCGTAAGATGTTCCTTGCGATGGCAAAAGATATCCGTGTTATCATCATCAAACTTGCCGACCGTCTGCACAACATGCGTACCCTGCAGTATATGCGACCGGAGAAGCAGTTGGAAAAAGCAAAAGAAACCATGGATATCTATGCTCCGATCGCACAACGGCTTGGTATTTCCAAGATCAAGACAGAGCTTGATGACCTGGCGCTCAAATATTCCCAGCCGGAGGTTTTTAACGATCTGGTAAAGCAGATCAATGCAAGAAAAACGGAAAGGGAAGAATTTGTCCAGCAGATCGTGGATGAGGTTTCCACGCATATGAAGAATGCGAACATTGATGCAGAAGTGAACGGACGTGTGAAGCATTTCTTCAGCATTTATAAAAGATGGTCAATCAGGATAAAACCATTGATCAGATTTATGACCTGTTTGCTGTACGCATTATTGTAGATACTGTGAAAGACTGTTATGCGGCGCTTGGAGTTATCCATGAGATGTATACACCGGTACCGGGACGTTTTAAAGATTATATCGCAATGCCGAAGGCAAATATGTACCAGTCTCTGCATACGACTCTGATGAGTTCGATCGGTCAGCCGTTTGAGATCCAGATCCGTACAAAAGAGATGCATAAAACTGCTGAATACGGTATTGCGGCACACTGGAAATATAAAGAGTCTGAAGATGGAAAGAAGAGCGTTGAAGCGAAGGAAGAAGAGAAAACTGAGCTGGCTTCGTCAGATCCTGGAATGGCAGCGAGACATGTCAGATAACCGGGAATTTCTTAATCTTCTGAAAGGAGACCTGGATCTATTTGCAGAGGATGTATACTGCTTTACACCGAACGGAGATGTCAAGAACCTGCCGAACGGTTCTACGCCGGTTGACTTTGCCTATGCGATCCATACTGCGGTCGGCAACAAGATGGTAGGTGCCAGAGTCAATGGCAAGACTGGTCAATATTGATTACAAGATCCAGAACGGGGACCGAATCGAGATCCTGACTTCGCAGAACTCCAAAGGGACCGAGCCGTGACTGGCTGAGATCGTCAAGAGTACCCAGGCGAAGAACAAGATCAACCAGTGGTTTAAGAAAGAATTCAAAGAAGAAAATATTGTACGTGGTAAGGAAAATGCTCGCCACGTACTGTAAGGCAAAAGGATTTGTACTCTCGGATCTGATGAAACTGAAATATATGCAGATCGTGCAGGAAAAGTACGGTTTTAAGGACTGGGATTCGATTCTTGCAGCACTTGGACATGGCGGATTGAAGGAAGGGCAGATCGTCAACCGTCTTGCAGAAGAATACAGTAAGGATCACCGAAAAAGAACTGACCGACGAAAGTGTTCTGGAAAAGGTTGCGGAAGCGGCAAAGAACAAGGTGCATATCACCAGATCCAAGAGCGGTATCGTTGTCAAGGGAATCCACGATCTGGCGGTTCGTTTTTCGAAGTGCTGCAGCCCGGTTCCGGGAGATGAGATCGTTGGCTTTATCACCCGCGGACGCGGTAATGTCGATCCACCGGACGGATTGTGTCAATATCATTCATCTGTCAGAAGCGGAAAGGGTGCGCCTGATCCCGGCAGAATGGGAAAAACCGGAGGAAGGTACAGATACCGGAAGCTATCTGGCTGAGATCAAGATGTATGCAAATGACAGGCAGGGACTTCTGATGGATATGTCTAAGGTGTTCACGGAGATGAATATTGATGTGAAGTCTATGAATGTAAGAACCAGCAAACAGGGAACAGCAACAATCGAAGCCGGATTTATTGTTCGGGGAAGAGAGGAGCTTGGAAAAGTGATCGGAAAGCTCCGGCAGATCGTCGGCGTGCTGGATATAGAACGAGCAGTGGGGTAAAAAGAAATGAAAATCGAAAAATTTGTAACAGGAATTATCAGTACCAATTGTTACATTGTTACTAATGAAGAAACAAAAGAGACCGTGATCGTTGATCCGGCAAACCTGTCAAAAGCGATGATCGGTTATATCGAAGAGGAAGAGCTTGTAATTAAGGCAATTCTTCTGACTCATGCGCATTTTGATCATATCATGGGAATCGATAAAGTGATCGACCGGTATGGAGAAATGCCGGTTTACGTAGAAGAATCTGATCTGGAGCTTCTTCACACACCGTCTATGAATGAGTCAACGGTATATACAAATGGCTATAGCTACCCGGGTGGAGACGTGATCCATGATGGAGATGTGCTTCATCTGATCGGAGAAGATTTCCGGGTGATCCATACACCGGGACATACCCAGGGCGGCGTATGCTACTATGTAGAAAAAGAGGGAGTACTTTTCAGTGGAGATACATTGTTCTGTTGTTCAGTCGGAAGAAGTGATTTTGCAACCAGCAAAGCACTTCTGCACTGATTCGTTCGATCAAGGAAAAGTTGTTCCTGCTTCCGGATGAAACAAAGGTATTCCCGGGACATATGGGCGCAACAACGATTGGCAACGAAAAAGTGAACAACCCGTATGTATAGAGGAGCAGAGAAATGATTCGGATCAGCTGTAAGAATGAACGTTTCACTTACGACATGTATCATATCGTAAAGTCATTTCTTCCTGATGCCGAGATCAGCCAGAAGGTAGATCCAGAACAGGAACTTCTGATCGAGATGACCGCAGAAGAGGAACCAGATCTGGAAGAGCAGGCATGTGATAAAAAGGTCCGGTGGACCTTTTTTCATTGCAGGGAGGCTGAAATCGCAGACATCAGCGAAAAAAGAGAACAAAAGCGTTATATCAATAAAAAATTATATCAGACCCTGGTTAAAAAGACCGGAGAAGAACATGCATGGGGGAATATGACAGGTGTCCGCCCCACAAAGATGATCATGGAAAGACTGGAAGAAGGTTCTTCTGAGGAAGAAATCATCCGGTATATGCATGATACCTATGTGGTAAGCGAGAAAAAAGCAATGCTTGGTATCGAGATTGCAAAGCGGAAAAAAGCCCAGCTTGACAAGCTGGATTATGAAAATGGATACAGTCTTTATATCGGAATTCCGTTCTGCCCGACAACCTGCAGTTACTGCTCCTTTACTTCTTATCCGGTTGCAAAATGGCAGGACCGGATGGATGAATATGTAGATGCACTTTTAAAAGAGCTTGCATTTATTGCAGAGGTTTCAAAAGAAAAGCATCTTAATGCGATTTATATGGGAGGCGGTACGCCGACAACCCTGAGTGCACAGCAGATGGATCGGGTTTTGAGTTTCCTGGAAGAACATTTTTCCTTTGAACATCTGAAAGAATATACGATCGAAGCCGGAAGACCGGACAGTATTACTGAGGACAAGCTGCGAGTGATCCGAAAGCATGGAGTTGGCAGAATTTCCATCAATCCACAGACCATGCAAAGAGAAGACACTGGATGTGATCGGAAGACGTCACACAGTGGAGGATGTAGTCCGCATTTTCCATCTGGCAAGAGAACTGGGATTCGACAATATCAATATGGATTTGATCGCAGGTCTTCCGGGAGAACATCCGGAGGAGATGGAAGATACTCTTCGTCAGATCAAAGAGCTTGCACCGGACAGTTTGACGGTTCATGCACTTGCAATGAAACATGGCTCGAGACTGACACGCGAACGGGCCGCAAGCACAGAAAACAAAATTACAAACAGATGGCAAGAGAGCTGGAAGAGATGATCGATATGGCACGTAAGGCGGCCGGTGAGATGGGACTTTATCCGTATTATCTCTATAGACAGAAGAATATTGCAGGAAATTTTGAAAATGTAGGTTACGCAAAGGTTGACAAAGCGGGAATTTACAATATACTGATTATGGAGGAAAAGCAGTCCATCGTTGCTTTGCCGGTGCAGGCGCATCGACTAAGGTGGTGCTTCCGTATGAGATTCCGGCGCCCGGAAGTAAAAACGGGCGGATGACGAATCTGATAAGAATAGAAAATGTCAGAGATGTGGGAGAATATATTTCCCGTATCGATGAGATGATAGAGCGAAAAGGAGAATGGTTATGGCATTAAAGAAAAAACCGGTTACCGGCATGAAAGACATGCTCCCGAAAGAAATGGAAATCAGAGATTATGTGATCCAGATGATCAAGGATACCTATAAGACATTTGGATTTACTTCCATAGAGACACCGTGTGTGGAACACATTGAGAACCTGTGCAGCAAACAGGGTGGCGACAATGAAAAACTGATCTTCAAGATTCTGAAGAGAGGGGAAAAACTGAAAATTGCTGAGGCAAAAGAAGAGATCGATCTGGTAGACGGAGGACTTCGTTATGACCTGACAGTTCCGCTTGCAAGATACTATGCAAATCATGCAAATGAACTGCCGTCACCGTTTAAGGCACTTCAGATTGGCAATGTATGGCGAGCAGACCGTCCACAAAGAGGACGTTTCCGTCAGTTCATGCAGTGCGATATCGATATTTTAGGTGAGCCGGGTAATCTTGCAGAGATCGAACTGATCCTTGCAACTACGACCATGCTTGGAAAGATGGATTTCCACAATTTTACGGTATGTATCAATGACCGTAATATCTTAAAGGCGATGGTCGCATTCAGTGGATTTAAGGAAGAAGATTTCGACGAAGTATTTATCATCCTTGATAAGATGGATAAGATCGGCAAAGAAGGCGTAGGCGAAGAACTGGTTGAGATGGGTTATACAAAAGAAAATGTAGATACTTATCTTGGACTCTTTGATGAGATCAACCCGATGTTGATGGAATCCGTTTCTGCAAAGAAAAGCTGGCAGGATTCCTTGATGAGAAGACAGCTGACAGCATGGAAATGATCATTTCCAGCGTAGAAAGTGCAAAAGAGGCAGATTTCAAAGTAAAATTTGATCCGACGCTGGTACGTGGACAATCTTACTATACAGGAACCATTTTTGAAGTAACGATGGATGAATTTGGCGGCTCTGTTGCGGGTGGCGGACGTTACGATAAGATGATCGGTAAATTCACAGGGCAGGACACACCGGCATGTGGATTCTCAATCGGATTTGAGCGTATTGTCATGCTGCTTCTGGAAAATGGATATGAGATTCCTTCCAAGCGCCAGAAAAAGCATATCTTCTTGAAAAGAATATGCATAAGGAAGGCATCCTCAAGGTACTTGAGATGGCAAAAGCTGACCGCGCAGCCAAAACAGGTTCTGGTGGTCAATATGAAGAAAAACAAGAAATTCCAGAAGGATCAGCTGATCGCAGAAGGATATGAAGATATCACAGACTGCTACAAAGATTCCGTTATGGATTTATAAGGAAAGAGAAACGCAGGAGGATAAATTAGAATGGCAGAGTCAATGACAGGACTGAAAAGAACACATCGGTGTGCAGAGCTTTCAGAGGCAAACATCGGTGAAAAAAGTAACCATTATGGGATGGGTACAGAAGAACAGAAATAAAGGTGGACTGGTTTTTGTAGATGTACGTGACCGTTCCGGACTGATCCAGGTTGTTTTTGAAGAGGGAAGTACAGATAAAGCGCTTCTTGAGAAGGCAGAAAGCTTAGAAGTGAGTTTGTCGTAGCAATCGTGGGAACTGTTGAAAACGTTCCGGTGCAGTTAATGAAAATCTTGCAACAGGTGCGATTGAGATCAAACCGGAAGAACTCAGAATTTTATCTGAATCTGAGACACCTCCGTTCCCAATCGAGGAGAACTCCAAGACCAAAGAGGATCTTCGCCTGAAATACCGTTACCTGGATCTGAGACGTCCGGATATCCAGAGAAACCTGATGACAAGAAGCCGCGTGGCTACCCTCGCACGTCAGTTCATGGCAAAAGAAGGATTCCTTGAGATCGAGACACCGTTCCTGATCAAGAGTACACCGGAAGGCGCCAGAGATTACCTGGTACCGAGCCGTGTTCATCCAGGCAGCTTCTACGCACTGCCGCAGTCTCCGCAGCTGTTCAAACAGCTTCTGATGTGCTCCGGCTATGACCGTTATATCCAGATCGCAAGATGCTTCCGTGACGAGGACCTGCGTGCCGACCGTCAGCCGGAATTTACACAGATCGATATGGAACTCTCTTTTGTAGATGTTGATGACGTAATTGATGTAAATGAGAGATTCCTTGCTTATCTGTTCAAGGAAGTACTTGATATTGATGTACAGCTTCCGATCCAGAGAATGACCTGGCAGGAAGCAATGGACAGATTCGGTTCTGATAAACCGGATATCCGTTTCGGCATGGAGCTGGTTAATGTGACAGAGACTGTCAAAGACAGCGAATTTGTTGTATTTAAGAATGCGATTGAAGCAGGCGGAACTGTCCGTGGTATCAACGCAAAAGGCCAGGGAGGAATGGCACGTAAGAAGATTGACAAGCTGGTTGATTTTGCAAAAGGTTATGGAGCAAAGGGACTTGCTTATATTGCAATCCATGAAGACGGAACTGTCAAATCTTCTTTCTCAAAATTCATGACGGAAGAAGAGACAGCAGCGCACTGATTAAAGCGATGGCTGGAGAGAATGGAGACCTTCTTCTCTTTGCGGCAGATAAGAATAAAGTTGTATGGGATGTTCTTGGTGCACTCAGACTGGAACTGGCACGCCAGATGGAACTCCTTGATAAGAATGAATATAAATTCCTGTGGATCACAGAATTCCCGCTTCTTGAGTGGAGTGATGAACAGAACCGTTTCACAGCAATGCATCATCCGTTTACCATGCCGATGGAAGAAGACCTTCAGTACATCGACAGTGATCCGGGAAGAGTCCGTGCAAAAGCATATGACATCGTTCTGAATGGTAACGAGATCGGAGGCGGAAGTGTCCGTATCTTCAACCAGGAGATCCAGAGTAAAAATGTTTGAAGTACTTGGATTCACACCGGAACAGGCACAGGAGCAGTTCGGATTCCTTCTGAATGCATTTAAATACGGTGTGCCGCCACACGCAGGACTTGCTTACGGTCTTGACCGTCTGGTTATGCTGATGGCAAAACAGGACAGCATCCGCGACGTGATCGCGTTCCCGAAGGTAAAAAGATGCATCTGACCTGATGACAGAAGCACCGGAGAGAGTCGATCCGAAGCAGTTGGAAGAGCTTGGACTGGAGCTGGAAGAGCATACAGCGGACGCTGAATAAATTTTATAATTCAATTTTTAAAAATGAACATTTTTTCACATAAAACAGAATTGGCTGTCAAAGTGAAGAAATGTTCATTTTTTTTTATAGCGAAATTCTATAATAACGGTAGTTGAAATAAAAGGAGGATGGGATATATGGCACATAAAATTTTAGAAGAAGCGCAGGAAATGAATGATCTACTTATAAAAAAATGGAGAAGAGATCTTCATCAAATTCTGAGACGGATCTGGAGTTTTCAAAGACGGTGGAATATATCAGTAAACGTCTGGATGAGATGAATGTAGAATACAAGGTATTTCCTGAGGTTTCAGTGATTATCGCTCAGATTGGAAAAGGGGATAAATGTTTTCTCCTGAGAAGTGATATGGACGCGCTTCCGGTAGAAGAGGAGACGGGACTTGAATTTGCATCAAAGAATGGCTGTATGCATGGATGCGGACATGATCTGCACGCTACGATCCTTCTTGGAGCGGCAAAATTTTAAAGGCGTATGAAGAAGAACTGCCGGGCGTGGTCAAATTATTGTTCCAGCCAGGTGAGGAGACCTTCCGCGGAGCGAAAGCAAAGAGTGGAAGCAGGAGTCCTGGAGAATCCGCATGTAGATGCCTTTGCAGCGCATGTATTTGCGGCAATTCCATATGGAACGATTGGATATGGTGTGGAAGCCATGGCATCTGTATATGGCTTTAAAATCACCCTTACAGGACGTGGCGACACGGTTCTGCACCGGAGGGCTGTATTGACCCGATCAACGCTGGTGTAGAAGTTTATCATGCTCTTCAGGCACTGATTGCCAGGGAATGTCCACCATCAGCAGAGGCAGCAATTACGATTGGACAGTTTACAGCTGGTAATGCAGCAAATGTAATTCCGGAGCGCTGCGTGCTTCAGGGAGCACTAAGGACATTTAATGAAGAAGTAAGGACGATGCTGATCCGGAGGATCAATGAAATTGTTCCGGCTGTTGCAGTAGCTTATCGTACTACTTGTGAAATTGAAGAACTCAGCAATGTTCCGAGTGTAACTTGCAATGAAGAACTGAATGCAGAGTATATTAAAAGTGTTGAGTCTCTTGAGAATCCGGGAACAACGATTAACTGTGGATTTCATGTCATGGGATCCGAAGACTTTGCCGTGATTTCAGCAAAAATACCGGCAAGTTATTTTGTAGTCGGAGCCGGAGTGGAAGATCAGAGTAAATGGAAAGGACAGCATAATCCAAAGATTCTGTTTAATGAAAAAGCATTACCGCTTGGCGCAGCCATGTATGCGAAGATTGCAATGGACTGGCTGGCAAAATAGAAGAGTAGATCTATAAGGTTAGAATAAATAAAAAGAAGGGATCAGGCTTTTGCAAAAAGTGAAAGCGGATCCCTTTTCGTGTATCTGGCACAACTCTGACAAATGGGGGCTTTTGATTTAATTAAAAGTTTAATCAGAAATTTACATGAATGAAAAAAGAGACTTATGAAAATCATAAGTCTCACAAAGAGCGACAGACGGGACTCGAACCCGCGACCTCCACCTTGGCAAGGTGGCGTACTACCAACTGTACTACTATCGCATCTATTAAATTGTGTTCATCAGAACAATATCTACTATACCGTACAAAGAAGGAATTGTCAACGAAAAAATGAAGAAATTCTGTTCTACTTTTTGCGGAGATTCAATAAGTTTTCTGTTAATCAGACAAAAAATGATTTTAACAGAATAATAGGCGAAGACAGGTAGAAAAGTCCGACATATAAAATTGAAAATATACTTGACCAATTGATAGATATATTGTATAGTATTTATTGTTCTGATGAACAACAAATACTGAATGCGATAGTAGTACAGTTGGTAGTACGCCACCTTGCCAAGGTGGAGGTCGCGGGTTCGAGTCCCGTCTGTCGCTCTTGAATTAAGAACTACATGTTGCGTGTGGTTCTTTTTTTTGTGCATAAATGAGCCAAATACAGATTTTCCACCTATGCAGATTTGTGCTTGCATAAGGATCTGCATAGGTGTGAAAATCTGTATTTGGCGAATGTACATCATCGAGCTGCTAAGCGAGATGGTGTACGTTTGCCGGGGGTTCGTGTTCACACGAAACCCCTGGCTCATTACTAACTATAAATATCCCCTGGTATCCATGCAGATTTGTGCTTGCACAAGGATCTGCATGGGTGTAAAAATCTGTATTTGGCGAATGTACATCATCGAGCTGCTAAGCGAGATGGTGTGCGTTCGCCGGGGGGGGTTCGTGTTCACACGAAACCCTGGCTCATTACTAACGTAAAAAGACTGGCATCGAGCCAGTCTTTCATCATAACTATTCTTTTTTTATTTCAGGAAGAACCAGTATCCTGCAAATGCAGAGCTGCGATGATCAGGAAGATAAGGATTACAACAAGCACAACAGGAAAATGTCTCTCATCATCGTCATCTTCTTCGTCTAACATATTCTGATAGTTCTCACGCATCTCCTGTTCACGTTTTTCACGGACATGCTTTGGTGGGATATTAGAATAGGTCTGTTCTTTTTCTCCTTCTGGAGTGGAAAGATCAGGTGCAGTAATTTTAAGTTCATCCTCTTCATTAGAAATGATACGTGTGCTGGAATTGTCTATTGCATGTATCGGTTTGGCTTCTTCCGGACGTTTCTTTTTCGGACGTGGACGAACTTTTTCCCGGCTTTCTTCCTGACCTTCTGCATATTTGAGAAGTGGACGGTCTGAAGTAGCAGGGCGTTTCTTTGATGCGGTCTGGATGGCTGTTCTTCGGAAGAACCTTCTGTCTTCGGACGAGGTTTTCTTACCGGTCTTTCGCCTTCGGCAGCCGGGTTCGGACGTTTTTTCTTCGGATGAGCCGGTACTTCTGGATTAGCAGAAGAAGCGGTCCGCTTTTTCGGCGTTTTCCGGAGATACCGGACGTTTTTTCTTTTTCTTTGGCTGGGCAGGACGTTCGGCAGAAGTCTTTTCGCCTTCGGCGCCGGGCGCTTTTTTGTGTGGCTTTTCTGCAGACTTACCGGCTTCAACTGTTTTTTCAGCCAATGCTTCTTTTGCAAGCTTTTTTTTTTTCACGCTGTTTATCTAAATTCCACTGCTTTTTACAATCGCGGCAGAGATTGCGAATTCATTGTAGATTGCTTCACCGGCTTCATTTTCGCCTATTTTTTTTGTTCTTGATCTCAAGATCCTTTTTTACAAATCGGGCACTGCATGATTTATCTCTCCTCTTTGGTTTTTTAATATGTATCTACTCCCTTATTAAATGATGTAAATGTTAAAAATTATGTTTAACATTCACATCCTTAAATACATAGAATCATACATTTATAATGTTATCACGTCCCCAAAAGATGTCAAGAAAGTTCTTTGAATATTTACAAAAAAGTGCTAGAATAAAATGGATTTACTATAGATTAGAGGACGCGAAGATATGACAGATACAAAGACAATCAAAGTAGGATTACTTGGACTTGGAACAGTCGGAACAGGTGTTTATAAATTGATTGGACGCCGCAGTGAAGAGATGCAAAGAGAAGACCGGCGCCGCTCTTGAAATAAAGAAAATCCTGGTACACAACATGAAAAAAGTAAGACAGGGTGTAGATCAGAATCTGCTGACAGATCAGTGGAAAGAGATTATAGAAGATGATGAAATCCAAATCGTGATCGAGGTGATGGGCGGAATTGAGCCAGCGAAAACGATGATCACAGAAGCACTGAAAGCAGGGAAAAATGTAGTAAGTGCAAATAAGGATCTGATCGCAGAATATGGAAAGGAACTCTATGACGCTGCGAAAGAAGGTAGCGCTGATTTCCTGTTTGAAGCAGCGGTAGCAGGAGGAATCCCGATCATCCGTCCGCTTAAGCAGTGCCTGGAAGGCAACCAGATCGATGAGATCATGGGAATTGTCAACGGTACGACTAACTATATCCTGACAAAGATGTTTGAAGATGGAATGGATTTCACAGAAGCACTCGCAAAGGCGACAGAGCTTGGCTATGCAGAAGCGGATCCGACGGCGGACGTGGAAGGTCTGGACGCAGGACGTAAGGTGGCAATCATGGCTACCTCAGCATTCCATTCGCAGGTGAAATTTTCGGATGTCTATACGGAGGAATCACAAAGATCACAGCAAAGAGATGTAAATTACGCAAAAGAGATGGGAAATGTGATCAAACTGATCGGTATTGCGAGAAATACATCTAATGGAATTGAAGCAGGTGTTTATCCGATGATGATCGATAAGAAACATCCGCTCGCTACCGTAAGAGATTCCTTTAATGCTGTTTTTGTACACGGAGATGCAGTTGGGGATACCATGTTCTATGGAAGAGGAGCAGGAGAACTGCCGACCGCAAGTGCAGTTGTCGGAGATGTGATGGATGTTACAAGAAATATTGTATGGAACTGTACCGGAAGAATCGGATGGAGCGCATACAAAGAGCTTCCGATCAAGGAATTTGCGGACGTCAAGAATCGTTTCTTTATCCGTATGCAGGTGAGTAATGAACCGGGAGTACTGGCAAAGAATCGCGAAAGTATTCGGAGATCATAAGGTAAGTATCGAACGTGTGATCCAGGAACAGGCAAAAGCGGCAAAGGCAGAACTTGTCATCGGAACATCCGCAGTCAAGGAATACCATCTTCAGGATGCACTGGAGGAATTAAAAGAAATGCCGATCGTAAGTGAGATCAGCAGCATTATCAGAGAATATTAAAAGGCACAGCATTGGAAAAAGGAGTAATCAGGCATGAGTTATGCAGACAAAGTTTTTATAGAGATGTGCAGGGACATCATTGATAATGGAACCAGCACAGAAGGAGAAAAGGTACGTCCGAGATGGGAAGACGGGACTCCGGCGTATACTGTAAAAAAATTTGGTGTGGTGAACCGGTATGATCTGCGAAAAGAATTCCCGGCACTGACACTCAGAAGAACCGGGATCAAAAGCTGTACGGATGAGCTTTTGTGGATCTGGCAGAAAAAATCCAATAATATCCACGATCTGAACAGTCACATCTGGGACAGCTGGGCAGATGAAGATGGATCGATCGGGAAGGCATACGGCTATCAGATGGGCGTAAAGCATGTCTACAAAGAAGGAATGATGGATCAGGTAGACCGTGTACTCTATGATCTGAAGAATAATCCTTACAGCCGCCGGATCATGACGAATATTTATGTACATCAAGATCTTCATGAGATGAATCTTTATCCGTGTGCATACAGCATGACGTTCAATGTGACAAAAGAAAAGGGCAGCGACAAGCTGACATTGAACGGAATCCTGAACCAGCGTTCCCAGGATGTGTTGGCGGCAAATAACTGGAATGTATGCCAGTATGCTGTGCTTTAGTTCATATGCTCGCGCAGGTATGCGATATGCAGGTGGGCGAATTTGTACATGTGATCGCAGATGCACATATTTACGACAGGCATATTTCGCTGATCGAGGAACTGATTTCAAGAGAGACGCACCCGGCACCGAAATTCTGGCTGAATCCGGAAGTGAAAGATTTCTATCAGTTTACACCGGATGACGTAAGATTAGACGATTATGTGACAGGACCGCAGATCAAAAATATTCCGATCGCGGTTTAGAAAAGGAGACAGATACGATGAACATTATTGTAAATGCAGATAAAAACTGGGCAATAGGAAAGAATAACAGTCTGCTTTGTACGAATCCCGGCAGATATGAAATACTTCCGTCAGATGACAGAAGGCAATATTGTCGTGATGGGAAGAAAGACACTGGAAAGCTTTCCGCAGGGGCGTCCGCTTGCCAACCGGGTTAATATCGTGATTTCCCACAATCCGGATTATCAGGTGAAGGATGCGATCGTGGTACACAGTGTGGAAGAGGCAATGCAGGAATGTAAAAAGCACAAAGGAGAAGTCTTTGTGATCGGCGGAGAAAGTATTTACCGTGCAATGCTTCCGTATTGTAATATAGCGTATGTTACGCGGACAGATCATGTATATGAGGGCAGATACCTGGTTCCCGGATCTGGATAAGGATCCGGATTGGCAAAAACAGCTGAGACGGATGAACAGACATATTTCGATCTTGAGTATGTATTTGCAAAATATGAAAGAATAAAATAGATCAATAAAATTTGCGAAATGTATCATTGACAAATCAATAGACGACTCATTATAATAAATGTAATTGATGAGACAATAGAAGAAATGCTATGACAAGGAGGAGTATATAATCTTCGGAAGCAAAGAGAAGGCGGACGGTGTAAGCCTTCATGAAGGGATTGTAGAAGTAGCCTTTGAGCAACGGACCGAACGGGAATTTCTCAAGTAGACTTCGACGTAGGCCCTACGTTACAGGGGAATAGTATCGAACATTTCTATGGTTCTGTACTTGCGTGAGAGCAGAGAAGCAGCTTCTCTGAAGACAGGTGGTAACACGGATTTTATATTCGCCCTGAACGGTCAGCCGTTTAGGGCGTTTGTTATTCTATATGACTATGATAAAAATTTGGCGATCATCTGTATAGAAAATTCATGGAGGTAGATTTATGAAAAAATATCAGGGAACAAATTACTTGTAAAAAAGCATTAAAAGAGGAGGGGGTAGATATCCTTTTTGGATATCCGGGAGCCTGTACAATTGATATCAGTGATGAAATTTACAAACAGGATTACACAAAGTTGTACTTCCGCGTCATGAACAGGCACTTGTCCATGCTTTGCAGATGCTTACGCCAGATCAACAGGAAAAGTCGGGGTATGTCTGGTAACAAGCGGACCGGGTGCAACCAATCTGGTGACAGGAATTGCAACGGCAAATTATGACAGTGTACCGCTGGTATGTTTTACCGGACAGGTTGCGAGACATCTGATCGGAAATGATGCATTCCAGGAAGTAGATATTGTCGGAATGACAAGAAGTGTCACAAAATACGGTGTGACAGTAAGAAAGAGAGAAGATCTGGGAAGAATCATCAAAGAGGCATTCTATATTGCGCGCAGCGGACGTCCGGGTCCGGTTCTTGTGGATCTCCCGAAAGATGTAATGGCAGAGCTTGAAGCCCGAATTATCCGGAGACAGTCAATATCCGCGGATATAAGCCGAGTACCGGTGTTCACATCGGACAGCTTAAGAGAGCAGTCAAGATGCTTGGAAAAGCAAAGAAACCGTTGTTCCTTGCCGGTGGTGGGGTAAATATTGCAGGAGCGAATAAGGCGTTTACCGAACTTGTAGAACGTACCCAGATCCCGGTTGTGACAACGATCATGGGACGTGGTGCGATTCCGACAACGCATCCGCTTTTTATCGGTAATCTGGGGATGCACGGTGCATATGCATCCAATATGGCAGTGGAAGAATGCGATCTGCTGTTCTCGATCGGGACCAGATTTAACGATCGTATCACCGGAAAACTGCATGCATTTGCACCGAAGGCTACGATCGTACATATCGACATGGATACTTCCTCCATCTCACGTAACATTCAGGTAGATATTCCGATCGTTGCGGATGCAAAAGAAGCAATTGAAAAATTATTGGAATATGTAGAACCAATGGAGAAAAAAAAGAAAGCTGGATGGAACAGATCGAAGGCTGGAAAGAGGAGCATCCGCTTAGGATGAAACCAAAGGGAGACCAGATGCAGGCTCAGGATATTCTGGAGACGATCAATGAAGTGTTTAAAGAGGATGACAAGATTGATGTGACAGATGTAGGACAGCATCAGATGTTCACATCCCAGTATCTGGAAGTGAATGAAAAGACCAGACTTTATATGTCCGGCGGACTTGGAACCATGGGATATGGATTCCCGGGAGCAGTCGGAGCGCAGATTGGCAATCCGGACAGTACGGTGATTGCAATTTCCGGTGATGGCGGTATGCAGATGAATATTCAGGAGTTTGCAACAGCAGTGCTGGAAGAACTTCCTTTGATCCTCTGTGTATTTAACAATACCTATCTTGGAATGGTTCGCCAGTGGCAGAAACTTTTCTATGGAAAACGCTATTCTATGACAGATCTTCGTGCAGGCGCAGCGACAAGACGTGGAGAAGAGCATCCACCGAAATATACGCCGGACTTTGTAAAACTTGCAGAAAGCTATGGGGCAAAGGGAATCCGTGTAACCGAAAAATCCGAGATGAAAGCAAAGATTTGAACAGGCAAAGCAAACCGTGCACTGAAGGTGCCGACTCTGATCGAATTCATGTTGGATCCGGAAGTACAGGTTTATCCGATGGTACGTCCGGGCGGAACCCCTGGAAGATCTTTTGATGGATTAATGGAGAGGAGAGGTGAAGATGGATAATACAATGAAAAAAAAGATGGATTTCCTTATATGTGGAAAATCAGGTTGGTGTACTTTCAAAGATTTCCGGACTCTTTTCCGGTAAATCCTATAATCTGGAGAGTCTGACGGTAGGTAGAACAGAAGATCCGACTATCTCCAGAATGACGATTGAGACGAACAGTGATGAAGAGACTTATGAGCAGATCAAAAACAGCTGAACCGTATGGTTGAAGTCATCAGAGTCATTGATTTTACAGAAGTATCTGTTGTTATGCAGGAGCTGATGTTTATCAAGGTAAAAACTGTACACCGGAAGATAAGACAGAGCTTTTCCAGATCGCGCAGACCTATCAGGCAAAGGTACGTGATTATGGAAAAGACAGTGTGCTTCTTGAATTTGTACACACGGCACATAAAAATACAGCGATCATCCAGTTTCTACGTTCTGAATTCAATTCAATTGAAGTTGTAAGAGGCGGAAGTGTGGGGATTGAAGCGATCACAATGCCAAAAGATAAAAAATCAAAAAAAACAGAGCGCACTCTTGAATTTGAAAAACAGAAGTAATATAATAGCGATATGTAATCCGTAGGATTTAAAATACGGGAAGCAAAAATTATAATTTAGATATATGTTACTGTAAGAAGCAACAAGGGAATGGAGGAATTACAATGGAAAAGAAACAGATTGACTGGTCAAGCATAGGATTTGGTTATATCCCGACCGAAAAGAGATATGTTTCAAATTACAAAGATGGAAAGTGGGATGATGGATGCCTGACAGAAGATGCCAACATTGTATTGAATGAGTGCGCAGGTGTTCTGCAGTACGCACAGACCGTATTTGAAGGTATGAAGGCATATACCACAGAAGACGGACGCATCGTTGTATTCCGCCCGGATATGAACGCAAAGAGATTTGCTGATTCCGCAAGAAGACTTGAGATGCCGGTATTTCCGGAAGACCGTTTTGTAGATGCGATCGTACAGGTAGTAAAAGCTAATGCGGCTTATGTACCACCTTACGGATCAGGAGCGTCCCTTTATATCCGTCCATATATGTTCGGAAGCAATCCGGTTATCGGAGTTAAACCTGCTGACGAATATCAGTTCCGTGCATTTGTAACACCAGTAGGACCATATTTCAAGGGCGGTGCAAAGCCGATCACAATTAAAGTCTCAGACTTTGACCGTGCAGCACCGCATGGAACAGGACATATCAAAGCTGGTCTTAACTATGCAATGAGCTTACATGCAATTGTAACAGCACATGAAGAAGGCTATGCAGAGAATATGTATCTGGATGCAAAGAACAAGAACAAAAAGTAGAAGAGACAGGTGGAGCAAACTTCATCTTCGTCACAAAAGATGGTAAAGTAGTTACTCGAAATCAAACAGTATCCTTCCATCTATTACAAGACGTTCTATTCTTTATGTGGCAGAACATTATCTTGGACTTGAGACAGAAGAAAGAGAAGTATATCTTGATGAAGTAAAAGACTTTGCAGAATGCGGACTTTGCGGAACAGCAAAGAGTTATTTCACCGGTTGGAAAGATTGTAGATCATGGTAAAGAAATCTGCTTCCCAAGCGGAATGGATGAGATGGGACCTGTTATCAAGAAATTATATGAAACACTTACCGGAATTCAGATGGGACACATCGAAGCACCGGAAGGATGGATCCAGGTGGTTGAATAATGGATAAATTCGTTACAAAGCGAAATGATCTGCTCGCTGAGCAGGTGATAAAGAATTTGAAGTCCCGTCAGATGGAGGGACATTATGTACAGACCAAAGAAGAGGCACTTGCCCTTGCACTGGAGCTGATTCCGGAAGGAAGCAAAGATCAGTTGGGGAGGGTCTATGAGCATTAAGGCAATTGGTCTTCCTGAAGCACTTCATAAAGGAAATTATAAAGTGCTGGACAGAGATCTGTGTGCGACACCGGAGGAAAAAGCAGAGATGATGCATCAGGCACTTAACTGCGATTATTTTCTGGCAAGCTGTAATGCAATCTCGGAAGATGGGATACTGGTTAATATAGATGGAAATGCAAACCGTGTGGCAGCTATTTCTTACGGACCGGAAAATGTTCTGATGATCGTTGGCATGAACAAAATTGTAAGAAGTGCAGAGGATGCATATGCCCGTGCAAAGTATGTGGCGGCTCCGATTAACGGACAGCGTTTTGAAGGGCTTCCGTGTGCGAAGACAGGTGTCTGTTCCAACTGTAAATCTTCGAAAAGTATCTGCTGTCAGACACTGATTACAAGATTCAGCCATGTTCCAAACAGAATAAAAGTGATTCTGGTGAATGAAGAACTGGGATTCTAAAAATGCGAAAAGAATCAGGAATTTCCCCTGGTTCTTTTTTGCGTCTGAAAAAGAAAATGCGTTACTGGTCACAGGTACTGTGAACAGTAAAGAAAAATTCCAAAAGGGAAAAGTTCTCATCAGAATATGACTTTCCTAGAGGAAAATCCTGTGTTATACTATAAAATAATCTGGATGTCAGGATGCGCAGCGGAGTGGTCCGTGGACATCGGTCAGTGCTGCTTATGGGCATTGATGGCGAATCGAAAGAGAGGAACAACAGAGTATGGAAGCGTATACAAGCTTTGCACGTGTATATGATACCTTCATGGATAATATTCCCCTACGAAGAATGGTGTGAATATCTCACCGGTCTTATGAGAGAATATGGTGTCAGGGATGGACTGGTACTGGATCTGGGGTGCGGTACCGGGAACATGACAGAATTGCTTGCAAAGGCAGGATATGATATGATTGGTGCGGACAATGCGGAAGAGATGCTGGAGATCGCAATGGAGAAACGAGACAAATCCGGTCATGATATTCTGTATCTTCTGCAGGATATGAGAGAGTTCGAACTGTATGGTACGGTAAGAGCTGTCATCAGTGTCTGCGATTCGGTCAATTATATTACAGAGCCGGAAGAACTTCAGGAAGTATTCCGCCTGGTCAACAATTATCTGGATCCGAAAGGTGTTTTTATTTTTGATTTTAATACACGTTACAAGTATGAAGAGATTCTTGGGGATCGCACAATTGCGGAGAACCGGGAGGAATGCAGTTTTATCTGGGACAACTATTATTACGAAGATGAGAAGATCAATGAATATGATCTAAGTCTTTTTATTGAGACAGATAAGGACAGTGGGCTTTATCGCAAATATGAGGAGACGCATTATCAGAGAGCGTATACGCTGGAGGAGATGAAGGAACTGATCCGGAAGTCGGGGCTGGAATTTGTGACAGCATACGATGCATTTTCAAAGAATGCGCCGATGGACACAAGCGAGCGCATTTATGTGATCGCAAGAGAACAGGGAAAATAGAACAGGAGAGAATTGTTATATGAAAGACTATATTGTAAGAGCAATTGCGGGAGACGGACAGATCCGTGCATTTGCTGCAACAACCGGAAATCTGGTGGAAGAGGCAAGAAAGAGACATGACACAAGTCCGGTAGCAACAGCGGCACTTGGAAGACTTCTGACAGCAGGAGCAATGATGGGAGGCATGATGAAGAATGAGACAGATGTGCTGACGCTTCAGATCAAAGGTGATGGACCACTTGGCGGAATTACGGTGACTGCAGATGCAAAAGGTGACGTGAAAGGATACGTCGATCATCCGGAAGCAATGATGCCGCCTAAGAATGGCAAGCTGGATGTTGGAGGAGCTGTTGGAATCGGCCTTTTAAATGTTATTAAAGATATGGGACTGAAAGAACCATATGTTGGACAGACTATTCTGCAGACAAGTGAGATCGCAGAAGATCTGACGTATTATTTTGCAACCAGCGAACAGGTTCCGTCGTCTGTGGGCCTTGGAGTATTGATGAACAAGGACAACACTGTACACTGTGCAGGTGGATTTATTGTGCAGGTAATGCCGTTTATATCGGATGAGGTGCTGGATAAACTGGAAGAGAATATCAAGAAGATTTCTTCTGTTACCAGTATGCTGGATAACGGACATACACCGGAGCAGATGCTGGAGCAGGTACTGGATGGCCTGAATGTGGAATTTACAGATACAATGGATACACAGTTTAAAATGTAATTGTTCGCATGAGAGAATCGAGAAAGCCATCATCAGCATCGGAAAGAAAGACATCCAGGAAATGATCGATGACGGAAAAGAAGTAGAAGTAAAATGCCATTTCTGCAATACGGCGTATACATTTAGTGTAGAAGAGCTGAAACAGATTTTAAAACAGGCAAAAGATAAAGAGGTAAACACATGAAACAGGGATTTATCAAAGTTGCAGCGGTCACAGTTGATATTCGTGTGGCGGATGTCTGGCACAACTGTAAGAAATCTGCAAACGTATGAAAGAAGCTGAAAAGGCTGGTGCAAAGATCATTGTTTTTCCGGAGCTTTGCCTGACCGGGTATACTTGCAGCGATCTTTTACACAGGATATACTGTTAAAAGAGGTGCGCAGAGCACTTGCAAAAGTTGCAGAAGAGACCAGGCATACAGAAGCACTTGTATTTGTTGGACTTCCACTTGCAATTGATGGAGAGCTTTATAATGTTGCGGCTGCATTAAATGACGGAAAGATCCTTGGCTTTACAACCAAGACATTTCTTCCGAATTATGGGGAATTTTATGAGATGCATCAATTCCGTCAGGGACCGAAAAAAAGCAAGAGTGATTTCTTATGAAGGGGAGGAAATCCTGTTTGGGCCGCAGATCCTGTATCAGGCGGCAGAGATGGATGATCTGGTCGTATCGGCAGAGATCTGTGAGGATGTCTGGTCACCAATCCCGCCGAGCATTGAGGCGGCAAGAGAAGAAGGCGCGATCATCCTGGTCAACTGTTCAGCAAGTGATGAGACGATCGGAAAGGATAGTTACCGGGAGGAACTGATCAAGGGACAGTCTGCAAGACTGATTGCAGGTTATGTCTATGCAAATGCCGGGGACGGAGAGTCTACAACGGATGTGGTATTTGGCGGACACAATATTATTGCAGAGAATGGGACGATCCTGAAAGAAGCAAAGCGGTTTGCCAACGAGATGATCGTCAGTGAGATTGACATTTTCCGTCTTTTAAGTGAACGGAGAAAAAAATACAACTTTCCAGACAACGGAAGAACGTCATCTTCCAAAAGTACTGTTCCACATAAGTGTGGAAGAGACAGCACTTACCAGAAGCTTTGCACAGACCCCTTTTGTTCCACAGAATATGGCAGAGAGGAAAAGCGCTGTGAGGAGATTCTGATGATCCAGGCAATGGGACTGAAGAAGCGTCTGGTGCATACTCACTCGAGAACAGCAGTCGTTGGAATTTCCGGCGGTTTGGATTCAACGCTGGCACTGCTTGTGACGGCGAAAGCGTTTGACATGGCAGGAAAAGACCGCAAGGATATCATTGCAGTGACGATGCCTTGTTTTGGAACTACGGACAGAACCTATCAGAATGCCTGCCTGATGTCGAAGAAGCTGGGAGCCACTTTGAAAGAGGTGCCGATCGCGGATGCGGTCCATGTGCATTTCCGTGATATCGGACATGATGAAGAGGTACATGATGTGACCTATGAGAATTCACAGGCAAGAGAGCGTACCCAGGTGCTGATGGATATTGCTAACCAGGAATGGGGCATGGTCATCGGAACCGGAGATATGTCGGAGCTGGCTCTTGGGTGGGCGACTTATAATGGAGATCATATGTCTATGTACGGAGTCAATGCATCTGTTCCGAAGACACTGGTACGTCATCTGGTTCAGTATTATGCGGATACCTGTGAGGATCAGGAGCTGAAAGAGGTACTTCTGGATGTTCTTGATACACCGGTAAGTCCGGAGCTTCTTCCACCGAAGGATGGCGAGATCGCCCAGAAGACAGAAGACCTTGTAGGTCCGTATGAACTGCATGATTTTTATCTGTATTATGTTCTGAGATTTGGCTTTGAACCGTCAAAGATCTATCGGCTCGCAAAGCTTGCATTTGAAGGAGCTTATGACAGCGAGACGATCATGAAATGGCTGAAGACCTTTTACCGAAGATTTTTTGTCGCAGCAGTTTAAGCGCTCCTGCCTGCCGGACGGACCGAAGATCGGTACGGTGGCACTTTCACCGAGAGGAGACTGGAGAATGCCGAGCGATGCGTGTGCGGCAGTCTGGATGCAGGATCTGGAAGCACTGGAGAAATAGAAAAAGAATGTACAGGGGTACATTCTCGCATAAAGTGTCAGTGATACTTATCAGGCAATGATAAAGGGAAGTCTGCAAAGTGCAGGCTTCCCTTTTTTAATTATAATTTTTAAAGCTTGATATTTTTAAACAGATCCCCAAGGCTGGTTCCGATTGCTTCTACTTTCGGAATTTCTACGTGTTCCAGCTCTTCCTCCTGTTCTTTTTCAGCATCTTCGGCAAGAGCCTTGATACTGAGGCTGATCTTACCGTCTTTGATACCGATGACTTTGACATCTACTTCGTCCCCAACGTGAAGTACCTGGTCTGCTGATTTGATTCTCTGGGTACTGATCTGGGAAATGTGAACCAGACCGGAAAGACCGTTCTCGAGACGTACAAAAGCACCGTAGGACTGAAGCGATTCAACGGTACCTTTTACAACACTTCCAATCTGTACAGATGCAAGTTTTTTTGCATCTTCTGCTTTTTTTCTGTTCTCTTAAAATCTCACGTGCAGATAAGATCAGGCGTCCTTCTGCCTGGTTTGCTTCGATCACGCGGACATCAATTTCTTTTAGAAGATAAGTCTCCAGATCTTCGATATAAGAAAGAGAAAGGCGGGATGCCGGGATGAATCCTCGAAGTCCTTCGACCATGGCGATGACACCACCATTTACGATTCCTTCTACTTTTACGTGAAGATTGGTTCCTTCTTCCTGATAACGTGCGACCACATTCCATGGATTGGCATCATCGAAATGTGCTTCGTAGTCTGCCATGCTTTCTGTCTGTTCCTGTAATTTTTCGTTTTCCATCTTAACACCTCTGTTAGTTTATTTTTCTGATCGTATGCTCAATATGTTTATTAGTATAACACATTTTTGTATAGATAAAAAGTATGGATTCGTAGTCCTGGTAACAATGATCTCCCTGATTGTATCAATGGGAGCACCTGTTTCATGGTATTGTCAAATGGGGAAAAATCACCATGTTATTAGGTATCATTACATGTTTTGGACCGGCACTTGTTATCTCAGTTGTATACGGATGTATGTCACCGGTATCCGCAAGTATGCTTGCAAAAGCAGATATTGAAAAAGAAATCATCAAATATACAGAAGGGATTCAAGGTGCAATTTTTGCATCAGGAAGAAGAAAATAAAATCAGCCTGAATGTAGGGGTTGGAACCGGAGGCACGATGAATGACGCGGAAATCTGAAGATCATTGCCATTGCAGATGTAAGAAAAAGTTATATTTTCGATGCACATCAGTTGGCGGAGTGCCTGGGAATTACGGTCAGAAGTGCGCGCCGGATCATGAGTAAGATCATGGAAGCCGGTTATGGAAAAGTGTATGCAAAGAAGACAGCGGCAGCGGGTGGCAGACCGAAGGCACTGGTAGAGATATTGTTTAAAATTCACTGTAAGTGGTCTTTTATTCGAACAAGGGTTGACGAACAGTAAAAAAATGGCATTCTGAAAAGTAAAGGAACAAGAGATAGTAATGGAGTAATATAAAATGGATCAGAAAAAACCAAAGAAAGTATATGTGATCGGACATAAAAATCCAGATACAGATTCTATCTGTTCGGCAATTGCATATGCAAATCTGAAAAATAAAATCACAGGAGAAAAATACATAGCGAAAAGAGCGGGCGAGGTAAATGGTGAGACAGCATATGTTCTGGATAAATTCCAGGCAAGTGTGCCGTCTCTTCTGGACAATGTACACCTTCAGGTGAAAGATATGGATATCCGCCATATTGAGGGTGTATCTGGTCACATGTCCATTAAAGACGCATGGGCAAGAATGAAAGATGAGAATATTAAGACACTGCCGGTAACAAGAGGTGAGAAGCTGGAAGGGCTGATCACTATCGGAGATATTGCTACGTCATATATGGAAGTGTATGATAATAATATCCTTGCAACAGCGAGAACCCAGTACCGCAATATCGTCAAAACACTGGACGGAACACTGATCTCCGGGAATGAGCATGGCTATTTCCTAAATGGAAAAGTTGTCATAGCCGCATCCAGTCCGGATCTGATGGAGAATTTTATTGAGAAGGATGATCTTGTCATTCTTGGAAACCGTTATGAGTCACAGCTGTGCGCGATCGAGATGGATGCAAGCTGTCTGGTCATCTGCCAGGGAGCCAATATTTCCAAGACGATCAAGAAGATGGCAGAGGAGAGATATCGTGATTATTCAGACACCACATGATACCTTTACTGCTTTGCAAGGCTGATCAACCAGAGTATTCCGGTCAAGTATTTTATGAGCCGTGATAATCTGGAGATTTTTCATTTGAATGATTATGTGGAACATGTGAAAGAAGTTATGTCAAAGACGAAGTACAGAGATTTCCCAATTCTGGATAATAAAGGAAAGTTCTGTGGTTTCCTCTCCAGACGAAGACTTATGACATCCCGTAAAAACAGGTGATTCTTGTGGATCATAATGAAAAATCACAGGCTGTGAATGGAATTGAAGAGGCAGAGGTGCAGGAGATCATTGATCATCACAGACTGGGCGGTCTGGAGACAATCGGACCGGTATATTTCCGGAATCAGCCGGTTGGATGTACCGCTACGATCATTTACCAGATGTATCAGGAAAGCGGTGTAGAGGTAGAGCCACAGATGGCGGGACTTCTGTGTTCTGCAATTATTTCGGATACGTTACTGTTCCGTTCACCAACCTGTACGATGGTTGATCAGGCGGCAGCAGAGGCACTGGCGCGGATTGCCGGGATTGATATGGAAGAACATGCAAAAGAGATGTTCAATGCGGGAAGCAATCTGCGTGGCAAATCCGTAGAAGAGATCTGTTTCCAGGACTTTAAGGTGTTCAATGTAAAAGATATCATGTTTGGAGTCGGACAGATCACATCCATGAATCAGGATGAACTGGATGAGGTGAAAGGACGTCTGATCCCATATCTGGAAGAGGCGAGAAAGACCCAGGGACTGCATATGTTGTATCTGATGATGACTAATATTCTGGAAGAGTCTACAGAACTCCTTTGCTGTGGTGAAAATGCAAAGGAACAGGTTCTTGAAGCGTTTGAACTGCCGGGAGATACGGAAAAAATTCTCCTGAAAGGTGTAGTATCAAGAAAGAAACAGATGATCCCTGTTCTGGTAACTTACCTGCAGCAAAAATAAAAACAGATAACTTTATAGGAGAGATGGCTTATGGCAAAACAGATCTGGAAGCCGGGAAATATGCTGTATCCACTGCCTGCAGTTATGGTCAGTGTGGCAGATAAAGAAGGCAATCCGAATATCATTACCGTGGCGTGGGCGGGAACGGTCTGCACAAACCCGCCGATGGTTTCGATTTCCGTGAGACCAGAGCGGTATTCTTATCACATGATCGATGAGACCGGAGAATTTGTAATCAATCTGACAACGGAAAACTTGCGTATGCAACGGATTATTGCGGTGTGCGTTCGGGAAAAGATGTGGACAAATTCAAAGAGCTGCATCTGACACCGGAAAAGGCAGAATATGTGAGTGCGCCACTGATTGCGGAGAGTCCGGTCAACATCGAGTGTAAGGTGGTCAAAAAGAAACACCGGGGTCGCATCATATTTTCCTTGCCGAGGTAAAAGCGGTTCATGTAGATGATGCCTATATGGATCAGAAAGGGCGATTTGCATTGGAAAAGACCGATCCGATCGTATATGTGCACGGACAGTATTATAGTCTGGGTAAGTTGCTCGGAACATTTGGCTATAGCGTGAAAAAGCCGACAAAGAAGAATGGAAAGAAAAAGAAAAATAAAAACAGAAAATCCTCTTGACAAGAAAATGACAGAGGGTATATGCTGTGTAAGTAGAAACTCAAGGGCGAGACTGCTAAGGTGCGGTCTCGTCTTTTTTCATAGGAAATTCCGAAGGAACTTCCTATGAAACAAAAAGGCACTGCGTACCTGAGATGCGCACTCGCACGAAGATGAAGGATGTCGCAAGCGACAGCGCTCAACGCGCGAGAATGTGCCGAGGCACATTCTTATTTAAAAGGAGTAGTAGATGATGAAAGATTTTACATTCAATGTACCACAGGATATTATTTTTGGAAAAGGCAGTTTAAAAGACTTCCGGAGCTTCTTGAGAAAAGTGGTTCCAAGAAGATGCTTCTGATCTCCGGACCGGTTTTGAAGAAGATCGGAATGGTCGAGAAAGTCGAAGAGATCGTGAAGGCTTCCGGTATCGAAGTGGAAGTATTTACTGATGTAGAAGCAAATCCATCTGTTGCAACGGTAGATAAAGCAACAGAAGCATACAAAAAGCAGGAGCAACCAGTATTGTAGCTTTCGGTGGCGGAAGTCCGATGGATGTGGCAAAGGCAGTTGGTGTTCTTGCAAAATACGGCGGAGAGATCGGCGATTATGAAGGTGCACACAAGGTACCGGGACCGATCGTTCCGATGATTGCAATCCCGACAACTGCAGGCACAGGAAGTGAAGTGACGGCATTTTCTGTTATTACCGATGAAGCAAGAAATTATAAGCTGACTGTGTTCAGCTATGAGCTGATCCCAAGCTATGCACTTCTGGATCCGGAGCTTGTTATGACTTCTCCAGCATCGGTAGCCGCAGCATGTGGCGTAGATGCACTGATCCATGCATGGGAGGCTTACACTTCAAGAGATGCATCTCCATTTTCTGATGCAATGGCAGAAAAGGCAATGGAACTGATCGGTGCAAATCTGCGCAGATTCGTAGCAAACCGTCAGGACGAAGAGGCGGCGGCAGCCATGCTCTCCGGAAGCATGTTCGCAGGTATCGCATTTGCATGGGCAAGACTTGGAAATATCCATGCTATGAGCCATCCGGTAAGCGCCTATTTCCATGTGGCACACGGTGTGGCAAATGCGATTCTTCTTCCAACGATTGTGGAATATAATGCACTTGCAGATCATGGACGTTATGAGAAGATCTACAATTATATCAGCAAAGAAAAAGACCCGGTGATCGATTTTGTTCCGGAAATGCTGGTAGATGAAGCGAGAGATCTGCTTCGTGATCTTGGTATTCCGCAGCATCTTGCCGATGTTGGTGTAACGGAAGATAAGATTGAACTGATGGTCGCTGATGCCATGAAGAGCGGAAATATCATGGCAAATCCGAGACAGTCTACGATCAGGGATATCATTGAACTTTATAAAAAAGCAATGTAGATCATTCAGGGGATATGAGTCAGCAGAAGCTGGTTGATATCCCCTTTTTGATCTGAGTATAGAAAACAGGAAGAGATTGGTGTTCTGTATAGATTTTTTAATGCAAGAGTACCGGAGGAAAGAAAGCATAAATGTGAGTACATAGGTAAAGAATCTCCCGCATATAGTAAAATGAGAATGGGAAAAGAGGGATATCCGTATGTGGTACCGACTGCTTTATGGAACAATCAGTTTTTTATGCTTTACATGGCTTCTGTTTACCTGGGGAGTGATCGATAACGGAAAGATCAAACTGATAAGAATGAACGATGAAACGGTAGAAGCATCCTATGAGGCAGGTGGAACAAACGAGCAGTATCAGGAAAAGCCCAAGATCGCCCTCACATTTGATGATGGCCAAATCCTTCCAGTACGCCAGTGCTCCTTGACGGCTTGCCGGGCGGAATGTGAAGGTTACTTTTTTTGTGATCGGGGAAAATGTAGTAAAATATCCGAAAGTTGTGAGCAGAGAGGCTGAAGAAGGGCATATTATTGGAAATCATACTTACAGTCATGTAGATCTCACAAAAATGTCTCAGGAAATGACAGAGTGCGAACTCGGAAAGACCAATACCGCGATTGAAGAAATTACCGGAAAAAAGACGGAATATATGCGACCGCCCTATGGAGCCTGGAAGAAGGAGATGGAAGAGAATACCGGCATGATTGCGGTGCTATGGAATGTGGATCCGCTTGACTGGAATACGGATAATGAGACAGAAATTGTCAATAAAGTAGTGACGGAAACGGAGGAAAATGATATTATTTTATTACATGACTGTTATCTGTCTTCAGTAAAGGCGGCACTTCGCATTATCGATATCATGCAGGCGAAGGGATATGAATTTGTGACAGTCGATGAATTGCTTTGCTGGATTAAAGGAGAGGTTTTGATGGATTTATTTGATTATATGCGGGAGACGACAAAGGAGAAAGAATCGCCCTTGCCTCCAGAATGCGTCCAAGGACTCTGGATGAAGTCGTAGGGCAGGAGCATATTATCGGCAAGGACAAGCTTCTGTATCGTGCCATCAAGGCGGATAAACTGAGTTCTGTTATTTTTACGGACCTCCGGGAACCGGAAAGACTACGCTTGCAAAGGTGATCGCCAATACTACAAGTGCAGAATTTACCCAGATCAATGCTACGGTTGCCGGGAAGAAGGATATGGAAGAAGTGGTGAATAAGGCGAAAGAACTGAAAGGGATGTACCAGAAAAGGACAATCCTTTTCATCGATGAGATTCACCGGTTTAATAAAGGACAGCAGGATTATCTGCTCCCGTATGTGGAGGACGGTACGATCATTCTGATCGGTGCGACGACAGAAAATCCTTACTTTGAGGTGAACGGTGCGCTTCTTTCCAGATCCAGTGTATTTGAACTTTGTCCGCTTTCACAGGAAGAAGTAGAGACCCTGATTCTGAGAGCGGTGCAGGATGAAAAAAAAGGAATGGGAAGCTATCATGCGGTGATCGAGGAGGATGCCCTGCATTTCCTGGCAGACCTTGCCGGTGGAGATGCCAGATCTGCGCTTAATGCGGTGGAACTGGGTATCCTTACCACACCAAGAAGTGAGGATGGAATGATCCATATCACGCTGGATGTTGCATCCGAATGTATACAGAAGCGGGTTGTACGATATGATAAGACAGGAGATAATCATTATGATACCATATCCGCATTTATTAAAAGTATGCGCGGTTCTGATCCGGATGCGCCGTATATTATCTGGCAAAGATGCTGTATGCCGGAGAAGACATTAAGTTTATTGCCCGCAGGATTATGATCTGTGCATCGGAAGATGTGGGAAATGCGGATCCGATGGCACTGAATGTTGCAGTCAGTGCAGCAAAGACAGGCAGTGGAGCGAATCGGAATGCCGGAGGCACAGATCATTTTATCACAGGCAGTTCTTTATGTGGCAACAGCGCCGAAGAGTAATTCAGCATGTAATGCTGTCTTTGCTGCGATGGACAATGTGAAAAAATATAAAACGACTGTTCCGGTGCATTTGCAGGATGCACATTATAGAGGTTCTGCAAAGCTGGGGCATGGAATTGGTTACAAATACGCGCATGATTATCCGAATCATTATGTAAAACAGCAGTATCTGCCGGATGAGATCAAAGATGCCGTATTCTATGAAGCGAGCGATGACGGCTACGAACAAACGATCAAAGCGCATATGAAGCGGATTAAGGATGAAGCGTAACCTATTCGCACAGGAAATCACTGCATTCACGCAGAAGGGATTGATTTGACACCGACACTCTGCTACCATATCTGTAAGCAGAAAGGAGTGAAGAATATGGGAGCAGTTCAGGACAGCTATATAACTGTTGCATGGCTGGTTCTTCTGGTAGTACTTCTGGTGATCGAGATCGTAACGGTGGGACTTACAACGATCTGGGGAGCAGGAGGTGCGCTGGCGGCACTGATCCTGAATATTCTGGATGTACCGTTTGCCGGACAGGTGGTTGCATTTTTTATTGTGACAATTTTACTGCTTGTATTTACCAGACCATTTGCAATGCGTTTTATTAACACCCGCCGTCTGAAGACGAACTATGAAGGAATCATCGGAAAGACGATCCGGATCAGCCAGAAAGTAGATAACATAGGGCAGACTGGTATGGCGGTGGTAAATGGTACAGAGTGGACGGTAAGATCCGAACAGGATAACGTGATCCTGGAACCCGGAACACTGGCGAAGGTGGTTAATATATCCGAGTAAAGTTAATTGTAAAAAATATGAGGAGGACTAAAAGATGACGGGACTTATTATTTTAGTAATTATTATTGTGATCGCATTACTGTTTCTGATTTCCTGCATCAAAATCGTGCCACAGGCAAAGGCACTGGTTATCGAACGTCTTGGTGCATATCAGGCAACATGGAGTGTAGGACTTCATTTTAAACTGCCGATCATTGAACGTGTGGCAAGAAGAGTAGACTTAAAAGAGCAGGTAGTTGATTTTGCACCGCAGCCGGTTATCACAAAGGATAATGTAACCATGCGGATCGATACCGTTGTATTCTATCAGATTACAGATCCGAAGATGTTCTGCTACGGAGTAGCGAACCCAATCATGGCAATCGAGAATCTGACAGCGACCACCCTTCGTAACATCATTGGTGATCTGGAACTTGACCAGACACTAACATCAAGAGAGACGATCAATACGAAGATGCGAGCATCTCTTGATGTGGCAACGGATCCATGGGGAATCAAAGTCAATCGTGTGGAACTGAAAAATATCATTCCACCGGCAGCGATCCAGGATGCAATGGAGAAACAGATGAAAGCAGAACGTGAAAGACGTGAAGCTATTCTCCGTGCAGAAGGTGAAAAAGAAATCTACTGTCCTTGTTGCAGAAGGTGAAAAAGAATCTGTGATCCTGAAAGCGGAAGCTGAAAAACAGGCAGCGATCCTCCAGGCAGAAGCAGAAAAAGAAAAGAGGATCAAAGAGGCTGAAGGTGAAGCGGAAGCCATCCTTAAAGTACAGCAGGCAAATGCAGACGGTATCCGTTTCATCCGTGAAGCGGGTGCAGACCAGGCAGTGCTTACGATCAAGAGTCTGGAGGCATTTGAAAAGGCTGCAGACGGCAAGGCAACGAAAATCATCATTCCGTCAGAACTGCAGTCACTTGCGGGGCTTGTAAAAGAGCGCTAAAGAAGTGATCAAGGAAGATTAGATTAAAAAAGAGAGAGGAAAGGTGACAAATAGATGACGGATGTATTGATCCTGGAAGATGAACTGACTTCGCTGCAGGCATTGTCAGAGATTCTTACCACATATTTAGATGATATCCGTGTCCACAAGGCATCTTCCTGAAAGAAGCAAAAGACCTGCTGGATCAGGAAATCCGGTATGGTCTTTTTCCTTTTGGATGTAAATCTAAGCGGCGAGGACCGGGAGGATATCGGTGGGATTTTGTTCGCAAGAGAGATACGGGAGAGGTTTGAATATACTTTTACCCCGATCGTGATGGTGACTGCCATTGGCAATATGGAAATGCAGGCTTACCGGGGAGCTGCACTGTTATCAGTACATTATGAAGCCATTTCACAGGGAGCAGGTGGAAGAGGTTGTTCAGAAGGTGCTGGAAAAAGAGAGCAGGGAGAAACCACCGGTGATCGTTGTGAAAAAAGACGGGATTAATTATCAGCTGAAATGCGAGGATATCCGTTATCTGGAAGCGATACCGAGAGGAACAAGACTGCATCTTGTGACAGAGAACTGGGATGTCCCTTATGTGACTCTCAGACAGATGCTTTGCTTAAGATGCCAAAAGGGATGTTTGCGCAGTGCCATCGGATGTATGCGGTCAATAAAAATGAAGTTGAATATTACGATACCGTCAACCGGATCATCCGGATCAAAAATTGTCCGGATACGGTAGAAATCGGTGTGACTTACAAATCGGTGATAGGAGGACTGTTAAATGGCTGATTGGGTACGCAAATTTCTATATCGTATTTTCTGCGTAATGGCACTTATGGTATCAGTCTATCTGATCGTGGATTTCCTGATCAGCGGTACCTTTGATTACAGGGTGTTTATCATGTTTGTTCTGATGGTGATCGTTGTGATCTGGGGAATTGTGGACTGGAGAAGTAATTATGTACTGATACGCCAGAAGGAAAATGAACTGCGGCTTTATCAGAACTATCTGATTCCGCTGGAAGAACTGGTCAAAGAAATCCGTGCCAAACAGCATGAATTTGACAATCATCTGAATGCAATCCTGAATATGCATCTGACCTGACCATCGACAATTATGAAGAACTGGTAGCAAAGCAGTCTGAATATATTACGGAAATTGCCAGAGAAGATGACAGCAGGAAGTATCTCCCCTTCTGAAGATCAGCGATAAAATCCTGGCGGGATTTATCTACAGTAAAATTGTCCGTGCGCCGGAATATGTCCGGACCGATATCCGCGTGTGGAACAAAGAAATCGTTTCCGGCATTTCTGAACACCACCTGATCGAGATTGTTGGAACCCTGATCGACAATGCATACGAAGCCTGTACCGAAGAAAAAATCAGGTACTGATCGAAATTGATTCCCAGAATGATAAGCTTATCTTCACGATAAAGAATCAGGTCGAAAATATAGGACTTGGCGAGATCAGTCATTTCTTTGAAAAGGATTTTCTACGAAAGAAGATGGAAAAAAGCATGGACTGGGACTTTATAATGCAAAGATGCTTGTGAATCGTTACCACGGAGAAATTACGGTGGAAATAGAAGAAAGGAAATACATCAGTTTTGTGGTGGTTATTTAGGCAGATCGGAATATGGGACGGTCTGCTTTTTTTGTAGGTTGTGGTCGGACGTGGACAGAAAACAAATAGAGCAGATTCCTTTGTGCTGACCATTCCGATGAGCCACTTAAGGCGAAAATTGTGTCAGCAAGGGCTTCCACAATTTTTGTGTCTCATCTCCATAGCACAAACATGGAATCCTTATCCATTTGTTTTCTGTCCGCGCCCGGGATTCAGCTCTTTTGGAGCAGGCATGAGGCTTGAGCTTTCAAGAACGTAGCTGAGATCTGCCCAAAGAACAACGTAGAGTTTTCATGTCGTGAGATTCAAGTGTATCATTGCCCAATCACAGCCTTAATTTGCGAACCGTATCATTCACATCCATCACAATAACTGAGACATCAGCCACGCATAGACAACTTGATTTTTTTTCTGCCAGTTGAGTGCGATTGCCGCCGCTTCTTTTTCAGTCGGTACAGAAAGGGTCAGATCGATCAGGGGTTCGTGATTTTCAAAGACCTGACAGCGCACGGAATATTCCTCTCCTGCATTTTCATATAATCCGCTTTTACGGAAACTTCATTTTTCAGATCATACTGTTTTGTCTGTAAAAAGTGGTCAATATCATCCTGGATTGGCTTTGAGATTTTATCTCGGAAAAGATGAATTGTCCCTTTCCCATCTTCCGTCAGATGGAAAAGAGTGCGGTTGTGAGTGGATTCTTTCAGGATGAGACCACCGTCCGCAAGTTCAGAAAGAGCCTGCTGGAGTTTGAAATAATCGGTATATCCTTTGTCCAGGACAAATTCAGAAATCTGGGAGTTGGTCAGAGGAAAATCCACTTTATCCAGCATGTATAGAATGATGAGTTTATAAAGTGTAAATGCTTCTGCCATAGGGCTGCCTCCTTAAAATGTAGTATATTCTTTTTCCCTGCCAGAGATTCTGCTCTTTTAAATAGCGCTGCATCTGATTGAGTACTAACCGTTTATTGCCGGTCCAGAGCGGTGCGATAAGAAGAGATTTTGGTCCGTCTCCGGTCAGACGGTGAATGACAATATCCGGACGGAGCGAAGCGATACATTTTCCGAGCAGATGAAAATAAGAGTTCATATCTGGAATATAAAAAGGTTCCTGCCTGTAAAAATCTGCCAGATCGGTATGCTTCAGAACGTGGAGAAGCTGCAGCTTGATTCCGTCAATCGGAAGAGCGTTCAGATAATGGATGGTTGCGAGCATATCTGCTTCAGCTTCTCCCGGAAGAATAAAATTACGTGGGTGATGATCTGTACCCCAATCGCGTGAAGGGAATGGACCGCCTGCTCAAAGACGGAAAGTGGATAACCACGGCGCATCCAGTTGGCAGTGCGTTCGTGGATCGTCTGAAGTCCAAGCTCTACCCAGACCGGTTTAATGGCATTTAGTTCGGCAAGCAGTGTAAGGATTTCAGGTGAAAGGCAATCCGGACGCGTTGCGATAGATAAAATGCGTACTTCTGGATCAGAAATCGCTTCGGTAAAGATCCGGCGCAGATGACAGGCTGGTGCATAGGTATTGGTATATGCCTGAAAATAGGCGATATAGTTGTGCCCGTTGTATTTAGGGCGTACAAGATCTTTTCCATAGGTAAGCTGGTCGGCAACGGAAAGAGAAGAAGAAGCGGCAAAATCGCCGGATCCGCCTTCGCTACAGAAGATACAACCGCGTGTGCCGCAGGTTCCGTCCCGGTTCGGACAGGAGCAGCCTCCGTTTAAAGAAATCTTGTACAGTTTTTCACCGAAATTCTGTTTCAGATAGTAGTCCAGTGCATAGTAGCGCCGTTCTCCCCAGCGCTGAGGAGTTCCTTTTTGTAAGTAAGCCCGCAGGATATTTCCTGCGGGCGATTGCTATCATAGGTTCTTGTATTCATAAGATTAAATCAGAGCTTTGACAGCTTCACTTACGACCTGTGATACGCGAGGGTCAAAAGCTTCCGGAAGAATATTGTCCTCGTTCAGCTCTTCATCCGGAACAAGTCCAGCGATTGCTTTTGCTGTGGCAAGCTTCATCTCTTCGGTGATCTGTGGTGCACGTCCCTCTAATGCACCTTTAAAGATACCAGGGAAAGCGACAACGTTGTTGACTTGGTTTGGGAAGTCAGAACGTCCGGTTCCGACAACTTTTGCGCCTGCAGCTTTTTGCAAGATCCGGCATGATCTCCGGTACCGGGTTTGCCATTGCGAAAAGGATCGCATCCTTATTCATAGAAGCAACCATTTCCTGGGGAAACAATGTTCGGGGCAGATACACCGACGAAAATATCAGCACCCTTGAGTGCATCAGCAAGTGTACCGGTCTCATGGTCGAGATTGGTCACTTTGGTCATCTCTTTCTGCATCCAGTTCAGATTCGGTGAATCAGCTGAGATGATTCCATTGATATCACACATGGTGATCTTCGGGAAACCGTAGGTGAGAAGAAGCTTTGTGATTGCAACTCCGGCACTTCCAGCACCATTTACAACAATTTTACAGTCTTCTTTTTTCTTGCCGGTTACTTTCAGGGCGTTGATGATGCCTGCCAGAACGACGATGGCGGTTCCGTGCTGGTCATCGTGGAATACAGGGATATCAAGAAGTTCTTTTAAACGGCTCTCAATCTCAAAACAGCGTGGGGCAGAGATATCTTCCAGGTTGATTCCGCCGAAAGCAGGTGCAATATTGACAACTGTCTTAATAATCTCTTCTGTATCCTGAGTGTCCAGGCAGATCGGAACTGCGTTGACTCCGCCGAATTCTTTGAAAAGAACTGCTTTTCCTTCCATAACAGGCATGGCGGCTTTGGCTCCGATGTTACCAAGTCCGAGAACGGCACTACCGTCGGATACTACAGCGATTGTGTTGGCTTTCATCGTGTATTTGTAGGCTGCATCCGGGTCCTTTGCAATGACTTTGCATGGCTCGGCAACGCCTGGTGTATATGCGATTGCGAGGTCTTCACGAGAGTTTACGTGTGACTTTGCAGTAGTTTCAATTTTTCCATTCCATTTTTCATGCATTTCAAGTGCTTGCTCAATTGCTGACATTTTCATACGTCCTCCTTTGATTACAGTTTTGCTGCTCTTTTATGATAACATTCTTCTGATATGAAAGCAAATCAAAAAACTTCTTTCCATTTTGTGCAAAATGTTGTATACTTGGGTTTATCAAAAGCAGATTAGTCAGTTCAGACAAGATTTCCCAATGTTAAAAGTTTAATATTTTTTTGGATAAGAAAAGTAATTGGAATAAAGGAGGAATATAGAACATATGACGAGAGAAAAATATGAGTCCCTGCCTCTTTCTACATTAAAAGAGGTGGCAAAAACGCGCGGACTTCGCGGAATTTCAACGATGAAAAAAGCAGATCTGATCGATCTTATGCTGGAAGAAGATGACAAAGTTTCAATAAAAGAGGCGAAGGAGGAAGTAAAATCCGAAAAGCCGGAACCGCAGATATTGAACAGCTGGACAGTGGACGTACGGTGAATGGAATTCTGGAAGTCATGGATGGATACGGATTTATCCGTTCCCAGAACTATCTGCCGGGCGAGGAAGATGTATATGTATCACCATCGCAGATCCGCAGATTCAGCCTGAAGACAGGGATATCCTGACAGGAAATACAAGAGTTAAGACACAGTCTGAAAAATTCAGTGCGCTTCTGTATCTGACCAAGATCAATGGAATGTCTCCGGCAGAAGCAGGACGCAGAATGAACTTTGAAAATATGACACCGATTTTCCCAAATGAACGTCTCAGACTGGAAGCGGGAAAGAGCAGCACTGCAATGCGTGTTATGGATCTGATCTCTCCAATTGGTAAGGGACAGCGAGGCATGATCGTATCACCGCCGAAAGCAGGTAAGACAACCCTGTTGAAGCAGGTGGCGCTTTCTATGAGGAAGAATAATCCGGAGATCCATCTTCTGATCCTTCTGATCGATGAACGTCCGGAAGAAGTAACCGACATCAAAGAAGCCATTGAAGGGGATAATGTGGAAGTCATTTATTCTACCTTTGATGAGCTTCCGGAACATCATAAACGTGTGTCAGAGATGGTGATCGAGCGTGCAAAACGTCTGGTTGAGCACAAAAGGACGTTGTGATCCTTTTGGACAGCATTACCCGTCTGGCAAGAGCATACAACCTGGTTGTTCCACCGAGCGGACGAACCCTGTCCGGTGGTCTTGACCCGGCGGCTCTTCATATGCCGAAACGCTTTTTTGGTGCGGCCAGAAATATGAGAGAGGGCGGAAGCCTTACTATTCTTGCTACAGCGCTTGTGGATACGGGAAGTAAAATGGATGATGTAATTTATGAAGAATTTAAGGGAACCGGTAATATGGAACTGGTGCTTGACCGGAAGCTTTCTGAAAAGAGAATCTTTCCTGCAATCGATATCCCGAAATCCGGAACAAGAAGAGAGGATCTGCTTCTTACGAAAGAGGAACAGGAAGCAGTGGATATTATGCGCCGTGCATTAAACGGAATGAAGTCAGATGAAGCGGTAGACAGCATTCTGAATATGTTTGACCGCACGAAAAATAACGTAGAATTTGTCCAAATGGTCAAAAAAACAAAGTTTATTTAGAAAATTACTTGCATTTAGAAAAAAACTATGTTATGCTAACATAGCTGTTTAAAGATATTAGCCGCGTGAAAGCGCGTAAAACGAATAAAACAAGAAGAGGTGAAAATCATGAAAGAAGGAATCCATCCAGATTACTATCAGGCAACTGTAACTTGCAACTGTGGGAATACATTCGTAACAGGTTCTACAAGCAAAAGAAATCCACGTAGAAATCTGCTCTAAATGTCATCCGTTCTACACAGGACAGCAGAAAGCAACTCAGGCCAGAGGTCGTGTTGACAAGTTTAACAAGAAATACGGAATTCAGTAATAAGAGAATTCAACAGGCTGGGATTGTGAAATCTCAGCCTATTTTGTGTATACGATGAATTAAAAAGGACATAACAGAATATGAAATCTTCGAATATTGGTGGTCAGGCTGTCATCGAAGGCGTGATGATGAAGAATAAAGACCGTTATGCGGTTGCGGTGAGAAAGCCTGACGGAGAGATAGAAGTTACAACAGATACATATAAAAGTGTAGTCGGAAAATATACGGCACTTACGAAGCTACCTTTTGTCAGAGGAATCTTTAATTTTGTTGATTCTCTGGTGCTGGGGATGAAGACTTTGACCTGGTCAGCAAGCTTCTATGAGGAAGAGGAAGAAAAAGAGATGACCGAAGTCGAAGAAAAGAAGCAGGAGCGTACGGAAAAGCTTTTTGATGATGCTGACGATGGTTGTATCTTTTGCACTTGCGATCGGTATTTTTATGGTACTTCCGTATTTTTTGTCAGATCTGCTGAAGAAATGGATTTCTTCCTATACAGTTCGGATTATCATTGAGGGAATCATCCGCATTGCGATTTTTGTTGCCTATGTGGGCGGAATTTCGGTAATGAACGATATTAAGCGTTTGTATCGCTATCATGGCGCGGAGCATAAGTGTATCAACTGTATTGAACATGGACTTCCACTGACTGTTGAAAATGTTAGAAAGAGCTCTAAAGAACACAAAAGATGTGGAACCAGCTTCATGCTGTTTGTCATGATCGTGGGAATCGTTCTCTTATTTTTTGTAAGGGTAGAATCTCCGCTGATGAGAGTGATTGTGAGAATTGCACTTCTTCCGGTGATTGCTGGTATTTCTTATGAGTTGATCAAATGGGCAGGAAGCAGTGAGAATCCGGTCGTGTGTATCTTAAGTAAGCCGGGACTTTGGCTGCAGGGGCTTACGACAAAGTAACCGGACGATGAGATGATCGAGGTCGGGATTGCAGCTGTAGAAGCGGTGTTTGACTGGAAAGCGTATTTGAGAGAGAATTTCGGATATAAGGAAGAGGAGTAAAAGCTGTGACCTATCAGGAAGCATATCAGAAAGCCACGGGTGAATTGAAAGCGGCGGGGATTCCGGAGCCGGAAAGTGATTCCTGGATCCTGCTGGAGCATGTGACCGGCATGACAAGGACCAGATATTATGTGGATGGTTTTGAAAGAATGCCGAAAATGAAGAAGACCGGTTCTTTGAGCTGGTAAGCTGCAGAAAAACCCGGATTCCGGTGCAGATCTGACCGGGGTTCAGGAATTTATGGGATATGAATTTGCAGTCAATGAACATGTACTTGTGCCAAGACAGGATACTGAGATTCTTGTAGAGGAAGCAGAAAAAAGACTGCTTCTTATGAAAAAGGAAAATCCGGTAAAAGTGCTGGATATGTGTACCGGTTCAGGCTGTATCCCAATCAGCCTGAAACTGAGAAATCCGCAGATTGTCATAGAAGGTGCAGATATTTCAGAAGAAGCTCTGAAAGTGGCTGAAAAATGCCAAAAAGCTGGGAGTGAGCGGTAAGTGGATCCAGACTGATATGTTTGAAAATATTACAGGAACATTTGACATGATCACATCGAATCCACCTTATATCCCGACAAAAGTGATCGAAGAGCTGGAAGCAGAGGTACGTCTTCATGACCCGTATGAGGCATTGGACGGAAAAAGAGGACGGTCTTTATTTTTACCGGATCCTGGCAGAAAAGGTTCCGAATATCTGACAGACGGCGGCTGGCTTGTGATGGAGATTGGATATGACCAGAGTACAGATGTGGAAAAATTGCTGAAAGAGACTGGATTTGAACAGGTTTCAACGCAAAAGGATCTGGCAGGTCTTGACCGTGTGGTATGTGGCGTGTACAATAGGCGTAGCAAATAACAGGAGGAAAAGAAATGTTTGATAAATTAGAAGATCTGCTCATTCGTTATGAGGAGATTATGGGTGAGCTTCAGGAACCGGACGTGGTGAATGACCAGTCACGTTTCCGCAAGCTGATGAAAGAACAGAATGATCTGACCCCGATTGTTGAGGCATATAAAGAATATAAAAATTGTAAGCAGAATATCGAAGACAGTCTTTCTCTTCTGGAGGAAGAATCCGATGAAGAGATGAAAGAGCTGGCAAAAGAAGAACTCAGTGAGTCTAAGAAGAGAGTCGAAGAGCTGGAACAGGAGCTCAAGATTCTTCTTCTTCCGAAAGATCCTAATGATAACAAGAACGTTATTGTGGAGATCCGTGCAGGTGCAGGTGGGGATGAAGCTCGCCCTTTTTGCAGCAGAGATTTACCGTATGTATGTACATTATGCAGACAGCAGACGCTGGAAGACAGAGATGATCTCCTCAATGAAAACGGGATCGGCGGGTTCAAAGAATGTGTATTCATGATCACAGGACAAGGAGCGTATTCACGACTAAAATACGAAAGCGGGGTACATCGTGTGCAGCGTGTGCCGGAGACAGAAAGCGGCGGACGTATCCATACTTCAACCATTACCGTAGCAGTGATGCCGGAAGCAGAAGAAGTTGACGTTGTGATCGATGAAAAAGATATCCGTATCGATGTTATGCGTGCATCTGGTAACGGTGGCCAGTGTGTCAATACCACAGACTCTGCTGTACGACTGACTCATTACCCGACCGGAATCGTGATCTACAGCCAGACAGAGAAATCACAGCTGCAGAATAAGGAAAAGGCATTTCGTCTTCTGCGTTCCAAATTATATGAACTGGAACTGGAGAAGCGAGATTCTGCAGAGGCTGAGGCAAGAAGAAGCCAGATCGGTACAGGAGACCGTTCTGAGAAGATCCGTACTTACAACTTCCCACAGGGACGTGTGACCGATCACAGAATCAAGCTTACGCTTCATAAGCTGGACAGCATTATGAACGGAGATCTGGATGAAGTCATTGACAGCCTGATCGCAACAGACCAGGCGACAAAGCTGGCATCGATGAATGAGGCAGTATAATAGAAGCAGGCAAAAAAGTGTATAAAGACAGGAAAGCCTGTGAGTATGTTCTTCGAATTATTATGGATGATGAAGAACTCACAGTTATTGACAACGAAGTGCAGATGGATTTCAAGAACATGCCCGATCGCCCATATTGATCGGATAATAAAAGCAAATATTGAAACCGTCAGAGGATGGCTTGCAGGACGCACTCCTGCTAAAAAATAGTAATAGGATACCCTCATACAGGTCAAGAAAACAGAAATGTCCCGTATGGGGGATTTTTATATACCGAAAAACAAAACAGAGGCGTTGAATGAACATACAACAATTAACTTACATTGTAGAAATCGCAAATTGCAAAAGCATTTCCCATAAAGAGAGTACCTTTCGTCTCGCAGCCCGCTCTGTCCCAGCAGATCCGGAATCTGGAAAAGGAACTGGGATACCGCGTATTTCACAGGACAAGCAAAGGACTGGAACTTACCGAAAAAGGGAATGTTTTTTACCAAAAAGCGCAAGAAATGCTAAAAGACTGGAATCGTTTTAAAGAAGAAGTGATTTCGGGAACAGAACATAAAAATTAAAAATCGGACTTGGTGCCAGAGTCTATTCCAACAGACTGTTTCCGAAGATTGCCAGATATTTTGAAAGGCATCCGGAGCTCGAGGTGACATTTTATACGGAGGCTGGGCTGGATGCATATGCGGCGATCAAGGACGGTTCCCTTTGATATGGCACTGGACCGGATGCCGGAAAATGAAATCGGCATGGAGAAATGTGTCTGTTTTGCAAAAGAACTGATCCGTGAGAAGCAGTGTATACTGACGGCACCGGATCATCCGCTCGCGCAGAAGAAAAATGCTTCAATCATGGATTGCAGGGAATATACTATGCTCACAGGACTGGAGCATTCTGTGGAAGACCGTCTCCTCAGAAAGACATATGGTGAACAGAATATCGCATGGAAGAGAGTCATCCGCTCAGACAGCATCGATACGGTGATGAAGATGGTGAAAAGCGGAAGTGGAATCGCGATCGGACCAAAGTCCTTTGCAGAATACTATGGGGTTACGGCGGTGCCACTGGTTCCAGCCAGGCAGGACAGTCTTTATTTTGCCTGCCTGAAATCAAAGAAAAAAGAGCCGGAAATCCGGGAATTTCAGAGGTATCTGACTACTCTGGTTTCCAGTGTTTGTCCAGATTAAATCCGCGTCCCTGGACTTCCTGTACCTGGGAAACGATGATAAAGCTTTCGGATCGATCTGATGAACATTTTTTTCAAGTTGGACGAGTTCACGGTTGGAGATGACGGTGAGTACCATATTCAGCTGCTGGTTCAGATAGCCACCTTGAACTGGAATGATGGTTGCACCGCGGTCAATCTGGGTAAGTACAAAATTACGGATTTCATCTGAATGTTTGCTGATGATCTGAACAGCAATCCTTGAAGTTCCACTGACGATCAGCTTGTTCATGACAAGGGTGTAAATGATCACATACAAAATCGCATATAGTACCTTGTCAACTGGCTGATAAAGTGCCTGCCCCAGGATGACAAAGAAGTCAATGATGTACAATCCGGCTGAAACAGGAAAACGGAAATATTTATTTAAGATCAGTGGCAGAACGTCTACGCCACCGGTAGAAGCACCGGTACGGATGATCATTCCAAGGGAGATTCCGATTCCGATGCCGGCAAAGAGTGTGCATAGGATCAGATTGTCTGTCAGAACATAATCTCCAAGGATCTGATTGAAGAATTCCAGTGCGATCGGATACATAAAAGAGCTTAAAATTGCAGATAATGTATATTTTTTCCCGAGGAAAATATAGGCAAGCACCAGCATGATAATGTTGAAAGCGAGCACCAGAGAGGAAAGAGGGATCCCGGTTATGCGCTGCAGGATCAGCCCGATTCCGGTCGTGCCGCTGGCAACAAGGTCAGCCGGAAGAAGAAAGACTCTGGCTGAAAAAGCGTTGAGTATATTTCCCAGGCAGATGATGAGAACAGAAGAAATCTGTTCTTTTCTTTTTGTAGTAAGTTTCATTGGTCAGTACCTCCATAAGTCGATACTTCTAATTTAGGAGAAATGGGAGAAAATGGGAAATACATTCTATGAATAGTGATATAAGAAAAACTTATATCATATATAACGCTGCGTGGTTGAAAAAGTAACAGGATATGCTAAAATTGACATAAATGAGAGAACATGAGGAGGTACAAAAGATGGGACATATTGTACAGCGTCTGGTTCGGAATGCCATCATGCAGGCGGTGAATCAGGTGATCCAGAATAAGACACAGCAGGAAGCTGCGAAATTTGGAAATGAATGGAAGGGCAGTTTTCATTGTCTGGTATCCGGGTATTACAGCGGCATGACCGTTAAATATCTGATGCTTCCATTTGCAGTTTTCTGCATTCTGTGCGCAATAGGAAGCGGGATTGCCGGCGGGCTGACTTACAGTATCTGGTTCCTTGTGATCGCAGTGGTGTGCCTGGTTACGCGCAGCTATGGAATGAAAAATGATGCGTGTGATCATTTACTGGGACAATGGTATGGCATTCTATGACAAGGATGGCAATGAACTCGTACAGCTGCCACGGACAGCCATCGAGCAGATGACGGTAAAAATGGTAAGATCACAATCCCATGGGAAGGTAAAGAGTATAAGATTATCAGGAACCCATTCGATAACGAAAAAGAAGTACGGGAAATGCTTAATTTTTATTCGACAGAAAATTCCAAATGGATTGCCCGGTAAATAAAAGACAGATAAGTGACAGAAAATGATAACAAAGAAGAAAGCTCTGATCGCACAGATCATCGAGGCAATGCGCACTTTCCGAACATAAGCAGGAGGTTTAGGACATGAATTTTCAGATCACAGAATATTGCCATCACATTTTAGAAGAGTATATAGAAGAAGGGGATATCTGCATTGATGCCACCGCCGGAAACGGCGGTGACACGGAGTTTTTGTGCCAGAAAGTCGGAGAGACCGGAAATGTCTATGCTTTTGATGTGCAAGAGATGGCGATTGCTCACACCAGAGAACGCCTCGAAAAAGCGAACCTGTCGGCAAGAGCCAAGCTGATCCAGGACGGTCACGAAAAAATGCAGACCTATGTAAAAGAAGAAGCCAAGGTCATTATTTTCAATTTCGGCTACCTCCCCGGCGGTGACCACAAAATCGCAACCCGCGCAGCCCACCAGCCTCACCGCCATCGAGTCAGCCCTAACCTGCTCAAAAAAAGGCGGCATCATAAACCTCTGCATCTACAGCGGCGGTGACACCGGCTACGAAGAAAAAGAAGCCATTTTGAATTATCTCAAAACATTAGATTCCAAAAAATGGCTCGTAATCGTAAATTCCTATTTTAACCGTAAAATGATCCTCCACTTCCTGTATTCATCTATAGACTGAAATAGTTTTTATTTCAGAAAACAGTAGTGGAGTAACTGGATCAACAAAGCCGTTTTGCGTTTTTACGGTTCTTATGTTTGGCAAAAAACTTCGTACTGGAGCAACAGTCATAACCAGTAAAGTAGATCTGCCAAGACTGCAAAATAGAACGTTCCAATTCCATTCGAGGCAATGAAGATAAGACTCAAAAATTGTGGAAGCCATTGCTGACACAATTTTCGCTTTCAGAGGCTTATCGGAATGGTTTGCCGAGTGGAATTGGAACGTTCTATTTTGCAGTCTTGGCTCACTAACTTTACAAGTAACACAAAAAAATACAAGAAAACCGCAAAAATCCACTCAAAATGTGGTATACTAACAGACAGTACCGCAAAAAAGCGGAATATGGAAGGATTTTTATGGCAGAAGCAAAATTTAAAAGACCAGAACTGACAGACCGGGATCTTATTGATTTTTATTTCAAAAAGTACCCAAGCAGAAGCTGCGACCGTACTTTTGCAAATGTATATCTGTGGGCAAGGTTTTACGAAGTAGAATTTGCACAATATAATAACGTTCTCCTGTTTCGGGACAACAGTGCAGGTTACGGCTATGCATTTCCGGCAGGTGAAGATGAAGATGTAAAAGCAGACGATTGAAGATATCATGAAGTGGGAGAAAGAAAAAGGTGTTCCATTCTGTCTGTATGGGGTGACAAAAGAGAATTTCGCCAAGCTTGAAACATGGTTTCCAGGCAAATTCGACATCACCTATCACAGAGATGAGGCGGATTATGTCTATGAAAGTGAGAAACTTGCAACACTTTCCGGCAAAAACTGCACGGCAAGCGGAATCACGTCAATAAATTTAAAGCACTTCACGGAGATAACTGGAGTTACGAAACGATTACAGAGGATAATCTGGAAGAGTGTTTTCAGATGGCACTGAAATGGCGGAATCTGAATGGCTGTGAAGATGATGAAGAGAAGAATTCCGAGATGTGTGTAACACTCAATTCACTGCGCCTTTACAAAGAACTGAACCTGATCGGAGGTCTGCTCAGAGTTGGTGATGAGATTGTTGCATTTACGATTGGAGAAGCGGTAAATGACGATACCTTTGTGGTTCATATCGAAAAAAAGCTTATGCGGACATTGAAGGTGCGTATACCATGATCAACCAGCAGTTCGTAGAGCATGAAGTTGCCGGAAAATACAAATATACCAACCGGGAAGATGATGTTGGAGAAGAAGGATTAAGAAAGGCCAAGCTTTCCTACAAACCGGTATTTATGGTAGAAAAAGGTGTTGTGACATTAAAAGAAGACAGCGAAAAGGAGTGTGCAAAAGATGATATCTAAGAAGATGGAAAATATGGTGGCAAACAGCTCGGCGATCCGCGCCATGTTTGAAGAGGGAAATCGTCTTGCAAAAATTTACGACCGGAAAATGTATTTGATTTCAGTCTCGGTAATCCAAATGTACCGGCACCGAAAGCCGTAAAGCAGGCGATTCTTGATATTTTGGATGAAGAAGATGAACTGGTGCTTCATGGATATACTAACAGCAATGCGGGATATGAAGATGTTCGCCAGGCTGTAGCTGAATCTCTGAATGAGCGGTTTGGTACTGCATTTGCAAAGAAAAAATATTACGATGACAGTTGGCGCAAAGAGGCGGACTAAATGTTATTTTAAAAGCACTGTTAAATCCGGGAGATGAAGTGATCACATTTGCACCGTACTTTGGAGAGTACAGAAGTTATGTCAATAATTTTGATGGTGTTCTGGTTGAAATCTCACCGAATACCGTAGATTTTCAGCCAAAGCTGGATGAATTTGAGGCAAAGATCACACCGAAGACAAAAAGCAGTGATCGTTAATACACCGAATAATCCGACAGGTGTTGTTTATTCCGAAGAGACGATCAGGAAGATGGCAGAGATCATGGAGAAGAAGCAGAACGAATACGGAACAGAGATTTATCTTATCTCTGATGAGCCATACCGTGAGCTTGCTTATGATGGTGTGGATGTACCGTATCTGACCAGGTATTATGCCAATACGATCGTAGGATATTCTTATAGTAAATCTCTTTCCCTGCCGGGAGAGCGAATCGGATATCTGGTGATTCCGGATGATGTAAAAGATTCAGAGACACTCATTGCAGCAGCAAATGTTGCAAACCGTATTCTTGGATTTGTCAATGCGCCAACCCTGCAAAGAGAAGGTAGTTGCAAGATGTCTGCATGAGAAAACCGATATTTCATACTATAACAGAAACAGGGAGACTCTTTACCAGGGACTCATAGAATGTGGATTTGAATGTGTCAAACCGCAGGGTGCATTTTACCTGTTCATGAAGACTCCGATCAAGGATGAAAAGACATTTTGCCAGGAAGCAAAAAATATAATCTGCTTCTAGTACCGGGAAGTTCTTTTGGATGTGCAGGATATGTCAGAATTGCATATTGTGTAGCTTATGAGACAATCGTAAATGCACTGCCGAAATTCAAAGAGCTTGCAAAAGAATATCAGCTAGGATAAGACAAAAGCAAAAGATGTGACAGAAAGGTGAGAAAGCAAGATGAGAGAATTTGAGAAAAATATCCGAAAAGTAGAACCTTATGTTCCGGGTGAACAGCCACAGAAAAAAGTGATCAAACTGAATACCAATGAGAATCCGTACCCACCTGCACCGGGAGTTCTTGCGGCAATGAAAAGCTGGAGGGTCATGTGGACAGTTTAAGGCTGTATCCGGATCCGACATCTGATACACTGGTCAGTGCACTGGCGGACTTTTATCATGTTGGAAAAGATCAGGTTTTTGTGGGAGTGGGATCTGACGATGTTCTCTCTATGTGTTTCCTTACCTTCTTTAACTCGGAAAAACCGGTTTTCTTTCCGGATATTACATATTCCTTCTACAAAGTATGGGCGGATCTTTACCGGATTCCATACGAATGCAAGAAGGTAGATGAAAACTTCCATATTATAAAAGAAGATTATTATCCGGAAAATGGTGGTGTGATTTTCCCGAATCCAAATGCACCGACATCCATCTATGAAGATCTGGAATTTGTGGAAGATATCATCAGACACAACCAGGATGTTATTGTGATTGTGGATGAGGCATATATTGATTTCGCAGGAGAGTCAGCACTTTCGCTTCTGGACAAATATGACAACCTGATCATTACGCAGACATTTTCAAAGGCAAGATCGATGGCAGGAATGCGTATCGGATATGCAATCGCAAGTCCGCTCCTGATCAAGTATTTAAACGATGCAAAATATTCGTTCAATTCTTATACTATGAACAAAACTTCTCTGGTATACGGAGCAGAAGCGGTAAAAGATAAAGAATATTTTGCTGAGACAACACGTAAAATTGTGGAGACAAGAGACTGGGCAGAAGAAGAATTCAAAAAGCTCGGCTTTGTATTTCCAAAACCAAGCGCAAACTTCATCTTTGTATCACATCCGGAATACGATGCAAAAGAACTCTTTGAAGCAATGAAAGCAAAAGGAATCTATGTGCGTTTCTGGGGAAGTGAGCGGATTGAGCAATATCTGCGTGTGACGATCGGTACGAGAGAAGAGATGGAAGCACTCTTTGCCTTCCTCCGTGAATATATGATGAAGTGTTAAAAACATAAATTGCGTTTGTGCTTACACAAATAAGCAATTTATGCTTATTGACACGTCAAGCACCGATTTAATAAGTAAAAAATAGGAGATTTGTATGACTGAAACTTTAGTACAGTGGTTTGTAACTCATCTGGGTGGCAAGGCTGCCAAAGAACTGATTATCTTTATTATTTCAATGATTCCGATTCTGGAGCTCAGGGGAGGAATCCTTGCGGCAGGTCCGGCGTTTTTAAATATCCCGACCTGGCGTGCAATCCCGATCTGTCTGGTGGGGAACCTGATCCCAATTCCGTTTATCCTGCTTCTGATCCGTCCGATTTTTGCATGGCTGCGCAAGACGCGCCTTTTCCGTCCGCTTGTAGAAAAGCTGGAGAAAAAGCGATGAGCAAAAGTGATCGGATCAGCAGATATGAATTCTGGGGGCTGGTACTCTTCGTAGGAATTCCGCTTCCGGGAACCGGAGCCTGGACCGGAGCTCTTGTCGCATCCCTCCTTGGCATCGACTGGAAAAAAAGCTTTCGGAGCAATCGTAGTCGGCGTATGCATGGCATCGGTGATCATGTATATCCTGTCTTACGTTGTGATCGGAGGAATCTTTGGATAAAAAGTGAAAGCTTTCTCTTTGAGAGAACACAGAATGGCTGTATACGAAAGTATATGGTCATTTTTGTTTGGCAAATGATAGAGGTTGAGTGAGCGCCAGCCACAAAAGGAATCGTTCGGATTCAAGTTGCGCTAACCATTCCGATGAGCCTCTTAGGACGGGAAGCATGTTCAGCAAAGGCTTCCACGATTTTTGAGTCTCATCTCCATAGCGCAAAATAGAATCCGAACGATTCCTTTTGTGGCTGGCGCTCTTTGAACTTTATCGAATAAAATGTGGTGATATTGGTAAGATAACAGCAATTCAGAACGAAGCAGGAGAAAACTTTGAGAAGGGATGAGGAGTCTGTTGTTTAATTGAAAACATTTGACTATCGGGCATTTATTGGAAAACATGTATTATTTTCGTTAAACATCGAACCAGAGTTGAAAGGGAGAATAACAACCGGAATGAATAAGTTCCTGTTCATTCGCTTTGCTACAAGCATTCAAAAATCAGGCTGACGGGAATACACTAGAAGGGCAGAAGGACCAAAAGAAACCGGACTAATTCACTTATTATGCAATGGAGATGAGACTCAAAAATCGTGGAAGCCTTTGCTGAACACGATTTTCGCCTTAAGAGGCTCATCGGAATGGTTTGCATAATGGAATTAGTCCGGTTTCTTTTGGCCTTTCTGCCAGCACAGCGCAAAGTATGGCAGCCGTCCCTTTGTTAATTATAGTAGAAAAGAGAATGAACTTACGAATAAATTCGAACTTTCAACGGAATCCCCATCTCGTCTGCGAGTTTCTGGGACGCATCGATTTCTTCCTGTGAAATGATGCTTACCACACTGAACTGCACAGATGAGAACAGTTTCTTCGCTTTCTCGGCAAATGCAAGCATATCTGGGAACGCATTTTCAAAACAAGGCTGTGTAACTTCCTGGTAACGTTCGGCAGTTGGCGCATTCAGGCTGATCGATACGGCATCGATATATTTTGCCATTTCTTCTGCGATCGGCTTTTTATTGAAGAGTTCGCCAAGTCCGTTGGTATTGACGCGAAGGAGAACTTCCGGATGTTTTTCTTTTCATGTATTTTGCAGCAGCAATCAGATTATCGTAGGCACAGGTCGGTTCCCCGTAGCCGCAGAAGACGGCTTCCGGATAATTTGTAAAATCAAAAGCATCAATAGCTGCCTTGATCTCTTCGAAAGAAGGATTGTGGTCGTGCCAAAGTTCTGTTGCCTCTCCGATGGCTTCATGCTCGTTACGGATGCAGAAAATACATTTGCAAGTGCAGCGGTTGGTGATGTTAAAATATGCATTGTTTTTAAATGTGTAAATAATATCTGACATTATAATAAAATCTCCTCTTTGAAAGTCAGGCGGATATTCAAGAACCACCTGTCATTTGCGTATAATTAAATATTCGGCTAAATTCCAAATTTGTTTTTCATTGTACTTTTTGAAACCGGCTTTGTCAAGAGTGGAACCAAGAATGATAAAGATCACAGCACTTCCGCCTGACTGGGCAAGGGTTCCTACAATCGAAGGAATCAGTGCACCCCAGGTTCCGAACAGGATTACATCTGTGATATAATATCCAATAAAGGAAATTACAGCGGCAACAATAACGCCGACACAGTTGTGTACATTCACGATCTTGTCCTTTTTACATGTGATCGGAAGGGAGATCAGCATCTTGATGATGAAGGTTGCAGGTGCATATACCGGGGCAGTCAGGATATCTGCCATGGCACCACCGATTGCACCAGCAAACATGGCATATGGTGTTGGGAGGAATGCAGCGGCAAGATAGATCAGAGAATCTCCGATGTGTACATATCCGCCATTTACACCAAATGGAATATGGAAAATATAAGCAGTTGTCACACAGATCAGTGCTTTGCAAAAAGAGCTGTTGAAGTCAGTCTGGAGACTTTCTGATGAGAAAGTGTATTTGCAGATGGTTCCGGATTGTTAATGGTTGTAGATGACATGATAGTTACCTCCCTGGGTTTTATTTATTTTGTAAATGTCAGTCAAGCAGCATAGAAAGATGGGATTCAAAATTGATTCCATCATTGCGCGGAATCTGGTCGGCAACGGTGTCAATCAGAGATCTTTCGATAAACCGGCATGCTTTTTCCACGCCTGCAGCTGCACTTTTTCTCCTGTACCATCGAGGCACATACGACAGCGGAAAGCAGGTCACCGGTGCCAGAATAGCTTCCACCGTGAATTCCAGAGGAAATGACGCTTATCTGGTCGTTCTCGAGAACCAGATTGTAATATTTTACGGTATCATCAGAAGGAGCCTGATAAAGAATACCGGTGACGATGATCGTCTGGATCTGCGTTTCTTTCGTTTCTTTCAAAGGAGCGGCAATCCGGGCAATCCGGTCCAGATAATCCGGTTCGTCCTTATACTTGGTAAGCCCTGCAAAATCAGAGTGTGTTAAAAGACACAGCTCGGTAAGATTTGGCGTGATCACATCGGCATGGGATACAAGCTTCTGCATCTGCTGTTGGAGTCTGGGAGTGAAAATGTCATATTTGACACCGGAATCTCCCATGACCGGATCGACAAAGAGCAGAGTGGAAGGGGTTCTGAACTTCTCACAGAAATTCAGGATTTTTTCCGCCTGATCTGCGCTGCCGAGATATCCGGTACTGATCGCATCCAGGGTAAGACCACGTTTTTGCCATTCTTCTGTGTAATGATCAATCTTGTCGGTAAAGTCCGTACAGTAATAGCTGTCGTAGCCGGTCTGATTGGTTAAAACTGCCGTTGGCAGAGGACAGGCCTGCACACCCATGACGGAAAGAACCGGGATCGCAGCTGTCAGAGAGCATTTACCAAGACCGGACAGATCATTGATAACAGCGACTCGTTTTATCATTGAAGTATCCTTTCCGAAATACAAAGTGAAAAAATTCTTGCATTTCTTATGTGTTTTATATAGAATAAAATAAAAGTGTCATTTGTAAAATATACAAAAAAAAATATTTTTAGAGGTCAGTTATGAGAGTGGAATTACAGAATGAGGAACACTGCCGGTATCTGAGAGTGTATCATTATTACAGGAATCTGATTCTATCCGGGCAGATGAAGTCAGAGACAAAGCTTCCATCGATCCGTAAAGGTGCAAGCGAGCTGCAGATGAGCCGGACGACGATGGAGAATGCGTATATGCTTCTGGCAGCAGAAGGTTATATTGTGTCCAGACCGCAGAGTGGATATTATGTGACGGATATTGCCGAGAAGCAGGAAGAGGGCAGAAAGATTGCAAGCCGGCATGTAAGGAAGCAGGAGAATCCGGTTGTCTATGATTTTGCAACATCAAATGTAGATAAAGAGAGTTTCCGGTTTGAATTATGGCGGAGATATATGAAGAGCGCAATGCGTCAGGATGAGAGACTGCTTTCTTATGGAGAACCGCAGGGGAACAGGAATTCAGGGAAGTACTGTCTGAATATATTCAGAAGACCAGAAGTGTGATCTGCAGCCCGGATCAGATCGTGATCGGTGCCGGTATACAGAGTCTTCTGCATATTCTGTGCCCACTGAATCATAAAAAGAGAACCGTATTTTTCAGGGACAGTGAGTTTGTACAGGGAATGACGGTTTTTGAAGATCATAACTACCGGATTGCAGGAAGTGCGGAAGAAGAGATTGAATGTATTACATGTCACCATCACAGATGACAAGATTTGGTGGGGTGATGCCCATCCACGAAAGACTGGAACTGGTCGGACGCGCCGAGAAAGAGCATTTTCTGATCATTGAAGATGACTATAACAGTGAGTTCAAATATTTTCAGAAACCGGTTCCGTCCCTGCAGGGACTTTCGGGAGGAAGAAATGTCATTTATCTGGGAACATTTTCCAAAATGCTGCTTCCGTCTATCAGGATCAGTTATATGATATTGCCGCCGGAACTGATGGAAACTTACGAAAAAAGAAAAAATAATTACAATCAGACTGCATCCAAGGCCGAGCAGATCGCACTGACACAGTTTATCCGTGACGGACATCTGGCGAGTCAGGTCCGTAAATCCAGGAAGATCCATCTGGCAAAGGCAGAAAAGCTTGCGGACAGTGCAAAAAAGATTTTAGGAAAAGATGTGGATGTACAGGTTGGTGCTGCAGGATTTATGGTACAGTTGACCTTTGCGGAGGACTGCGCTGCAGAAAAAAGATTGCAGAAAAGCAAAAAAGAAAGGAATGACATTTCTTGAAGTGGAGAAGAACAGGATGTTACTCACCTGTGCAGGTGTTTCTGCTGAAAAGTATGAGGATGCTATGAAACTGCTCAGAGAATGTACAGAGAAGGGGATGAATTAGATGGAATTTTCACATGAACTGGTTCTGCCGAATGAAGATCTGCCATTCCGGATGTTTTTATTTGAAGGAAAAGACGGAAATTATGTCAGGGAAAAGCACTGGCACCGGTCGATCGAGATGTTTGTTGTACTGGAAGGAAAGCTGGATTTTTATATCAATGAAGAAGATATCCATTTAGATGAAAAATCATTTGTGATCGTGAATTCTAATGAGCTGCATTCGATTTCGGCACCGTTTCCGAATAAGACGATCGTACTGCAGATGCCACTTCAGACATTTGAACGGTATTATACGGATGAGCAGTTTATCTGTTTTACCCACAGCGAACGCGTACAGGATGAACAACTGGTTGAACTGGTTGAAAAGATGTATGTGACGTATCAGAAGAAGAAAACAGGGTATGAATTAAAGGTACAGAGTTATTTTTATATGCTGGTCTATCTGATGGTGACAAAATACAGGAAGGTTGATGTCAGTGCGGAGATCGTGCGGGATCACAAGAACAGGAACCGACTTTCTACGATCACGAATTATATCAAGGATAATTATCAGAAAGATCTCTCGCTGGAAGGGCTGGCACAGGTTTTCGGGTATTCGCCGACCTATCTGTCACGGATGTTTCGCAAATATGCAGAAATCAACTATAAAGAATATATTCAGGGAATCCGTCTGGAATATGCCTACCGGGAACTGATAAGCAGTGATACGATGGTTGAGGAAATTGCAGAACATAGTGGATTTGCGGACGGAAGAGCATTTGCCAAAGCATTCCGGAAAAAATATGGAGTAAGACCAAGTGATTTCCGTAAAATGAGAAAGCAGGAATCGGAAGATGAAAAGTTATAAAGAAAAAACTGGAAGAAACTGATAGGGATAGGAGTTGTGGCTCTTGCCGCACTTCTGGTCCTGATCGGTATTGGGATGATATATCATGAAAAAGTAAAAAAAGATGCCGGAGTGGAAAAAAAGGACCGGACGGATTATCAGTATCATGTTGCGATTATCAGTGAAAATCCCACAGACAGCTTCTGGAAGAAGATATACCAGGGAGCCAAAGATGCCGGGAAAGGAGACCAGATCCTGATCGAGAATTTTGGTGAGACACTGTCGGGTGAATATTCGACAGAAGAATTGATGGAAATGGCAATTGCGGCCAAGGTAGATGGGATTATTGTACAGGTGAGCGATGAAGAAGCGGTTTCCGCACAGATTGACAAGGCAGAAGAACAGAATATTCCGGTGATCACGATCCGCAGTGATGCGCCGGCCAGTAAAAGGGTATCATTTGTAAGCGGAAATGATTATGCGATTGGTGAAATGTATGGAAACCAGATCAATAATATTGCACAGAAGAAAGCAGAAGAGGAGGATCGGAAGATTCGGGTCACCGTACTTTTGAATTCAGAAGAAAAAATGCAAAGACCGAATGTTATTTTACGGCAATATCAGAGACGACAGCTTCTATTGCATCCAAGATCGAGCTGACCAGTAAGGTGATCGATAATACAGGGATGTTTGAATCGGAAGAGAATGTCCGCGACCTGATCCTGGATACTTCTTATCCGGATATTATTGTATGTATGAGTGCGGTGGATACCAGTAGTGCGATCCAGTGTGTGGTTGATTACAATAAGGTTGGACAGACATCGATTATCGGATATTATGCGCAGAAGGATACACTGGAGGGGATCCAGAAAGGAATCGTCGAATCCAGTGTCCTGATCAATCCGACCGAGTGGGGAAAAACTGCAGAACAGGGAATGAATGAGTATTTAAAGAAACGGCATATCAGCGAATATCTGACAGTATCCCCGGAGCTTATCACTGCTGATAATATTAAAAAGTATACAGAATAGAAAGTAGTAAAAAGACATGGAAAAAAGAAAATCAATCCGGATCCGGCTGTTGGAAGTCTATGTAGTGATCATGTTATTGGTATTTGCGATCAATATTTATATAGTGCATAGTCAGAGCCAGGCGATCCGGCAGATTGACGGGGTATATAATTCGAATATTCAGTTAAATGATATCTCGACAACGCTGGAGAAAATGCAGACATCGCTTTATCAGTATCTGAACACAAAAAGTTCGGATGAACTGGAAAATTATTATTTATATGAGCAGGATTACAGAAATCGGATCAGTGAACTGAATGAAGAGACGGTAAATGACCAGAATCTTCTGATGGAAAAAAAATATCCGCAATATGTCGGATACATATCTGGAAAAAGACAGCCAGTGCGATCGAGGCAAAGCGGGGAAGAAATGTAAGCCGTTATAACGAAGAATACAGTAAGGCGAAGAAGCTTTATGATTATCTGCAGTCCTGTGTCCGAAGCCTGAATACATCGGTGTTTCTTGAAAACTCGCAGAATTATTCGGTTTTGAGATCCACACTGAATTACGTTGTCGGATTCAGTATGTTTCTTCTGACCGTATCCATGCTTGTAGCACTCGCATGGATCGTTATGATGACCAGAACGATTACAAGACCGCTTATTAAACTTGCGGAGGCGGCAAATACGATCGCCAAAGGTGGACTGGAGGTAGATTTTCCGATCATTGATACCGGAGATGAGATCAGTACGGTGGCGAAAGCCTGCAACAAAATGATGAACAGTATCCGTGATTATATCAGGCAGACAAAAGAGAACTATGAGCGGGAAAGCAGGCTGATCGAGAATGAACTGATTATGAAAAATGACCTTAAGGAAGCACAGCTTAAATATCTGCAGGCGCAGATCAACCCGCATTTTCTGTTTAACAGTCTGAATGCAGCAGCACAGCTTGCCATGATGGAGGGTGCAGAAAATACCTGTCTGTTTGTACAGAACATGGCAGATTTCTTCCGCTATAATGTAAGGAAGATGGAAAAAGATACCACGCTTAAGGAAGAACTGGAATTGGTTGACAGTTATATTTACATTTTGAATGTACGATTTGCAGGAGAGATCCATTATACAAAGCAGATTGATGAGCGTGTGACCGGCACGATGATGCCGAGTATGATCCTTCAGCCACTGATCGAGAATGCAGTCAACCATGGAATACGGGAACTGCAGGGAGAAGGAAAGATCCATCTGTCTGTTTACAGTGATGGAGGCATGGTATGTGTGAAAGTAGAAGATAATGGTGTCGGAATTGAACAGGAAGTGATTGAAAAGATCATGCGCGGGGAGAGTGCACACAGTCACAGTCAGAGAGATTCCGCCGGAATCGGTATGGATAATGTGATCAACCGTCTGAAACGGTATTATAATATGGAGCATGTGATTGAGATACGCCGGCGGGAAGAGAGAGGAACAGAAGTGGTGATCTATTTGAAAAGGGAGGACGTAAGATGAGGATACTGATCTGTGATGATGAAGGAATTGTACAGCAGGCAATTAGATTTATAATCCAGAAAAGTTTTGGAGATGAATTTGAAATTGAATCTGCAAAAAATGGGCGCATGGCGATCGAACTTGCAGAGTCATTTCGCCCGGATATTATCCTGATGGATATCCAGATGCCGGGGATCAACGGAATCGAAGCAATGGAAGAGATTAAAAGAGAACATAAAAATATCATTTTATTGTTCTTACGGCCTATGATAAATTTGAATATTCACAGAAGGCTATTGATATAGGCGTTATGTCTTATCTGACAAAGCCGATCAATAAGGACGTGCTGCCGGATACCCTGCGAAAGGCGATGAAGCTTGTAAATGACAGAAGGGAAAAAAGTAAGTAAGGATCTGAAGGTGAAAGAAAAACTTGAGGTTGTGGTTCCGATGATCGAAAGTGGTTTTGTGTACAGCGTTCTTCTTGGGGAGAGCAATGATGCCTCCAATCTTTCATACCGTGAGCTTCTTGGAATCAATACGGAGTATGTCTATGCAATAGTGATCGAATGCGGAGAAGAATTGCGAAAAGGAGAACTGACCAACACAGTAGGTGCAGGAATCCGGCTGCAAAAAGCACAGCATGATTTTCCGTGAAATGCTTAAGGAGACGATGAATGGAATTGTAGGATCTCTGATGGGAAACAAAGTAATCGTCCTTGTCCCGTGCAGGGAAAAGGAAGAATCTTATAATGAGCGGGAAGTAAAGATTGAAAATATCCGCAGTATGCTTCGTAAAATGGAGCAGCAGATGGAAATGAAATTCAAAGCGGGCATCGGGTCTGTCGTATCCTGGGAGGAAGTTTCCAAGTCCTACAGAGAAGCACTCGATACGGCAAGGCAGGGAGTAGGAAAGGTGAACCATGCAAAGGATCTTCCGGTCAGCTGTGTATATGAAGAGGGATATCCGTATGATATGGAATCCGGTCTTTTGATGCAGTTCATGCAGGGGATGCAGAATTGACAGAAAAAAGAAGTACAGAGTTTGTGATGTGGATGGAGAAGCAGTTTCCGGAGATTACGAACAATGTACGCCTGAAAGCAATGGAATTTGTCCTGCTTGCTGAAAAATCTGTCTACGAGCAGGGGCAATGACTTATCATTTTGATGTAAGGGCAAATTATCTGGATCAGCTGATGAGCTTTCAGACATATGAAGGGCTGGAACGATGGTTTGTGCATAAAATGACAGAAGCAGCAGGACACATCTCAATGAAACAGCAGGAGAAGACGGTTAATGTAGTAGAAAAAGCAAAAGTTTATATAGCAGAGCATTTTTCAGGGGAAATTTCTCTGGAAGAGACGGCAAAAGAACTTGGAATCAGTTCCTACTATTTAAGTAAGCTGTTTAAAGAATCAGAGAATGTCAATTACATAGATTATGTGAACAATCTGCGGATCGAATATGCGAAAAAGCAGCTTACAGAAACAGAGAAGAGTATCAAAGAGATCTGTGTGGAATCCGGATACGGAGATCCAAATTATTTCAGTCGTATTTTTAAAAATGGACAGGTGTGACACCGACAGAATACCGTGAGGAGGGACGATATGAATAAACCTATAAGACGATGGATGGTATTTTTGGTGTGTATTGCTTTTGCAGGACAGCTACTTGTGGGATGTTCAGCAAAATCGCAGGGCGTAAAGACCGATAGAAGTGATAAAAAGCAACTGAAGATTGGATTTACGATCGATACTCTGGTACTGGAAAGGTGGACCAGAGACCGGGATGTATTTACCGCAGTAGCACAGGAACTGGGAGCGCAGGTAGATGTGCAGAATGCGAATAATAATCTGGAAAAGCAAAAAAAAGCAGATTGAGGATTTTATTGCACAGAAGATGGATGTGATCGTGATCGTTGCAGTGGATTCTTATGGACTGACGGAAGAGGTGGATAAAGCAAAATCAGAGGGAATCCGGGTAATTTCCTATGACCGTCTGATCCAGGGGACAACAACAGATCTTTATATCACAGTAGATAATGAGAGTGTTGGGGAAGAGATGGGAAAGACCATGCTGGAGAAACTTCCGGACGGAGGAGATATCGTTATGATCTGCGGACCAGAATCAGATGCTAATTCCCAGGATGTAGCGAAAGGATTTGAAAAGACGATCAAGGATAGCAATCTTAAGATTGTGAAAAAGACAAGCGTCAGTTCGTGGAAGCCGGAGACCGGTTTTCAGGCAGTCAATGAGGCACTGGCTGAACTGGAGGAAGTAGATGGTGTTATGTGCGGCAATGATGCGATCGCCGGGTATGTGATCAAAGCACTCAGTGAAAAGCAGATGGCCGGGAAAGTGGTTGTGACCGGGCAGGATGCCGATCTGGAAGCCTGTCAGAGAATCGTGGAAGGTACACAAGCGATGACTGTGTATAAACCGATAGAACGGCTTGCGAAGGTGGCGGCAAAGTGTGCGGTAAAACTGGCAAAAGGAGAGCAGATTGTCGGAAAAGATATTGGAGAGAACAGTGTAAAAACAACGGATGATGGGAAAGATGTTCCTTATTGGGGACTTCCGCCGATTGCAGTGACAAAAGAAAATATGGATTCAGTGATCATTGATCTTGGATTTCATTTACATGATGAAGTATATCTGAATGTTCCAGAAGAGAACAACCAGGACTAGGACATTTTTTAACAGAAAGGCAGTACAAATTTGTGCTACCTTTCTTTTTTTTGCACAAAAATATCATAAATATGTGCGGTTCTTTACAATCTTGTCCAGTCTGTGAAATGCTATAGTATAACCATCAAGAAAAACAAATTTTCTTAAAGGAGGAAACGAATTATGGGAAACAGAACAAGAAAGCTTCTTACAGTGGGCGTCATTGCAGACCATGACATTATCTATGGCAAAGATGTACAAGTGGTAACGACACATCGTCTTCATCAGGCTCAACAGATAAGAAAGAGACAAAAGCCGGAACAGGTAAGATCGGTGTTGCAATGCCGACAAAAGACCTGCAGAGATGGAATCAGGACGGCGAGAACATGAAAAACAGCTGGAAGATGCCGGATACGAAGTAGACCTTCAGTTCGCAAGCAATGATGTAGCAACACAGGTTTCACAGGTTGAAAATATGATCTCAGGCGGATGCGATGTGCTTGTTATCGGTTCAATCGATGGTGAATCTCTTGGAACTCCATTGAAACAGGCAGAAGAGCAGGGAATCCCGGTTGTATCTTATGACCGTCTGATCATGAACTCATCTGCAGTTACATATTACGCAACATTCGATAACTACCTGGTAGGACAGAAACAGGGCGAATACATTGTAGAGGCATTAGACCTTGACAACACAGACGGACCTTACAATATGGAAATCTTCACAGGTGACCCGGGAGACAACAATGTAAACTTCTTCTACGGTGGAGCAATGGAAGTTCTTCAGCCATACATTGATTCAGGAAAACTGGTTGTCCAGTCAGGACAGGTTAAGAAAGAAGAAGTTGCTACAGCAGACTGGTCTACAGAAAAAGCTCAGTCAAGAATGGAAGCAATTCTTGCATCCAACTACAACGGAAAAGACCTTGACGCAGTTCTCTGCTCCAATGACTCTACAGCACTTGGCGTTGAAAATGCTCTGGAAGCAAACTACACAGGAAAATGGCCGGTCATCACAGGTCAGGACTGTGACAAACCAAATGTTAAGAACATCGTAAATGGAAAAACAGTCTATGTCAGTATTCAAAGATACACGTAAACTTGCTGAACAGACAGTTAAAATGGTAGATGCTATCATGGATGGCAAAGAAGCTGAGACAAATGATAATGAGTCATATGATAATGGAACAGGCATCATTCCTTCTTACCTTTGCGAACCAACAGTTGTTACAATTGACAATTACGAAGAAATGCTTCTTGATTCTGGATATTATACAGAAGCAGATATTAAGTAATACGATACATATTTAAATGAGTACAGGCGGGATTTTAATCCCGCTTGTGCCGCTAAAAGAGAAGGAGGGATTCAGGTTGGGTAAGGTTTTATTGGAAATGAAAAATATCACCAAAACTTTCCCGGGCGTTAAAGCGCTGGACAATGTAAACCTTAAAGTTGAAGAAGGTGAGATTCACGCCCTTGTAGGTGAAAACGGAGCGGGAAAGTCAACACTTATGAATGTACTCAGTGGTGTATATACATATGGTACTTATGAGGGAGATATTATTTACGATGGCGAGGTCTGCAAATTTAATAAAATTAAAGACAGTGAAGAAAAAAGGTATCGTAATTATTCACCAGGAACTGGCACTGGTTCCGGAAATGACGATTGGCGAGAATATGTATCTCGGTAATGAACAGGAAAGAAATTCTCAATTGACTGGAGTAAAACTTATGGAGAAGCAGATGAATATCTTGCAAAAGTAGGACTTCATGAGTCATCACGTACACTGATTAAAGATATCGGTGTCGGCAAGCAGCAGCTTGTTGAAATTGCAAAAGCACTTGCAAAACATGCAAAATTACTGATTCTTGATGAGCCGACCTCATCACTGAATGACTCGGATTCAAAGGCCCTGTTGGATCTGATGCTTGAGTTCAAAAAACAGGGAATGACGATGATCATCATCACACATAAACTGAATGAGGTTGCTTATGTAGCCGACAAGATCACAGTTATCCGTGATGGAAGTACCATCGAGACGATGGATAAGAGAACAGATGAAATTACGGAAGATAGAATTATCAAAGGAATGGTTGGCCGTGAACTTACGGACCGTTTCCCGAAGAGGAAAAATGTAAAAATTGGCGATAAAGCACTGGAAGTTAAGAACTGGACCGTTCATCATCAGGTATATTCTGACCGCAAAGTGGTAGATAACGTTTCCATGTATGTCCGCAAAGGAGAAGTACTTGGTATTTCAGGACTTATGGGAGCCGGACGTACAGAGCTTGCAATGAGTATTTTCGGACGCAAAAGCTATGGAAAAAATATTTCCGGTGAATTATATATTAATGGTAAAGAGGTGAAACTTCATACCGTTAAAGAAGCAATTGAACACAAAATTGCATATGTGACAGAAGACAGAAAAGGAAACGGATTAATACTGAGCAATCCAATCCGTGTAAATACAACTCTGGCAAACCTTGACGGAGTCAGTTCCCATGGTGTGATCGACCGTGACAAAGAGATTGCGGTTGCAGAGGAATATAGACAGAAGATGCGTACAAAGTGTCCGTCTGTAGAGCAGAATGTAGGCAACTTAAGTGGTGGTAACCAGCAGAAGGTCCTTCTTGCAAAATGGATGTTCGCCGGACCGGATGTCCTGATTCTGGATTAGCCAACCAGAGGGATCGATGTTGGTGCAAAATATGAAATTTACTGTATTATCAATGATCTGGTGGCAAAGGAAAATCTGTTATCATGATTTCTTCCGAGTTACCTGAGGTACTTGGAATGTCTGACAGGATTTACGTTATGAATGAGGGACGTATCGTCGGAGAACTGGATGCAAAGCAGAGGCATCCCAGGAAGTCATCATGGGACGAATTTTGAGTTCAAGCAAAGGAGAATAGTTATGAGTAAAGAAAATGTATCTGCTTTTTTAAAGAAATATACAATGGTCATTGTACTGGTCGTTGTAACACTGTTTTTCACATGGAAAACAGGTGGAAGAATGCTTCTCCCACAGAATGTAAATAACCTGATGTCACAGAACTCTTACGTATTTATCCTGGCAACAGGTATGTTACTGTGTATCTTAACCGGTGGTAATATCGACCTGAGTGTTGGCTCTGTTGTATGTTTCGCCGGCGCTGTAGGTGCAACATTTATGGTTAATAAAGGCATGAGTGTTGGGATATCTATTCTTATCATGCTTGTTACCGGTCTTGCAATCGGTGCATGGCAGGGATTCTGGATCGCTTACAGACGTATCCCACCATTTATCGTAACACTGGCTGGTATGCTGATCTTCCGTGGTCTTTCTAATATCATTCTGAACGGTTTTACGATTGCTCCAATGCCGGATGCATACCTGGCACTGTTTAACAATTACATTGTAGATGTGTTCCACGGAAACGGAATCAATATTACCTGTATCCTTGCAGGAATCATCATTGCAAGCAGTTTTTGTACTTATGACTTTCAAAGGAAGAATGTCAAAGATCAAAAAAGGATATAAAGTCGGACCAGCGGTTAATGATATTGTTAAATGCGCAGTGATCAGTATTGTAATCATCGCATTTATGTGGAGACTAGCACAGTACAAAGGTATTCCGATGATCTTAATCTGGGTAGCATTGATCGTTCTGATCTACGGATATCTGACATCAAAGACAACCGTAGGACGTCATTTATACGCAATCGGTGGAAATGAGAAAGCAGACAGCTTTCTGGTATCAATACTAATAAAGTGTACTTTATCGCTTATGCAAACATGGGACTTCTTGCAGCAGTTGCAGCAATGGCAGTTATCGCCCGTCTGAACTCAGCAAACCCGACAGCCGGTGATGGATACGAAATGGATGCCATTGGATCCTGCTTCATCGGTGGCGCTTCCGCTTACGGTGGAAGTGGTACAATCCCTGGAGTTATCATAGGTGCAACTCTGATGGGTGTTATCAACCTCGGTATGTCTATCATGGGTGTAGATGCCAACTGGCAGAAAGCTGTAAAAGGTATTGTTCTTCTTGCAGCCGTTATCTTTGATGTAGAATCTAAGAAACGTTCTAAATAATAAAAAATAGCATAAGGACAAGAAAGTGCAGTTAACAGGCTAAGTTTTCGGTAGCGGATACCGACTTAGCCTGTTAGAATATAAGACAGAAAGAAGGTGGAAGAAATGAAAATCAAAAAAGTAACAGATCCAGAATTCAGCAGATACGGACGTGTGATCGATGGATATGATTTTTCAAAGCTGATCAAGGCAATGGAACACACCCCTCTTCCGGAGGATGTCATCTACGAACCATCTATTGAAGAACTGGAAACAACGGATGTTGCAATCGATCTGAAGATGAGAGTTTACGGAGAACTTCCGATCCAGATCGGATACTGCAACGGACATAACAGCAAACTGAACGCACTGGAATATCACAGAAGTTCAGAAGTGAATGTCGCAGTGACAGATATCATTCTGCTTCTGGGGGCAGAGCAGGATATCGAACCGGATTTTACATATGACACATCAAAAGTAGAAGCATTCCTTGTCCCAGCAGGAATTGGAATCGAAGTGTACGGAACAACCCTTCACTATGCACCTTGCGGAGTAGATGGAAATGGATTTAAGGCAGTAGTAGTTCTTCCAAAGGGAACCAATACAGATCTGATGACTTGCCATACCAAATCATTTGATGACAAGCTTCTTACCGCAAAGAACAAATGGCTGATTGCACATGAAGAAGCAGGAATCGAAGGCGCTGTGTGCGGACTTAAAGGTGAGAATATCGACATCGCAAAATAGAACAGACAGATTCATATTTTAGGAGGAAAAAACAATGAATAACATGCCAGAACTGAAAATCGGAGTTGTTGCAGTAAGCCGTGACTGCTTCCCGGAAAGCCTTTCTGTATCAAGAAGAGAAGCACTTATGAAAAGCTTACAAAGAAAAATACGGAGAAGAACATATTTACGAATGTCCGATCTGTATCGTAGAAAGTGAAATCCATATGGTACAGGCTCTGGAAGATATCAAGAAAGCCGGATGTGATGCATTAGTTGTTTATCTTGGAAACTTTGGACCGAAATCTCAGAAACACTTCTTGCAAAACACTTTGATGGACCAAAGATGTTCGTTGCAGCAAGAGAAGAAAGCGGCAACAACCTGATCCAGGGACGTGGAGATGCATATTGCGGTATGTTAAATGCAAGCTACAACCTGCAGCTTCGTAATGTAAAGGCTTATATTCCGGAATACCCGGTTGGAACAGCAGAAGAATGTGCAGATATGATCCATGAATTTGAACCGATCGCAAGAGCAATCATCGGACTTAACAATTTGAAGATTATCAGCTTTGGACCAAGACCGCTGAATTTCCTTGCATGTAATGCACCGATCAAACAACTTTACAATATCGGCGTAGAGATTGAAGAAAACTCAGAACTTGACCTGTTTGAAGCATTTAACAAACATGCCGGAGATGAAAGAATTCCGGCAATTGTAAAAAGAGATGGAAGAAGAACTTGGAGCCGGTAACAAGAAACCGGAAATCCTTTCAAAACTTGCTCAGTATGAACTGACACTTAAAGACTGGGTAGAAGAACACAGAGGATACCGCAAATATGTTGCAATCGCCGGAAAATGCTGGCCTGCATTCCAGACACAGTTCGGATTTGTACCATGCTATGTCAACAGCCGTCTGACAGCACAGGGAATTCCGGTATCCTGCGAAGTAGATATCTATGGAGCACTCAGCGAATTCATCGGAACAGTTGTAAGTGAAGACACTGTAACACTCCTTGATATTAACAACTCTGTACCGGCTGACCTTTATGAAGAAGACATTAAGGGCAAATTCGATTACACACTGAAAGATACATTCATGGGATTCCACTGTGGAAATACTGCATCATCCAAACTTTCATTCTGCGAAATGAAATACCAGATGATCATGGCAAGATCTCTTCCAGTCGAAGTAACACAGGGAACACTTGAAGGAGATATCAAACCTGGAGATATCACGTTCTTCCGTCTGCAGAGCACATCAGATAATATACTGAGAGCTTACATTGCACACGGTGAAGTCCTTCCGGTAGCAACACGTTCCTTCGGAGCAATCGGAATCTTCGCAATTCCGAAATGGGCAGATTCTATCGTCATGTACTGATCGAAAAGAACTTCCCGCATCACGGAGCCGTAGCATTCGGACATTACGGAAAAGCACTTTACGAAGTATTCAAATATATCGGTGTTCCGGTTGAAGAAATCGGTTACAATCAGCCAGCAGGCGTAAGATACCCAACAGAAAATCCATGGGGCTAATTAAAACTATACACATCATATAAGGGGCGGCTGAATGAACCCGCCCCTTTATAGTACAAAGAAACACGAATTAAAAACAGGATTTATGTTTCAAGCAGGCGGTTCAATGTCTTGAGGGATAAGATTATAGAAAATAAATATGGCAGATTCCATTTGAGGCAATGAAGATGAGACTCAGAAATTGTGGAAGCCGTTGCTGACACAATTTCCGCCCTAAGAGGCTCATCGGAATGCTTTGCCGATTGGAAGATGCAATATTTATTTTCTATAATCTGGTCACAATCCCTCGAATCCGTCAGGTTGATACAAAAAAAACCCTAACAAGGAGGTACATCATGCTCTATATAGGCGTAGACCTTGGATCATCCGCAGTAAAACTTCTGTTAATGGATGAAAAAGGCGACATCAAAAAAATTGTTTCAAAAGAATACCCATTATACTTCCCACATCCGGGCTGGTCAGAACAGCATCCGGAAGACTGGTTTACCCAGTCCGTAGAAGGCATCAAAGAACTGACTTCTGAGTGTGATAAGAGCCAGGTTGCAGGAATCAGCTTTGGTGGACAGATGCACGGACTGGTCATTCTGGATAAAGACGACCAGGTCATCCGCCCGGCAATTCTCTGGAACGATGGACGTACCACAGAAGAGACGGATTATCTGAATAACGAGATCGGAAAAGAAACGCTTTCTAAATACACAGCAAACATTGCATTTACTGGATTTACCGCACCGAAGATCCTGTGGGTAAAGAAAAATGAGCCGGAGAATTTTGCAAAGATCACAAAGATCATGCTTCCAAAAGATTATCTGGCATACTGCCTGTCAGGAAGCTTCTGCTCTGATTATTCGGATGCATCCGGCATGCTTCTGATGGATGTAGAACACAAATGCTGGTCCAAAGAAATGATGGACATCTGCGGCGTAACAGAAGAACAGCTTCCGAAGCTTTATGAAAGTTACGAAGTCGTAGGAAGTCTGAAGCCGGAAGTAGCAAAGAGAACTCGGACTTTCTGAAAATGTAAAAATTATTGCAGGAGCAGGTGATAATGCAGCGGCAGCTGTCGGAACAGGAACAGTTGGCGATGGCCGGTGTAACATTTCCCTTGGAACATCCGGTACGATCTTTATTTCCAGTGCAAACTTCGGCGTAGATAAGAACAATGCTCTGCATTCCTTTGCACATGCAGACGGTCATTATCATTTGATGGGATGCATGCTAAGTGCTTTGCATCCTGCAATAAATGGTGGGCAGAAGAGATTCTTCACACGGATGATTTTGCAAAGAGAGCAGAAGGATATTACAAAGCTAGGTGAGAACCATGTGTTCTATCTTCCATATCTGATGGGAGAGCGTTCACCGCACAATGATCCATATGCAAGAGCTACCTTTACCGGTATGACGATGGATACCACAAGAGCAGATATGATGCAGGCAGTACTGGAAGGAGTTGTATTTGCACTCCGTGATTCCCTTGAAGTTGCAAAAAGCCTTGGAATCAAGATTGAACGTACCAAGATCTGCGGCGGCGGAGCAAAGAGCCCTCTTTGGAAAAAGATCATTGCCAATATCATGAACCTGAAAGTGGATATCATCGAGAGCGAAGAAGGACCGGCACTTGGAGGTGCAATCCTTGCAAGCAGTCGGATGCGGCGAATACGAAAGCGTAGAAGCAAAGAAAGAGACAAGCTGGTTAAGATTGTAGATACCGTAGAACCGGAAGCAGAACTGGTTGAAAAATACGAAAAGAGATACCAGGAGTTCCGTCAGATTTATCCGGCACTCAAACCGGTATTTCCGCATATCCAGTAATAAAAATAGAATGTATTTATGGCGTCAGTCACGTTGTGGCTGACGCTTTTCTATATACTGCTAAATTGTCACATAAAAATCGCAAGATTATCATTTTTACAAATAATAAAGGTGCTATTATCAAAATAATGAGAAAGATAGATGCAATGTCAGAAAGGAGAAATTATGGCAAAAGTATTAAATTACGGAATGGTTGGTGGTGGACCGGATGCATTTATCGGGGATGCACACAGAAGGGCAATTTCATTGGATGAAAGTGCTAGATTGTAGCAGGTGTATTTTCAAGAAATGCAGAAAAGTCAAAAAAGATGGGGAAGTTCTGCATATTGAAGAGGAGCGTTGCTATAAAGATTATGAAACGATGGCATTGGAGGAAGCGAAAAGGGAAGACGGCATTGATTTTGTTGTAGTTGTTACTCCAAATGCGTCACATTATGAGATCTGCAAAGCATTTTTGAATGCAGGAATTCATGTAGTATGTGATAAACCGGTAACAACAACCTATGAAAAAGCAGTGGAACTTCAAAAACTTGCAGAAGAAAAAATCACTGTTATTCATGGTTACCTATACTTATATGGGACATGTGACTGCAAAGTATGCAAGAGATCTGATTGCTTCTGGTGCAATTGGAGATGTCCGTGCTGTTATGGCAGAATATCCGCAGGGATGGCTTGCATTTGAAGACAATGTGGGTGGAAAACAGGGCGAATGGCGCTGTGATCCGGCACAGTCGGGTGGAGTAAACTGTCTGGGTGATCTGGGAACCCATGTAGAAAATGCAGTGGCAACGATGACAGGACTTAAGATCAGACGGCTTCTTGCAAAGATGGATGTTATTGTTCCAGGAAGAAAACTGGATGATAATGATTCTGTTTTGATTGAATTTGATAACGGAGCAACTGGAATTTTCTGGACCTCACAGGTAGCAATTGGATGTGATAACAGTCTGCGTGTACGTATTTACGGAAGTGAAGGAACGATTCTCTGGTTCCAGGAGACGCCGGAAAAAATTACAGTGATCGATAAGAATGGAACAATCCGGGAAGTACACAGAGGATATGGAGATATTGATTCGAAGGCTGCAAAATACGGAAGGCTTCCGGCTGGTCATACAGAAGGCTGGCTAGAGGCAATGGGAAATCTGTACCGAAGCTTTACGGAGTGCGTTTCTGCAAAGAAGAGGGAACTTTTACAGAAGAGATGATTGATTATCCAACCGTAAAAGATGGAGTTGAAGGACTTGCATTTGTAGAGGCATGTCTTAAGAGCAGTCAGAACGGAAATGTCTGGGTAGAACTTTAAAAAAGGAGGAATGGTTTATGAGACCGGTAACATTATTTACAATTCAGTGGGGAGATCTTCCTTTGGAAGAAATGTGCAGACAGGCACAGGAGATGGGATATGAAGGATTAGAATTATCCGCATCACATCTGGATATGAAACGTGCGGCAAGTGATCCGGAATATGTCAAAGAAGTGAAAGATACTCTGAAAAAATATGGTCTGGGATGCTGGGCAATCAGTAACCATCTGGCAGGACAGTGTGTGGTTGACAGTATCGGGTCTATTTACGATTCCAGACTGGATGGTTTTGCCCCAGCAGAATATGCAGGAAAACCGGAAGAAATCCAGAAGTGGGCAATTGAAGAAATGAAAGTGACCGCACATGCAAAGCAAAAGCAATGGGCGTGGATGTTGTAACATTCTTTATGGGATCACCAATCTGGAAATACTGGTATTCTTTCCCGCAGACATCCGAGCAGATGATTGAAGAAGGCTATCAGAAAGTAAAAGAATTGTGGAGTCCGATTATGGATGAATTTGATAAATGTGGTGTAAAACTTGCACTCGAAGTACATCCGACAGAAATTGCATTTGATTACTGGAGTACCAAGAAATTACTGGATGTATTTGAACACAGACCGACACTGGGAATCAACTTTGACCCAAGTCACCTGATCTGGCAGGGACTGGATCCGGCAGTGTTTATCCTTGATTTTGCAGCCCGTATTTACCATGTGCATGTAAAAGATGCAAAACTGAATTTGAATGGACGAAATGGCATTCTGGGATCCCATATCACATTTGGAGATCAGAGAAGAGGATGGAACTTTGTATCGCCGGGACATGGAGACGTTGATTTTGATAACATCATCCGTGCACTCAATCAGATTGGTTATGATGGCCCACTTTCTGTTGAATGGGAAGACAGTGGTATGCAGAGAAACTTTGGAGGAAAAGAAGCCTGTGAATTTACGAAGAAAATTAATTTCATGCCGTCCGATGTAGCATTTGATGATGCAATTAAAGCATAGATAAGAGAGCAGGTGAAAGCCGTGTTGTCGCAAGATCCGACAGCACGGCTTTTCAGGTAAAATACGAAACAAACTAATCCGGAACCTTCTGCAGAATAAATGCAGACTGTTCAAACGAATAACGCTTCTGGATATTATCCGTAGGAAGAACCGTATCGATAAGGTGCGGTTTTTTTGATGTCTTCAGATATTCTCTGGCGGTACAGCCCATTTTTTCTTCGAATAGTTTGTTGAGATACCGGCTGCTGGAAAATCCGGTTTCCATACAGATATCCAGAATAGACAGATCTGAATTCTGGATCAGCTCCAGTGCATGCTCAAAGCGTACATTATTAAGATAATCCTGAAAGGAAATGCCAAGTATTTTGGTAATAAAATGCGAAGCATGGTAAGTTGTGATGTGCTCCAGATCAGCAATGTCCTGAAGCGATATTTTTTCAGAAGAGTGCTCAGCAATGTAGTCCGTGATGCGGTTGATGCGGTGGGAGGCTGTCTGCGCAAAAGATTGTACTCTTTCTCGCTGGTAAAAGAAGGACGTGCGTTTGTGAGCAGCTGATACATAATCTCGATGAGAAGTTCAGAGCATTTTAATTCATTGTATGTAGTTTCACTAAAATAACAGCGTGCGCAGTTGAGAAGCAGTCTGCGGAGCTGTAAATAAAATGGACCGTTGCAAAAACGGTATCTTCAAAATGAAGAAATTTTGACTGATAAAAAATATGCTTGTAAAAATCGGAATCGATCTGGAAAGCCAGGATGCGGTTCCGCCCGGTTTTGTTGGAAAAAGAATGTACTTGATACCGGTTGATAAAATAAATATCTCCGGCCTTCAGATGATACTGTTCCTGTTCCAAAAAAAGTGTCATTGTTCCTTCAAGAATCATTCCAAGTTCAAAATCATCATGTCCATGGGGAATGCGTGAGGTCATTTCAACAATAAAAACCTCCAGATGATTCATTGTAGTATGTCTTACAATTTCCATTTCTTTCTTTTCCATAGAACAGTTTCCTCTCTTTTTTAAATTGTTTTTATCATAACACAGGTAAGCAAGAAGTTACAGATAAAATCGCAACATTGTCATTTTTTGTACTATGAGACTGGTATGATTAGATCATCAAAGATAAACGTTGAGGACTCGAGTTAAAATCAAAGAAAGAGAGGAAATTAAAATGACACAGTTTAAATTTTCAGTAGGACCTTTGGAACGTACATACAGGAGCAGACGCGTATGGACCGGCAACAAGAAAAAGACATACCGATCGAGGAGAAATTTAAAAATTTGCAGAGATCGGATTCTCAGCAATCCAGTTCCATGATGATGACGCTGTACCGAACATCAATGATTATACAGAAGAAGAAATCAAAGAAAAAAGCACGTGAGCTGAAAAGACACTTGATAAATATAACTTAAAAAGCAGAATTCGTAGCACCAAGACTCTGGATGGATCCACATACACAGGATGGTGGATTCATGAGCACATCAAAAGAAGACCGGGAATACGCAATGTGGAGAGCATACCGTTCCATCGATATTGCAAACGAACTTGGAACAGACATGATTGTTCTGTGGCTTGCAAGAGAAGGCACACTGTGTGCAGAATCAAAATCACCAGTATGGGCAACCAAAATGCTGATTGAAGCCATCAACAAGATGCTTGAATATGATCCAAAGATTCGTGTGTGCATTGAGCCAAAACCAAATGAACCAATCGACAGAAGTATCTGTGGAACCATGGGACATGTCATGGCAATTTCAGCAGCTACTATCGATCCTTCCCGTGTGGGGGAAACCTGGAAAGTGCACATGCAATCCTTGCAGGACTTGACCCGGCACATGAAATCGGATTTGCACTTGCAATGAACAAGCTGATGACTGTCCATCTCAATGACCAGAACAGCATCCGTTATGATCAGGATAAAGCATTTGGTGTTGAAAACCTCCGTCAGGCATTCAATCAGGTAAAAGTCCTGAAAGAGAACGGATACGGAGAACATGGTGAGTATGTAGGACTTGATGTAAAAAGCAATGCGTACAACTAAGGATGAAGACAGTTATAAGCATCTTGAAAACAGTTTAAAGATCTTTAAGGCACTGGAAGCAAAAGTAGACAAATTCGACTATGATTTCCAGAAAAAGTGCGTAGAAGAAAGAGATTTTGAAGCACTTGAAATGTATGTAATGAATCTTCTGATGGGAGTAGAATAAGAGAAAATGAAAAAAGAAGGTAATTGTAGCGGGACATATCTGTCTGGATATCACGCCTGTATTTCCAGATGGAAAAGTAAAAAGTGTAGAGCAGGTTTTAAGCCCGGGTAAGTTAATACAGATGGGAAATGCTGACGTGCACACAGGCGGTGCCGTTGCAAATACCGGACTTGCAATGAAACTATTAGGTGCAGACGTCTCTCTTATGGGAAAAGTCGGCGAGGATGCATTTGGCGACATGATTTTAAACATACTGGACGGATATGATGCAAAAAGAAGGAATGATCCGTGATAAGGAATCAACAACCAGTTATTCGGTTGTGCTTGCAATTCCTGGGATTGACCGGATTTTCCTTCATCATCCGGGAGCAAACCATACTTTTGCGGTATCAGATATTGATTTTGACAAAGTGAAAGAAGCAGAGACACTTTTTCATTTTGGATATCCGACACTGATGGAATCAATGTATAATAATGATGGAGCAGAGCTTGTACATCTGATGAAATCTGTCCAGGAGACAGGGGCGGCAACGTCCCTCGATCTGGCAGCAGTCGATGCAAATTCAAAAGCAGGACAGGCAGACTGGGCAAAGATTCTTGGAAGAACTCTTCCTTATGTGGATTTCTTTGTACCAAGTATTGAAGAACTCTGTTTCATGCTTGACCGGGATAAATTCGAAGAATTGCAGGTACGTGCGGATGGTGGAGATATCACAGATGTGCTGGATATTGAACAGGATGTGAAGCCTCTGGCAGAAAAATGTATTACGCTTGGATGCAAAGTACTTCTTCTGAAATGCGGAGCAAAAGGAATGTATTTGCAGACCGCAGGAGAAGAAAAACTCAGACAGGTAAGTGTGCGTACAGAGCTTGACGTGGCAGCCTGGGCAGAAAAAGCAGTCTTTGAAAAGAGCTATATACCAGAAAAAATTCTTTCCGGAACAGGAGCCGGGGATACCAGTATTGCAGCATTTCTTACTGCAATGCTGGAAGGAAACACTCGGAAATGTGTCTGCATCTGGCGGCAGCGACAGGAGCCAGCTGTGTTGCCGCTTACGACGCTTTATCCGGTCTGAAATCATTTGAAGAATTAAAGAAAAAATCGAGGAAGGATGGGAAAAAGTATGTTAGTAAATATGAATGACATTTTGCTTCCGGCAAAAGAAGGAAAATATGGAGTTGGATTTTTTAATGCAGTAAATGTAGAGATGGCACGTGCGATCATTGAGACAGCAGAGGAACTTCAGGCACCGGTTATGGTTGGAACTGCGGAAGTGCTTCTCCCGGCAACCGAACTGAATCTGGTGGCAGATTATCTGATCCCGATGGCAAAGAAAGCAAGCGTACCGGTCTGCGTACATTATGATCACGGCCTTACCTTTGAGCGCTGTATGGAAGCTTTAAAACTTGGCTTTACCTCTGTTATGTACGACTGCTCAACCGTATCCTATGAAGAAAATGTAGAAAGAGTAGCTGAGATGGTGAGAATCTGTCATGCAATGGGAGTAACGGTAGAGGCAGAACTTGGTCATGTAGGCGATAATGCCGGAGCCGGAAAGTTGGAAAATCCGGAGGATTATTATACAGATCCGGATACCGCACTGGATTATATTACAAGGACAGGTGCAGATTCTCTTGCAGTTGCAGTCGGAAATGCACATGGAGACTATGCATTCCCGCCGAAACTTGATTTTGACAGAATTGATGTGATTTCAAAGAAAGTCAATATCCCACTGGTGCTTCACGGTGGTTCCGGACTTGCAGATAATGTTTTCCGGCAGGCGGTCAACTTGGGGTATCCAAAGTCAATATTTTCACGGATATCGACAAAGCGGGAAAAGCCGGTGTGGAAGCCGGAATTGCAAAGAGGAGAGAGAACCATGATGGGACTTATCGCATATGAGATTGATGCAATGAAGAAAGTTGTTGCCGAAAAGATCCGTCTGTTTGGATCTGAAGGGAAAGCGTGCTAAATAAGGATATTTATGATATTAGAGAAGGAAATCTGCGTTACAGTGGATTTCCTTTTTTTTGCTTTTTAAAGAGTTGTTCTTCTTTGCAGTCCCCGTTGACAGTGAAAGTTAAAACCCGTATAATGAATTATAAGATTGACATGATGTGGAGGGCTTGATTCTATGATTATTGCAAAGAATGATGAAGATAAAAGAAGCCGTGTGTGGAACTATGTGACAGGAATTACGACCGTTCTGATCATTATCGTGGCTGGATATTTCATTTACCAGGGATTTTTCGGAAATCCGCTGGAAGGAAAGTGGAAGCATGATGAGAGTGATATGATACTGGAAGTAGATGACCATAATGAAGCAGAGCTTGACTGGAAGAACCTGATCGATGGTAAGGATGTGGAGGTGGAGCTTGGATATACACTGGATATCAAGGCAAAGCAGATTACATTTACTGTAAAGCAGGAAGAGCTGGATGAGACAGCGAAAGAACTTGGTGATAATGTAACTGCAACGGAAGTAGAGCAGGCGATCAATTCTGTACTTACTACATTCAATTACAGTGTGGACGGAACCAAGCTTACACTTACCGAGTGGGATTATGGAGACCAGATGATTTTTGAAAAAGCAGGCAAATAAAGAGAACCCTCTCTCTGTGGGCATGAAAGTCCGCGGACAGAGGGTTTTGTGTGAAAACAGGAGGTTAAAATCAGATGACAAGGAAGGATACAAAAGTAATAAATATCGGAGGAAGAAAGATTGGAGGAGGCAATCCGGTAGCGATCCAGTCGATGACCAATACAAAGACAGAGGATGTGGAATCTACAGTTGCACAGATTCTTGATCTGGAAAAGGCAGGCTGTGAGATCATCCGCTGCGCTGTTCCAACCATGGAAGCGGCACAGGCTTTAAAAGAGATTAAAAAGCAGATTCATATCCCACTGGTTGCAGATATACATTTTGATTATCGTCTTGCGATTGCTTTGCAATTGAAAACGGTGCAGATAAAATCCGTATCAATCCGGGGAATATCGGAAGTGAGGACAGAGTCCGTGCGGTTGTGGAGAAAGCAAAAGAATACGAGATTCCGATCCGTGTCGGGGTGAACAGTGGTTCGCTGGAGAAGAACCTTCTGGAAAAATATGGTGGCGTGACTGCAGAGGGAATCGTGGAAAGTGCACTTGACAAGGTACACATGATTGAGAACATGGGCTATGACAATCTGGTGGTCAGTATTAAGTCTTCAGATGTCATGATGTGTGTAAAAGCGCATGAGCTGATCGCAAAGAAATGCCCGTATCCGTTGCATGTGGGAATCACTGAGTCCGGGACGCTGCTTTCAGGCAATATTAAATCTTCAGTAGGACTTGGAATCATCCTTTATCAGGGAATCGGAGATACGATTCGTGTATCGCTGACAGGGGATCCATTAGAAGAGATCAAGAGCGCAAAACTGATCCTGAAAGCACTGGGACTTAGAAAGGTGGAATTGAAGTCGTATCCTGTCCGACCTGCGGAAGAACGCAGATAGATCTGATAGGTCTTGCCAATAAAGTAGAGACGATGGTTGCTGAATATCCACTTGATATCAAGGTTGCAGTGATGGGATGCGTGGTAAATGGTCCTGGAGAAGCAAGAGAGGCTGATCTTGGAATCGCAGGGGGAATTGGGGAAGGACTTCTGATCAAAAAAGGAGAGATCATCCGTAAGGTAAAAAGAGGATGAGCTTGTAGATGCACTTCGTAATGAACTGGAACATTGGGGCGAATAGAAGATGACAAAGCTATTTTTTGATGTGTTTCCAACATTGAATATCGATAACGACAGCCATATGTTGTTTGAAAAGGTGGAGGTGACGAAAATCACCTCCACTTCAGCCAGAAATCATATCAAGGTTTATATTTACAGTACCCATCTGATCCCGAAGAAAACGGTATGTTATGTGGAGAACCAGATTGAGGAACAGCTGTTTTCGCAGGGAAATATTCCGGTGACGATCATCGAGGAATACCGGCTTTCCGAGCAGTATACGCCGGAGAACCTGATGCATGCCTACAAGGAGAGTATTCTTTTGAGCTGGAGCAGAAAAGTGTGCTGGAGAAAAATATGTTTCAGAAGGCAAAGTGCCGCTTCGAAGGGGAGCGTACTATGTGTCTGACTATGGCGGACACGATTGTTGCAGAGGGAAAGACCAGCGAGATCACCAGCTATCTGAAGGATGTCTTTGAGAACCGTTTCCACGTGCCGGTGGATGTAGAAATTGATTATGAAGAAGTAGGAGAGAGTAAATACAAGAAATTCAATGAAATGCAGCTTCAGCAGGAAGTAGATGCGATCAGGGAAAGGAATCAGAAGCTGCAGGCACAGCATGCCACGGAAGAGGCGGTAAAAGCAAAAGAAACGGAAGGCGTATCAAAGAAGAAAGCGGAAAAAAGCAGAAGATGCCGCTAAAGAAGCAGATGCATCAAGTACGCAGAATAAACAGGAACAGAAGAAACCGGAGACTCCGAAAAAGCAGGAATTTGCAGGAAAGTCCAGTGGGTTCAAAAGTGGCAAGGGAAGCTTTGTGCGTCGGGATTATCCGCTCAAGCGCTCCGATGACCCGAACGTAATTTATGGACGGGACTTTGACGATATGCCGATCGAGCTGAAGACAGTTACCGGAGAGATGGGTGAGATTACTTTCCGGGGACAGGTGATCAGCTTTGATACCCGTGAGATCCGGAACGAAAAGACAATCGTCATGTTTGCTGTGACCGACTTTACCGACACGATCATGGTCAAGATGTTTACCCGCAATGACCAGCTCCCGGATCTGCTTGCGGAGATTAAAAAAGGTGTATTTCTGAAAATCAAAGGAGTTACGACGATTGATAAATTTGATGGAGAGCTGACCATTGGTTCTGTAACCGGAATCCGCAAAACTTCGGATTTCCGTGTAACAAGAAAAGACAAGTATCCGGAAAAACGCGTGGAGCTTCACTGTCATACAAAGATGAGCGATATGGATGGTGTTTCCGAGGCAAAAGATCTGGTAAAGCGAGCACATGACTGGGGGCACCCGGCAATTGCGATCACCGATCATGGTGTGGTGCAGGGGTTTACCGATGCCAATCATGTGATCGAGGATCTGGATAAGGATGATCCATTTAAAGTTATTTATGGAGTGGAAGGATATCTGGTAGATGATCTGACTAAGATCGCAGAGAACGAAAAGGGACAGGACCTGGAAGGCACTTACGTGGTATTCGATATCGAGACAACCGGTTTTTCCGCTGTGACTGACCGGATCATCGAGATTGGCGCGGTAAAAGTGGAAGACGGGAAGATCACAGATAAGTTCAGTACCTTTGTCAATCCGAAACGTCCGATCCCGTTCCGTATCACGGAACTTACCGGCATCACCGATGAGATGGTCATCGGTTCGCTGGATATTGAGACAATCTTGCCGCAGTTTATAGAATTTATTGGCGATGCGGTTCTGGTGGCGCATAATGCTTCTTTTGATGTGGGATTTATCGAGCAGAACTGCAAAAGGCAGAAGATAGAGGCTGATTTTACTTATGTAGATACCGTTGCACTTGCCCGTGTCCTTCTTCCGGCACTGAACCGTTTCAAGCTGGATACCGTTGCAAAAGCTTTAAATATTTCCTGGAGAATCATCACCGCGCAGTTGATGATGCAGGCTGCACAGGCAGAAATCTTTGTGAAATTTGTGCAGATGCTCAAAGAACGGGAACTGACAACGCTTGCAAAAGTTAATGAATTTGGGGATCTGAACCCGGATTCTATTAAAAAGCTTCCGACTTATCATGTCATTATTCTTGCAAGAAATGACATTGGTCGTGTGAATTTGTATCAGCTTGTTTCTGCATCCCATCTGGTTTACTATAACCGCAGACCCCGTATCCCGAAAAGTGTGCTAAATGAGCACCGGGAAGGTCTGATCGTGGGAAGTGCCTGCGAAGCCGGAGAGCTTTACCGTGCACTTCTGGATGGAAAGCCGGATGAGACGATCGCGAAGATCGTGGATTTTTATGACTATCTGGAAATCCAGCCGCTTGGAAACAATGCATTCATGGTAGAGAGTGACAAAGTAACTTCGGTCAATTCTATGGAAGATATCATGGATCTGAACCGGAAGATCGTGCATCTTGGGGAGCAGTTCCACAAACCGGTCGTGGGAACCTGTGACGTACATTTCATGGATCCGGAAGATGAGGTATACCGCCGGATCATCATGGCAGGAAAAGGATTTGGAGATGCCGATAAGCAGGCACCACTATACCTTCGTACAACGGAGGAAATGCTGGATGAATTTGCCTACCTTGGTTCGGAAAAAGCGTATGAAGTTGTGATCAGGAACACCAATCTGATCGCGGATATGATCGAGAAGATTTCTCCGGTCCGCCCGGATAAGTGTCCTCCGGTTATTGAGAATTCCGACCAGATGCTGCGAGATATCTGTTATAATAAAGCCCATTCTATGTACGGGGATCCCCTTCCGGAGATTGTACATGAACGACTGGAAAGAGAACTGAATTCCATCATTTCCAATGGATTTGCCGTAATGTACATCATCGCGCAGAAACTGGTGTGGAAGTCGAACGAGGACGGATACCTGGTAGGTTCCCGTGGTTCGGTAGGTTCCTCGTTCGTTGCGACGATGGCGGGAATCACGGAGGTCAATCCTCTGGTTCCACATTACTATTGCAGCAATTGTCACTATAGTGATTTTGATTCGGAAGAAGTGAAAAATATGTGGGTGGCTGTGGACACGATATGCCGGATAAGAACTGTCCGGTCTGTGGACAGAAGCTGGTCAAAGAAGGATTTGACATTCCGTTCGAGACGTTCCTGGGATTCAAGGGAGACAAGGAGCCGGATATCGACCTGAATTTCTCCGGTGATTACCAGAGTAAGGCGCACAAATACACAGAGGTTATTTTCGGAAAAGGTCAGACTTTTCGTGCCGGAACCATTGCCGCACTTGCAGAAAAGACGGCTTATGGATATGGGAAGAACTATTATGAGGAGCGTGGTGACCGTAAGCGAAACTGCGAGATCGATCGTATCGTAGCTGGCTGTACCGGAATCCGCCGAAGTACCGGACAGCATCCGGGGAATCGTAGTTCTTCCGCATGGAGAGGACATTAACTCTTTCACTCCAATCCAGCATCCGGCAAATGATATGACGACCGATATTATCACCACTCATTTTGATTATCATTCCATCGACCACAACCTTTTTTGAAACTGGATATTCTCGGACACGATGATCCGACCATGATCAAAACGCTGGAAGAGCTGATCAATTCCGATGCGATGGACAATAAATACGATGGAGTGAATAATGTATTTAAAGCGACTGATATTCCATTGGATGATCCAGGTGTAATGGGACTTTTTGCAGGAACAGAGGTGCTCGGTATCACACCGGAGGACATTGACGGATGTCCGCTTGGTTGTCTGGGAGTTCCGGAGTTTGGTACAGATTTTGTTATCCAGATGGTAATTGATACCAAGCCAAAGACACTTTCGGACTTGATCCGTATTTCAGGTCTGTCTCATGGAACAGATGTGTGGCTGAACAATGCACAGACCCTGATTGAAGAAGGAAAGGCAACCATTTCCACGGCAATCTGTACCCGTGATGATATCATGACTTATCTGATCAACAAAGGTGTTGAAAGTGAAGAATCCTTCACAATCATGGAACGTGTGCGTAAAGGAACCGTTGCAAAAGGAAAATGTAAAGAGTGGTCACAGTTTAAAAAGATATGCTGGAGCATGACGTGCCGGAATGGTATATCTGGTCCTGTGAGCGGATCAAATACATGTTTCCGAAAGCCCATGCTGCAGCTTATGTCATGATGGCATACCGGATTGCCTACTGCAAGATCAATTATCCGCTTGCCTATTATGCGGCATACTTCGGAATCCGTGCATCTGCATTCTCTTACGAACTGATGGGACAGGGAAAAGAAAAACTTCTCTACCATATGAAAGAATATAAAAGAAGAGCAGAACTCAATCAGCTCAGTAAAAAAGATCAGGATACCTTAAAAGATATGAAAAATGTACTGGAAATGTATGCCAGAGGATTTGATTTTTACCGATCGATATCTACAAATCCAAAGCATCCAAGTTCCAGATCGTCGGCGACAAGCTCCTTCCACCGTTCAACACCATTGACGGCATGGGCGATAAAGCCGCCGAGGCTATGGAAATTGCCGCTAAAGACGGACCATACCTCTCTAAAGACGATTTCCGTCAGAGAACAAAAGTCAGCAAGACATTGGTTGACTTGATGGCAGATATGGGTTTGCTGGGCGACCTCCCGGAGACCAATCAGTTATCCCTGTTTGATTTTGCCTAAATAAAAAGTCAAAGTACTTAAAGATAAGTTATCATTCAATATAACTTAAAAAAGTACTTTGGCTTTTTTTTGCATATAAGAGAAAAGTATAAATTTGCATTTGGTTAGGTTAAACAAAGCCTTTTGCTGCATTTTGCCAGTAATGTAGAAGCCAGAGTTCCGTTCCGACTATATCCATTTCCAATTCCGTTGAGTGCAATGGAGATGAAACACAAGTCGGAACTCTGGCACCACCGGTTCCACACCCATAAAAATGCACAAAATCATCCCTATTTTTTTGGTAGTTATTTATGGCTGAAAATGATTGACTTTGACTGAAAAAGGCGATATATTAGACCTAAAGATGAACGAAAAAAGAGAATAAATGATTGAAAATGACTGGAATATGAAATACAAATAAATAAATCAGTCATAACCAGTCGAAATGGAGGTGAGATAAGTGCTTGCAGAAGAAAGATTCAGTGAAATTCTGAAATTAGTGAATGAACACAAGACAATCACTGTTCAGGAACTGACCGAGCTTCTGGATATGTCAGAGTCAACGATACGAAGAGATCTGACAACACTTCATAAAAAAGGAAAGCTGATCAAGGTACATGGTGGTGCAACCGCAGTCAATATGGCGCAGCACACCAGAGACGAATCTGTTGCAGTCAGACAGGATCTGACCATTGATGAAAAGGTGCAGATCGGAAAGTATGCATCATCTCTGATTGAAAAAGATGATTTTGTTTATATTGATGCCGGAACGACCACGGATTTCCTGATTGATTTCCTGACAGAGCAGGACGCTGTGTATGTGACAAACGGAATCATGCATGCGAAGAAGCTGACACAGAAAGGATGTATAGTTTATCTGATCGGTGGGGAATTAAAAGAAGCAACGCTGGCACTGGTCGGAGAGGAAGCAATGAAAACCCTGGGAAGATACCATTTCACAAAAAGGATTTTTCGGAACCAATGGGATTCATATAGAGAGTGGATGCACCACACCGGATATCCGGGAGGCTGCGATCAAAGAGATGGCAATCTTAAGAAGCGCAAAGGCTTACATCCTTGCAGATTCAACCAAATTCGGTCAGGTAGCACCGGTAACATTTTCAGAACTGGATGCAGTGGACATCATTACAACAAAGCTTAAGGATGCTACATTTAACAAATATAAAAATATTGTGGAGGTTGCAAAATAATGATTTACACAGTGACATTTAACCCGTCTTTGGACTATGTGGTACAGGCAGATCAGCTGATCCCGGGAGAGATCAACCGGACAACAAGCGAACATATCTATCCGGGAGGAAAAGGAAACAACGTATCTGTGATCCTTTCCAATCTGGGACTTAAGAGCAAAGCGCTTGGATTCAAGGCAGGATTTACCGGAGATGTACTGGAAAAGATGCTGGAAGAGTTCGGATGTGAGACAGATTTTATCCCGTTAAAAGAAGGTAATAGCCGAATCAATGTAAAGATCAATGCAGGAACTGAGACTGAGATCAACGGACAGGGACCGGTTATCACAGAAGAAGCAATCCAGGCATTATATGAAAAGCTGGATAAGCTGGAAGAAGGCGATGTACTGATCCTTGCAGGAAGTATTCCGAATACTCTGCCGGAAGATATTTATGAGAGAATCCTGGAGAGACTTTCTGGAAAAGAAATCCGTTTTGTAGTGGATGCAACCAAGGATCTTCTTTTAAAAGTTATGAAATATCATCCGTTCCTGATCAAGCCGAACAACCATGAGTTAGGTGAGATGTTTAACGTAGAACTGAAGAGAAAAGAAGACATCACCATTTATGCGAAGAAGTTACAGGCACTTGGAGCACAGCATGTACTGGTATCCATGGCAGGTGACGGAGCGATCCTTGTGACAAAGGATGGAAAAGTTTATGAGACCATGCCCGAAAGGAAAGGTTGTCAATTCTGTTGGCGCAGGTGATTCTATGGTGGCAGGATTTATTACCGGATATCTGAATACAAAAGATATGGAAAAAGCATTCCGCCTGGGTGTGGCGGCAGGAAGCGCTTCGGCATTCTGTTCGTGGCTCGCTACAAGAGATGAGATTGTTGCACTTCTTGGAGAACCGGCAGAAGTGTACCATATATAAAATCAAATGGGAGGAATGACAAAATGAAGATTACAGACTTACTCAAAAAGCAAAGTATTTGCCTCGATGGCAAGGCAGACCCCAAAGAGCAGGTCATCCGTGAAATGGTCGATCTGATGGCAGAAGGCGGGAACATCAATGACATTGACACCTATCGTGAAACCGTCTTTAAACGAGAAGAAGAAGGAACTACAGGAATTGGTGAAGGCATTGCAATCCCGCATGGCAAGACTGAAGCGGTAAGCGCACCGGGACTTGCAGCCATGGTACTCCCGGAGGGTGTAGATTACGATTCTCTGGACGGAGAACCGGTATACCTTATTTTCCTGATCGCAGCACCGAATACAGAGGACAATGTACATCTGGAAGTACTCAGTCGTCTGTCCATGCTTCTGATGGATGAGGATTTCAGAAACAAGCTGCTTCATGCAAAGGATGTTGATGAATTTCTTGCTTATGTTGATGCAGCCGAGAAAGAAAAATTCCCGGAAGAAGCAGAAGAAAAAGCAGAAGCTCCGGCGGATGCATCTGCAAAACCGTATCAGATCCTCGCAGTTACCGCATGCCCGACCGGTATCGCCCATACTTACATGGCGGCGGAAGGTCTGGAAAAGAAAGCGAAAGAAATGGGAGTTACCATCAAGGTAGAAACAAACGGATCTGGTGGTGCCAAGAACGTACTGACACCGGAAGAAATCGCTGCCTGTGACTGTATCATCATTGCAGCCGACAAGGATGTCGCAATGGCAAGATTTGACGGCAAGCCGCTGATCAGTACAAAGGTATCTGACGGAATCAACAAAGCACAGGAGCTGATCGAACGTGCCTTGAGTGGAAATGCTCCAGTTTATCACAGCAAGGGTGGAGCAACAGAAGAGAGTGGTGCGTCATCTGACGGAGATACCATCGGACGCAAGATTTATAAGAGCCTGATGAATGGAGTATCCCATATGCTTCCGTTCGTAATCGGCGGTGGAATCCTGATCGCACTTTCTTTCCTGGTTGACGGTGCAAATGCAGGTACAGCAGCATTTGGTAGTGGAACTCCACTTGCAAAATTCTTCAACACCGTTGGAAATACAGCGTTTGGGATGATGTTCCCGATCCTTGCCGGTTATATTGCAATGGCAATTGGTGACAGACCGGCATTGATGCCTGGTATTGTAGGCGGACTTCTTGCAAAAAGCCGGAACTTCTGTATTTCTTGCAGAAGACGCATGGATTTCATCCGGATTCTTCGGTGCACTGATCGCCGGATTTGCAAAGCAGGGTACCTGATGATCGGATTGAAGAAATTGTTTGACAAGCTTCCGAAAACTCTGGAAGGGACAAAACCGGTTCTTCTGTATCCATTCTTTGGGATTCTGATCATGGCAAAGCATTTATGATCTTTATCGTAAACCCACCGGTTGGAGTATTTAACACCTGGCTGAATAATGTCCTTTCCGGAATGGGAGAATCCAGCAAGATGCTTCTGGGAGCGGTTCTTGCAGGTATGATGTCCATTGATTTTGGCGGACCGTTCAACAAAGCGGCATATGTATTTGGAACGGCATCCATCGCAAGTGGACAGTTTGATATTATGGCATCTGTTATGATCGGAGGTATGGTTCCACCGATCGCAATCGCACTTGCCACCACATTTTTTAAAAACCGTTTCACAAAGAGTGAACAGCAGACAAGTATCACAAACTACATCATGGGACTTTCTTTTATCACAGAAGGAGCCATTCCATTTGCAGATCTGATCCGCTTCGAATCATTCCGCCATGTATAGTTGGTTCTGCAATAGCAGGCGCATTATCCATGATGTTTGGATGCGGATCAAGAGCTCCGCATGGAGGAATTTTTGTCATCGGAATTATTGACAATCCATTGATGTTTTTGATAGCATTGGTTGTAGGAGCTGTCGTAGCAATGGCGGGAATTGTATTACTCAAAAAGCCATTGAAAGCAGAGTAGTAACTTATTAATTTTCTAAATATTTTTTAAAGAACAGGAGTGTTGAATCATGAAAGAATTTAAGTATGTAGTAACAGATGCACAGGGAATCCACGCAAGACCGGCAGGAATTCTGGTAAAAGCAATTGCGAAAAAACTTCAGATATTAAGATCAAAAAAGCAGGAGATACACGTGAAGTTAATGCAAAGAGCATTATGGCAGTTATGAGTCTTGGTGTAAAAAAGGAAATGAGGTTATCATCACAGCTGAAGGCGAAGACGAAGAAGACGCAATCGCCGAAATCCAGAAAGTATTAGAGGAGAATCTGTAGGATTATGATTACACTAAGTGGTAAAAGTGTTTTTGGTGGCGTAGCCATCGGGAAGATTGCTTTCTATAAAAGACAGGAAAAGCAGGTAAGACGGTATCATGTAGAGGATACCGAAGCAGAGGCAGACGTTTTGAGGATGCCCAGGAGACTGCGATCGCACAGCTCGGTGAGTTGTATGACAAGGCAATGGAAGATGTAGGAGAAGCCAATGCGGCAATTTTTGAAGTACATCAGATGATGCTGATGGATCTGGATTATGTGGATTCGATTAAGAATATTATTACCACCCAGGAAGTCAACGCAGAGTATGCTGTTGCGACGACAGGAGATAACTTCTCCCAGATGTTTGCCTCTATGGATGATGCTTACATGCAGGGACGTGCGGCCGATGTAAAAGATGTATCGGACCGACTTCTCGGTATCCTTTCGGATGCCGGGGAAAGCGGTGTTGTGGCAGATGAACCGGTGATCGTGGCGAAGCAGATGATTTGGTACCGAGTGAGACTGTTCAGCTCGACAAGTCCAAAGTGCTTGCATTTGCAACCATGTACGGATCAGCAAATTCCCATACGGCAATCCTTGCAAGGACCATGAACATCCCGGCCGTTATTGGTCTGGGAGAAGGGCTTGCAAAAAGAATATGACGGACATATGGCGCCCATCGACGGCTTTACCGGGACCGTCTGCATTGATCCGGATGAAGAGACCATGAAGGCTATGACCGAAAAGCGCGAAGAAGACCGCAGACAGAAAACACTTCTGGAAGAACTGAAGGGCAAAGAGAATGTCACCCTTTCCGGACAGAAAATCAATGTCTATGCGAATATCGGTAATCTTTCCGATGTGGGCGCCGTACTTAAAAATGATGCAGGAGGGATCGGACTTTTCCGAAGTGAGTTCCTGTATCTGGAAAGCGAAGATTTCCCGACTGAAGAACAGCAGTTCCAGGTATACAAACAGGTTGCAGAAAATATGGCAGGCAAAAGGTCATTATCCGTACCCTGGATATCGGAGCAGACAAGCAGGTGGATTACTTTGGACTTGACAAAGAAGAGAACCCGGCACTGGGATACCGGGCAATCCGTATCTGCCTGACAAGACCGGAGATCTTCAAGACCCAGCTTCGTGCCCTGTACCGGGCATCTGCTTATGGACAGATCGCCATTATGTTCCCGATGATCATTTCGGTAAAAGAAGTGAAGCAGATCAAGGTGATCATCGAGGAGGTCAAAGAAGAGCTTCGTGAGGCACAGATCCCGTTCCGTGAGGATGTGGAACTGGGAATCATGATTGAGACACCGGTGCCGTTATGATGAGCCGTGAGCTTGCAAAAAGAAGTGGATTTCTTCAGTGTAGGGACCAATGATCTGACCCAGTACACGCTGGCAATCGACCGTCAGAACCAGAAGCTGGATGCCTTCTACGATCCGCACCACCCGGCAGTCCTTGCAATGATCCGCATGGCAGCCGAAAATGCCCACGCAGAAGGCAAATGGATCGGAATCTGCGGCGAACTCGGAGCTGACCTCGAACTGACCGAAGAATTCTTAAGCATGGGATTAGACGAATTATCCGTATCTCCTGCAATGGTACTTCCGCTCAGAAAGAAGATCAGAGAGAGCAAATAGTTGCGGTATACAGCTACTATGAACAGTAATAGCGAACAAGAGTTAGAAATCAGAGAGAAAGTAATGTGTTTACTTTCTCTCTTTTTTTTAAAATATTCTCTGCTACAAGAAAATTGTACGAGGATATTTTAAGGAGTGAGAGGGAATATCCAAGACAGACAGCAGGAGGAAAACAATATGTTGGAAAAGGTGTTTAAGCTTAAAGAAAATCACACCGACGTCAAAACTGAGATTCTTGCAGGTATTACGACATTTATGACGATGGCGTATATCCTGGCAGTAAATCAAGCATTCTTTCCGCAGCGGGTATGGATCAGGGGGCAGTCTTTACTGCAACAGCACTTGCATCACTGATCGGTACGCTGTGTATGGCAAAGATTTGCAAATTATCCATTTGCACTTGCACCTGGTATGGGACTGAATGCTTACTTTGCTTATACTGTAGTAATCGGTATGGGCTACTCATGGCAGACTGCACTGACTGCAGTATTTGCAGAGGGTATTATTTTCATTATTCTTTCCCTGACGAATGTCAGAGAAGCAATCTTCAATGCGATCCCAACTTGTCTTAAGACAGCAGTCAGCGTTGGTATCGGATTATTTATTGCATTTCTTGGACTTCAGAATGCGAATATCGTTGTCGGAGGATCTACTCTGGTACAGCTCTTCTCTGTAGATGCATATAATCAGGCAAATGGAGTGGAAGCAAGCTTCAATAACGTTGGAATTACTGTACTTCTTGCAATCATAGGTGTGCTGATCACAGCAATCATGGTGATTAAGAACATCAAAGGAAATATCCTTTGGGGGTATCTTGATCACATGGATACTTGGAATCATCTGCCAGATAGCAGGTCTTTATGTACCGAATCCGGAGATCGGATTCTACAGTCTGCTTCCGGATTTCAGTTCCGGACTTGCAATTCCAAGCCTTGCACCGGTATTTGGAAAGCTTGATTTTAAGAATGTATTTTCACTGGAATTCGTTGTTGTAGTATTTGCATTCCTTTTCGTAGATCTTTTGATACACTCGGAACTCTGATCGGTGTATCTACAAAGGCAGGCATGCTTGACAAAGACGGAAAGCTTCCGAGAATCAAAGGAGCACTGGTGGCAGATGCGGTTGCAACTACAGTTGGAGCAGTACTTGGAACTTCTACAACAACAACATTCGTAGAGAGTGCTTCTGGTGTAACAGAAGGAGGACGTACAGGTTTAACATCCCTGACAACAGCGATCCTGTTTGGAATTTCCCTTTTCTTATCACCAATCTTTCTTGCAATTCCGTCCTTTGCGACAGCTCCGGCACTGATCATCGTCGGCTTCTATATGCTGAGCAATGTGGCAGGAATTAACTTCAGTGATTACAGCGAAGGAATTCCGTGCTTTATCTGTATCGCGGCAATGCCTTTCTGCTACAGCATTTCAGAAGGTATTTCCATGGGAGTGATTTCTTATGTAGTAATCAACGTACTTACAGGAAAAGCAAAAAGAAAAGAAGATCAGTGTACTGATGTATGTACTGGTGATACTGTTTATCCTGAAATATATTTTCTTATAAGATGAGGATTGCAAAAAAGGGAATTGTTTAGCAATGGAGCAATCTGATTACACCAGTGAGCGGCAAGATATATTTTTGACACTCACATCATAAGATAAAAAGAATATGGGGATATGTGAAAGCACAGGGACTGTCCGGTAACGGATAGGATTCTGTGCTTTTTGCGTGTCAGAATCGATGCCGGGTGAGATACTTTGGATTGACTAGCACCCGTACAAATTGCTATAATGGAAAAAGACAAAACAGAGAATCACAGGGGAAAATATATGAATTTACTGACAATGGAACATGTATCCAAAGCCTATACGGATCGTGTGCTTCTGGATGATGTGGGATTTGGAATCAATAAAAATGAAAAAATCGGTGTGATCGGAGTCAACGGAATGGGTAAATCCACTTTGCTGAAAATCGTTGCCGGAATCGAAGAAAGTGATGCCGGAACGATCAGCATGGGGAATCAGATGAAGATCTGCTATCTTCCGCAGACGCCGGTATTTGAAGCAGGAACAACAATTCTTCGCGCGGCAACAGAAGGAAATTATGATGAGCTGAACCGCTGGACGATCGAGGCAGAAGCAAAGTCTATGCTGAATCAGCTTGGATTTACCGATTATGATGAAAAAATTGAATATATGTCGGGAGGACAGAAGAAAAGGGTTGCACTTGTCCGGGCACTTTTAACACCGGCAGACATTCTGGTTCTTGACGAACCGACGAACCATTTGGACAATGAGATGTCCGAATGGCTGGAAGAATATCTGATCCAGTTCCGGGGAGCGATCCTGATGGTTACGCATGACCGTTATTTCCTGGACCGTGTGGTAAATCGTATCGTGGAAGTTGATCATGGGAAAATTATATAACTATCCAGGTAATTATTCCGAGTTTGTGCGTCTGAAAGCCGAGCGTCAGAACATGGAGCTTGCCACAGAACGTAAGAGAAAAAGCCTTTTGCGTACGGAGCTGGAATGGCTACACCGCGGCGCAAGGGCGAGAAGTACCAAACAGAAAGCGCATATTGACCGGATTCATGCTATGCAGGAAATGAAAGATATTCAGGAAGAAAAGCGAGTAATGCTGGATTCTGTGGCTTCCCGTATGGGGAATAAAACAATCGAACTTTCCGGAATCTGCAAATCTTATGGAGAAAAGAAGCTGATCGAAGATTTCTCTTATATTTTTCTGAAGAAAGACCGAATCGGAATTATTGGACATAATGGATGTGGAAAATCGACGCTGCTCAAGATTATCAACGGGATCATAAAACCGGATGTCGGAACTATTGAAATTGGACAGACAATCAAGATTGGCTATTTCTCGCAGGAGAATGAATATATGGATGAATCCGAGCGTGTCATTGATTATGTAAAAGAAGCAGGTGAGTACATTGCAACTTCTGACGGGAAGATTACCGCGTCCCAGATGCTGGAACGATTTCTTTTTGACGGGGCAATGCAGTGGTCGCGGATCGAAAAGTTATCCGGAGGCGAGAAACGGAGACTTTATCTACTACGTGTTTTGATGGAAGCACCAAATGTACTGATCCTGGATGAGCCAACCAATGATCTGGATATCCAGACGCTGACAATCCTGGAGGATTATCTGGATCATTTTGATGGTATTATTCTGATTGTATCCCATGACCGGTACTTCCTGGATCGTACTGTCAGTCGTATTTTTGCATTTAATGGAGGTGGGAAAATCCGCCAGTCGGAAGGTGGATACTCCGATTATCTGATCCGTGTGGAGCTTGAAAAACCGAAAGACGGACAGACAATTGCAGAAAATATGTCAGATGCCGCTTCTGCACAGACCGGTGAGTCTGACAGCAAAAAGACCTGAAGCAGCGGGAAAAAAAGCTGAAATTTTCTTATAAAGAACAGCGGGAATACGAGACGATCGATGAGGATATCGCAAAGCTGGAAGAGAAGATCGAAAAGCTGGATAGGGAGATGGTTAAGAATGCCACCAATTCCGTGAAGTTGTCCGAACTTATGAAAGAGAAGGAAGAAACAGAGACAACACTGGAAGAAAAGATGGACAGATGGGTGTATTTGAATGATCTTGCTGAGCAGATAGAAAATCAGTAAAGTGATTGACAGATTTACAGATGATAAAGTATAGGTAGTGAGAATCATATCAATGTATTCGAAGGAGGAGAGGTATATGATGTGGAATAGAGCAGAACTTAAAATGAGAGGCAATATGGCATTTAAGAAGAATTATGTGTCAGCCGTTGTAGTTGCGCTTCTGATGGGAATCTTTGGCACAGTCTCTGGCGAATCCAGTGCAAGACGGGTAAGTGAGAATTCAGATATATATAGTGGAAATTTATTTAATGTGGGAATGATTACCGGATTGCTTGCAGGAATCGCAACGGTAGTAATACTGATTATCCTTGTGGCAAAAGTATTTGTAGGTAATCTCCTGAAAATGGGTGGATACCGGTTCTTTATCCTGAACCAGACTGCACAGCCGGGAATCGGAACATTGCTTGACGGTTTCCGTTCCGGACATTATGTTAATATTGTTCTTACCATGTTTTTAAGAGATTTATTTACTGCACTTTGGAGTCTGCTTTTGGTGGTACCTGGAATCGTTAAGCATTATGAATATCTGATGGTACCATATATTATTGCTGAGAATCCGGCAATGGATTACAAAGAAGCATTCCAGATCAGTAAACAGATGATGGATGGAGAAAAAATGGAAGCATTTATCATGGATCTGTCATTCCTTGGATGGTATCTGCTGAGTGCGGTTACCTGTGGACTTCTTTGCGATTTTTATGTAAATCCGTATGTACAGGCATCCTTTGCGGAGATGTACACATTCAATAAGCAGAAGGCTTATCAGGAGGGATATATCCGGTAAGAGTTTCAGAAAGATAAATTTTAAAATGTAAGAATAGAGCGCAGACGCTGGCTTAAAATGAAGCGTCTGCGCTTTTATTTAGTGGGCGGCCTTCTCCGCAAAGGTAGTCGTAACTAGTTCTTCATAAGGAACACGCTCTTTCAGCTCACCGGAGTTTTCCAGAATATCCTGCAAAGAGATTGAAGCTTTCTTCGTTGAAGATCAGATCCGATTTCCAGGTGTCTTGTTCGTAGTAACGGCTGACAATGGTTGTAATTGTAGCGAGATCGGTTTCCTTGAACTGTGGTGCAATGACTTTTGCAATCTCTTCCGGAGTGTGGGACTGAACGAAATCCATTCCTTTTTGCAGGGCATTGGTGAATTTCTGAATGATGTTCGGATTAGCATTCAGATAACTTGTTTTGGCACTATAGGCGGTGTATGGAACATAGCCGGAATCAACGCCGAGAGAAGCAACGACATAACCGGAATTTTCCGCTTCAAGGGCAGTAGCGCTCGGTTCAAATTCGATGGTATAGTCTGCCTGCCCACCGGAAAATGCAGCAGCGGTTGAACCGAAATCAATACTCTGGTTGATAGAAAGATCCTTCTGTGGATTAATTCCGTTTTTTTCAAAATGTATTCAAATACCATTTCAGGCATGCCACCTTTTCTTCCACCAAGAACGTCTTTTCCTTTCAGATCATCCCATGAAAAATCCGGCATTTCTTCACGTGCGACCAGAAAGTTTCCAGCGCGCTGCGTAAGCTGCGCGAAGATTTTGATGACATCATTTGCACCCTCCTGGTAAGTATAAATCGAAGATTCACTTCCCATAAAGCCAATATCTGCCTCACCGGAGAGGACGGCGGTCATAACTTTATCCGCCCCAAAACCAGTAACAAGAGTCAAATTAATTCCTTCATCCGCAAAATACCCATTTTCAATCGCAACGTATTGCGGGGCATAGAAGATAGAATGGGCGACTTCGTTCAGTGTCACAGAGACAGGAGAAGAATTGGTGTCATGATTGGCTTGGGAAGTGACGGTTTCAGCTTTAGGATTCGTAGCATTATCATCGGCAGGTGCAGAGCTGCAGGCTGATAAAAGGCCGACAGTTATAGCAGAAACAAAAAAGTAAGGATATAAAATTTTTTTTCATAAGTCCTCCTGGGTGGTATAACATTCTCATTTAAGATATGCAAAAAATGTGAAATTGGTGTTTTTATCTGATAGCCAATCGCTCTCCGCTGAAGATTTTGAAACTCCAGAACAACCTGCAACTAAAAGTCCCTTATTTTATCATATAATTTATCCGAGTAATATGGCAGATAAATAATAGCAAAAGTATAAGCCATATGTTTCGCTTCGGCTAAGTCATTTGTCCTTTTTTCACCATAATATTTGCTCATAAGTGGCTGACTTCCATCACCTACGCTCTGCAATATCAGGTTGATGATCACCAGTGAAATATTAGGAGTCAAAGCAAGTCCGAAAGGAGCGAGTCCTGCCTTAAAAATTGATTTGTATAGAGAACCAAATTCACCAGCATTTGCACAAATTTCCAGTTTCTTTTTTACCACAAAATGCACAAGAACCGAAAACGGTTTGTTGATTAATTTGTCCCAAGAGAGTAAACTGAAACATAAGACATTTGGGGTGTGTGTATCTGAGAAAAACTGAAAAAAGATAAAATAATGGAGGTGCGGTTATGGGATTCTGGATTTTTATGCTTATAATGGATTTACTGATTCCGTTTACAATGATCGGCTTCGGAAAAATGTTTTTGAAAAAAAGCACCGGATCAGATCAATTATGTGTTTGGTTACAGAACATCAATGTCAATGAAGAATCAGGACACCTGGGTATTTGCACATCATTATTGCGGAAAGATCTGGTATATCTGTGGACTTATTCTTTTGGTGGTATCTTTAATTGTGTTACTTCTGGTTATGGGAAAGTCTAATGATGCCATAGGAAATGTCGGGGAATTCTGTGTGTATTTCAGATGATTCCACTGGTGGGTTCGATCATACCGACGGAGATTGCACTCAGGAAAAATTTTGATAAATATGGAAATAAAAGATAAATTAGGAGGATGCCATGAAAATAGCAGTATTTTTTCCCAGGCATTGGTTATCATTGTGATAAGCCACTTTTGTACTATGCAAGAAAACTGGTTCAGGAATATGGATATGAAAAGACAGTCATGCAGGAGTATTCCTATAATGGCAAAAATATACGCGGCGATAAAAAGAAAATGCAAGAGGCATTTGAGCGCTTGTATGCGCAGGCAGAAAAGGAGCTTGAAGAAATCGCATTTGACGAGTACAGTGAAGTTTTATTTATTTCCAAAAGCGTAGGAACCATTATTGCATCCGCTTATGCTGAGAAATATAAGATAAAATGCTTGCCAGATTTTGTATACCCCGCTTGAACAGACTTTTATGTTTGAACATGATGATGCAATTGCATTTATTGGAACTGCGGATCCGTGGAGCGATGTAAAAAAGTAATTGCATGTTCAAAGAATCAGGCAGTTCCGATTTATGTGTATGAGGATGCCAATCATTCATTGGAAAAAGAAAATATTTTACAAAACATTGATATCCTGAAAAACGTAATGGAAAAGACACAGAAGTATTTGCGGTAGCTATTCCAGGAAAGCGGACCCATTTGCACTGGAGGTGTCGAATAAATCCCGTGCAATCCGGATAACGTCGTGTGCATAGGATGGAAGATATCCTCCATGGCGGTATGCCACTGGGAAGGGAAGTTGAATAGGAAAAGCCTATTTTTTTACCAGGAAGATCAGAAAAAACTGATAGAGTAAAAAATCAGGTTGTGGAGGAGAAGATGAGATTAAGGAATATCCTGATTGTCGTAAAAGACATTGAAAAATCAAAGAAATTCTATCATGATCTGTTTGGTCTGGATATCATTCTGGACAATGATGGAAACGTTATTCTGACAGAAGGACTTGTTTTACAGGACGAAAAAGTCTGGAAGGATGTTACAGGAAAAGAAGTTGTCCCGGAGAATAATTCCTGTGAACTTTATTTTGAAGAGCGGAATATTGAAGCGTTTACTGAAAAATTAGAAAAACTGTATCCGGAAAGCAAATATGTCACCAGGCTGATGACGTACAGCTGGGGACAGAAAGTGATCCGTTTTTATGATCTGGACGGCAATCTGATTGAAGTCAGGACACCGATGCGGGGATAAAGAGAAATAACATACATCAGGAGGACAACAAAATGGCAGCGGTACTTTTACGTGCAGCATCTCTGGCGTTTGTCATGGTTCTTGGAATTTTATTGAAAAAGACGGGAATCGTCGGCAATCCGGCAAGGGTACTCCGAAAGGTTGAAAAATAGAAAATTTACGAGGTGAGAGAAGATGAAGATAAAATCAGTTGCAGTTTTAGGTGCGGGAGCAGTAGGCTCTTATGTGATCTGGGGTCTTTCTGAAAAATCAGATATCCGGCTTGGAGTAATCGCTGAAGGAGAAAAGAGCAGAACGTCTGAAAAAGAACGGATGTGCGATCAATGGCAAGACTTACCATCCGGAGGTGTGGACTCGGATGAGGCACATGATGTGGATCTGATGGTGGTTGCTTTGAAATACGGTTCACTGGAAGGTGCTTTGGAGAGTATACAAAAAGTAACAGGCGAGCATACGGTGATCATGAGTCTGATGAACGGTGTTGACAGCGAAGAGATCATTGGCAGAACAGTGGGAATGGAGCATGTGTTACCGGCACTGATCAAAGTGGCTTCACATAAAGAGGAAGACGGTTATCATTTTGATCCACCGACCACACTTGGAATCATTTTCGGAGAACCGTCCGCGCCGTTCAACAGCGAGCGGGTGAAAGCAGTGGAAGAGTTATTTGCAGATACCGGGATTCATTTCCGCTCCACAGAGTATATTCAGGAAGAGATCTGGTGCAAGTTTTGCCTGAATGTGTGCAGCAATCTGCCACAGGCGATTCTGGGAGCAGGCGTTGGATGTTACCGTGACAGCGTGCACATGAAAGCAATCAGTGACGGATTAAAAAGAGAGCTGGAAGCAGTCGCACAGGCAAAAAGGAGTCGATATGAGCAAGACCGAAAGCTCGTCCGGACGTGGAAGTGCGGTTCCACCGTCAGCCAGATATTCCACCTTGCAGGATCTGGATGCCGGATGCCACACGGAAATCGATATGTTCTCCGGCGCGCTTGTTCGGATGGGAAAAGAGCTTGGAATCCCGATGCCGTATAATGAATACACCTATCATATGATCAAGGCGCTAGAAGAGAAAAACGATGGTAAATTTGATTATACCGGGAAGGAAGAACTGACCTGGTCAAAATAGAAAATATAGAGCGGGTATGTTATGTTGAAATCAGCATAAATTAAAATGTGCAATTTCGGGAGAAGATGTAAGATCAGATTCTCGTAAAAAGAACAACATAAAATGAAAAAAAGAAAGAGAGAGAAAGCATGAACGAATTATATGAAGCAATTGAAAAGAAAATCAAATCATCCGGATATCCGAGACTGATTTCCGGAGAGGATGTATACGATGATATCTGTGATCAGATTGAAGGAAAGGAAAATGGAGAATATATTTTACTTTCCAAATTTGATGATGATGTCGTGTTTGAATATCATATCACGATTCAGGATGATGATTTTAATCTTGGAATCCTGACCATGAAGACACCGGAAGGCGTATTTGAAGTAGATTTTGATGAGGAATAGAAGATGAAGATTACCGTTTATCTTGGTGCAAATGAAGGAAATGTTTTCCGAACGTCTGGAATTTCTCCAGAATAATTTTTATTCTTATGGCGAATATGCCCTGGTTGGAACAAAGGGCTATTGCTATGAAGGAAAAGATACAATCGAACATTTTGAAAAAGCTGCGCAGCCTGGAAATCGAGCGCCTGCGGGTTTCTTTGGAGATGGCGAAAAAGGCAGGATACCAGAAATTTACCGGGATGATTTTTTGTAGAAAATGAGACAAAGGATATTCTATGCTTTTTCATGTTATAGTAGTAGTTACCAGCGTAAATATAAGGAACGGTTTCGGACAAAAAGAGCGAAACCGTTCCTTATTTGGTTGATAGAAGTCACTCACATTTCTCCGGATCAATTTTTGGCGGCCGATAATGATAGACTTCTTCGTAGGATTCCAGCTCAGCTCTGTTTGTGGGACCGACAGGGATCAGACCGGTGCAGTCCTGCGCAGATGCTGCATTAGACAGATAATCGTAGGAATCGATGATCTTCTGATTGGATTTTTTGCGGGATGAAATATCAGAATGTTTTTCTTTTTCATGGGGACCTCCTTATCTGATATGGCACAGGCAGAAAAAAGTGAAAATCTTAAAACTGCCGGCAGGATAAGATAAGTATGTGCTGATAGGTAGAAAGTATGTATGAAAAAACGGTTTCTGCCTCATTTGGGTTTGAAAACTATGTGAGATAGAAAGAAAGCAGTCTATTAAACGCATCAGGGCAAAAAAATACTTGCATTCTGAGTTTAAGAAGACCATAATAGCAAAGGGATTTTTTGGAAATTATTTGAAATCAGGAATGAAGTAAGAGAGAAGCAGAGGAAAAAAAAGGAGTTAAAAGAAAATGGAACAAAAGCATATGTTCACAAATAAAATGATTGCAGATCTTCTGATACCGGTCGTTCTGGAACAGCTTCTGAACTCCATCATGGGAACAGCGGACACAATGATGGTAAGCAATGTGGGATCTGCGGCGATTTCAGCAGTATCGCTGGTGGATTCGATCAATGTGCTGGTGATCCAGGCCTTTTCGGCGCTGGCAGCAGGAGGTGCCATTGTATGTGCCCAGTATATCGGTCAGAAGAATGTGAAGCGGGCAAATGAATCCGCAAGGCAGGTGCTGTTTATTATTACGGCAATTTCGGTTGTGATCAGCCTGATCTGTCTTGTTTTCCAAAAGCCGATGCTGCGTCTGATCTTTGGATCAGTGGAGGCGGAGGTCATGCGTGCGTCGGAAATTTATTTCTTCTATACAGCACTGTCCTTTCCGTTTATCGCACTTATGATTCGGCAGCATCGATTTTCAGGGCACAGGATAATACGAAAGGTCCGATGCTCATTTCCATGATATCCAATGTGATGAACATTGCAGGAAATGCAATGCTGATCTGGGGATTTCATATGGGTGTTGCAGGGGCAGCACTTGCAACTCTGATTTCACGTGTTTTCTGTGCAGTTGTAGTTCTGGCCCAGCTGCGTCAGGACAGGCAGCCGATCGTGGTGCGTGATTATCTGAAAATCCGTCCAGACTTCCGGATGATCCGGAGAATTCTAAGTATCGGTATCCCGTCAGGGTAGAGAACAGTATGTTCCAGTTTGGAAAGCTTGCGATTCAGTCCTCCGTATCAACGCTCGGCACAGTGGCAATCGCAGCACAGGCGATGACAAATATTCTGGAAAATCTGAATGGTATTGCAGCCATCGGAGTTGGCGTTGGGTTGATGACGATTGTTGGACAGTGTATTGGGGCTGGCAGAAAAGATGAAGCGGTTTACTATATCAAAAAGCTTTGTATGATTGCGGAAGTGATTCTGATCATCAGCTGTCTGAGTGTATTTGTACTGACAAAACCGATCACGATCCTTGGTGGTATGGAAAAAGAAAGTGCGGATATGTGTATCCATATGACGATGTGGATCACGATTGTAAAACCATTGGTATGGATTATGGCATTTATCCCGGGCTATGGTATGCGCGCAGCCAGGGGATGTGAAATTTTCAATGCTCACATCTTGCACGACGATGTGGCTGTGCCGTTTTGCCTCAGCGTATTTATGATCCGGATAGTTGGTGTCGGAGCGATGGGCGTGTGGATCGGAATGTTTTCAGACTGGACACTCCCTGGGATTATTTTTTCGTGGAGATTCCACAGCAGAAAGTGGCTGAAGCATCAGGTGATTTAAAATTCTTACATAGATTTTACATGGCAGATCCTTTGGATTTTACATACCTTTGTTAAGATTCTGTTAAAGGTAAGGAATTTGGAAAGGAAGATGTAAAATGAGAAAGCTGTGGGATTTCTGGAAGAATAAAAAATATGGAAAAAAAGAGTATGACAGGATGGTTTCTGCTGACGAATGCATTATTGTGTGGGGGTATAGGTGCAGCACTTTGGGGAGTTGTCAGTCTGGTGGCGTTAAAAGGAATATCCTGGCTGATTATATTTGCAGGATATGCGATTGTTTTCCCAGGATTTCTCGGAGGTGTACTTTTTGCAATGAATGCGGAAACAACGATGGATGAATTGGAGATAAAATAAACAGACAGAGAAGCGGAAATATCAGAAATGGTATTTCCGCTTTTTCGATACAAATGATGAGGATTGCGAGTGCAAAGACAAATTTACAATTTTACAGATTGTATAGAAAGAAAATACGGAAAAGACTGGTTATTATAGAGCTGATTTGGTAAAATAAAGACAATAATAAGAAGCAGGTGATGAAATATGGACAGTCAGAAGAAAGATCCGCTCTATAAGAGTTTTGGATACGCATTTGAAGGAATTGGTACCTGTATCAAAAAAAGAGCGGAATATGAAGATTCACTGTGTGGCAGCGGTGTTGGTAGTGATTGCCGGAGTGATATTGAAGATCTCATTGCTGGAATGGTGCATCTGCCTGACGCTTTTTGGGCTTATCATGGCGCTGGAGTTGGTCAATACCGCAGTAGAAGCGGTGGTCGATCTGGTGACGGAAGAGCGGAAACCACTTGCAAAGATTGCAAAAGATACAGCAAAGAGGTGCGGTTCTGATTGCAAAGCAATTATGGCAGCGATCGCCGGGATTATTATTTTTCTACCAAAGGGGCTTACATTCCTTGGACTTTAAAGCAGATTGAAATTGTGAAAGGAGATAGACGTTATGGGAAGCTTAGGAGATGGAGTTAAGAAAGTATTACTTGCAGGGATTGGTACAGCAAAGAGTAACTGCAGAAAAGTCAAAAGAAGTTCTGGATAAGATGGCAGAACGTGGAGAAGCAGCTGTAGAACAGGGAAAAGTTCTGAATCAGGAACTTCGCCACAATATCAAGAAGACCGTAAAAGAAAATGTCAATGTTTCTGTCAGGACATCTTCACCGGAAGAACTGGATGAGCTGCTTGACAAGATGACACCGGAGCAGATTGAACAGCTCAAAGAAAGAATTTATGAACGTGAAGCAGCAGTTTCAGAAGAAGAAACAAAAGAAGTAGAAGAAGTTGTAGAACAGACAGGAGAGACGGCTGAAACTGTTGGAACAGAGACGGCAGAGGAAGCAGCAAAAAGAAGTCGAAGCAATTGAATCTGGCAACGAGGGCATGAATGAGTAACAAAAACCAGCCAAAAGAGTCAAATAAATATGGTTCCAGACTGCGGAGATGACAGCAGTCCTCAGAAAACATGGGATTACCGGTGGACTTACCCCGGAAAAGCTCCGGTTGATCCTGGAGGATCTGGGGCCGACTTATATTAAGCTTGGTCAGATCATGTCACTGCATTCCGACATTCTTCCGAAAAGCTATTGTGAAGAACTGATGCGGCTTCATTCCGAGGTGACACCGATGCCATTTGAACAGGTAGCAGAAGTGATCCGCAAGTCCTACGGTTATGAGTGGAACGAAGTGTTCCAGAGCATTGATGTGCATCCACTGGGATCGGCATCAATCGCACAGGTCCACCGGGCGGTTCTGAAGACTGGGGAAGATGTTGTCGTCAAAGTTCAGAGGCAGGGCATCTATAAGGTAATGTCCAGAGATATCAGTCTGCTCCACAAAGCGGCAAAGCTGGTTCCGCCAGGTACGATCAAGGACATGGTGGATATTAACATGGTTCTGGACGAGCTCTGGACTGTCACCCAGCAGGAGATGAATTTCCTTCTGGAGGCAGCCAGTATGGAAGAATTTGCCCAGCGCAATCAGGATGTGGCTTTTGTTACAACGCCTCGGCTCTATCGCGAATATACGACCAACCATGTGCTAGTGATGGAATATATTGATGGATTTGCAATCAACGATAAAGAAAATCTGCTGGCAAATGGCTATGATCTGAATGAGATTGGAACAAAGCTTGTAGATAATTACATTCGCCAGGTTATGGAGGACGGTTTTTCCATGCTGATCCGCATCCGGGCAATGTGCGTATCCGTGATGGAAAGATTGTTTGGATCGATATGGGAATGATGGGAAGACTTACCGAGCGTGACCGGGAACAGATCAGCAATGCAGTCAAAGGTGTGGCAGAGAATGACATCGGTCTGATCCAGGAAGCGGTGATGGCACTTGGCGAGTTCCGCGGAAAGCCGGATCAGAGCAAGCTGTATGAAGATATCAATAATCTGATGGCAAAATATGGAACGATTGATATGGGTGATATCGATATTGCGGAAGTTATGCAGGATCTGATGGAAGTGATGAAGGAAAATAAAATTTCCATGCCTCATGGACTTACTATGCTTGCAAGAGGACTCGCCAATATGGAAGGTGTGCTTGCCGAGATCAGTCCGCAGATCAACATGGTTGAGATTGCGGCGGACGGATGAAGGAGAGCTTTCTGACGAAGGAACAGTGGAAAAAAGAGATAAAGAATGATGCAAAAAGACTGTATCGTTCTCTTCACAAGGCAATGGATATTCCTTCCCTTGCAAAGCAGACATCCTGCAGGGTCACATGAAAGGACAGACCAGAGTCAATCTGGATCTTCATACTTCGGATGAGCTTTCCGGGTTGCTAAGGAGGTTGGTGCGGAATATTGTAATGGGGCTGTGGGTGATGGCACTTCTGATCAGTTCCAGCATTATCTGTACAACCAATATGCAGCCAAGGTTGTGGGGGATTCCGGCAATTGGTGCGTTTGGATATCTGATGGCCTTTGCCATTGTAATGTATGTTTTTATCAAACATATCTTTTCAAAAAAATAAATAAACAGGGGAAAAGAGATGCGGAAGGAGTTTTATACAGGGCATCTTTTTTGATGTATATCGTTATTTTGGAGCGCATAAAGAGGGTGAAAATTTTATTTTCCGTGTGTTTGCGCCATCGGCAAAAGAGAGTGTGCGTATTTGGAGAGTTCAGTAACTGGACAGAGATCCCGATGTATCAGGAGGGACAGAGCGGTGTATATGTGTCAGAGCCGATTCCGGCGAAGACTGGTCAGCTGTATAAGTACTGCATTTACACAGCAAATGGCGGAAGGGTAGAGCACTGTGATCCATATGGCTTCCAGATGGAATTAAGACCAGGAGATTGCTCAATCTTAACGGATCTTTATAGTTATAAATTTAAGGATGAAAAATGGATGAAGAACCGGACAGTTGGATTTGACAGTCCGGTCAATATCTATGAGATCCATGCAGGATCCTGGAGAAAAAAAGGAGAAGGGCAGACAGACTGGTATACTTATATTGAGCTTGCAAAGCTTCTGATTCCTTATGTAAAAAAGAATCATTATACTCATATTGAGATGATGCCGCTTTCCGAGCATCCTTTGACGGATCCTGGGGATATCAGAATACCGGATTTTTGCGCCGACCGCACGTTATGGAACACCGGATGAGCTGAAAAAATTTGTGGATGAGTGTCACCAGGCAGGAATTGGTGTGATCATGGATTTTGTTCCGGTACATTTTGCAGTCGATTATTATGGACTGAAAAGAATTTGACGGAACCTGTCTGTATGAATATCCAAATGCGGCAGTAGGTGAAAGCGAATGGGGAAGCTGTAATTTCATGCATTCCAGAGGGAAGTACGATGTTTCTTACAGTCGGCAGCAAATTACTGGCTGAGTGAGTTCCATTTTGATGGAATCCGTATGGATGCAGTGAGCCGTCTGATCTACTGGCAGGGTGACGAGGCCAGGGGTGTTAACGGAACGACACTGGATTTTCTGAAGGTGATGAACCAGGGACTAAAGTCCCTTCATCCGACAGCCATGCTGATCGCAGAAGATTCCACCAATTTTCCAGGTGTTACCAAACCGGTTGACCAGGGAGGACTGGGTTTTGATTACGAGTGGGATCTTGGCTTCATGCACGATACACTGGAATATTTCCAGAGTGCACCAGAATACAGAAGCAGAGATTATCATAAGCTGACATTCTCGATGATGTATTATTATAATGAGCATTTTTTGCTGGAATACTGTCATGACGAAGTGGTACATGGAAAGGCAACGATTCTTCAGAAGATGAACGGAGAATATGAGGATAAGTTCCCGCAGGCAAGAGCTATGTACCTGTATATGATGGCGCATCCTGGTAAGAAGCTGAATTTCATGGGAAATGAATTCGGTCAGCTTCGCGAGTGGGATGAAAGCCGCGAGCAGGACTGGGATATCCTAAAATATCCGCTCCATGATGCATTTCACCGTTATATGATCGAACTGAACCGTATCGGTCAGGAAAATGATGCATTCTGGCATGATTATGATCCGGATAATTTCAAATGGCTGGATTGCCATCAGGAAGAACGCTGTATCTATGCGATCAAAAGAAAAGGAAAAAATAAGAACTTTATCGCGATATTCAACTTCTCAGACGAAGAACAGGAAGATTACGAACTGGATACCGAAGAAGAAGGAAAACTCAGTGTGATACTGGATACGGACTGGGACGAATATGGAGGAAATACAAAAAAGAAAAAGACATTGCCGGCAAAAGCAAAAAAAGGGACGCATGTGACGCTGGACCTGCCGCCGTTTTCGGGGATTTTGCTGATGAGTTAGGTGATAGGAAAGGGACGCCCGGGGCAGAACGATATTTCTGCTTTCGGGCGCGCTTTCGCTCCGCAAAAACGCAGCGGTACTAAGTTCGGTGATACCGCAAGCGTTATCCCCTCACTAAGTGCCGGCGTTTTTGAGGGCTCGCCAGCAGAATTATCGTTCTGCCCCGGGCTGTGCTATGACACCAGAACCGCATCGGCGAAGGGGGGAAGACGGCACCATACTAAGCGCACAAAAAACTAATACCAGGGGGGACGGCATCCGCTGCGCATCGCCTGGATGTGGTGTCTGACGGGAAGTGGTGGCAATGGATTTGCAGAAGTACTGGAGGTATATTGATAAGGTATAAAGTTTACGTTCCTGAGCAACCTATCCCACTGAAATTAAAATAGTATTTTCCCAGTGCGGCAGCGAAGCGCCTCCGCACAACTTGTACTGGAGCGACAAACGCAAGCCCCCATGCATTCGGAATGAACCCCATCGGAAACGTCGGTACTTAGTGAGAGGATGTCGTCAGACATCATCGAACTTAGTATCCGCTACGTTTGCGGACTAAGCGCGAGCGGGGGTGAATCCGAATCCATGGGTGCGTAACTTTGTCAATCACCTACAACTTACAAACCTCCCTGTCGTAAGTTATCAGCCCGTTTATTTCATCTTCGATGTCGGAGAGTTGTGTATATACTGCTCCGCACAATCCCTGTTCTTTGAGGGGGTCGATTTCTTCAGACATAAGTTTATGATAGGCTGCCTGGAATTCTTCCTGTGAAGAGCAGATTTTATATCCGTATGTCTTGCCGGAGCAGGTATGTCCTTTGACCTGGCAGGTGTAGCCTCCGTATTCGGAAATGACGAAAGCGCGGTCAGATGGAGTTACGAACTGCTTTGCAAAGTAGTTATGTTCACTTTTGAAATCTCCCTGCCGTCTGTCAAACCATCCACTGGCGGAATCGATGAGCCGGGTGTCATCCAGTTCGCGGAATAAGGCAGTGAGCTTTTTTGAATCAAACTGTCCCCAGCCTTCATTGAAGATTACCCAGGTGCTGATGCATGGGAATGCTTTTAGGGCAGTGACAGTTTCTTTGCATTCACGGATGAATTCTTCTCTGCCATGTACATTTTTCCTGCCGAAGAGAGGATGAATCCGGTCACTGGTGTGAAGCTTGAATTTTGGAAAGAGTGCAGGCAGCCCAGGTCATGAACGGAGCATTGTAGGTGCCACCGTTTACCATGTCCTGCCAGACGATCATTCCAAGACGGTCGCAATGATAATACCATCTTGCAGTCTCGACTTTTACATGCTTACGGATCATGTTGAAGCCGAGATTTTTCATGGTCTGGATATCATAGATCAGCGCTTCATCAGATGGCGCAGTGTAAAGCCCGTCCGGGCAGTATCCCTGATCCAGGACTCCATTCAGAAAAAGTGGTTCATGGTTCAGGCAGAAGCGGGGAAGTCCTTTTTTATCCGGTTCAATGGTAAAGGTACGCATTGCAAAATAGCCGGTGACTTTATCTTCGCCTGCTTGTATCTCAATTGTATAAAGATAAGGATCATCAGGATTCCAGGGATGCATATTGTTGACGTCACAGTAGCAGGAGTAACAGCAAAGAGAGTCAGACTGATTGGTGCAGATCCTTTGGAAATCAGGCGACCGTCCATGTCTCTGACGTGACAGACAACCGCTTCGGCATCGCTGCATCCGGAAATCGGATGATTTAAAAGAAGGGATACGTGTACCGTCTCTTTTTCATATAAAGGGGTGAGTTCCAGTTTTTGACATAGACAGCCGGAACCCATTCCATCCATACTGTCTGCCAGATTCCACTCTGGGCGGTGTAGAACATTCCGCCACGCTTTAATTTCTGTTTTCCAACACTGTGATAAGAAGTGTCGGAACGGTCTTCAATGTGTACAGTCAGAGTGTTGCAACCCACCTGCAGAGCATCTGTGATATCAGCAGAAAATGGAAGATATCCGCCGATATGTGAGACAACTACTTTTCCATTTACCAGAACTTTCGCATACTGATCGACTGCACCAAAATGCAAGATGCACCGGGATCCGTCGGAAGGAAGGCGCTTGATCGACAGCAGGCGCTCACAGAGCATTTTTTCGCGCGGCTTTAACTGGAAACCGGCACCGGAAAGAGGGGCTTCCGGAGAAAAAGGAACGAGAAGAGTTCCTTCTTTGGTTATGGTATTTTTTCTGAAAGAACTGTGTAATTCCATTCTCCATTCAGGTTGATATATTGATCGCGGATCATTTGCGGACGTGGATATTCTTCCAGTATGTGCTGCGGATCAAGAGCTTTTCCCCAACGGGTAGTCAGTGTCTGATGGGAAGCTTTTCTGGGAAAGATCCGTACACTTGCAAGTGCTTTGCTAAAAGATTCATAAAAAACCTCTTTCGTTAAATATTCTTATAGTCTATTGTACCATGTGACAACAAAAACACCGCACATTTTATAGAAATTTTAGAAATGAAAACAGTGGGGAAAAACGGATTGTAAAAAAGAAAGAATCAGTTTATCATAAGAATATAAGAAAAGATGAGCTGTGAGAACACAGACAAAGAGCAGGCAGGAGGAAATACCGATGAAAATAGTTTTAGATACACATGCACATACCATTGTCAGCGGACATGCATACAATACGATACGTGAGATGGCACAGATGGCGAAAGAGAAAGGACTGGAGGCATTTGCATTGACTGAACATGCACCGCAGATGCCGGGAACCTGTCATGAGTTCTATTTCCAGAATCTGCATATCGTACCGCGTGAAATGTACGGCGTGAGACTGTTCATGGGTGGGGAACTGAATATTATGAATGAAAAGGGAGAGGTTGACCTTCCGGAGAGCACACTTTGCCAGATGGATATTGCAATTGCAAGTATTCATGGACCTTGTTATAAAGGCGAGCGGACGGAAGAGGCAATCACGGCGGCATACCTTGCGGCAATGGAGAATCCGCTGATTCACATTATTGGACATCCGGATGACGGAAGATATCCGGTGGATTATGAACAGCTGGCCAAAAAAAAGCAAAAGAGACAGGAACCGTTCTGGAGGTAAATAACGGTTCGTTAAGACCTGGCGGATTCCGCGTGGATACCAGGAAAAATGATTTAAAAATGCTGGAATACTGTAAGAAATACGAAGTTCCGGTTACGATGGGAAGCGACGCACACATGGATGTAGATCTTGCAGATTACAGTTATGCGCTTCCGGTGATCGAGGAGAGTCATTTTCCGGAAGAACTGATCGTTAATACTTCTGCAGAGCTTCTGAAATCATGTATTCGGTATAAACGGAATATGTGGAAACAGAAAAAAGTGAATTGTTAATACGTCACTTACGTTAAAAAGCCTGGATGAAAGATAGAGAAAAGACTTGATATCTAGTTTTTAATACTATATAATATCTATATTGAGGTGAAAAAGAATGACGATAAATACGGAAGATTTATTAAACAGTATCCTGGAAAGTGTCGGCAGAATTGATTATATTCATCCGGTAGATATTCCGAATATAGATTTATATATGGATCAGGTAACAACTTTTATGGAGGAACAGCTCAGTTCGACGAAGCGTTATGAGGATGATAAGATCCTGACGAAAACGATGATCAATAATTATGCGAAAAACAATCTGCTTCCGCCTCCGAACAAGAAAAAGTATTCCAAAGAGCACCTACTGGTTTTAATTTTTGTCTATTATTTTAAGAACCTGCTCTCAATCAAAGATATTGAGATTTTGTTAAAGCCACTGACAGACAAATACTTTGCTGTGGATTCGGAATTTGACATGGAAAGTATCTATGAAGAAGTCTGTAAGATGGAAAAAAAGCAGGATCGGAGAGTTGCAGGATAGTATTCGTAAGGCGTATGAGACTGCTGAGAATTCTTTTGTATGTGTGGATGATGAAGAAAGAGAACAGCTTCAGAAGTTTGCCTTTATCTGTAATCTCAGTTTTGATGTGTATGTGAAAAAGCAACTGATTGAAAAAATGGTGGACGAACTTCCAAAGCCGGATAAGAAAAAATAAAAGCGTTAGCTTTTTTAAGAAGAATAAAAAAAGGAACGGATTTCAGATTTTGAAATTCGTTCCTTTTTGCTATTATGTGTTTGGCAATAGCTGTTACTACCAACTCCTGCCGGTGTCTGTAAAATTAAGATTCGGATTCTTCAGCCCCTGCCTGAAGTCTCTCAAATACCATATCGTATCCATCATTACCATAATTAAGAGAGCGGTTTACGCGGCTGATTGTTGCTGTGGAAGCACCAGTCTTTTCTGCAATCTCCAGGTATGTTTTCTGATCACGTAGCATCTTAGCTACTTCAAAACGCTGTGAAAGCGATAAAAGCTCATTGATCGTGCAGACATCTTCAAAGAATGTGTAGCATTCTTCTCTGCTTTTCAGACTGAGAACGGCATCAAATAAAGAATCGACCGCTTCTGTTCTGATTTTTCTACTCATTATATTATCCCTCCATGTCAAATAATCAATAAGAGTGTGACATAAACTGCCCCACTCATTCATACAATGACATATTAGCACATTAAAATTTTAAAGTCCAGATATTTTGCAAAATTTTACAGATAAGAAAAAAAGGAGCTGGATTTTTCTATTTTTACGACGAAAAATAGGGACGAGAGATTCTTTGACACCCCACTTTTTTTATAATATAATGATGCAATAGAGCCTCGAGAGAGGAGAAGAAAGAGGAACAAAAATATGAGTATTTATGATACATTAAATGACAGACAGCAGGAGGCCGTTTTTCTATACAGAGGGCCTTTACGCTTCTGATCCTTGCCGGAGCAGGATCCGGTAAGACACGTGTCCTTACACACAGGATTGCCTGGCTGATCGATCAGATAGGTGTGAACCCATGGAATATCCTGGCGATCACATTTACGAACAAGGCAAATGGGGAGATGCGTGAGAGAGTGGATCAGATTGTTGGATTCGGTTCGGAGAGTATCTGGGTGAGTACCTTCCATTCAATGTGTGTGCGGATCCTGCGCAGATATGTTGACCGGCTTGGGTATGATACAAATTTTACGAGCTATGATGCAGATGATCAGAAGACACTGATCAAGGATGTGTGTAAATATTTGCAGATTGATACGAAAATGTTTAAGGAACGGTCGCTTCTTAGTGCGATTTCTTCTGCAAAAGATGAGCTTGTCACACCGGAAGAGATGACACTTCGTGCGGAAGGGGATTGGGCGAAAAAAGAAGATTGCACAGGTTTATACCGAGTATGAAAAGCAGCTGAAAGCTAACAATGCACTCGATTTTGACGATCTGCTTTTAAAGACGGTACAGCTTCTTCAGACACAGCCGGACGTGCTGGAGTATTATCAGGAGAGATTCCGTTATATCATGGTGGATGAGTATCAGGATACGAATACGGTACAGTTTAAGCTGGTAAGCCTTCTTGCCGGTAAGTATCAGAATCTGTGTGTAGTTGGTGATGACGACCAGTCGATCTACAAATTCAGGGGTGCGAATATCATGAATATCCTGAATTTTGAAAAAAGAATATCCGAATGCGAAAGTGATCAAGCTGGAACAGAATTACCGTTCCACATCCACAATCCTGAACGCCGCAAATGAAGTGATCCGTCACAATACAGGACGAAAAGAGAAGTCGCTCTGGACCGAGAATGGTGAGGGTGAGAAGATTCAGTTCCGTCAGTTTGATTCTGCTTACGATGAGGCGGATTATATTGTCAGTGATATCAAAGACAAGGTGAACAGTGGAAAAAAGAGAATATAAGAGATTTCGCTATTTTATACAGAACCAATGCGCAGTCACGTATATTCGAGGAAAAGATGGTGGTATCAATGTTCCGTATAAGATCGTTGGTGGAGTAAACTTCTATGCAAGACGCGAAATAAAGGATCTGCTGGCATATTTAAAAACAGTAGATAATGGAAAAGATGATCTGGCAGTACGGAGGATCATCAATGTACCGAAGAGGGGAATCGGACTGACAACCATCGGAAGGGTGCAGGATTATGCAACGGAACGGGAGATCAGTTTCTATGAAGCAATCCTGGCTGCAGGATCGGTTCCGGGAATCGGACGTGCGCTTGGCAAAATCGAATCCTTTGCAGCCCTGATTGAGCATTTTAAAGCCGAAGGCGAACGCATGAGTGTAGCGGAATTGATGGATGAGATTATCGATGCAACTGGATATGTAGAAGAACTGCAGGCAGATTCTGATGAAGAAGCAGAAAGCCGTCTGGAAAATATTGAAGAGCTCCGGAATAAAATTGTTGCATACGAGGAGTCCTGTGAAGCAGAAGATGAAAAATCGACACTTTCCGGTTTTTTTAGAGCAAGTGGCATTGGTTGCAGATATCGACAGTCTTGATGAGGAGACGGACTATGTGGTGCTGATGACTTTACATAGTGCGAAAGGCCTGGAATTTCCACACGTCTATCTCGCCGGCCTGGAAGATGGGATTTTCCCAAGCTATATGACGATCACGGCAGATGATCCGGCAGAGCTGGAAGAAGAGAGAAGACTCTGCTATGTGGGAATTACCCGTGCAAAGGAGAATCTGACGCTGACCTGTGCAAGACGACGGATGGTACACGGTGAGACACAGTATAATAAGATGTCCAGATTCTTAAAAGATTCCGCTGAGTCTGCTTTCTACCGGTGCCCTGTTCAAAAAGAGCAGACAGAGGAGGAACCCAAGGTATCTGCTTACCGTCAGGCAAAGCAGGCATTTGCGACAAAAGCGTTCGCGGCGACAAAGCCTGCACAGCAGTTTACTGTGACCAAGGGAAAAGGTCCGGGATATGATGTGGGGGACAGAGTGCGCCATATTAAGTTTGGGGAAGGTCTGGTGACACAGATCACAGAAGGCGGACGAGACTATGAAGTGACTGTGGACTTTGATACGGCGGGCACGAAGAAGATGTTTGCCATGTTTGCAAAACTGCAGAAAATTGACTAAAATTGCACTATGTGCCTAAGAAACACATTCTTTTTCGGAAAATCTGTGCAATATGGTGGAAATTATGCATGGATTTGTGGTATACTAGCTATAAACAATGAGTGAGCCGAAGCAGAGAGTGACGGCAGAAAGGGCGTGTATGGAGATGAACAGAATCGAAGAATTACTTGCAACAACGAAACTCAACGATATGATGCATAAGAAAGATGATGATCAGAAGACAACTGTTCTCTGGATTCTTGCAATTATCGGTGCGGTAGCAAAGACAGTTGCAAAGAATTGCATATGCAGTATATTGTTTCTTTACTCCGGATTATTTGGAAGACTTTGAAGAAGATTTTGACGATGATTTCGACAATGATTTCTTCAGTGATGAAGATGAAGTACAGTAATATTAAGAAAGCGAAAAAGGCAGGAATTGTCAAAGATTCCTGACTTTTCTATGTGAGGGTATATAGATAGATGAAAAAAGGACAGATATTAGAAGGATATATAGAAAGGGTAGATTTCCCGAATAAAGGATTTGCCGTGGTAGAGGACGAAGAAAAAAAGTGATCGTGAAGAATACCGTTCCGGAACAAAAGGTGCGTTTCGCGGTGAATAAGATACGAAAAGGTCAGGCAGAGGGACGGCTTCTGGAAATTCTGGAGCATTCACCGGAAGAATGTCAGCCGGCATGTCCGCATTTTGGAGTCTGTGGCGGATGCACTTATCAGAATCTGCCGTATGAAAAGCAGGTGGAGATGAAGGAAGCGCAGATCCATGCAATGATGGATGCGGCGGTTGATGGTGATTATATCTGGGAGGGTGTTAAAGAAAGCCCGGTCAGAGAGGCATATCGCAATAAAATGGAATTTTCTTTTGGAGACGAATATAAGGACGGACCTCTTGCACTTGGCATGCATAAAAGAGGCAGCTTTCACGATATTGTAAATGTTACAGAATGCAAGATTGTGGATGAGGATTTCAGACGAATTATAAAGGCTGTTCTGGAGTTTGCGACAGATACAGGTCTTCCGTATTATCACAGAATGCGCCATACTGGATTTTTCCGTCATCTTCTTGTGAGAAAGGCAGTTCGCACCGGAGAAATTCTGATTGATCTGGTAACAACATCGGAGGCACAGCTAGATGAAGCCAGACTGGTGGAAAAGCTTACCGGTCTTTCTTATGATGGGAAGCTTGCCGGAATTCTTCATACAACCAACAACAGCCTTGCGGATGTGGTAAAAGATGAAGGAACCAAAATTTTATATGGACAGGGATATTTCTATGAAGAACTTCTCGGTTTGAAATTTAAGATTACGCCGTTTTCTTTCTTCCAGACTAATTCACTTGGCGCGGAAGTGCTTTATGAAACAGCAAGATCTTATATCGGTGAGACGAAAGATAAGGTAATCTTTGATCTCTACAGTGGAACCGGAACGATTGCACAGATCCTTGCACCAGTGGCAAAAAAAGTAGTAGGTGTGGAGATCGTTGAAGAGGCTGTAGAGGCTGCAAAAAGAAAATGCTGCTTTAAATGGACTCGATAACTGTACCTTCTGGGCTGGAGATGTGTTGAAAGTAATCGATGATCTGGGTGAAGTACCGGATCTGATCGTATTGGATCCACCAAGAGACGGTGTGCATCCGAAAGCACTGGAAAAGATCATTGATTTTGGTGTGGAAAGAATGGTTTATATTGCCTGCAAGCCGACCAGCCTGGCAAGAGATC
>VOFH01000260.1_pt1 | contig 174000 bp, 159 predicted proteins | sample 5384091 | NCBI WGS metagenome assembly VOFH01 (sample SAMN12384727, study PRJNA508395) | human gut metagenome | isolation source: healthy gut G | host: Homo sapiens | reverse complement strand
CATAATGTTCCACAACACAGTATGTCCCATCATAACCGTATCCATGACTGTATATTCATCCCACTTAAATGTTTTTAGTAACTATTTACGTCATTATACAACACTCTTTTACCAAATTGAATGGCCAAGAGCAGAAGGATAAATGTCGCTTTGTCCCGAATTTGACAACTACCGGAAACGCACCATGAAGGAAAAGGCGGAACTGATTCTGAACGGTGGAGAAAAGAGTCTTGGCAGTATTCTTCCGGTAGTGGATGACTTCGAACGTGCCATCAAAACGATGGAAACGGCAACGGATGTCAATGCCGTAAAAGAAGGGGTGGAACTGATTTACAATAAATTTATGGCTGTCCTGGCACAAAACGGTGTGAAAGTCATCGAAACGAAAGACCAACCGCTGGATACTGATTACCATGAAGCCATCGCGGTAATCCCCGCACCGTCGGAAGCACAGAAAGGTAAGATTCTGGACTGTGTGCAAACGGGATATACACTGAACGACAAAGTGCTCCGCCACGCTAAAGTGGTAGTAGGAGAATGAAAAGAATTTATGATTTATGATTTAGGCTGCGCTATCCTACATGCAGAGTAAATCATAAATTTTCAAAATCAATAAATGGGCATGGCAGAAAAAAGAGACTATTACGAAATATTGAGGTGACGAAGACAGCCACAGTAGAAGAAATAAAGAAAGCATACCGTAAGAAAGCAATTCAGTATCACCCCGACAAGAATCCGGGCGACAAGGAGGCGGAAGAGAAATTTAAGGAGGCTGCCGAAGCGTATGACGTGTTGAGCAATCCGGAAAAACGTTCGCGTTATGACCAGTTCGGTCATGCGGGAGTGAGCGGTGCGGCAGGAAATGGAGGGCCGTTCGGCGGTTTCAGTGGCGAAAGCATGTCAATGGATGACATCTTCTCTATGTTCGGTGATATCTTCGGTGGTGGCGGTCGCGGCGGCGGTTTCGGGGGAGGCTTCGGAGGATTCAGCGGATTTGGCGGTGGCGGTTCACAGCAACGCCGGTATCGCGGCAGTGACCTTCGTGTGAAAGTGAAGCTGACGTTGAAGGAGATCTCTACCGGAGTAGAAAAGAAATTTAAACTCAAAAAATATGTGCCGTGTGACCAGTGTCATGGCACGGGTGCCGAAGGTGACGGCGGATCGGAGACTTGTCCTACTTGTAAGGGTAGCGGCTCGGTGATCCGTAACCAGCAGACTATTCTGGGCACTATGCAGACTCGCGTCACTTGTTCTACTTGTGGCGGTGAGGGTAAGATTATCAAGAACAAATGTAAGAAGTGTGGCGGCGACGGAATCGTTTACGGTGAGGAAGTGGTATCGGTGAAAATCCCTGCCGGAGTGGCAGAGGGTATGCAGCTCTCTATGGGTGGCAAAGGAAATGCCGGCAAGCACAACGGTGTGGCAGGCGACTTGCTGATTCTCGTAGAGGAAGAACCGCATCAGGACTTGATTCGCGACGAGAATGATTTGATTTATAATCTGTTGCTTAGTTTCCCGACTGCTGCTCTGGGCGGTGCTGTGGAGATTCCGACTATCGACGGCAAAGTGAAAGTGAAGATTGACTCGGGTACTCAACCGGGTAAGGTGCTTCGTTTGCGCGGCAAGGGATTGCCGAATGTGAACGGGTACGGAACGGGGGATTTACTCGTCAACATCAGTATCTATGTGCCGGAAGCTCTCAATAAAGAGGAAAAGAGCACGCTCGAAAAGATGGAGGCTTCGGACAACTTCAAACCTAACACGTCGGTGAAGGAGAAGATTTTCAAGAAGTTCAAGAGTTTCTTCGATTAATTTTTTGCTATAATATATAAGGTATAAGTGAGCTGCAATCTTTTTGTGGCCCACTTTTTATGATATTCTCTAAATAGACTCCTCTCGCACAATCTTTTCATATAGTTTACCTAAATAAGGCGCGATATAGGGCTATCCTAAAAAAATGGCATATATTTGTATAACAAACAAATAGAATCGGCATAAAATAATTATCAACACTTTAAAATTCAAATTATAAAAAACGAATTTATCAAAAGAAACATTATTTAGTCGCTCCATAAAAAACAATAACTGTTTAACTAAACTATATATTTAAAGAATGGCAGAACCTTTTAAGAATATGTACAACAAGCAATTTTTCGATCTGTTTACGAAAGATTTGAGACTTGTTATCGATGATTTTGATGCTCACGGTTTTGTTTCTCAAATAATGGATGATGAATGGGAAGGCAGGGAACTAAAACAGCGCTGCATGCACATCACAACGGTGCTAAGAAAAGTTTTTACCGACAGATTACAAAGAGGCGATCGCTAAGATTCTTGAGTTGTTGGATCATGTAAAAAGTACGCGGCCTGATTTTTCGGTGATAGACGATACGAAGTTTGGATTGATGCTGGAGTATGGGGTGATTCTGAATAATTATGTCGAGCAATATGGGTTGGATGATTATGAAACGTCTGTCAAGGCGATAGAGAAAATCACACAGTTCACAAGTTGCGAATTTGTGACTCATCCTTTTATAATAAAATATCCGGATGAGATGATGAAGCAGATGTTGGTTTGGTCGAAACACGAACATTGGGGAGTCAGGCGGCTTGCGTCAGAAGGCTGTCGTCCGCGTCTTCCCTGGGCGATGGCGTTGCCGAACCTGAAAGAGAATCCTGCGCCTATCATTCCTATTCTGGAAAATCTAAAAAATGATCCGGCAAGATTTGTGCGGTTGAGCGTTGCCAATAATTTGAATGATATCGCGAAAGATAATCCCGAAATCGTCATTGATTTAGTGAAGAAATGGAAGGGAGAATCGAAAGAGGTGGATTGGATTATTAAACACGGTTGCCGGACGCTCTTAAAACAAGGCAATCCGGAGGTGATGGAGTTGTTCGGCTTCAACTCTACTATCAGCAATATCTGTGTGGAGGATTTTCCAAATTTCAAGCCCGGAAGTGAAAGTCGGGGATTCGTTGGAGGTTAGTTTTAAACTGTTGAACAAGAACGATCAAACGACCAAGATACGACTCGAATATGGAATCTATTACCAAAAAGCGAATGGAACGTTGACGAAAAAAGTGCATAAAATCAGCGAGAAAGAATATGCCGGGAACTCAACCACGCGAATCACCCGAAAACATTCTTTCCGGGTGGTTACAACGAGGAAGCTCCATCTCGGACTTCATCAAATTGCTATGATTATCAACGGGAATGAATTTGAAAAATATAGTTTTGAGTTGATTGAATAATAACTGCTGTTAATACCCCCGGATTCTGCTCCAGTTTTGTATTCATCACCCGTATTTTCTCCGGTATAGGGAACACGGTAGTATATCCGTTTCCCTCATCCGGCAATTGCGGACGGCTACTGTAAGCTCTTGTAAACTTCCCGAAGCGAACCAAGTCTTGACGTCTCCAACCTTCCCAAGCCAGTTCCAGTTGACGTTCGGCAAGGATATTCTCTAAAGTGGCAGGACGGGAGGAGGCATTGACGCGGCTACGGACTTCATTCAGTTCTTCATCTCCACTGGCTCCATTGCGCACTTTCGCTTCACTCTTCATCAGCAGGACATCTGCATAACGGAACAGTACAATGTCGTTCTCCATCAACTTACCGTCTTTTGTGGCAGTGGGGTCGACTTCGTACTTTTTCATGCGGGCTCCTGCTGTTTGTTCATACGGGGTATCTGTAATATCCAGAGCTACTTTCCAAGGCAGATACTCCAATACGGTGCCATCATCCAGCTTGATGATGTTTCCTTTCAGGTCGCGCACCACTCCCGCAAAATAGCAAATATCAAAGCGGGGATCTTGTTCGGCTGTTTCATAACCGAAGGTTTCGAGGGCTTCAATGGTTGCGCTGGGGCCGTTCTCACCACTTAGGCCGTACGCCTTGGCATGATTGTAATGGCGGGAGCGGAATAGATATTGCATTTGATTGGTGTACAAGGTTTTATTCATCGGAATGGTAAAAATATTCTCTATCGATGGTTCGTTGAATATGGAGAAATTGGTTTCGTATTCCGGTTCCAGTTTGTAGCCCAGCGCCTTTAGCTGGTCACAGTAGTAGATGACTGTTTCCCACGCATTGAGTTCGTTGCCGTTCACTGTAAACTTTATGTTTTTTCCGTCCGGACGTTGTCCGTCTGTCCAATCATTGTCCGTATAGACTTCGGAATTCAGAGCCAGTTTAGCCAATAGGAAAGTGGCTACCGGACGGGTGATTCGCCCGTAATACGGACCGGACTGGTTGCTGTGCGCATCGCTCAACAGAGGAGCCGCTTCCTGCAATTCCTTGAATACAAACTCAAAAACCGTTTTCCGTTCACTCTGGACAACCTCTTTTCATTGCCACTGAAGAGGATTGAACCAACGGGATGCGTCCGAACAAATCCATCAGATAATAATAATACATGGCTCGCATGGCCTGCACTTCCGCCCGGTATGCCGGAAGTGCAGCACCGGAATGGGTTTCGGCAAACTTGTCTATCCGTTCGAGCGATTTGTTGCTTAGCATGACGACTTTGTAAAGATATTCCCATGTAGCTTGAATAGCGTCATTCTCTACTCCCCAATCGTGCAGGTAAAGTCCTTGCCAAAAGCCGCCATCGTACCAGTCGCCTCCACGGGTGGGGATGATAGCTTCGTCGGAAGTGAAAGTGTTCAGGTCGTAGACTCCCCTACCCGTTCCCTGCAATCCCTGACTGTCGCTATAACCGCCGATGTAGGTGTAAAGTGAGGCTACAGCATTCAGATATACATCCGAGATAGTGTTGTAGACTTCCTCTTCCGGTAGTTTGTCCTTCGGATTTTCTTGTAAGAACTTATCACAGGAAAATAAGGTCAGACTCGTCACCAGAAGAAATAATAATATTCTTGAAGGGTAGATTATTTGCTTTGAGATTCTTCTTTCTGCAAAAACTGATTTCTATTTTTCATATATCGTTTCATCCTCTCCTCCTCCGTTAAAAGTTAATACTCAATCCTAACGTGTAAGTCCGCGCTAACGGATATCCGCGTTTATCGTCCACGCCCAACGTCGAGTTGACCGTGGAACTGTTGATCATGGGCGAAAGACCTGAATAGCCGGAAATCGTCGCAAGGTTGTTGACTGTAAAATGCCAAGCGCAGGAACGGACATATTTCTTTAGCTTCTGCACCTTTTTCAATCGGCACGTTCCAGCCGAGTGTCACGTAGTCGAAATTGACGTACTCTCCCTTTTCCAGCCAATAGTCGGTGGCGGTCTGATCCTTGATGTTCTGTTGCGGAGCTTTCTTCATTACGTTGTAGTCGGGGAATATATTCATGTTCATATAGGTCAGGGAGGTTCCGTTGTATATTTTGTGTCCGAAGGCGCCGTTGATCTGCAAAGACATATCGAAACGCTTGTAGCGGAAACTGATGTTCGATCCCAGAATCGTTTTGGGTACGGCTTGTCCTGCCACGTAACGGTCTTCACCATCTTCCAGACTGACGCCTCCGCCATTCAGGTCGGCGATGCCATAGGTATATCCACGTTTCCGTCGGACTCCAGTCCGGTGCTGTGAGGAAGATAGAACACGCCCAACGGTTGCCCCACCATCTGATAAACGATGTGGTTGTAGCCGCCGTGGAAGCCGGCTCCATCAAGGCTGGCAAGACTTTTATATTCGGAAGCGGAAAGCATTTCGCCGTTATACATACCGCTTAATGAAAGCAGTTTGTTGCGCTGGAAGGTGATGTTGGCGTTGATGTTCAGTTCCATGTCCTGAGTCTTCAACGGGGTGACACCGATGGCGATTTCCGTACCCCAGTTGCGCATGGAGCCGATATTGGCAAGCAAGGTGTTATAGGTGAAAGGGGGCACGCTTACGTTGTAAAGGTAAAGCATATCCGTGGTGCGGGAGTTGTAATAGTTGGCGGAAAGCAACAGGCGGTTGCCGAATAAAGCGATGTCGAAACCGGTATTAAAGGTATGTTTCACTTCCCATTTCAGGTCGGGATTCGTATTCCGAAGATCTCCTAAAGATACGATGGCGGAGTTTCCGACGGGGACGACACCGTTCGGCTTGACAGAGATTCAGCGTTGTGTATGAGTCAATCCCGCTCTGGTTACCTGCCAGACCATAACCAATACGGAATTTCAGATTATCCATCACGGGGAATTGCTTCATAAATTCTTCTTCACTAATCACCCATGCGGCAGACGCAGAGGGGAAGAATCCCCATTTATGGTTCGCCCCGAATTTGGAGGAAGCATCTGTACGGGCGTTCAACGTCAGTACGTAGCGGTCGGCGTATGTATAATTGAAACGTCCCATGAAGGATGCCAGACGGGGTTGGTCGTAGTAGAATTAGTGCCTTCCCACAAACGGAGTGCTCCTGCCTGAAGGTTATTATACCCGAACTTATCGGTGCTGAAATTGCTGACTGTTGTATAATATCCGGTATAAGTTTCTTTTTGAAGTTCGGCAAGTGCCAGTACGTCAAAGAAATGTTTTTTCCAGTTTTTCTTATAGGTCAGCATCATGTTTCCCAATAAGGATTCTCGCTTTTGGTTCCTTTGTATGCCTGACCGTTCGCCCAGACGGAAGTGGGAAGGTATTGCGAATTTTCCACGATATTATAGGTATAGGCACCGAACAGGTTTAGTTTCAGCCCTTCCAGTAGATTGAAAGTCAGACGGGCATGCGTGCTGATGTGCGAAGTGGCATCATCGTCCTGCACTTCCATCCATGCCAATGGATTGGTGATTTGACTGGCGGTTGTTATTCCGTCCCACGAATTGGTGACGGGGTCTTTATGATTGGGATAGGTAGGATTGAACGTAGCTGCCGAATAGAAGGTTTTCTGATAATCCACCAGATTATGATTCTTCTGAATGGAGCCGAACATTCCCAGTTCGCAGTTCAGGAAGCCGTCGAACATTTTCTGATTCATGTTCATATTTGAAGTGAAATTCTTCATGTCTTCGTTCAGTATGACTCCCTGACGATCCATAAAACCGAGGGAAACACGGTAACTGGACTCACTGGAGCCGCCATAAAAGGCGATATGATGATTCTGTTGCAATCCTGTCTGTTCAATCTCTTTCTGGAAATCGGTATTGTTCCCTTTATCCAGAATGGAAATGCCGCGTTCCGAAGCTACACGGCGGTACTCATCACCGGACAGCATTTTCAAATTCTTGTAGACGGTGGAAATCCCGAAGCTACCGTTGTAAGCCACTTGTGTCCTGCCGCTCATCCCTTTTTTGGTGGTGACTTCTATCACACCGGATGCACCTCGCGAGCCGTACTGTGCGGTTTCGGAAGCGTCTTTCAGAATGGTAAAACTCTCAATATCCGTAGGGTAAATGGAGGTAAGCATGCTCAAGTCGCCAAATACTCCGTCGACGATTATCAAAGGGTCATTGCCACTGGTCAGTGAGGTAGTTCCCCGCAGGCGCACTGCATCCAGAGCCGCCGGTCCGTTGGAGCCCCGTTGGATGGTCAATCCCGGCACACGTCCACGGATTGCTTCCAAAGGGTTCGTTATCTGGTCTTTGTTCATCTGTGTCTCCGTAATCTTCTCTACGGAACCGGAGAGGGTTTTCAAACTTCCGGTGGCATATCCTACGGTAATCAATGAATCTATGGGCGCGACGGGAATCTTCTGTGCCAAGTGCCCTCGCACGGGATTATCAGAAGAAGAAGGCTGTAGAAAATGAGTCTAGCGTGTTGTACCATATTCTTAGTTTTTAAGGTAATAATACAAATATAACAATAAAAAGAGGGAATCTGGTTGAGTAGATTCCCTCTTTTATTCATAAATGATATTGACAATGTCTATTTCACGATAATCTCATCCGTAAATATCCAACCTCCGAGTTCACTTCCGGCCTGCGCCTGGTAGCGTACGTATCTTCCTTTTGCTTCGCCCTGCCATGAAATATCCGTAAAGCGGATGGGTGTTTCTTTGCTCACTTCAAAGTGTTGTTTTCGCAGCTCCGTGAAGTTGATTCCATCATCGGAAATGGAAATAATCACTGTCTCCGGCAGGAATACTTCCGCGCCGACCACTTGCATAAAGGCGGCAGTGATGGAATGGATAGGAGGTTTCTTTTTCCATATCAATCGTCACATCGAGACGGTTGTCCGAGATAAATCCTTGCCATGAACCATCACCGTAAGTCCAGTCACCACGTATGCCGTCTGTCAGGGCTGTGTTGCCTTGTGCGGGATAATGGGGGCTATAGGAGGAGTTATAGGTCACTTTTTTACCGAGCGCCAAATGGCTGACCGATTGAAGCGACTCGGGACGGCTGCCGATTTCTTTGCTCAAATCGAAAGGATGGTATCCTTTTGCCTGCAAATCGGCCACTGCCGACAATGCACGGGTATGGAAATCCGGCCATGACTTACGTTCCGGAGCCGACCAGGCTACTTCCGCCAATGCCAGCATACGGGGATAAATCATATATTCCACGTGTTCGGGAGTGGGGATATATTCCACCCATAGGTTGCCCTGCACACCGTAGACCAACTTCGCCTGCTCCGCAGTTAAGGAAGCGGGAACGGGATTGTAAGAATATACTTTCTTCAACGGCAGGTAGCCGCCGATAGCTTCCGGCTGGGAGTACGGGGCGTCCTGATAGCTGTCCAGATAACAGTATGCACCCGGTGTCATGATGGCATGATGGCCGGAGGTTACGGCAGCAATGCCACCCTCTTCTCCACGCCATGACATGACGGTTGCGTTGGGGGCAATGCCTCCCTGCAGAATCTCGTCCCATCCCAGGAGATGGCGTCCGTGATTGTTGAGGAACTTTTCGATACGGTGTATCAGATAGCTTTGCAGCTCGTCTACATTGGCAAGATGCTCGTCCGTCATTCTCTTCTGACATTTCGGACAGGTCTTCCAAGCCGACTTGCCGGCCTCATCACCTCCTACATGAATGTATTCGGAAGGGAAAAGTTCCATGACTTCCGTCAGTACATTCTCCAGAAAGGTGAAAGTTTCTTCATTACCGACACAGAAATCGGAGTTCTTGTAAGGTTCTCCCGAACAGGACAGCTGCGGGTAGGCAGCCAGCACTTCTTCCGAATGGGAAGGCATTTCAATCTCCGGAATCACCGTGATGTAATGCTGACGGGCATATTCCAGTATTTCACGAATATCGTCCTGGGTGTAATAGCCGCCGGAAGCTCCGGGTTCATCGTAACGGAGGTATTTACGTCCGCCGTTCCACCATTTCTTCCAGGTAGGGTCTGTACGCCAGGCTGCAAAATCGGTCAGTAAAGGGTATTTCTTGATTTCAAGCCGCCAGCCTGCCGCATCGGTCAGGTGCAGGTGCAAACGGTTGATTTTGTAATATGCCAATGCGTCTATCTGCTTCTTTATAAACTCTTTGGTAGAGAAATGACGGGATACGTCCAGCATCAGTCCGCGATAAGCAAAACGAGGGGTGTCTTCTATCTCGACAGAGGGTACGGAATAGCTGCCTGTGCTTGCCGGTTGCATCAGCTGTAACAGGGTTTGCATTCCATAGAATAATCCGGCTCCCGAAGTTGCCCGGATCTCGATTCGTTGAGAGAGTGACGGAGAGTGTATAGCTTTCCGGTGATGGCAATTGGGGGGTCTTGTCAGGGGTTATCAATAAGAAAAGCATCTGTTTCCTGTCTTTTTCTCGCTTCTTTTAATGAACGGGTAATGCCTTCAGGTATTTCTCCCAGAGCTTCGCTTCTCCACCTTGTAGGTTTGTATAAAGTCTTGTCTTTTCTGACAGTAAAAAAGAGCCCGTCCCCTTCTCCATTTTTAATGGGACAGGTATGACGGACTGTGCCAGAATGGGATGTGCATGAAAGCACATCCCCAGTATACATAAGAAAAGACAAACTTTAGTGTATTCTTTTCTTATATTCATTAATCAATTTTGATTTCGTCTACAAATAAAAATGCGTTTTTGCCTTTTCCACCATGCCATGCCGGTATTTTACTCCGGTGAAGGCAACCAACTTTCACGTATTGAGTTTTCACAGGAGCAAATGACAGTTTATGTTCAAGATTCCGTCTTTGTCTGTCTCTTCCATCTCCGGATATTCTTCGGAAGCAATCTTTTTGAAAGTCTTTCCGTCATCTGAAACTTCTACGGACAGGTTTCTGGCGTCAAATACCCAGTCGCCCTTTGCAATATTGACAGAGAAATGGCCACACTCGAAATTTCAGTAGGTTGCTGAAGGTCGATCGTCATGTCCATGTCGTTTCCGTTGAAAGCAATCCAGCGGCCTGACCGGTAACTACTATTTCCTTTCAAACCATCGGTTAACGTGGAAGCTCCTTTGAAGAGGTATTGTTCATTGATAGGTTGATTGGCTACAATCGGCTTCATGCTGGATTTGCTGAAGTCAATCTTCTCTGTCACCACACTTGCTATTTCCGGTAGGACGAATGGCTTTGGCGGACAAGTTACATTTTCCTTTAATTTTCAGCGGGCTTTCGTAAACGGGGGAAGCAGTAGTGGGTTCTGTGCCGTCCAAAGTGTAGTGGACAGGGGCATTGTCGATAGTAGACAAAGTAACGTCCAGTGTACCGTCTGCCGGGTTCGGCGTCAAATTCGGCTTGTTACGCCGAATACATGTTTGGCATAGTTGTATCCTTCTGCATCGTACCACTTAATCAGTTGTGGAAGACGGGACAGGAAGTCGGCATAGTTTTTCTTTTCAGGGCTGGACCACTGAATTTCACACAAAGCAGCCCAACGAGGCAATACCATATACTGCGCGTGAGAGAAAGTAGGATGTATTCTGTCCAGAGGTTAGCTTGCACTCCCTTGATATATTTCTGTTCTTCCGGAGTAAGGGAAGCCGGCATCGGCTCGTAGCTATACACTCTTTCCATAGGCAGATAACCACCGATACCGAGAGGTTCGTTCTCCGTATCTTTTGTCTTGGTAGTAGTCGAAATACAGATATGTGTTCGGAGTCATGATAACATCGTGTTTCTGCTTCGCAGCTTCGATACCGCCTTTCTCACCACGCCATGACATCACGGTAGCATTCGGAGCAAGTCCGCCTTCAAGGATTTCATCCCAACCGATGATTTGACGTCCGTGGTCGTTCAGGAATTTTTCGATATGGTTGATTACGAAGCTCTGCAGACGTTCTTCCTTGCTATGCTTATCATCCGATTTCAAGCCCAGCGCCTTGATACGTGCCTGGCATTTCGGACATTTTTCCCATCTTACTTTCGGGCATTCGTCGCCCCCTACATGAATATATTGTGATGGGAAGATTGCTATTAATTCACTAAACACATCTTCGAGGAATTTCAAGACTTGATCGTTTCCGGCACAAAGCACATCTTCTGATACTCCCCATTGTCTCCATACTTCGTACGGGCCACCGGTACATCCCAATTCGGGGTAAGCGGCAAGGGCAGCTTGCATGTGTCCCGGAAGATCGATTTCGGGAATAACTGTGATATAACGTTCGGCTGCATAAGCTACAATTTCTTTGGCTTGTTCCTGGGTGTAGAATCCACCGTAAGGTTTGCCGTCGTATTCGCCGGAGTTACGTCCGATGACTGTTTCTGTCCTGTTAGCACCGATTTCAGTCAGCTTCGGGTATTTTTTGATTTCCAGACGCCAGCCCTGATCGTCGGTGATATGCCAGTGTAAACGGTTCATGTTATGCAAAGCCATCATATCGATGTATGTCTTTACTTCGTCTACTGTGAAGAAATGACGGCTGGTATCGAAATGCGCGCCACGATAGCCAAAGCGGGGAGCGTCATTGATTTCTACGGCAGGCATGGAAATGTCTGCACCGACAGCCACAGGCAATGATTTGCGCAGGGACTGGATGCCATAGAATACGCCGGCCTCAGTAGGACCAGTAATCGTGATTCCGTCACCGGTTACTTTCAACTGATAGGATTCCGGATTTTCGTTTCCGTGCCTAATGTCAGTACGATTGCATTTTTACCTTCCGTTCCGGCTTCGATGGCGAAATCTTTTCCGGTAGCGGTTTTCAGATAGTCGGCCAGGAATTGTGCGTTGCGTTGCATCTTCTCGTTTCCTTCCGGATAAAGGATTTTCACACCGCTCTTCAGAATGAAGGGATTTCCTTGAGCTGTTACAATTTCTTGTGGCATGGGGATGATCTGGTAGTTGGCGTCCTGTTGCACCGATTGGCAAGAGGCAAAAAGTCCTGCTAGTGCCAGACATCCGGTTAATTTAAAGAGTTGCTTCATAAACTAAAAAATTAAGTGTTAAGTTATTAATAGATTAATTATAGGTTTCACGAATATGTTTGATTGTCAAAGGCAACTCCTCTCCTTTCTTTATTTGGGGAGAAGTGATGACGACCGTTTTACGTTCTCCGGGAAGAAGGTCGAAAAAGTTGTCGCTGAAACGGGCTCCCTGCAAAGGGATTTCAATAAAGACGTCTTTTGCAAGAGCGGGAGAAAGCAGGGTCAATTCGCACACGCCGTCTTTCTGTTTTATCTTGCAGGAAACGGTTGTCTTGGGCAGAAGCAGGTCTTTTGTCTTTCTAAAGAAGTAGACTGTTTCGGCTACCGTATGCCCGGACTTGTCTTTCAAGGTCAGTTGCATGAAACAGCGTTGCTGTTCTTCCGGTGATCGTTTTGCAGCCAGGTGTCGTTTTTTATACGGTACACGCATTGGGAAGTGTTAGCCGGAACTGTCAATGTGTTGAGTCGTATAGGCTTGCCTTGTTTCTTTCCGTCAAAGTCTGTTACTTTCATTTCCAACATCAGGTGGTCTTTGGTGTCCGGACAGTCGGAAATCAGGTAGATATTGAGGCTGTCGTTCTGCCGGATAGGATTGATGAGGATTGGAGCAAAAGACTCGTTTGGCTTGGTAATGCAGGGCTTTCCAATTACCGTAATAGTCGATGCTCGACCAGGATACTACCGGCCAACTGTCATTCAGTTGCCAATACAATGTACCCATACAATAGGGACGGTTGCGGCGGTGCGCTTCCAGACCGTGACGTATGCCATGTCCCTGCAGACTAGTCCGACATAGACAAAGTCTTCAAATTTTTCGGGAATGATATAGTCGCGCTCCATGTAGGTACGAATCAGGGCGTTGCCGATGCTGCTTTTCTGATGGGCATTCATCACCTCCGATTCGATTTGATAATCTTCCGGAGCGGCGAAAGGTGGAATGGTCTTCATTTCCGGGAAGGACTGAAACCGAATTCGCTCATGAAACGGGGCAGGTCTGTATCGAGTGACTCGAATGTTTTTGACCATACCAGACTCCCCAGTTATGGCTGTCTCCTATCCCCCAGGATTTAGGACGCCCCCAGTTGGCAAAATACGGGGAGCTGTGTATGTAGAAACGGCCGGCATCCAGTTCCTTAACCTTGGCTGGAAGGAGCTGATGGAACAGTTTGTCGTAGCCTCGAAACATTTCCTGATAGATTTCGGGCGGGAAGTTCTTGTCGAATCCCCAATATTTTAAGGCTTCCAGTATTTCGTTATTGCCGCACCACATCGCCAGGGAAGCATGATTGCGAAGGCGACGGATGTTATAGCAGGCTTCCGCCTCTACCCTTTTCAGAAAGGTGGGGTCGGACGGATAGGGAGTGCAGGCAAACATGAAGTCTTGCCACACCAGTATTCCGTTTTCATCTGCCAGGTCATAGAAACGGTCATCTTCGTACGTTCCACCTCCCCATACACGAATGACATTCATGTTCGCTTCGCGGATGTCCCTAAATAAGGTTTGGTAGCGTTCGGTAGTGACGTTAGTCAAGAGTGCATCCTGGGGGATGTAATTGGCTCCTTTGGCAAACATAGGTACGCCATTTACTTCAAAATAGAAGGATTCTCCGTCTTTATCTTTTTCATTAACGAGGCGAACAGTACGCAGTCCTATCCGGTGCGATTGCTGGGCTACGACTTTATCTTCTACGATTATTTGAGCAGAGAAATCATACAGGGCGGGCTTTCCCCAGCCATTCGGCATCCAACGTACGGGCGACAGCACTTCGGAAGGAATAGATATATGATTGATTCCGGGCTGTAGGTGATTGCCTGGCTGATGCTTTTTCTGCACTCCTTCGAATGAGGTATTGATTCTCACCTCTGCTTGAAGTGCTTGGGGGAGGATGTTATTTATTTCCAATTCATTGGACAGGTTTGCCAGCTGGTCGGTCAGCGCGAGTTGTTTTACGTGGTAGTCGCTGATAGAAGCTGGCGTCATAAAAACGGATGGTCACCGGACGCCAGATACCGCTGGTCACCATGCGGATTCCCCAGTCCCAGCCATAGCTGTAAGGGGCTTTACGGGAGAATATGCTTACAATGTTTTTCGTGATGGTCGTTGTCTGCCGGATAGTTGAATCCGTTAGAGTTATATTGAGGCATTGTCTGCCGGATGGGGGAATGAAAATAGATGTGAAGAAGGTTTTCTCCGATACGGAGTTGGGACTTGACGGGTATGGTATAGCCGACGAACATGTTATCGGCTTTCAGCAACAGTGCTCCATTGAGGTATACATCGGCGTATGTGTCAAGGCCTTCAAAAACCAATTGGGCGTCATCCCGTTTCAGTTGTTCGGGGGTAACTGTAAAAGCAGTCCGATACTCCCAGTCTTCATTTTCCACCCACTGAATCTTTTGTTCATTGATACCGTAAAAAGGATCGGAGAATTTGTTTATGATAGATAAGATCCTGATGAACGGTGCCCGGAACCTGTGCCGGTCGCCACAGCTCCGTCCCTGCCTGGGAAAACTCCCAACCTGCATTTAAAACCACAACTTCGGAATTGTCATTACTCTGTGCATACGCCATGCTGCAACAGCATAGTAGTTCGCATGCTATCTGAGCCTTTTTTCCGATCAAATTCATTATCATAGTGGGGGCATTAGATATTAACGGAGTCAAAGATATTACTTTTTGTCAATTTTCCCCATTATTCGACCGTTATTTTATAATTTCCGGAGTACGGACACCGGGCTTCAATTCTCCATTAATATTATAATATGTTTTATCCCACCCCACTAACGCAGCTCCGGCACGCGCTACCAGCGATGTACGGGCAACTTCCTGCCAGATGTCCAGATTGATATTATAGACCAATATACGGTCATTAAACTTATACCATTCTACCGGATGAAGGAGGTAATCTTTTTCAGGACACCGTAGAGCCGCTAGAAATATGTCTTTGTTTACTCCACCTGTACATAATACCAAGCTATCATTTAATGCAACGGCAGCTCCCCCCCCTAAAGATACAACCTCTCCGTCACTTCCTTTCGGAGTAGCTACAGGCATCCATTGCCGAGATACGGAAGAATAACAGTAACCACTTGTGGAAAGTGTTGCCGGTTTTCCTTCCGTAGAAGGAGCAAATCCTCCCCATAAATAGAAACGGTAGTCGTCTCCCCTACGCTGGCCGGCACAAACGGCTTGTGTACGTGCATCTCCGGGATATTCCGGTAACTCATGCCAGCCTACAGAAAGATTAGTTAAATCGAGTCGGAGGAAGGACTTGATGGCTTTCCGTTTCTATTTCCTCCGGCTATGAATAGTTGTTCCCCAGCGTCCCACACATATTATCTAGAGCATAAGGTAAAGCCGGTAATGTTTCGATGACGACTTTCCCTTTCTTCTTATTTTCCCATTCTTTTCGCTTTTCTCATCCCAGCGGATTTTATAAACAGAAGTTAGTGCATCCTGACCGTCAGTTCCTCCTATACAGATGATTCCATCCGAACAGGATACAGAAACGCCATAAGCGGCAGAAACGGGAAGTTCTCCAACTTTATTCCAGACAAACACTGTATCTGGATTCATCTCTGCTACATAAATCCCTGATAGTATTTCTTTTTTCCTCCTTCATCGGCGGGGATTCCGGGAAAATTACAACCTCCTGCCAACAGCAGTTTCCCATTCAGCATTCCTGCATAACAGGCAGAGACTCCTGATTTAAGTCCTTTCTCCGACTTAGGAAATCCCTCCATTCTTTGTAAATGGAGATCGGCAACAAAAGATTCGGGCGCTTCCGCACGAAAAGTTGACGCGGGCAAACCTGCCTCATTCACCAAATTTGCACGTGTGAAAGGTTGCCAGCCATAACGGATATATCGCGGACGTTTCACTTGTTCGCTATATACTTTTATCTGACCGTTTATTATTTCGGCAACTGCGGGATAATAAACGCCGTCTGTCTCGGCAACTTCAAACGTACGCAAAGGACCACCGTCCGAACTCTTCAACCCCTTGCCGTAATCAAAAGTAACATATACGACATCTTCACAAAAATCGGCCCGACAAAATAAGGGTCCGGAAGGCAACACATCATGCATTCCATAAGTTTTATTCAATGCCCAGCGAGCCAAGCGTTCTCCAACCGGTTTTTTATTTCTAGGATGTACATCCAACGAATCACCATAATCACTTGATACTGCCATACCGGTATTCGGAATTTCAGCCATCATTCTACGCTGGCTGTCACGGAACCACGGCCACGAAGGACGAGCTATACTGGAAAGCTGTACATAATAGAATGGCAAATCCTCATTCTTCCAGTTCTTACGCCAACTACCGACTAAGAGTTTAAAGAGCTTCTCATGAGCTTCGCAATTATGAGCGTTTGATTCCCCCTGATACCAGATCACACCTCTGACGGGATATTGCTCCAACGGCCGAATACCGGACTCGTATAAATAACAAGGTTCATAAGGGTGGCGCTGAAACTTCTCCTTCGAGAGTTTAACATTCAATGCAGCTCTTCCACGTACCCAGTCTTGTATAAAATCATTATGCGTCCAATCTTTTAATATAGCCGGGAATTGGTATTCCAACGTATTCCGGTCAATCCATGATTCGATGGGTGAACCGCCGATAGCATTACAGATCAACCCCACCGGAACCTTCAAGCTATCCCGCAACATCTGACCGAAATAATAAGCGATTGCAGAGAAATGGGCAGCATTGGCAGGAGTACAAATTTCCCATTCGGTCTCCTTATAATATTGGAGATGATTCAGGGAATCAAGGACGGAAGCGTCCCATTGCACCGCGTCCGTGCGCCAGCGTGCTTTCATATCATACAGACGCAACTGTTCATCGGCGGCTTGGGGGATGTCTTTTTGCCGGTAATAGTCTGCCGTAACATAAATTCCATATTCGACTGACCGGAGCATAACCAAACCTCTCCTATCAAGACATTTGTATATTTCAAGATTCTATGAGGGGTAGAAATTGTTAGCGTATAAGGTCCTCCCGCTTTCAACGGTGATAATTTCACGGACCATTTACCGTCCGGTGCAGCCTTTGTAATCCACCGCTGGCGGTCTATGCAAACTGTTACTTGCTCTCCTGCATTGGCTATCCCATGAACCTTCAAAGGAGTATCGCGCTGAAGAACCATATTATCCATGTAAAGCGGAGATAACTTCAAGCCGCCATAATCTCCGGTGATAGCCGAATAAACTGTTTTCGCCATTATCGCAGCCCCTTCAGCAGCAGGATGAACAGCGTCCGGCAAAAGATAAGGATATGGATAAAGCGGTTCGTGGAAATCGATTAACTGTATCCCGGCATAGCGTGCCACCGTTTCAATAGCCGTTTGTATCTCTCCATGCCAATCACGGGTTCCCGACAAAAAACGGATATGGCGGTCGGCAATCGGAGTCATTCGTGCAATGATAATCCGTACAGCGGGATTGGCCTTGCGGAATGTATCCATCAGATTCAAATAGTCTGTCACAAAGGAATCACGGTAGTTAGGCCAATTGCGAGGGTCGGTATCATTGATACCCAAATGAATGACCACAATATCTCCTGCAAAATCCAATGCTTTGCGGTATTCTTCCTGTCGTGTATATGGACGGTGTCCCTGATTGAGCAGGGTGGCGCCGGGCTTCCCGAAGTTTTCAACTTCATAACGTTCTCCCAGCAGCTTTTGCAACTTCACAGGATAAGATTGTGTTGCACGGTCAGATAATCCTGTACCATAGGTGATACTGTTTCCTACACATGCAACCTTTATCCGTTGTTGGGCAAACAATGCCCAACAAACGAACAGACAGACGAATAATAGTAAAATCTTTTTCATTTATTTCTTCCCAATGTAAGGTTTCACAATCTCTACCCATTTCAAGTAACCTTTCCCCAGAAGATGCAAACCATCATTTGTATAGGTAGTGTTCATCTTTCCGGTTTCCTCGTCTACAAAATGAGAGTACAAATCTATATAAGTCGCTCCTTCTTTTTCTGCGAGACGGACTAATCCTTTATTGATTTCGGGAATGACCTGCCAACGCGAAGTATGCCCTTTGAACATACCGTAATGGTCGGTCAACGGAAGAACACTTTGCAGATATAGCTTCGTCTTCGGCGAATCCGCCTTTATCTTCCTGACAATCATCTCAATACGGGATACAATAGTATCGGCGGGAGTTCCCCTACTCACATCATTAATACCAATCAAAAGAAATATTTTAGCGGGCTTTCCCTTCAGGATAGCATCAAGACGGTCATATACTCCCATACAAATGTCGCCGCTGATTCCACGGTTTTTGACATGTTTGTTCTTGAACAGTTCCGACCATTCGGCGCCGTTCGTGATGCTGTTTCCCAAGAAAATAATGTCATTGGAAGTGACAGGCAGTTCTTCAAACAACGTGGCACGCTGGTAATAAAACGTAGAATATTTGCGTTCCTGTGCGCGGCATGCCAAAGACAGGGTCAATATGACCACTAAAAAAAAAGATCTTTTTCATGACTATTCTTTTTATTTACTCATTAGCATATCCGTTTTTCATTATAGCATATCTGAGTTTCATTATAACATATTCAAATCTGCTCATAGCATATTTATAAATAGTTCTCTCTCTATAATCGATATGTCACTCTAGTGTTTTATTTGGTGAGTAAATGAGTCCTTCTACCGCTTTCTGTCCGTCAAGAGTAACAAAGACAGTAGTAAACATCCATTTTACTAGCCGGACTTCCGGGCTAACAAACTTCCCTACCGGTAATTTCAAAAGTACTTTATTCCAGCCTTTTTGCAGATGAACTTCCAAAGGCGGGCGTGCCACACAATTTTCGTTGCCCAAAGCTATTTCATTGCTTTTGGTGCGGTGAGTAGCTGTCCAGACAGGCGGTAATATTTCCTGTTCATTTATCCAGATACGGCTTTCCTTATAATCCCATTTTCCCGGCAGAGGAGGAAGATCGGCTTCGGAGCGTCCGTAATTCTGAAATTCAGCCCACAAACCAACGTTTTGTTCTTTCGGCGAATAGACATAGGTGTAGGCGTAGGCCGTATGGTTTTCTTTCGGTTCTTTATAAAATCCGGGAATAAGCGTCCCCCACACGTGGCGTAAATAGATTCCGGCACCAATAGCGGGACGCACATTGTATGTTTTTCCTCCATAGCTGTAACTATCCTGCAAAGTTTCTTCCGGAGGAAAAGCCTTTGCCAGATTTCCTTCGTTCGGGAAAGCATCTGTAATATTCCATTTCACATTTGTCTGGCGGACATACGCAAACGGATAACCGTCAAAAATGTATGTTCTTTATGCCACAACAAACGACGTTCAAAATCGGCAAAACTTCTGAATAGTTCCGAATGCTCGTCGGTTGGAAGTATTGTTCCGTTCTTATCGAAATATTCCGTCCCACCACCTTTCCAGGCACGTTCCGCCATAGCCAGCATATTAGGATAGAAATTATTTTCGATAATCATCCCCCACTCGGTACTGACTAACCTGTCATTCCAGATAGCCAGGATTGTCCCTGCTAAATCTTCGCTTCCTTGTTCCTTATTATAAATACGACTGTTGTACAATGCTATGATATCACCAAAGGTGTCAAAATGATTCAGATAATGAAAACGTGAGTCAATGGCGGGAATCCCTTTCTGCGCCTTTCCACGATAACTCCAAAGTTGAGTCATGTCAATCTCACCGGGTTTGTAGTGCCAACCCGGATTCCACGAAATGACTTTCTTTCCTTTGGAACGTACATAGGACACCATTTCGGGTACAAAACGGGGATTGGTAAACTGCACTTCATCCGTACCGATATGCAAATAAGGCACATCAAACGTTTCACAGACTTCATCCATCAACAATTTCAAGATTTTCATCCCTTCAGGACTTTGCATATCATGGCGGAAAGTACGTATAAATGCAGCGCTATGTCCGGGCATATCTATTTCGGGAATCAGCGTCATGTGATGTGCCTTACAGAATGCGACCAGTTCTTTGGCTTCTTCCAGCGTATAATATTTGCCGGGCATGCGGGTGGTATTCGCACTATCGTTCAGCATCGGAAATATCTTACTTTCCAGACGCCAGGATTGATTCTCGGTCAAATGCCAGTGAAAAACATTGATTTTGAATTTGGCAAGCGCGGCGATTTCACGCTTAAGTTCATCCAGTGAAATGTAACTCCGTCCTACATCCTGCATAAAGCCACGAATACGGAAAGCAGGCCAGTCGATGATTTCAGCTCCCCGAATCTGTGTTTTCGAGTTTCTTGTGTCTGCCAGTTGCCTTAAAGTCTGCATGGCCCAATAAACGCCGCGTTCGGTTACAGCCTCAACAATTATCCGCTTCTTTGTGATGCTCAGTCGGTAGGCTTCCTCCTGGTTCATCGGTATTTCGGGGAGGGTCGGCAGTAATTTAACTTCAATAGTACCGGTTGCCTTGGGGAGACGGTTCCTCCCATTTCGGAGATAAGAGTTTCCCACTCCTGTTGAAGCACAGGAGTGGAAAGCTTTGTACCTTATTCACCTGAAAGTTTAAATGAGAGGGAGTAAACTTTTGCGGCTGGGGGAGCAGGTGATAATCACCTGCTTTTACCACTGAAATTGTGCATAAGTTAATTATAATATATATGAATAATATTAATTTGTTTTTCATGATTACAGGTCGTATGATAATTCCTATTGTATTATATCTCTCAGCCGGATTGCCTGAAAAGTCATATGAGCGACACTGCTTTCATATAGTATGCCAACCGTCTCTTTATCAATCATCGTCAGACAAGAATATCCCCATCCTTCACCTTCGTCCAACATCACCTGATGTTCGGGCAGCCAGGTGATGCCACCGTCCAGACTGGCCTTGATTGTGATGTGGTGACGGCCTTTTACCGTATTCGGATTGGAGAATAAGAGAATATCCTTATTTAATGCATTGTCTTTCGCTTTTACGCTAATCAGGCTTGCCATACAAACCGGTTCCTGCAAAGCTTTGCGGGAAGAGGGATGTTCCGTCCAAGTCTTACCGAGATCCTTGGTAGTAGCGACAGCACGACTGCCTCCACGGTTATCTCTCATATTTAACATCAGTACGCCAGGCTCCACTTCCGCTACCTGAGCTTCTGTTGTATTGGTGCGTGCATAGTTATGGATTTTCCATGTCTCGCCACGGTCTTTGCTATACATGATTCCCGCATTCGGAACACGGGTAGAGTCAATAAACTGAATCGGGAATACCAGTGTGCCATCCTGCATGGTGATACCGCGTCCAGGCCCTTGCAGTAGGAAATACCAGGAAGGGTCTTTCACCTGTTCTGTTATATTGATGGGCTTAGACCACGTTTTACCGTCATCCGTACTCTTTGACAATACCAACTGGGCCGTATGATTCATATCCATTCCCGGATAAGAACTCCACCAAGCACGCTGATTACCCATTCCATGTGTCCAAGCCGCCACCACCCATGTTGTGTTGGTCTTGGTATCCACTAAGATCGAAGGGTCGCCAACACCGTTCTGCGCAGCAGGCAAACCGCCAGTTTCACCGAAAGCCAGAGGCAAACGCATTTTCTCCCAACTTTTGCCACCGTCTACGCTACGGCTCAAGCCTACGTCTACATGTTCCTGCAAATCAACGCTGCTATTGTAACGTACATCATAAACTCCCAGCAATGTACCTTTATTAGTAGTTACCAATCCCGGAATACGGAAGGCTGCCGAACCGTCGTCACCGGCATGACGTACTCCTACTCCTACCCTATGAGCTATATTCTCCGGCGAAACCGTATGCATAAGTGCTTCTTTATTATCAACCTTAACAGTAACAATCTTAGCTGACACTTTATCCAGCAAAGAGGCGCCCGGTTTCATTTGCAGACTGATCCAGAAATAATTGATTCCGGGAAAAAGTTTCTGATTAGCATTCAGTATCACTTTCCGCCCGGGATTATTTACCTGTGATTTATTAATTGAATAAGAAGGATTCGCAGCCAATGTCTTCCCCGGCGTATGGCTGGAAATATAAGATACGGGAGTAAAGAATTTCTTACCATAGTTTTGTCTGGCCTCCGTACCACTATAATATAACTTAACGGACTGTATATCCGCCACATTCACATCTTTGCCAAAATTCAAAACTACTTCATCCAAACTACGACTCTCTTTTGCATTCAAACGCAACATAAACAACACGTTATCCTGTCGTTCAATCAAAATTGGAATCTGAGTTTCACGCACAAATACAGTATCCGATGCAACAGCCTGCAAAGTCCCACAGACAGATAAAAAAAAGGATAGATAATAATAAAAGTAGGTTTCTTTTCATGGTATTATTAATTGTTTGGGCACAAAGATATAAATTTATCATATTACCAGCAAATAATTAAATATTTTATTATATACAAGAATATTAATAAACTAGCATTAGTGTGCCATTTCTTTCTTTAAAAGGAAGAAAAAGATAAAAAAGCGAGATAGATAAATTAGTCCCTATCCCGCTTTTTATCACAATGTACTAACTTTTATTCCGGCTGCTTTTTATAAGTGTCATATCCCGGAGTTTGTTCCAGTAATGGATTGATATTCATCGTGCTAATATCCAATGGCCATAAAAGTTTATGCTTTTCACTCGTACTAATCAAAGAAGAAGTAGACGGATAATTGGCTGCTGCCGAAAACGCCAACGAATTATGAGAAGCATCCTGCATACGTACAACATCAAACCAACGTTTACCTTCCCAGACAAATTCCTTATCGCGTTCGTGCAATATAGCCAATTCGTTTGCTTCAAAACTACCGTCAGCGTATTCGTGCCCGGCATAGTCGTCGCCATAAGCACGCTTACGTACATCATTAACATAAGTACTGCATGATTCACCTAATCCGTTTGCCACTTCGGCCATCATAAGCAAAGCGTCCGCATAGCGATAGATAATAATATCCGTATCATAAATACGATTGTTATTAGAGTTAATTGAACCTATGCCTTTTTTCATAACGCAGCCAAAACTTGCAAGATCTTTATCTTCTTGAGTATAATATTCCAAAAAGGTTACATCACGACGAGTATCTTTTTCATCATAGGCAGACCAGAAATCATAGGTATATTCATGCCTGAATACACCGCCAGTCCCTTTCAGATTCAAAGTGTCGGTTTCTATCCGCTTGCTGTCACGTCCATACACCTGTCCGATAAATACTGCATCCTGATATAAAAATTGCCCAGCCCAGTTGGTTGCTTCACCGTCGGCAAAGTGTAATGTGAAAATAATCTCTTTATTATTACGATTGGAAGTACTGAAAACATTTTCAAAATCGGACAGTAATTCAAACTTACCTATAATCTGATTCAAAGCTGCTTGAGCAACCTTCAAATCAGTTGTTCCGGTAGCAGTATGTCCGGTAATGGTCACTTTAGCAGCCCACATATATATTTCCGCTTTCAACATCAGGGTAGCAGCTTTGGACCATATTGTTTTATCGTAACTATTTGTCACTGTAATATCTGCATAATTATTCTCTGATTTTTGAATATCACCTTTTATAAATTCAAGCGTTGCTTCCGCTGTCGCACGTTCCACATAAAATTTGTCCGCAGTCACCTTGCCATTCAAGAGTTCAACTTCAGTGACAATAGGCACTCCCCATACGTCTTATAAAGCATGAAATAATATAATGCCCTCAATCCATACGCTTGAGCCAAATAGTGTTTTCTGTTTGTATCATCCAGGAAACTGCATTCATTCTCTACTTGCTGAATAAAATGATTGACTTGCATGATTGGAGAATAAAGACCGTACCAATTACTAATACCCGGCCTGTCTTGATCGATTACATTGGAACGGAGATTAGCATAGTTCAAACTAGTATTTTCAGATGAAGTTCCTACACGTTGTGTTCCACCACGAACTTCTCCTAGAACATAGAACATATCATAATAACTTCTCAGTTGAGAATGCATACCTGTCATATATCCATCAACTTGAGCTTCATTATTCCAGTAATTACCACTTCCGAAATAATCTTCGGGAGCAAGGTCCAACGCATCACATGACGTATAAAGAACAGATGATACAAATAAGGAAATGATATATATTATTTTTTTCATAATTTATATTTTTTATATGTTAGAAAGAAACATTAATACCAAAAATCACAGTGCGAGGCAATGGATATCCTCCATTATTATCAGCTTTTTCGGGTGAGAATAAGTGCTTTGCTTCTGTCAGATAACCTAAGTTTTGTCCTGTCACAGATAATTCCACGTTACTCAATTTAGCTTTTTGCACCCATATCGACGGTAACCGATAAGTTAGCGACAGTTCACGAAATGCCAGATAATTACCATTATACACAAACATGGAAGAACTACGGCAATAGTTTCTCTTTCCCAACTGATCCGCCCAAACATATGTAGGATATTTAGCGTTCGGATTGTCCGGTGTCCAAGTATCCTTAGTTTCCTGGATAGTATTATATGTACCTTGCGCGCAAGCCATAATCCACATTGATTTCCAGTCTACCGCTTTGAACCCTAAAGCATAGTCGAAACGCGCCGATAACGTCAAGTCTTTCCAGCTCACCGTAGTATTGAAACCGCCTGTCCACTTCGGTACCGTATTTCCTACCTTTACCATATCATAATTATCAATCACGCCGTCCCCATTGACATCTTTCCATTTTACGTCACCTGGCTGAATAGGTAGTGCGTTTTCTTTTTGGCTGTCGGACAATTTATTATAACCTTCTGCCCCTCCATATAAAGGTCTGCCGGTCGATCCATTATTACCGGACGTAATATCAATCAAACCAGCCGGTATCTCATCCTGTGATTTATAGATACCGTCAGCGATAAACATATACAAGTCACCCGGACGTTGTCCTTCCTGATAGCCTCCTACCCACATTTTAGCGTCACCATAGCCGGTATATACCTGATATGCATCTTGTCGATTACGCTCCAGCCCGTTATCCGGCAACGCTACGACCTTATTTTTGTTCAGTGCTCCATTCCAGTTCAGATTCCATTTCCAGTCTTTCCGGTCAATAATACGGAAAGCCAGTTCAAACTCAAAACCTTGATTCTGGAACTTACCGTTATTGGAAACCACAGAACCTACTCCAGACGTGGAAGGTACGGTGATATTAGCATATTTATCACTAGTCAGACGATTATAATAGGTCAAATTAGCATTAATACGATTTTCGAGAAAGCCTAAGTCAAGACCGATTTCAAAAGTTCTGGATTTCTCCCACATCAGATAGGGATTAGGAATACTTCCCAAAAGAAATCCCGTAGCGCCATTGTAAGTATTACTACCGTATGACCCCTGTACGGTATAATTGCCTACAAAGTTCTTGTTGACATTACCGTTCAGACCGAAACTTGCACGTAATTTACCAAATGAAAGTATATCGCTTGTGTTTGCCATAAATTTCTCTTTGCTGAAAACCCACCCGGTCGAAACACCCGGAAATACTCCCCAACGGTTTTCTTTTGCCAGTTTAGAATAACCGTCTTTTCTAAGTACCAGTGACAAGAGATATTTTGATTGATAATCATAATTTACACGTCCGAAGAAAGACATGATACGCTGACGTGAATGCCAAGAGTCAATAGAGCGTTTTCCCTCTTCTTTTGACGTATACTGTAAATCCATAAAGTCGTCGGTCGGGGCTCCCGAACCGGATGCATTGAAACCTTTATTATAAGAATCATAATATTCGAAACCAGCCATCGCATCCAGATAATGATCTTTGTTTATCTGATAATTATAATTTAATACAGCATTATAGGTCTGATCCAGTGTGCGGTCATAATAAGCAGAGGTGCTGCGTGAAGTAACCTTATTTCCCGGAGAACTTAAATAATCCTTATTAAAGCTTTCGTCCTTTTCTTCCTGATAATACCAGATTGCACCAAGCTTTAACGAAAGTCCTTTCATGAAGTTTACAGTGAAAGATTGATTCATTGTAAACTTATCAGTGTTCTGATCCCGGACAAACTTATCAAAATTATACTGCTGATTACCGTCCCCGGAGTTAGGGCCTAACAGCATCTCTCCATCTGCATTGTAACCGCGGAAAGTAGGAGGCAATGACAAACAACGAGAAAAATAATTAGCCTCTGCTGTCTGAGTCGCAGGCAACCCGTTCCAAGTAGCGTCCGCAAAATTAAAACTGGAACTGGAAGTTAACCATTCTTTCAGCTTATAATCAGCATTGAAGGTAAAGGTTATACGCTTATACCAGTTGCCGTATGCCGTACCGTCACTCTTATTATAACCTAACCCGGCATAGTAGTTCCCTTTTTCATTTCCGCCACTTACACTTAAATTATAATCCTGTGAAAATGCTGGAGTTTGGACGTTGAAATCTGCAATGTCTGTGTTTTTATAAATAAGTTTATCCCCATAGATAGGGTCGATCATTGTTTGCCAACCTTGATCCAACAAAAAAGCCAGATTATCAGTATATTTCATTGTACTCCAAATAGCAGAACTCGTTTTGTTTCCATCCAGAGGGGTCACCCCGTCACTCGCAAAATAAGCATTACCTGTACCGTAAGGAGTAGCACTAGTCAATGAACTAAGTGAAGACCATGCCTTCACAACGCTTCCGTCCGGATGTTTCATATCTCCCATATAAGCATTCTTATATCCCATACGCATCCAATAAATATAATCTCCGGCATCAAGAAACTCATAGGAATTTTTGAAATAGTTTAACCCGAACTTTGCTTTCAGGTTCACTTCTGCTCTTCCGCTTTTTCCGCGCTTGGTTGTAACAAGGATTACACCATCATTGGCACGTGCACCATAGATTGCAGTAGCACCGGCATCTTTCAATACTTCCATAGATTCAATATCATCCGGATTAATATCGCTTAAAGAAGAACGTACCTGACCATCAATTAAAATAAGTGGAGAACCAGAACCATCAAAGTTTGTACCACCACGAAGGACTAAGGTCGGTGTACTGCCCGGATTACCGGAAGTCTGGCTAACGGACAAACCTGCAACAGCTCCGGATAATGCCTGACCGGGATTTGAATACAATCCCTGCTTCAATGTTTCTTCTTTTACCTTGGAAATTGAGTTGGTAACTTTAGTACGCAACTGTTTACCGCCATAACCGGTTACTACCACTTCTTCCAGCATCTCAGAATCTTCTTTCATCTGAATCCGAAAAGAAGTCTTTCCTTTAAGATCAATTGTTTGTACTTGATATCCGATATACGAAACTCTGATTTTTCCGTCCGGATTCATGTTTAATACAAATTTACCATCGATGTCAGTAATGGTACCATTTGTTGTACCCACTTCGACAACACTCGCTCCGATGATTGGTTCACCAGCAGCATCGCTTACCACACCGGTAATTGTTTTTGTCTGTGCCATAGCCCCTATGGAGCAGAAAAGACACAACATAAGCAAAAGGATGTCTTTTTTCATTAGTATTACTTTTAGTTAATAATTGAAATAATTTTAGATACTTATCTAAGTCCAATTAGAACTAATCTTCCGGTAATACCTCATCTCCCTACGTCAGATTCCTCTTTAGAATTTTCATCGGAGCAAAAACATATTCGCAAAATCGACCTGTTTTCTACCTATTTAAGATATAACTCTTTCCTTTTATTCATGACTTTAATAATACATATTTTTATATTTAATAGTATATATAAGAAAATAATTTATTAAACACTTTGCAGATATTAATAATATAAATATATTTGCAGCGATTTAAGATATACATATCAGTGATTTATATCTAAATCCTCTATAAGATAGAAGAAAATATGAATAAATAACTCAACTAAGTTCTAATTGAACTTATGCATTCACTTGTAACCACTATCTATTCATTCACCAATAATACTTATAAAAACAGGCATTTATTTATTGACAACACCACACTTATTCAATTCTCTAGGGGTTGTTGTAGAACCAAAATCAATTACCGGTATAATGACAGATTGCATAAGCAAAACAGAGTCATCTATATAAGTGTAACAGCAACAGGTATCACAAATGGTACGGATTCTTTAAGTCCCCGACAATTATTGAGACCCAGGACGATTACTTCAAACGTTTGCTCATGTTTGTTAATTACAACTCCAATAAATTTGTTCAGACCTCCTTCACCATACCTATATATTACATCGTTTTGAGAAATCTAAAGCACTGCTTTAGGAGGTGTAAAAGCATAGCTTTTGCCTACTTAAAGCAGTGCTTTATAAAATCCTAGAAGTTTGTTTCAACTACAAGAAGGAAAAATATACGCGATGAGTATAATTTATGCTATAAGCATATTCAGATTTACTATAATGAAATAAAGACTTGCTATAATGAAAAATGGAAGTGAACTCCTCGCCCCCATCCTTTATCCACTAACACAGACAAACTGGGAAAAGTGAAGAAATGAATGTTTTTCAAAAAAAAAAAACCTTACCAGTGGTGAATCCAAAATAAGGGGTTGAATTCAGCACTGGCGGTTTCTTGTCAAATTCTGCGTAACTGACAACACCTGAACATCATCTGCGTTACGCTTCATATATACTTGCAGACTTTTATCTTGCCGGCTTCTCTACGTGCTTTACTAAATAAAAGTATCTTTAACTATCAACAGTAATATCTCAAAGAAGCTCTTTACAAAGCATGTAACTACGAATCATCATGCGAGGTATATGGAAAGGACCTTTAAAGAGATTTCCCTTAGCTGGTTGGGCCACAGTACCGTCGCGATGAAGATAACCATACCATTCTCCATATTCCTTATCGGGAAAATGAGTATACGTCCAGTCACTGATTTGCTTATGCATCTGGATATATTTCTCATCCCCCGTAGCCTGATAGGCATATAAAGTGGCAATAATAGTCTCTGTTTGCGGCCACCAGAATTTCATATCCTGAGAATAGTCCTGAGCCGGAAGATTACGGCAATCACGGAAATTGATTATTCCTCCAAACTCTTTATCCCATCCCCATTCCCAAGACCAGTCGAGAATCTGAAGAGCCAATTGCAGTAAATCCTTATCCCAATTGCGATATTTAGCTTCTTCCATAATGAACCAAGCGGTTTCAATACAGTGGCCCGGATTTATGACACGTCCGTTACACGTGTCAATAAATTCACCATTAGGTCCCACCATTTCAAGTAAAGCCTTAAACTCCGGATGGATAAAATATTTACGCAATGCGGCAATCGAAGCATCTATCTGCTCCGTCAACGACGGATCATCAATAACCATACGGATACGAGAAGCCGTGTTAATCAAGATCATTGTTATAGAATGACCTCTTGAAGGCAGAGTAGGCAAATATTTTGGCTCAAGAAATCCCGGAGCATTCAGGAAATGTAAGGTACGTTTAAATATATCCAAAGCTTTTTTCGCATATTCCTTTTCACCGGTTGCCAATGAATATTCAGCCATTGCTATTGCCGCAAAACCTTCAGAAAACACATAACGGCGTTTACGCAAGGGCTTTCCGTCTTCTGTAACTTCAAAAACATATGTCCGTCCGTATCAAAACAATGCGCTTCGATGAAATCAATACAACTCTTGGATGCTGCCAACCATTGGGGATTTTTCTCTATATTATTATATGCATATGCAGCTATAAACCCGAAACGTCCCTGAAACCAAACCGACTTGGTAGTATCCATCAAACTACCGTCACGATTAACGCATGTATACACCCCTCCATGTTCTCTATCTAACCCATACTTCATCCAGAACGGCATAATATTATTTATTATATCGTCTTTATAGGATATGGCCCACTTATTCAAATATTCTGCTGTATTCATGCTATGCGTTTTTAAAGTTTATTGCATCGGTCAAAAAAAATGAATTGCCTCAAGCTCCGTTTTCATCTGAACTTCTTCTTCATCTGTCATATTCTGAAAGGGAGTACGGTTCTTACCCAAATCAAGTCCTATCAACTTCATGATACGTTTTCCGCCGACAATATTCCCACGGAAATGACAAATCACGTTTATTACTTCTTGTGAGAAGTTTTGGCGTTCGCGAGCAGTTTCTATATCACCTGCCTCCCATGCTTTGATGATACCGACCAGTTCTTTACCATTATAATTGGTTGTTCCTCCAATGCCACCTTGAGCGCCTCCCATAGCCAGACAAGGAAGAATTGTTTCATCCTGTCCATGCAACATATCATATTTTCCGTTTTTATATAAACGGCATTGGTTGTATTCATACATGCTCTCAAAAGTATATTTAATACCTGCAAAGTTAGGAACACGTCCGTCTACCGCTTCCAGTAGCTTAACCATTGGCAGAAAAAGCACCGTTGAATGCCGGAATATGATAATAATAGAAGGGAAGTTCGGGCGCACCGGATGCTATCTCTTCAATATATTTCACCAATTCTTCAATACGGCCAATCTTCGGAAAAGGAGGAGCCATAGCACCAATTCCCCATGCGCCTATTTTTTGTGCATGTTCAGCCAACATACGGCTGGCCTTTACACAGCAACTACCAACGTGCACTATAACCTTAAAACCTTCAGGAGCAACAGAAACCCAACGTTCGGCCAATCGCATACGTTCTTCTTCTGTCAACATATAGCCTTCACCGGAAGAACCATTGATAAACACTCCTTGCAGTCCGTTCTTTACCAACATCTTAGCATATGCTTCAATTGGTTCTAAATTCACTTCACCATTCTCGTAAAAAGGAGTAAACGGTGCGTCAATAAGTCCTTTAATTCGTTCCATTATTTTATTTTTTATAAAGTTATATATACTCTTAATCTACCATATTATCTGTCTTCGGCCTTAAGAAATAGATTTGAAGTACCAATGCCACAGCCACTACAATGCTCAACATTGCAAATCCCTGTCCCAAGCTTCCTCCGTCCGTCCATTTCCCTAGCACTTCTGTCACAGCAGCTCCGGCAAACACGCCGGTCATATTCATAATGCCATAAGCCGTTGCACGATGTTTCGCCGATACAAACTGACATAAAATAGGCATATTATTAGCGTCAAATATTCCAAAGCCAATTCCGAAGAGTAAGCCTGCACCAATCACGCTAACAAAACTATGTCCAAAACCCAGCAGAAGTAAAGCCGGTATAGTCATTCCCAAACCGATAGCTCCGGTATAGACCCGTCCACGAATATTTTTTTGTACCCAACGGTCTGACAAAATACCACCTAAAATAACGCCGATAAAAGAAGAAACTGCAATCGTTATGGTAGATATCGGGCCGGCTTCGGACATCGGAATATTCAAACTATCTGCAAATAAGGTCGGAAGCCAATTCTTTGTTGCCCACCCCGGAAGACTGGGAGCAGCAAAATAGAAAAGAATAATCCAAAATGCCCAATTAGTAAACAGTAAGGAAAGCCCACTTATTATGGAAGGTTTCTTCTCTTTAGGAACATCATCTATTTTTTTGATAGATATATTATGAATAGGATTTTCTTTCAAAAATAATATAAGTACCAAAGAATAAGCAATACCTACAATGCCAAACCAATGAAAAGTAGCCTGCCAGGAGAAAGCCGCAGCAGCCGTAGCCCCAAAACCACCAATAGCCTGCCCTACATATAAACCGGTCATGTGTACTCCCACTGCCAAAGAACGTGACTTCCCTTCGTGCCAGTCAGCAATTAACGACAAAGCCGAAGGAATATACAATGCTTCACTGACTCCCATTATAGCACGCAGCCAATAAAGTTCATGAAAATCATGGGCATACCCCATCAAGAAAGTGACAGCGGACCAAACAAAAAGACTACCGACAACCAGCCACTTACGATTTACCCTATCCGCTATAATCCCCGCAACGGGACTCATAAAACCATATATCCATAAAAATATAGCCATTAAAGCTCCAAAAGCTTCAGCTTTGTTCAACTCTACGATATCTACTTTCATAGCTTCCTGCATCGTAGAAAGCATCTGACGGTCCATATAATTAAGTAGTGCTACTATCCACAATAAACCGACTACTACCCAAGGATAAATACTTTTGTTTTTCATATAAAGCAATTTTTATGTTTCACTCGCATTAAATTATTGCAAACATAATACTATTTTTATTATAAGCCAAATATTTAATTAAATATTTTATTATATATTCGAGGATTACTAAATGGACTAGAGTCTATAACACTTTATGCATGAAAAAGGTAGTGCCTTCTGCTATGGACGACACTACCTTTTCCATATAAAAACAACAATAATTCAGAGCTTCACTTTGGCTATCAGTTTACGTATTTTACCACTACCAATAACCGGTGCATGAGGATCTTCCGGATATACAATCACAAACTGCCCCGGAAGCAAACTAACATAGGTAGTAGGACGATCTGAATACAGAGCACAATCTTCTTCTTTTGAATATGCCTTAGTCTCCTTTTGCAAATCTTCTAAAGCTTTCCAACCAATCATTTCCTCACCCTCCAACAAGATATGTACATCAATATAGTCATGATGTAATTCTAAAACCTGCTGATCAGAAGTTACGCACTCCGGATTCACATTATTAATAAATAGATGATCACCATCAACCTCAATACGCCCCAAATCGGCATGAAGCAAATCATGGGTTTTCACATAGTCAAACAAGGGCTTGAACAAAGGGTGAAGTCCTTCAATCCGCTGACTGTTTTGCAGATTAGATACGATCATATTTTTCCTTTCATTTATAATTAAACAATAATCGCACAAATATAAGTCTTATATTTAATATTCGGTTTATTATTAATAAAAATATTTATTATATTAAACCTGACACTCAAAAGCCCTTTATTATTATTTCCGACGAAAAAATATCAGAAATTGAGAATATAATAAATTCAAAGACAAGAAATCTCCATTAATAAATAAATTTATTATCTTTGCGAGAAAGAATAAAGAAGAACTAAGATGAAACAACATTTACTGAAAGAAATAGAAGCAGGAACCAAGAACGCTCTTCTCAAAAAGAAGATTATTACACATTATATATATAATGGTAGTTCAACTATTACGGATTTAGCAAAAGAACTGGATCTCAGTGTCCCGACTGTCACAAAATTCATTAGTGAAATGTGCGAGGAGGGATATATAAACGATTACGGCAAACTGGAAACGAGTGGAGGGCGCTATCCTAGCTTATACGGCCTAAATCCCGAATCAGGATACTTCATTGGAGTAGATATCAAGAAATTTGCAATTAACATAGGCCTGATCAACTTTAAAGGTGATATGGTAGAGTTAAAGATGAATATCCCTTTCAAATCAGAAAATACGTCGGAAGCACTTGAAGAATTATGTAAACTTATCTTGCAATTTATAAAGAAAGTAGATATTGATAATGATAAAATATTAAATATCAATATAAATGTTTCCGGCAGAGTCAATCCGGAATCCGGATATAGTTTCAGCCAGTTTAATTTCGAAGAAAGACCGCTGGCGGAGGTGTTGACTGAAAAAATCGGATTTCGAGTAACAATTGACAATGATACACGCGCCATGACATACGGAGAATATATGAAAGGGTGCGTAAAAGGAGAAAAAGATATTATTTTTGTAAATGTCAGCTGGGGGCTGGGTATCGGCATTATTATTGACGGGAAAATATATACCGGCAAATCAGGGATTTTCCGGAGAATTCGGGCATACAAATGTATTTGATAATGAAATCATCTGCCATTGTGGGAAAAAAGGTTGTCTGGAAACTGAAGCATCAGGTTCAGCTCTTCATCGAATATTAATAGAACGTATCCAGAACGGAGAAAGTTCAATTTTATCCAACAGGATTTTGTCAAAAGACAATGTTTTGACTTTAGATGAAATTATCGCTTCTGTAAATAAAGAAGATCTGCTTTGTATTGAAATCGTAGAAGAAATAGGCCAAAAACTAGGAAAACAGATTGCCGGATTAATTAATATCTTTAATCCGGAACTAGTTATAATAGGCGGAACCTTATCACTGACAGGCGACTATATTACCCAGCCTATCAAAACAGCAGTACGTAAATACTCGCTCAACCTGGTAAATAAGGATTCAGCTATTATGACCTCCAAATTAAAAGACAAAGCCGGTATTGTCGGAGCCTGTATGCTGGCACGCAGTAGAATGTTTGAAAGTTAAATTATTGTTTCAAGCTCTACAATAAAGGCTAATCTGAGAGATTTAAAATTTAAGGCTAAAAAATTGTCGGATTCTTTTTGTTTTCTCAAATAAAGCTGTAATTTTGCACGCCGTAAACGAGAGACAAACCGCCGCTATAGCTCAGTTGGTAGAGCAACGCATTCGTAACGCGTAGGTCGCCAGTTCAAGTCTGGCTAGCGGCTCTTGATAATAAAGCGTTAACTATCATCATAGTTAACGCTTTTTTCATAATATTGAACTGCATCTGATGAAACGAAATCAAAACAGGAAATTATTCAAAAAGAAATCACGTTCTAATTATAAATTAGGATGTATTATCACTATTATTATACTTATACCTATTCTTTATGGTGTCTATTTGTATTGCCAACAGTTTAATACCCAAACGCAAAAAAGCAACGAACCACAAGTTAATACATCTTCTCAAATTCCTTCCGGCAGAAATTTGGAGATCCCTGTCTCATTAGCTCCCAAACAAGAGCAAATCATTCGACATACAGGATATACCGTTTCTTATAATAAAGATTTAAAACTTCCGAATTGGGTATCCTATGAACTTACCCGACAAGAAACCAAAGGAAAAGAAAAAAGAAGTAACCGTTTCATTGCCGATCCATTAGCAATAGGGACTATTGCAACAAATGCGGATTATACACGTTCAGGATATGATAAAGGACACATGGCACCGGCTGCAGATATGAAATGGAGTCCGAAAGCGATGAAAGAGTCGTTCTATTTTAGCAATATGTGCCCACAACATCCGCAATTAAATAGAAGAGGCTGGAAAAATCTGGAAGAAAAGATCCGGGACTGGGCTATTGCAGACAGCGCTGTCATCGTTATTTGCGGACCTATCATAGAAAGAGAATCGAAAACAATCGGAAAAAATAAAGTTGCAGTACCCCAACAGTTTTTCAAAGTAGTCCTCTCTCCTTTTGTCAAACCCATGCGAGCCATTGGTTTCTTATTCAATAATGAACAAGCAACAGATCCTCTTCACTCATATGTAGTTACTATAGACAGTATCGAACGACTTACACACATGGATTTCTTTGCAACTCTACCTGATGAAATTGAAAACAAAATAGAAGCTGAAGCCAATTATCACCAGTGGCCGAATTAACTATCTATTTGGTAAACAGCAAGTAACCCATATATCTTTTCTTATTAGTTCCACATGTGGCACTAATAAGAAATTGCAATTCAACCAAAACAATCTGCCGATCCGGCTCTTTAAATATAAAGAAAAACTAAATAAATTCTATTCCTTTTCAGCGATTCATCACAGAAAGAAATCACTCCTATCCAAATTCTTCCTATCTTTGGCACAGCAAAAAAATAACGTCTCATAAGATGAAGAAAAGAAAGATTTTATTGACAATTCTGGTCGGAGCCATTTTCCTATGCGCCATTGCAGGAGGCACTGTTTATTACTATCTGTTTGCTCCTCAGTTCCACCCCTCCAGAACCGTGTATATTTATGTAGATCGGGACGACACGGCCGACTCCATATTTAATAAAATAAAACGTTCAGGACATATAAAGAACTTCACCGGCTTCTATTGGATGTCTAAATACAAGAATTTCAATCAGAATATACATACCGGACGCTATGCTATTCGCCCGAATGACAATGTATACCATGTGTATAGCCGTTTCTCCAGAGGCTATCAAGAGCCTATGAATCTCACTATTGGAAGTGTACGGACTATAGACCGCCTTGCACGGAGTATAGGTAAACAACTTATGATAGATTCTATCGAAATAGCTCGTCAACTATTCGACTCTACCTTTCAGTCCAAGTTGGGATATGACAGTAAAACGATTCCATGTCTTTTTATTCCGGAAACTTACCAGGTATATTGGGATATGAGCGTAGACGATTTTTTCAGCGCATGCAAAAAGAGCATGAACGCTTCTGGAATAACGAACGGCTAGCTCGGGCTACGGCAATCGGAATGACTCCGGAAGAAGTCTGCACACTCGCTTCGATCGTAGAAGAAGAGACCAATAATAATGAAGAAAAACCGTTGGTAGCAGGTCTCTATATCAACCGTTGACAAAAAAAGATATGCCTCTACAGGCAGATCCTACCATAAAATTCGCCTTGCAAGATTTCGCCTTAAGACGTATCACTAACGAGAATCTTAAAGTAAATTCACCGTATAATACTTATACAAATACCGGATTACCCCCGGTCCCATCCGCATTCCTACTAAAAAGGAATAGACAGCGTATTAAACTATACAAAACATAACTATATATATATGTGCGCGAAAGAAGATTTCTCAGGAACTCATAATTTTGCCTCCAATTATGCCGACCACATGGCAAATGCAAGAAAATATTGGAAAGCACTTAATGAAAGAAAGATTTTCAAGTAATTTTGTGATAAAACGAGCCAAAAAGGCTATCTTTGCCCGATATAATAACAAACTGTGATCAACACTAATAAAGGAAATATATGAGCAAGCAACTCTTACTTGGCGACGAAGCCATTGCACAAGCTGCACTGGATGCCGGACTTTCAGGTGTATATGCCTACCCCGGTACTCCTTCAACTGAGATTACGGAATATATCCAAATGGCGCCTATAACCACTGAGCAGAACATACATAATCGTTGGTGTGCCAACGAAAAAACTGCAATGGAGGCTGCGTTGGGTATGTCTTTCGTTGGTAAACGGGCATTAGTTTGTATGAAGCACGTAGGTATGAACGTAGCTGCCGACTGTTTTGTCAACTCTGCTATTACAGGCGTGAAAGGCGGACTGATTGTAGTAGCAGCCGACGACCCAAGCATGCATTCTTCTCAGAACGAACAAGATAGCCGTTTTTATGGGGACTTCTCCCTGATACCGATGTACGAGCCCAGCAACCAGCAGGAAGCATACGACATGGTATATGACGGATTTGAATTTTCAGAGAAACTAGGCGAACCGGTTTTAATGCGTATGGTAACCCGCTTGGCGCACTCTCGCTCCGGGTAGAACGCAAAGAACAAAAACCACAGAACGGTATATCTTTCAGTGACGATCCCCGTCAATTTATCTTACTACCGGGAAACGCACGCAAACGTTATAAAGTACTGCTCACACGCCAGGATGAATTCATCAAAGCTTCCGAAGAATCACCTTACAATAAATACACAGACGGCCCTAACAAGAAATTAGGAATCATCGCCTGTGGCATCGGTTACAATTACTTAATGGAGAATTATCCTGAAGGCTGTGAGTACCCTGTACTTAAAATTGGTCAGTACCCATTACCTAAAAAACAAATCCTTCAGTTGGTTGAATCTTGCGATGAGATTCTTGTTTTGGAAGACGGTCAACCTTTTGTAGAAAAACAACTGAAAGGTTATCTGGGTATTGGTATAAAGGTAAAAGGGCGCTTAGACGGCACTTTGTCGCAAGACGGAGAACTGAATCCTGACTCGGTAGCCCGTGCAGTAGGAAAAGAAAATAAATCAGAATTCGGCATTCCTTCTGTTGTAGAAATGCGCCCGCCCGCACTTTGCGAAGGTTGCGGACATCGCGATATGTACATCACATTAACCGAAGTTCTCAAAGAAGAATACCCGTCTCACAAAGTATTCAGCGATATCGGCTGCTATACATTAGGGGCTAATGCACCATTCAATGCGATTAATTCATGTGTAGACATGGGGGCATCCATTACTATGGCGAAAGGTGCTGCCGACGGAGGACTCTATCCGGCTGTAGCTGTAATCGGAGACTCTACATTCACTCATTCAGGAATGACGGGATTATTGGACTGCGTGAATGAAAATGCCAATGTCACGATTGTCATCTCTGACAATGAAACAACCGCTATGACAGGCGGCCAGGATTCCGCCGGAACCGGACGTATCGAAGCGATATGTGCAGGTCTCGGAGTAGATCCGGCTCATATCCGTGTAGTGGTTTCCATTGAAAAAGAATTATGAAGAAATGAAACGTATCATACGTGAAGAAATCGAATATCGTGGTGTATCCGTCATTATTCCACGTAGAGAGTGTATCCAGACATTAGCACGCAAAAAAAGAAGTAAGTAAGCCATGAAAAAAGATATTATATTATCAGGAGTAGGTGGACAGGGTATTCTGTCTATCGCCACAGTAATCGGCAAGGCCGCCTTAAAAGAGGGTCTGTACATGAAACAGGCAGAAGTACACGGAATGAGTCAGCGCGGTGGAGATGTTCAATCCAATCTCCGTATTAGCGACCAACCGATTGCTTCGGATTTAATTCCTTCCGGAAAATGTGATCTCATCATTTCACTGGAGCCAATGGAAGGGTTGCGTTATCTCCCCTATCTCAGCCCCGAAGGCTGGTTGGTTACCAATGAAACTCCGTTTGTCAACATTCCCAATTATCCGGAGGAAGATAAAGTAATGGCAGAAATCAACAAATTGCCGCATAAGATCGTATTGAACGTGGATAAAGTAGCCAAAGAAGTAGGTTCTGCACGAGTTGCCAATATCGTTTTGCTGGGCGCAACCATTCCATTCCTCGGCATCGATTACGAGAAAGTACAAGACAGCATCCGTGAAATCTTCCTGCGCAAAGGAGAAGCTATTGTCGAAATGAATCTTAAAGCACTGGCTGCCGGCAAGGAAATTGCGGAAAAGCTAATGCAATAACTATCACAATCATGAGTACACAATACTGGGAAGAAGAAATTGAAATCATGAGTCGCGAGAAGTTGCAGGAACTGCAACTTCAGCGACTCAAGAAAACGATTAACATAGCCGCAAACTCACCTTATTATAAGGAAGTTTTTAGCAAGCATAACATTACTGCTGACAATATACAGTCCTTGGATGATATCCGTAAAATTCCTTTTACTACAAAAGCAGATATGCGCGCTAACTATCCTTTTGGGTTAGTAGCCGGTGATATGCAGAATGACGGTGTACGTATCCACTCTTCCAGTGGTACAACCGGAAATCCAACCGTCATTGTTCATTCACAGCACGATCTTGATTCGTGGGCTAATTTGGTAGCCCGCTGTCTATATACCGTAGGAATTCGTAAAACAGATGTCTTCCAAAACAGTTCAGGATATGGTATGTTCACAGGCGGACTAGGTTTCCAATATGGCGCCGAACGACTCGGATGTCTAACAGTCCCTGCGGCAGCCGGAAATAGCAAACGCCAGATCAAGTTCATCAACGACTTCAAGACTACTGCCCTGCATGCAATCCCCAGCTATGCAATCCGCTTGGCTGAAGTCTTTCAAGAAGAAGGACTCGACCCCAAGGGAACAACATTGAAAACACTCGTTATCGGCGCCGAACCCCACACTGATGAACAGCGTCGTAAAATAGAACGAATGTTAGGTGTGAAAGCATACAACAGTTTCGGCATGACAGAGATGAACGGTCCCGGTGTCGCTTTCGAATGCCAAGAACAAAACGGAATGCACTTTTGGGAAGATTGCTACCTGGTAGAAATCATTGACCCCGAAACCTGCGAGCCTGTCCCTGAAGGAGAAATCGGCGAACTGGTACTTACAACCCTTGATCGTGAGATGATGCCATTAATTCGCTATCGCACACGGGATTTAACGCGGATTCTTCCCGGCAAGTGTCCGTGCGGCCGTACACACATTCGTATCGACCGTATCAAAGGACGTAGTGACGATATGTTTATCATTAAGGGAGTCAACATCTTCCCCATGCAAGTCGAAAAGATTCTGGTACAGTTCCCCGAATTAGGCAGCAATTATCTGATTACGCTGGAAACAGTAAACAATCAGGATGAAATGATTGTCGAAGTTGAACTAAGTGATCTTTCGACAGATAACTATATAGAACTGGAAAAAATCCGCAAGGATATTACCCGTCAATTGAAAGACGAAATACTAGTGACGCCCAAACTGAAACTAGTGAAAAAAGGCTCCCTTCCGCAAAGTGAAGGAAAAGCTGTCCGGGTGAAAGACTTAAGAGACAATAAGTAACTATTTAAACTGTATATGTGCTAATATACCACTACCGCTTTCTTTATCATGCGGAATGGAATATTAGCACATTATTAATTAACATCATATATAGTATGCAATTACTTAAAAAAAGAATCCTGCAAGACGGAAAATGCTACGAAGGAGGTATCCTTAAAGTAGACGGTTTTATCAATCATCAAATGGACCCCGTCCTGATGAAATCAATCGGGGTTGAGTTTGTCCGCCGTTTTGCAGCCACAAACGTAAATAAAATCATGACAATAGAAGCCAGTGGTATCGCTCCGGCTATCATGACAGGTTATCTGATGGACTTGCCTGTCGTATTTGCCAAGAAGAAATCACCCAAAACAATCCAGAATGCATTAAGCACAACTGTACACTCGTTCACTAAAGACCGTGATTATGAAGTCGTTATCAGTTCTGATTTTCTCACTCCCGATGACAATGTTCTCTTCGTAGATGACTTCCTCGCATACGGGAACGCCGCATTGGGTATTCTCGACCTCATCAAACAATCCGGAGCAAATCTAGTAGGAATGGGCTTTATTATCGAAAAAGCCTTTCAAAACGGCCGTAAAGTACTGGAAGAACAAGGCGTTAGAGTAGAAAGCCTGGCTATCATTGAGGACTTGTCAAACTGTTGCATTAAAATCAAAGACGAATAGATTTATCAGGGTTAAAATATTGCCCTTTGTTTCTCGTTCTTTTCCCATATTGCACCGCTTGCTGAGGGCAAACGTGATAACACGCCAAGCAAGAGGTGCAATTCTTTCCCCAAACAGGTCTCCCCTCCCGAAGTTTCACATTATCTACCGGACAAACCTTCTCGCAACGCTTACATGAGATACAACTATCTGTTGCATAAAAATGTTTAGGAGACATTTGAAAACGATTAAACAAAGGATTTATAATTCTCGTTTTTAGAAAAGGCAGGCTTCCTTCGTGACAAGAAAAAAATCTTCTCTCTCCTGCTTATCAATGCATTTATTTCAGTAAGCCGTGGAACTGCATTTGCCAACTTAATCCTCTCCAACTCCTTAGTATCCACATCAAAACCGGGAAGCAACACATAATTATTGGGCATAGTAACAGAAAAACCGGCATGACACAGCCACCCCTTATCATTCAACGCTTTCACCAACACTTGTTGAGTAAGTCCCGTATCATCCCCACAAGAACAAACAAAAAACAAATACTGATTCTGGTATTCTTTCAAAGAAATTCGATTGATAAAGCGCAGTACAATTTCAGGAGGAGCCCATGAGTAAATCGGAAACACAAAACCAATCTTTTCATCTTTCTGCAAATCGAACTCCAGCGCCTCATTTTTCAACGCCTCAGGGATAAAGACCAAATCTTCATTTTGTCCTTTAGAGAGCTGATTTGCAATCCATTCAGAGTTACCTGTACCGGAGAAATAAAATATCATAGAAAAGTATATAAGAAAGCCGTACCGACGATGTGATGAAACTCTGATAGAACAAGATTTGAGCGCTCGTCCTCCTTTGTAATCCACCGGCTTAAAGCTGTCCCGAAGGATGTGGCCCGCCATTGAAGAACGAAGCTTTCTCGGTGCATCAGATTAATTTGAAGAGTTTCCCGATCCAGTCGATACGGCTAATATTTTTGTATCACAAATGTAATAAGAATCCTTGGATATTAGCAAGAAAAAAAAGGATTTTGTTTACCAACTAACATTTTTTTCATTCCCTTTTATCTGCCTAACAAAAGAAAAGTGTCAGTTACTAGCTTAGTAACTGACACTTTGTAACTCGTAAACTATTGATGCTTAAGCAGCTTTTGCTTTAGCAACTACAGCTTTGAAAGCTTCCGGGTGATTCATAGCTAAATCAGCCAAAACCTTACGATTTATTTCGATACCGGCTTTGTGCAGACCGCCCATCAATTTAGAATAAGACATTCCTTCAAGACGTGCTGCTGCATTGATACGCTGTATCCAAAGAGCGCGGAAGTTTCTTTTCTTATTTCTACGGTCACGGAACGCGTAAGTCAAACCCTTTTCCCAAGTGTTTTTAGCTACGGTCCATACATTTTTTCTTGCACCAAAGTAACCTCTGGTTAATTTCAAAATTTTCTTTCTTCTTGCTTTTGAAGCAACATGATTTACTGATCTTGGCATAGTTTTACTGTTTTTGAATGTTAGCGCCGTTACTTCACGCAACGAACTTAAGGCTAAAGCATTCGGTTAATAACTTTAATAATACTTTTACGCTTTTGATTACTTCATTGCTAAGAGTTCCTTAACCTGGCTTACATTTGTTGTATCAACAGTTGTAGAGTAGCACAGATTTCTTTTTCTTCTTCGGTTTCTTAGTCAAAATGTGACTGTGAAAAGCGTGCTTTCTTTTGATTTTACCTGTTCCGGTAAGGGTAAACCTTTTTTTAGAACCGGAGTTAGTCTTCATCTTTGGCATCTTACTTGTTTTTAAATTATTAAATGATATGGCAACGCACTATACCTGCGCGTTACGCACCTTTTCTTATTCCGCGTCCGTTTTTTCGGCATTTCCGCTTTCTGTGCAGGAGCAGCAGGTTTCGCAACAACAGGCTTTTTCGGAGCTTCTTTCTTTTTCGGAGAAAGCTGGATAGTCATACGCTTACCTTCCAATATCGGCATCTGATCCACTTTTGCGTAGTCTTCCAGATCATTCGCAAAACGAAGCAACAGTACTTCACCTTGCTCCTTGAAAAAGGATGGAACGTCCTTTAAAGAATACGTAAGCCTTCACCTTATCACCATCTTCCAAGAATCCCTTAGCATGTTTCAACTTAAAGTTGTAATCATGGTCGTCTGTCTGGGGACCAAAACGAATCTCCTTCACATTAACCTTAACCTGCTTCGCTTTCTGTTCCTTCTGGCGTTTCTTTAATTGATAAAGAAATTTAGAGTAATCAATAACACGACAAACAGGGGGTTGAGCATTAGGAGAAATTTCCACTAAATCCAATTCTTTCTCTTCGGCCATTTTCAAGGCTTGAAAGATAGGATATACTTTCGGTTCAATATCGTCGCCTACTATGCGGACTTCTTTGGCACGAATCTGTTCATTGATTCTGTATTGCCCTTTAGAGTGTCATTCTTCATTAAAAACGTTTACTTCCTAGTTTGATTTTTTATTGTTCTACTAAATATTTATCATGAAACGGCTGCAAAGTTACCATTTATTTATCATATTCTGAACTTCTTCGTTCAAAATTTTAGCAAATTCTTCAAATTTCATGGTTCCTTTGTCCCCTTCGCCTTGTCTACGAACAGAAACTTCACCATTTTCAGCTTCTTTTTCACCGACAATCAACATATAAGGAATACGTTTCATCTCATTATCACGAATCTTGCGGCCGATCTTTTCGTTACGATCATCTACAATCGCGCGGATCTCGTGTATTTTCAGATACATCTTTACCTGCTCTGCATATTCGTTGAACTTTTCACTAATCGGCAGAATAACTACCTGTTCCGGAGTCAACCACAACGGGAATTTACCGGCAGTATGCTCAATCAATACAGCGACGAAAGCGTTCCATAGAGCCAAACGGAGCACGGTGAATCATTACCGGACGGTGTTTCTGATTATCCGATCCCATATATTCCAGTTCGAAGCGTTCCGGCAAGTTATAGTCTACCTGGATAGTACCCAACTGCCAACGACGACCGATTGCATCTTTCACCATAAAGTCGAGCTTAGGACCATAGAAAGCAGCTTCACCATATTCAATCTTAGCAGGTAATCCTTTTTCTTCACACGCCTCGATAATAGCTTGTTCTGCTTTTTCCCAGTTATCATCGCTACCGATATACTTCTCACGGTTCACTTTATCACGCAAAGATATCTGTGCTTCAAAATTCTGGAAGTCCATAGAACGGAACACAATAGATATAATATCCATTACACGAAGGAATTCTCCCTTCACCTGATCCGGACGACAGAAAATATGTGCATCATCCTGAGTAAAGCTACGTACACGAGTTAAACCGTGAAGCTCACCACTTTGCTCGTACCGACAAACAGTTCCGAATTCGGCAATACGTAAAGGCAAATCCTTATAAGAGCGCGGGAAGTTCTTATAAATTTCACAATGGTGAGGGCAGTTCATCGGTTTCAAGAAGTACTCTTCACCCTCTTCCGGAGTATGAATAGGTTGGAAAGCGTCTTTACCATATTTAGCATAGTGACCCGAAGTCACATACAGCAACTTGTTACCAATAGGCGGAGTGATTACTTCCTGATAGTCATAACGAGTCTGGATACGACGCAAGAATTCCTGCAAACGCAGACGTAATGCAGTACCTTTCGGCAGCCACATCGGAAGTCCCTTTCCCACCGTATCCGAGAACATGAACAACTGCATCTCCTTACCGATTTTACGATGGTCACGCTTTTTAGCTTCTTCCATCAAAGCCAGATATTCATCCAGCATCTTCTTTTTCGGGAACGTGATACCATAAATACGTGTCAACATCTTACGATCTTCATGACCACGCCAATATGCACCGGCTACCGTAGTCAGTTTGATAGCTTTGATCGGAGCAGTCGTCATCAAGTGAGGACCACGGCAAAGATCAGTAAAAGCACCCTGGGTATAAGTCGTAATGTGTCCGTCTTCCAGTTCAGAAATCAATTCACATTTATATGTTTCGCCACGATCACCAAACATTTTCAGAGCATCCGTTTTTGCGATGCTTTTTCTGACTACGTCTTCTTTCTTTGCAGCCAGTTCCAACATTTTAGCTTCAATGGCAGGCAGGTCACTTTCTTTGATTACAGCTTCACCCGGATCTACATCATAATAGAAACCGTTCTCAATAGCCGGTCCGATACCAAACTGGATACCCGGATAAAGTTCCTGCAAAGCTTCCGCCAGCAAGTGTGCACTTGTATGCCAAAAAGCATGTTTGCCTTCTTCATCATCCCATTTATAAAGAACGAAATTAGCATCTTCATTAATAGGACGTCCTAAATCATAAGTCTCGCCATTCACGCCACAAGCCAACACTTCTTGTGCCAGACGCGAACTGATACTTTCTGCAATCTGTAAACCGTTCACTCCTTCATTATATTCACGAACGGAGCCATCGGGAAATGTTATCTTTATCATAATATGATGATGTTATATTTTCATAATTTGAACGCAAAAGTAACGAAATCTTTTGAGTTTTCTATTTTTTATCAAAAAAATGTTATTCCGATTGATCCGTAAAACGTTTGATAACATTATAAGCAGAAACAATCCCCAACTCACCGGCTTTACTCAAATCTGAAATGCCTAGCTTATTATTTCCTAAGAAGATGTGAGTCAATCCACGGTTGAAGTAAGCATCCGCAAAATCAGGATTCAGTTCAATCGCCTTATCATAGTCGACAATTGCAGCCCGGTAATCTTTCAACATGGCAGAAACATTGGCACGATTATAATATGCATATACAAAGTCCGGAGCCAGATTAATCACCTTATCCAAATCTTTTCTCACCACCTCATAATCTACCGCGGTAATCTCTTTACGTTTATCACCAGGAACATCTGTTTCGACAGCTTGTTCCGCCTTCTGATATTCCAACTGTTTACAACGAATCAATGCACGCATAAAATATGCCGGGAAGAAATCACCATCCAACAAGATTGTCTGAGTCAAATCAGAGACCGCACTCGAGAAGTCCTGCACCAAATAAAAATCAATTGCACGGGCAAAACGTTTCGAGGCACTCTTATCATCTTCCACAATAGCCGATGTATGTGTATCGATCAAGGCAAAATGCACTTTCACCTGTTCTTCCGTCAACGGAGCTTCCATATTCGTGATGCGAAGACGTTTCGGAAGTATACCCGTACGGTTCAGCTCTTCCACATATTTGTGAAAGTTCACCGAACGTTTCACGTCACTCATTTTCTCATAATAAGTCAAAGCAAACATGGGCTCCAGTGTGATATTTACATTCTTGTCCTGCACACGTCCACGATAATCACTCGTATAACGCTGTTCGGCTTCAGAATCATCGGCAATCACTATCTTACGATAGTTATTCATATTCTTATCTGATTTCTTACGGGTTCTATCTTTATCATCCCCTTCACTGTCCTGATCCGGATTCTGGTTTTGGGCTACATCTTTATTCGTCACTCCGTTCTGTTTATCCAGTTGAGCCTTCATGAGTTTAAATTCATCCTGTTCAGCACCCTTCCGGTCCCCTATTTTCTTTCGGGCTTCAGCACGCTGATAATATCCGGCCAGGAAGTTCGGATGTTGGTTGATAACAGTTGTGTAATCTTGTATAGCCCCGCGATAATCACCCGTTTGCGCACGCAGCAAACCACGGTTAAAGACAGCCATCATATTATCCGGCTCCATCTTGATAACAAAGTCGAAATCTTCGATAGCCCGGTTATCATCTCCTACCCGTGCACGCAACAAACCACGGTTATAATGACCGATAAAGTTATTCGGATCAATATCCAATGCCAAATCATAATCGCTCATGGCCCCCCTCAGATTATTCTGATGGAATCTTGCCAATGCACGGTTAATATAATTTCCGGCATTCTTAGCACTCAAATGAATAGCACGATCGAAATCAGATTCCGCTTCCCCGTATTTTGACTGTTGCAACTTGACGATCGCTCTTGCTGCCCATGCGTCCGGATCGTATTTATCCAGTTCAAGAGCTTTATTGAAATCATTCAATGCGGCAATAGTGTCTTTTTGCTGTAAAGAGACCTCTCCTCTCATCAGGTAAGCGCGAGTATAACGCGGAGATACTTTCAGCAAATTCTCCAAATCTTCTTTTGCCGAATCATAATCTTTCTTCTGAATATGTGATAATGTCAGATTATGCCACAAAGTAATGTTCTCCGGATCATAATGCAGCGCTTTCTGATAGTCTTCAATAGCACCGTCAAATTTACTCTGCCGGATTCTCGCCAGACCACGAATCTGATAAGCACCAACCACAAACGGATTACGTTGAATAGCCGCGTCACAATCCGCTTCCGCTCCCTGAAAATCTTCCAGGTTCACCTTTGCCAGCGCCCTGAAAAAATAAGGCTCATACAAATATGGCTTCGCATTAATTACTTGGTTAAAGTACTGGATAGAAAGTACATAGTCCTCAAAATAAAGAGCGTTCCGGGCTATGGTCATCACCCGGTCCGTATTTATCTGAGCACACACCAATGTGGGGAACAGCAATAAAACTGTTAGTATTCTTTTAATCATTGATATTTTATGCTTGTAAACGAAACAAAAATAATGCTTTTCGCTTACTTAACAGGGATATAAACGTTTTTTATCTTTATTTCACCTGTTTCATCTTATATGAACTACGCGCTTTTCCTTTCAGCATCGTATTTAATTTTCCTCTTATCATTTGTTTACGAAGTGCAGAGATATGGTCGATAAACATTTTACCGTCCAAATGGTCGAATTCATGTTGCATCACACGTGCCAGATAACCTTCCACTTCTTCTTCATGCTCTACAAAATCCTCGTCCATGTATTTCACACGGATCTTATCTCCTCTTTTCACGGTCTCATGAATACCGGGAAGACTCAGGCAACCTTCTTCCATACTCACTTCCTCACCTCCTATTTCCAAAATATGAGGATTAATATAAGCTTTATTAAAACCTTTAAATTCCGGATAATCTTCTGAAAGAGGGTCTAATGTAATCGTAACGACACGGATAGGCAAGCCGATCTGTGGAGCAGCCAATCCTACGCCATCGGCGTGCACCATTGTTTCAAACATGTTCGCTATCAATTCTTTCAGATTCGGATAATCCGGGGTAATGTCCTCTGCCACCTTTCTCAATACAGGCTGGCCATATACATAAATAGGTAAAATCATATTTTTATACTCTACTAAAAATTAAGTTATTCTATGTTCTTCTACTAAAAACGTTTACTCTCCAAATATGTTTGCAAAATAATAGTCGCACTTATTTCATCCACCAACGCTTTATTCTGGCGATCTTTTTTCTTCAGCCCTGCTTCCTGCATTGTGCGATGCGCCAGAACCGATGTAAAACGTTCATCCACATATTCAACAGGAATATCCGGGAAGCGTTTCTTCAATGAACGAACAAAGGGTTCGATGTTCTTCATATTTTCCGAAACCTCATTGTTCATTTGCCTGGGTAAACCGACAATGATCCGTTCTACCGGCTCTTTTGCGATATAATCACCGATAAAATTCAGAAGTTCATGCGTCGGCACTGTTGTCAGGCCATTGGCAATCAACTGCATCGTATCGCTGACAGCTATCCCCGTACGCTTTCTTCCATAATCTATTGCTACTATCCTGCTCATGGGGCACAAAAATACAAAAAAAGACGCTTCCTATGAAAGGAAACGTCTCTTTTATTCTATTATTTAGATGTATATTATTCTTCAACAATAGCTACACGGCTCAGTTTAGCGTCATCATAGAACATATTGCCTACGCCACCCTTGTAATCAACCTTCAGTTGAGAAGCAGGTACACCGAATTCGTTCACCATCAGGTCACGTACAGCTTCAGCTCTCTTCTTACTTAACTTCATGTTGTACTCAGCAGAACCAGTACCCTTGTCAGCATATCCTGTAACAGTAAATGTCTTTTCCGGATTAGCTTTGATACCCTTAGCCATTGCTTCGATGTTCATGTACTCTCTCTTGCTGATATTGCTCTTTCCGATGTTGAATACAACAACAAGACGTGGAACAAATCCGCCTTCTTTCTTAACGATAACTTCCGGTTTCTTGTTACGTGCTTCAACCAAGTCACGTTTCAGAGATTCGTTTTCACCTTTCAAAGCATTTACTCTGTCTCTCATGTCATTCAACTGGCTTTCCGGAACCATTGGTACAGTAGGAACAGCATTCCAGCCGCGTTTCTTGAACTTATAAGTAACACCTACTGTCACGCCACCCATTCCTTCTTTGCTAGCGCCACCAAATGCATTTTTCATCAAAAGGCCACGCAATTCTACATTAAGGTCTAAAGCAGGAGACAAGCGGAAACGGTTGATCAAACCGGCATTTATACCCAAATTCTTCTCACGAGGTTCTGACCATGACACAGCCAAACCAGCTCCTACATAAGGAATAAATGAATAAATACGATCTTCATTGTATCCGCAGAACATGTTAGAAAGGTTGAACAGAACATCACCATGGAAATTAGCCATATTCCATTTCTGTTTGTAATATCCGTTAGAATATGTACCACCTTTTGCATACCTAGCGTCAGCAGAAGGAGCTGCCCCTTAGCTTGAAGACCGTTGTATGCAACACGCAATCCGATTCCCGGAGTAAACCACTTACCTACGGCAATATCAAGTGCCGGAGCAAGACGTTTTCCGAAATCAGCTTTACCGTCATTGTCGCCAAAATACATTTGTGCGCCAATACCACCACTAATAAACCAGTTAGCACCGAAGCGATTTGTTTCTACGGTATAGCTCTTCGCTGCATTTTCTTTTTCCTGAGCAGGCAGGCACACAGAAGCCGCTGCCAATAAAATAAACAATAAACCCTTTTTCATCTCAATTTATTTTAGTAAATAATATATTTCTATATTTTGTCTTACAGGAAATCAACCGACTCCCAAACGTCTCATGCCTGACAAAGAGACAATAAGCAACTTCCTTTTCTTGAAATTTAATGCAAATATAGATATTTATTGTAATACACACAAAAAAACTCGTAAAAAATCATTCCCACACAAAAAAATAAGGAATGATAAAAGTGTTATATAACTCCGAAAGAAGACGAAAGGCATTTATTACCAAAGAATTAAAACAAAAAAAATAGCCGGCGATAATTGCATCACCAGCTATTTTATTTCTTTAATATTATATCTAATAAACCAGTTTCACATTATCAACCCATAATGAATTACCCGGCGAACCGATATAAGCTCCTCCATGGCTGGACGTAAACTGTATATATATATGTGTAGGCACATCATCTTCATTTCCCCAGGCAACTTCATGAATAGGAACGCTTTCCCCTTTACTGTTTACCGTATAGTTTTCGGTAACTTGTAATCGCATCATATGCGCTTTATATTCAGGGCGCCCTGTAATATCACCATACATAATCTCATACGAAGCATTATTTTTCCAGTCGGTAGAATGATAATAATAAGTCACCATAGTCCCTATCCGTTTGGCATAAACATTTCCGTTCGCATCTTCCCAACGTTTTTGCAAAAACAGAATAGCTGCCGGATAATCTTTACCGGGAACATCCGTAATCTTACTGAAACCGGTAGCACGGATACGATTCTCCCGATCCGACATCTTCACCTTGTAATCGAACTGAAGGGCTACCGGTTTTTAGTAAACGGCACGCCACATTGCAACATCTTCTGCGGATTCTTAGTACCCTTAATAGGTTCATGCACCGTCCCTGTAAAAATAGAACCTGCCGCCAACACAGTGATATTAACAAGCCCCAACACTTTCACACTTTCCATGCGTGTATCCAGACGTGCACAATACCCTTCTCCCCTTTTTTCCGGGAAAACAGACGTATTTGTTTTTGTAATTCCCGCTACCTTTGCCATTACATTCGAAGTACCCCACGGTGAACCACCCATGTTTTTATAAACCTGATCTCCTTGAATTACAGCCGTCGGACCAATCTCATACACATTCTTCGTGTTCCCTCCGATAATCCCCGACTCTTTTATCTGGCGGTCCACCCATTGGTCCATATCCCCGAAGGGGACCATCTCCACTTTATGCTGCGCCATCAAAGACAAGGAAGAAATAAATGCGACAAAAGTTGTCACCACCAGGCGATGAACCATTTTCTTAATCATCAATACTTATCCTTTCTTTTATAAATTATAGTTCCATTGTTTCAAAGCAAAATCCCAGTTTTCCTCTACCAATCGAATCGTCCGGTCATCATATTTATACTTATTCTTCTTATATCCCTTCTTGCCGCCGACATATTCTTCAATATCTCCACGCGCTTCGGCAAATCCGGGAATAGAGAGTGACTTATAAATATCCTCCGTCATTCCCATTGCATCGGCTTCGAAATCCTCAAACTTCACTTCCCTCAGATTACCCTCAGGAATAAACTGCTTGTCCGATTCATATTTATGATAGAGTTTCGCATAGATAGAAAGGATATTTTCCTCTAATTGTTCATTTCCGATATCCTGCAATTTTAACGGTTGGATCGTATTTGTAAAGAAACTGCGTGTAGATTCAAATACCGTATACGGATTGCGCATCAGATAAATAAACTTGGCGTTCGGGAACATTTTCACCAATTCTTTCACCCTACCCGTATGAGGCGGATTCTTGCTAAGGAATTGCGTGCCATGAGTATTCCACAAAGAAATCTTTATCAGCTTCGTAAATACTTCTTCAAACACCTTCAACTCCGCATCCGAGATATTGTCAAACAACAGATACTTGTCGGCATACTCCTGCTGATGCTTGGGCAAGAACCAAAAATTATAATAAGTATAAGGCATCATGTTCGCCAACGCAAACTCTTCCTCCTGCGGCAGGTCTACCGCCAGCTCCATATTGTCCGTGGGACGCTTGTCGGGCATCAGCCAGCTCATGTTTTTCTTGAAGAAAGGCTGTCCCCACATCATCAAATGAGGAAACACGGTCTGATAGGTCGTATTATAGCCAAAATGCTTATCACAGGAGAATACATTGTGCACAAAAGTAGTTCCGCTCCGCCAGTGCCCCAAAATAAACACCGGATCATGCTCCAGCGGTTGATTCGCCAACAACTTCTCATAACGTTTGTCCTGCAATGAGGCCAATGGAGAAAGCAATCGGCATACAGCCTTTGTCAATCGGTACTTACCCTTATAGGCTGCATCAATTTCACGACCGGCAGTAATAGCCTTAAACGTTTTCCAGTCGGCACCTACCAATGTATTAATCGGAAGTTTATTAAATTCGAGTAATCCCATACTTTCTTATTTTATTATTTTCACGGCAAAACCCTGGCGTTCCAGTTCTTTCACCGCCTTTTCTACTGCTTCATAATGCTCCGGAGCAATTCCCAGCTTCGTCATATCCAATACCGGCACATCTTCCGTGTCGCTCATATCTTTCATTTCCACCCGGTCGATAATCATACCGACAGCTGAAGTATTATTGGTAATCGGATCGATCAAGATAAATGAGCCACATGATTTATTCTTCTTATAAGGATCAAAGAACAACTCTTTCGCGGTTGTCAGCACCACGCAGGCAATCTGATTCAACTGCAAAGGCAACGTCTCTTTAGTCAGCTGTCCATTGTCCGGCGACAGATGTTCCATTGTGTTCACATCCACCTTATACTTAATCGTATCAATGCGCGTACGACTCAGATTTGTTGTCTGTTTGATAAAGAACGATTTATTTATATCCATTGGCTCCTCATCCATCCATACCAACATTGCTTCAAAGTTACGGTCAACAATCGGCAAGTTATCGGGATGTACCAGCATTTCACCACGGGATACATCAATTTCATCTTCCAGTGTCAGTGTAACCGACTGCGGCGGGAAAGCGTAATCCAGTTCGCCGTCGTATGTTACAATACTTTTTACCTTGGACGTCTTTCCCGAAGGAAGTGCCATCACTGTATCCCCCTTACGGACAATACCCGAAGCCACCTTACCACAAAAACCTCTAAAATCCAAATTCGGACGCAGCACATACTGCACCGGGAAACGAAAATCCTCCAAATTATGGTCATTGTCAATATGAACAGTTTCAAGGAAATCAAGTAAAGAAGTCCCCTTGTACCACGGAGTACGCTCCGACTTATCCACTACATTATCACCGTCCAACGCGGAAAGCGGAATACAGTTTACATCAGGGATTCCCAGTGGAGATACAAATTTCTTATACTCCGCAACAATCTCATTGAAACGCTCTTCCGAAAAATCCACCAAGTCCATTTTATTGACCGCCAATACCACATGTTTGATACCCAGTAAAGACACAAGGAAAGTATGGCGGCGAGTCTGCGTGATGACACCCGTGCGGGCATCTACCAGAATAATCGCCAGATTAGCGGTAGAGCCGCCGGTAATCATGTTACGCGTATACTGCTCATGTCCCGGAGTGTCCGCAATGATAAATTTACGTCCATTGGTGGAGAAGTAGCGATAAGCCACATCAATTGTAATACCTTGTTCGCGTTCAGCCTTCAATCCATCGAGCAGCAATGCATAGTCGATATGCTCACCTGCATTTCCTACACGTTTACTGTCGCGTTCCAGTGCATCCAACTGGTCCTCATACAATTTCTTGCTGTCAAACAACAAACGCCCGATCAACGTAGATTTTCCATCATCCACCGAACCGGCTGTCAACAGCCTCAGCAAGTCTTTCTGTTCATCTTTGTCCAGAAAAGCCTTTATATCTAATTTATTATCTGCCATCACTAATTACAATTAAAAGTATCCTTCACGTTTCTTCTGTTCCATACTCGCGTCCTGATCAAAGTCAATCACACGAGTCGTCCGTTCACTCTTGGTAGTAGTCATCATCTCCTCCACGATTTCTTCAATCGTAGCGGCACCACTTTCCACAGCACCGGTCAACGGCCAACATCCCAATGTACGGAAACGGACCATTTTCATTTCGATCTGATCACGATATTTTTCCGGCAGACGTTCATCATCAGCCATTATCAGGTTACCATCCATTTGCACCACCGGACGTTCTTTCGCATAATATAACGGAACAATCGGAATATTCTCCAGACGGATATATTGCCAAATGTCCAGTTCCGTCCAATTGCTCAACGGGAACACACGGATACTTTCTCCCTTATGGACACGCGCATTGTATATGTCCCACAATTCCGGACGCTGATTCTTCGGATCCCACTGGTGGAACTTATCACGGAAAGAGAAGATACGTTCTTTCGCACGCGATTTTTCCTCATCACGGCGTGCACCGCCAAAAGCAGCGTCAAACTTATACTTATCCAGTGCATGAAGCAACGCCTGTGTCTTCATCAAGTCCGTATGCACTTTACTGCCATGCGTAAAAGGTCCTACACCTGCATGAAAAGCCTCCATATTACTTTCTACGATCAGATTCCATCCATATTTCTTCGCATACTCATCACGGAACTGAATCATCTCCTTGAATTTCCATTTCGAATCAATATGCATCAACGGGAATGGTACTTTACCCGGATAAAACGCTTTTTCAGCCAAGCGTACCATTACAGAAGAATCCTTTCCAATACTATAAAGCATCACCGGATTCTCAAATTCCGCCGCCACTTCGCGGATGATATGAATAGACTCGGCTTCGAGTTCTTTCAAGTGGCTTAATTTATATTCTTCCATTACTAAAATAATGATTTTATTCTTCTACTAAACACTTCTTTTTACTTTGGGCAAAACCAGCTCCAACAAGCAATTCACCGATTCTTCCAGTGTCAGTTTGGAAGTATCCAATGACAATGCCGGATGTTCGGGAACCTCAAACGGTGCAGAAATTCCGGTAAAATTCCGAATTTCCCCCTTACGTGCCTTGGCATAAAGCCCTTTCACATCTCGTTTCTCGCACTCCTCCAACGGGGTACTCACAAAAATCTCCAGAAAGTCATCCTTACCGATTATATTTGCAGCCATTTCCCGGATATCGTTATTAGGACTGATGAATGCCGCAATTGTAATAATGCCACTATCCAAAAAGAGCTTTGAGACCTCAGCTATGCGGCGGATATTCTCCACCCGGTCAGTTTCGGAAAATCCGAGGTTATTATTGATACCACTACGAATATTATCCCCGTCAAGGATACGGCAAAGCAATCCTCGCTTATGAAGTTCACGCTCCAGTGCGATAGCAATCGTACTTTTGCCCGATCCGCTCAATCCGGTAAACCAGATCATCACACTATGTTGCCCCAAAAGTTCCTCTTTGTCCTGCCGTGTCATCATGCGGTCAAATATAGGATATATATGATTCTTTTCTTCCATTTATAAATTCGTTTTATTAAAAGTTCCAGATCATCGGAATCAGAATAACAGAGATTATAAAGGTTATGATATTGAGCGGCAAACCGATACGAACAAAGTCCATAAATTTATAATTGCCGATACCTTGTACTATCAGGTTGGTCTGATAACCGATAGGCGTCGAGAAACTTGCCGATGCAGCCATACAGATAACCACAAAGAAAGGCGTCGGACTGACTCCCAACTGCGCTGCAATCGACAGGGCCAATGGGAATGCCAATGCTGCCGCCGCATTATTCGTAATCAACTCCGTAAACAGGTTCGTGATGATAAACAACATGGCAAGCAACACGTGCGGACCGTAATCATCGCTCAACCCGATAATGAACTTCGCAACACTATCAGCCACTCCCGAATTCACCATAGCCTTACTGATTGCAAATGCACAAGCAATCGTAATCAAGATATCCCACGAAATGTATTTTGTATATTTACGGGCAGGAAACAGGTTCGTCCACGCCATAACAATGGTGGTGATAGACACAAAAAAGAACATATCCAGTTTGATATCCGGAAACATCTCTTTTGTCACCGGCAATTCACCGATCGTAGCACCGACAATCATCAACACCAATAAAATCAGAGCTAGCCAGCGTTTTTTCTTTCCTGCGGTATCAGGGTCATTTCCGTTTGTCAGCAACACAAACACAGAAGACTCCCCCATGTAGGAATAAAGGTATCATCAGCCATTACAACAAGCGTATCTCCTTCACGTAGCACCACTTCATTCAGATTAGTTACGAACCGCTGTCCGCTACGTGTCTTGATCTCCTTTACTTCCGCTCCATAATGACGCTGGAAATTAAAATCACTCAACTTCTTATTGATACCGGGGAAACGTGCCCCTAACACCGCTTCCACCCGATGCAATTTCTCCCCTCTTCCATTTCCTCATCCGGCACAGCCGTATCAGGACGAGCATCCGGCAAAAGTCGTTTGGAGAAAAGGAAAAGATAAACAATTCCGGCAACAGCAATAAAAATGCCGACCTTTCCCAGTTCGAACATGGTGAAACCTTCATAGCCGGCTTCCAGAATCATACCATGCACTACCAGATTGGTAGAAGTGCCGATCAGCGTACAGATACCGCCGAGGATAGTCACATAAGAAAGGGGAATCAGGAACTTGGTGGCCGGAAGTTTTACCGATTTCGCCCAATGTTTGATAATCGGGGCGAAGATAACCACAACAGGAGTATTATTCAGGAAAGCGGAAATGAACGCCACCGAAGGTAAGATACGCAGCTGCGCTTTAAACACCGTCGTCTTCCCCTGCGGAAGCAGTTTCTTGATCACTTGCCCTAATGTACCCGACTGACGGATACCTTCACTAACCAGAAACAGTAGGGCAACGGTAATCATGCCCTTATTACTGAACCCTTCCAGCATTTCTTTCGGGGTCAGAATACCGGCACACAAAAACAAGACCACTACCGAAAAAAGTATCATGCCCGGACGCATTTTGTCAGCGACCAAAGCAGCTACCATTCCTAATAACGACAACAGTACAAATACAATTTCAAATGTCATATAAACATTAATTAGTGTTTTCTTTTTGGCTCGACGATAAACCACGGATTCAATAAATCCTCCTTGTTATATCGTAGAGGTTCGTCCTTTCCGGCTTGATACACTTCCATTCCGGCAGCACGCGCTATCGCATGTCCGGCAGCTGTATCCCACTCCATTGTCGGAGCGAAACGCGGATACACATCCGCACTACCTTCTGCAACCAGACAGATTTTAATGGAACTTCCACTTGATATCAGTTCGACACTGCCATGTTTCTTCTTCAAGTCAGCGATATATGTTTCCGTTTCAGGTGACAGGTGCGAACGTGAAGCAACAACAATAAAATGATCACGTACATCCTCTAAAGGCATCAGCTCCGACTCTTTTATCATCTGTTGTAATGTCGTCCCTTTCCCTACCGGAGCGACAATACCGGAGCACTTATATGCTCCCACACCCTCCACAGCAAAGTAAAGCACTCTCTTTACAGGCACATAAATAACGCCTAACACAGGTACTGAATTCTGCACCAGGGCTATATTTACCGTAAATTCTCCATTGCGTTTAATAAATTCCTTTGTTCCATCCAGAGGGTCAACAATCCATAAAGTATCCCATTTACGGCGAACCTCATAATCCAGATGCTTTCCTTCTTCACTAAGAACCGGAAAAGGAGTATCGTTCAAAATAGCCACAATCGCTTCGTGCGCTTTCCTGTCTGCTATTGTCAGTGGAGAATTATCAGCCTTTCTCTCTATTTCGAAATCCGATGCCGGATCTTCATAAATAGAAAGTATTTTTTCACCTGCTTTCAATGCTGCATCGATAGCAGCCATTACATATTTTTGTTCCATTTAATTCCTTTATTAACACCTCACTAATATCAAGGCTGTAAATCCTCTAAATTAAGAGTTGACAAAAGTAAAAACTTTCTTTGCTATAAAAGTTTCCCCACCTACATTTATAACTTCTTTTAGTAGAATGATAAAAATATCTAAACGAAACATCATTTTTCTCTCTCAACAAAAAAGCAGTAACTTCCCAGTTACCGCCTTCTTATTTGGAAACAACATTTGTTCTTTCCAATATATATTACCAAAAAGAAATCAATATACACGATACAGCAACCAAGCGCCTTGGAAATCCGAACGATTCGGATACTTAGCCTTGAAAGCATCGCGAGCGTCAGCAGCAGCAGCCTTATCAGCAAATGAGCTAACTATTACACGATACATTGCCTTATCAGCGTTAAATGCGATTGTAGCCTGATAACCTTGTGCATCCAGCCAATCTTTCAATCCTTCGGCATTTGCTTTTACACCAAAGCTACCGGCCACTACACTATAATCTTTCAAACCGTCATTACCGGAAACAACTGTCACCTTTTCCTGACGTACACCCGATGTATCTGCTACTTTAGGTGTTGTCACAGGAGCTGCCACTACCGGAGTCACCTCAACCGGAGCTTCCACTTGCGGTTCTGCCAGTTCTTGCTGTTTTGCTTTCTCGTAAGCCTTCTTATAGGCGCTTTCGCTGGATTTACAAGATGCAAAAGCAAGCACCAAGCACACTCCCATTCCTAATACGACCAATTTTCTCATATTCCTATACTCTGTTTTAATTAATAATTCATGTTCTCGTCTATCAATATTCAGTTTCGGGCAACAAAATAATAGAAATTTTATCATCCGGCAAAGAAATCCGGCGAAAAAACGCTTATTCGGACTTTTTCTTATAAGAAATCGTACCGGTTGCCTGATAAGTGGGCATCACCAGCACTTCTGCTATCTGTATATGTTCGGGAGCCGAAGCAGCGAAGTAAACTGTCTCAGCCACATCCTCTCCGGTCAACGGGCGAATTCCTTTGTAGAAATTATCAGCCGCCTGCTTGTCACCCCGGTAACGCACCACCGAGAAGTTGGTTTCCACCATACCCGGTTTGATATTCGTCACTCTCAGCGGAGTATCCACCAGATCAATCCGAAGTCCGTCCGAAAGGGCCTTTACAGCAGCCTTAGTCGCACAGTACACACTTCCCCCGGGGTAAGCCGCATCACCTGCAATAGAACCGATATTGATCACATGCCCCCGCCCGCGCTCTATCATACCGGGAACCACAAGACGCGTCATCGTCAACAATCCCTTTATATTCGTGTCAATCATGATGTCCCACTCGTCCAGACTACCCTCGAACTCTTTATCCACTCCGATCACCAGTCCGGCATTGTTAATCAATACATCAATCGTTTTCCAGTCCGCCGGCAAGTTTTCCAGTGCAGCCTTCACCTGTTCACGGTCACGTACATCACAAATAAGCGGCCTTGTCACCAGTTTAGGACACTCCATTTCCAACTCATATATCAACTTCTCCAACTTTGAAGTATCACGGGCATTCAAAATCAAATTCCAACCTTCTTTGGCAAACTTACAGGCACAAGCTTTACCAATTCCGCTAGTTGCACCAGTAATTAAAACAGTTTTTATTTCCATTATGTTTAAATTATAAATACTGAATGACAAAAGTACGCCTTAACTTCCATTGGTTAGTCTCCAAAGTCCGTTAAATAAGATTAAACCATAAAAGAAAAAAAGAAATATAAAACTATGCACTTTTTTTTAGTTTTACTGAACAACCTTAGAAGAAAAATGTTATATTTGTTGTATCATAATCATTTTAAACATTATACATTATGAAAGGATTAAATGTTTTAGCAGCTTTCCTGGGTGGCGCCGCAGTAGGTGCAGCCCTCGGTATCTTATTTGCTCCTGAAAAAGGAGAAGACACCCGTAACAAAATCGCAGAAATTCTCCGTAAGAAAGGGATTAAGCTCAACCGTAGTGAAATGGAAAATCTCGTGGACGAGATTGCAGCCGAAATGAAAGGAGAAATAGCAGAGTAAGTGAGTAACCAAGGATTTAAAACAGAGCGACCATGTTTGCAGACGATAAAAGTATTGAGAATTTTCAGCAGTTATTTTTCGAGTTCAAGAAATATTTAGAACTTCAGAAAGAATATACCAAATTAGAATTAACGGAAAAGTTAACTATCCTGTTCTCAACGTTAATCATGATATTAGTACTTATTATCTTAGGCATGGTAGCCCTGTTTTACCTGCTTTTTGCATTGGCTTACATATTAGAGCCATTGGTCGGTGGTCTCATGGCTAGTTTTGCCATTATAGCAGGCATCAACGTTCTGCTCATCGCTCTTGTTATTATTTTCCGCAAGCAACTCATCATATCTCCTATGGTGAACTTCCTTGCCAATTTATTTTTAACTGATTCAAATAAATAAATTATGAGTGCGCAAACACCACAGAAATTCACATTAGAAGAAATATCCCTACGCAAAAAGAAGCTTTTGAATGAGATACATGCCCAGAAAAAAGCAATGACAGCCACAACACGCGAGATATTTGCCCCCATTGCTCCAGCTAACAACAAGGCAGATGCTATCATGCGTTCATTCAATACGGGCATGGCTATATTCGACGGTGTGATGTTGGGGGTCAAAGTTATGAGGAAGGTGCGCACGTATTTCAGGAATTTAAGATAATTCGATCTTCTCATTAAGTAGAAGTATATACTTCAGTAACACATTTCAATGTGAGCGAGTACAGTAAGTACACTTTTTTCAGGCCTTCCCCCCTCACACGCACACATGTTATGTTATATAATATAGAAAAACGAATAAAACGGCGGAAACTCATAACAACCGTTGTCTATTACCCTTCAAACAAGTTATTCCGAATTTTTAGCTATTATAGAAAATAGATACTTGACATAAGTATTTTGGAAACTGAACTTTAAGTTACATTATTAGGTTCTTCTTCAAATTTAGTGGTAATTTGAAGAAGAACTCATTATTATATACATGCGTGTGTGTGTATGTGGAAAAGCCTGAAAAGGTGTACTTACTGTATTTATGTCTGCAAAATAAAGCGGCGTTATTTAACTGCTAAAGCACAGCTTTAGAGATTGTAAAGCTATGCTTTAGCAGTCATGAAGCACAGCTTTCTAAAATTCTTCCGAAATATGAGATATTATAAAAAAGGCTTCCAACCCGTGGAAGCCTTATGCTTGTCGAAGTAACAACTTCATCTCAATGAAGCTGAAATATCCTTTTATACGTAAGTCTCCAGCAACTTCACGTTTGCACTTTCAGGAGTAATAGTAATATCCTGAGTGGTAGCGGGGAGCAAAATAGACTCTCCGGCATTTACTGTCAGTTCGTTGCCTTCATTGTCCACCATTTTGCATGAGCCTTCCATGCAAATAAAAATGACGAATGAATCGAGTTCCGAATAGTCACAACTGATTTCTTCGGTCATGTCATACAAAGAAGTGGTGAAATAAGGGCAGGCAACCAACTCTACCGGTTCATCCTTCAACGGTTCATATTTGGTACGATAGTCATCCAATACTTCGTAGTTGATAGCTTCACGGGCCAAATCAGTGTGGAGTTCACGTGTTTTGCCGTTCGCATCTTTACGGTTGAAGTCGTAGATACGGTAAGTGATATCGGAAGTTTGCTGAATTTCAGCAATGAATGCCCCCGCACCAATGCTGTGTACACGTCCCGCAGGAAGGAAGAAAACATCTCCCGGATGAATCTCGTACTCTTGCAGCACATCGGTAATCGTATTGTTCAATACGCGTTCTTTATATTCTTTCGGAGTAATCTGTTCAGAAAATCCCGAACGCAATTTAGCTCCTTTGTCAGCATCTACCACATACCACATTTCTGTTTTACCCATTGAGTTGTGACGTTTTTTCGCAAGGTCATCGGCCGGGTGTACCTGAATGGACAAATCCTGCTTGGCATCAATAAACTTAATGAGTAATGGAAATTTGTTTCCGAAACGGGCATAATTCGCTTCACCTACCAGTTCCTCGCGATACCTTCTCACCATGTCGGCAAGGGTTAAACCTTTATCCGGGCCATTGGCCACTACGGATTCATTGTCCTCAACGCCGGAAATTTCCCAGCTTTCTCCTACTCCTTTCAAGTCTGAATTCAAATGCTTGAACGGAATAATTTTGTCGCCCCCCCAAAGCGTCTGCTTCAGAATTGGTTCGAATTTTAATGGATACATTTTTGTTTTTCTTGTTATAAACTTAGATTAAATTCGCTCGGATTGCATGAATCCGGGAGCAAACATACAAAAAATAGTTTAGTTTTAAGAAAAGGACGATAAAAATCTTTTTGAAAAAAAACATACCAAAAAGAATAGGAACATTAAAGTAATAACGCTAAACTTTCCTAAACTACCCACCATATTTAGCCGGAATAATTTGTGAGTAACAAAGAATTTACCTTTATTTGCAAGAAAATTTTAAGAATACCAGACATGAATAACACATTCCCAACAGAGGGAAATCTTTCAGGGCTCAGCCGGAAAGATTTTCAAAAGGATATAAATGATAAAAAAACAGATTTATTTATCCTTAAAAACAAAAAGGGAATGGAAGTGGCCGTAACGAATTACGGGTGCGCCATTCTTTCGATTATGGTACCGGACAAAAACGGTAAGTATGCTAATGTGATTCTCGGACACGACAGCATTGACCATGTAATCAACAGCCCGGAACCTTTCCTGAGCACTACTATCGGACGCTATGGCAACCGCATCGCCAAAGGAAAATTCACATTGTACGGAGAAGAGCACGAGCTCACCATCAACAACGGACCCAACTCCCTTGCACGGAGGACCTACCGGTTTTCACGCCCGTGTATGGGACGCTATCCAGATTGATGAAAGCACCGTGCAATTCAATTATGTTTCTGCCGACGGCGAAGAGGGATTCCCCGGCAATCTGGAAGTGGAAATGACTTACCGCCTGGAAAATGAAGTAAATGCACTGACTATCGAATACCGCGCTACCACCGACAAAGCTACAGTCGTTAACTTGACTAACCACGGTTTCTTCAACCTCGCCGGCATCTCCAACCCGACTCCTACCGTCAACAACAACATCGTTACTATCAACGCTGATTTCTATACACCTATCGATGAAGTTTCTATCCCAACCGGAGAAGTTGCCAAAGTAGAAGGTACTCCAATGGACTTCACCACTCCGCATACCGTAGGCGAACGTATCGACGATAAATTCCAACAACTGATTATCGGTGCCGGATACGACCACTGCTACGTATTGAACAAAACAGAAAGCGGTTCGCTCGACCTCGCCGCTACCTGCAAAGATCCTGAAAGCGGCCGTATCATGGAAGTATACACAACCGAAGCAGGCGTGCAACTTTATACAGGCAACTGGCTGAACGGATTCGAAGGCGCACACGGCGCTACATTCCCGGCAAGAAGCGCTATCTGTTTTGAAGCACAATGTTTCCCGGATACCCGAACAAACCGCATTTCCCGTCGGCTACCCTGCTGCCGGGTGATGAATACCAACAAATCACAGTTTACAAATTTGATGTAGAAGAATAACAACTAAAAAATAACTAACCTAATTTTATAAACTAACATTTTTTATGAACCATGACACAAGAAAAAAAGAATGGAAAAATCATTGCAATCATTACGATGATTTTCCTTTTCGGTATGATTTCATTTGTTACCAACCTCGCTGCTCCTATGGGTATCGTGTTGAAAAACCAGTTCGACGTATCGAACGCACTAGGTATGCTAGGAAACTTCGGAAACTTCATCGCGTATGCAGTAATGGGTATTCCGAGCGGCATCTTGTTGCAACGCGTTGGATATAAGAAGACTGCACTGATCGCAGTAGCTATCGGCTTTATAGGAGTAGGTATCCAGTTCTTATCCGGACATTCAAGCCCGGAAATGGCTTTCGCCGTTTATTTGATCGGTGCATTCGTAGCAGGTTTCTCTATGTGTTTGCTTAACACTGTAGTAAATCCGATGTTGAACAAGTTGGGCGGTGAAGGTAACAAAGGTAACCAACTTATCCAGGTGGGTGGCTCTTTCAACTCTGTAATGGCTACCATCACTCCGATGTTCGTTGGTATCCTGATCGCCGGATCTATCGAAAAAGCTACTATCTCTCAGATTTTCCCTGTAATGTACACCGCAATGGCTGTATTCGCTTTCGCATTCTTCGTACTCCTGTTTGTACGCATTCCGGAACCGAACGCTGCTACCACAACAGAACCGATCAGCACATTGATGAAAGGTGCTTTGAAGTTCCGCCACTTTGTATTAGGTGCTATCGCTATCTTTGTATACGTAGGTATTGAAGTAGGTGTACCGGGTACTCTGAACCTGTTCCTTACTGACCCTGTAGAAAAAGGCGGTGCCGGCATCGCTTCTACAATCTCCGGTTTCGTAGTAGGAACTTACTGGTTCCTGATGTTGATCGGTCGTCTGGCCGGTGCTTCACTTGGCGCTAAAATCTCCAGTAAAGCGATGCTTACATTTACATCTGCTCTGGGATTGATTTTAGTATTCCTTGCTATCTTCTCTTCTACAGGAACATTGGTTAACTTGCCCGTACTCCAACAAGGTGAGACAGGCGGTTTGTCATTCGGTTTTGCAGAAGTGCCCATTAACGCTATGTACTTGGTATTAGTTGGTCTCTGTACTTCTATCATGTGGGGTGGTATCTTCAACCTTGCTGTAGAAGGACTGGGTAAATATCTGGCTGCTGCTTCCGGTCTGTTTATGGTACTGGTATGCGGTGGAGGTATCCTGCCTGTAATTCAAGGATGGGTAGCTGACGTAGCCGGTTTCATGCCAAGTTATTGGGTAATTATCGCTGCTCTGGCTTACTTGCTGTACTACGGTCTGGTAGGTTGCAAAATGTCAATAAAGATATTCCGGTAGAATAATCTATTACTGAACTCAATTTATTCACCTTATAAAATTGATTTATCATGGATATAGAACACGTAAGAAGTCGCTTCATTAAGCATTTTGATGGAACTACAGGATTTATATATGCCTCTCCGGGTCGTATCAACCTGATTGGCGAACATACTGACTACAACGGTGGATTCGTATTCCCCGGAGCTGTAGACAAAGGTATGATTGCTGAAATCAAACCGAACGGCACTGACAAAGTAAAGGCTTACTCTATCGACTTGAAAGATTATGTAGAATTCGGTCTTAATGAAGAAGATGCTCCCCGCGCCAGCTGGGCAAGATATATTTTCGGCGTATGCCGCGAAATGATTAAACGCGGTGTAGAAGTAAAAGGATTCAATACTGCTTTCTCCGGTGATGTGCCTCTGGGTGCAGGTATGTCTTCTTCTGCTGCTTTGGAAAGTACATATGCTTTCGCATTGAATGAACTGTTCGGTGAAAACAAGATCGACAAGTTCGAATTGGCTAAAGTAGGTCAGGCTACTGAACACAACTACTGCGGTGTAAACTGCGGTATTATGGACCAGTTTGCTTCCGTATTCGGTAAAGCTGGTAGCTTGATCCGTCTGGACTGCCGTTCACTGGAATATCAGTATTTCCCATTCCATCCGGAAGGTTATCGTCTGGTATTGATGGATTCAGTAGTGAAACACGAACTTGCTTCGTCGGCATACAATAAACGTCGCCAAAGTTGCGAGGCTGCTGTTGCCGCTATCCAGAAGAAACATCCGCATGTAGAATTCCTGCGCGACTGTACTATGGTAATGTTGGAAGAAGCGAAAGCTGACATCAGCGATGAAGATTATATGCGTGCAGAATATGTGATTGAAGAAATCCAACGCGTACTTGATGTTTGCGATGCTTTGGAAAAAGGCGATTACGAAACGGTAGGCCAAAAGATGTACGAAACACACCAGGGCATGAGCAAATTGTATGAAGTAAGCTGCGAAGAACTCGACTTCCTGAACGACCTTGCTTTTGACTGTGGTGTAACTGGCTCTCGCGTAATGGGTGGCGGCTTCGGTGGTTGTACAATCAACCTTGTCAAGAACGAATTGTATGACAACTTCGTTGAAAAAACAAAAGAAGCTTTCAAAGCTAAATTCGGCAGAAGCCCGAAAGTGTATGATGTAGTTATCAGTGACGGTTCTCGTAGACTGGAATAAGAAATTATCCAATATAAATAATCAAGAAGGGCGGTTTCCATTACGGAAGCCGCCCTTTCTTTTCAATTAACAATTAAGACTTAAATCTATTATCTAACAAACCTTATCGTCATTTCTTTGTAAATTTATAAACAGCAAAAGTATTCGGTTCCTGCTCGGTTGTAAACACATGACCTTCAACAGACACCGCAGTTTCTTGAGGAGTGATGGCAAAAGGTTGTTCAAGCGTATTATCCTTATCCAAATCAAGTGAACGAAGCTTGATGCAGCGGCCATTCGATAATACGTCTTGTTTCTTCAATCCGGCAAAGTTCAAAGAGATTGACTGGGCAGTATTTGAAGTATTGGCAACCTTTACAATCAATTCATTCTTGTCCTTATCGTATACGGCACTGGCAAAGAGCCCGTTCTGCCCTTCGGCTCCCGTCACATTTTTCTTGTTCATGGTAAGCGGAAGAACATTGGTTCCTTTATTATGGGCAAACAACTGTTGCACATAATAGCTTACAGTGCGTACGGAATTCAGATTGTCGAACCAGATCATGTCCGGACGCCATTGCCATCCTTCCACATGAGCGAAAAGCGGAGCGTATGTAGCCATATGGACAATATCGGCATTACGTTCCAATCCGGTCATAAAAGCGGCTTCAAGCAGAGCAGCATTGAAATGATTCCATTTCTTACCCTTTCCGTGGCAGGCATATTCGCCGGCAAAGACTTTCGGCCCCTTACGGTCGTAATTATCATAACGCGCCCCCTGAGCCAGAAACCAGCTTTCGGGCCGATAAAAATGTTCGTCTACTAAATCGGCTTTCAGACGCTTCATTTCAGGCCATAGGTAATCAAAGTCTTTTCCTTCGGAATTCGGGCCGGAACTTCCTACAATCTTGATTTCCGGATGAACTTTGCGAATAGCTTTGATAAACGGTTCGAGGCGTTCGGGGTACTCTTCTCCCCACTGTTCGTTCCCAATACCGATAAATTCCAGATTGAAAGGCGCCGGATGTCCCATATCGGCACGTACTTTTCCCCAAGTTGTATTTATATCACCATTGGCAAATTCTATGAGGTCGAGCGCATCCTGAATATAACTATCCAAGTCGCAAACAGCGACATGAGCCTTCGGGTCACTATTCTGATATTGACAGGACAATCCGCAATTCAAAATAGGAAGCGGTGCCGCCCCCATTTCCTCGGACAACAGGAAGTATTCATAAAATCCCAATCCGTAGCTTTGGTAATAATCAGGGAAGAAACGGTGGGTAAACGTATATTGCCAGCGATTCTCATTCAAAGGACGATTCTCTACCGGACCTACCGACTTCTTCCAGTCATAACGGGTTGCCAAATCCGTCCCTTCCACAATACAACCGCCGGGGAAACGGAAAACTCCCGGATGAATATCTGCCAACGCTTGGGCCAGATCTTTACGAAGTCCGTTTTCATGCCCTTTCCAGGTATCTACCGGAAAAAGAGAAATGTGTTCCAAATCTACGGTTCCTTTAGAGGTAAGGAAAATACGGAGCACTGCTTTAGGATTTGTGGCACCGAGTTTCAGAATTATCTGATATTTTTTCCATTCTTTTGAATCAATTGCAAGACTCTGTGTGGCAAAAGCCTGGTGCTCGCCCATTGATTTGATATCGACCAATTCAATACGTAATGTTGCTTTCGTACCTCCCTGTGGCAATCGTGCCCAGACGGAGAAACGATACTCCTCTCCTTCTTTGACGCCGACACCGAAGAAACCTTCGTTGTCAAGTCCGGTATGTTTATGCCCATGTCCCGGGTCGGAAAGGCGTACATAATGAGGATTGCGTTCAAAAGGGCCGTCATCCTGCAATGTTACTTTTCCATAAGTCTTCCACCCCATTAGGTGTTGGGGAACTCGAATGAACGGTTCTTGACCAATTCGGCATAAAGTCCGCCGTCAGCAGCATAATTAATATCCTCAAAAAAGAGCCCGTACATGGTAGGTTGGATTTCTGCTCCCAACTTTCGGGTTTGAATCACCATTTCATTGGTTTGCGCATGAAGTGCCATTCCGGCAGACAAGGCTAATACAGCCAAGATTTCTGTGTATCTTCTCATGGTTCTTAATAAAAAAAATTATATCTAGTTATGAATGCAAAGATAATCAGAATCCTAATTCACTCTTTGCCCGATCCCACCATTAACAGGCGTTTATCAGTCAAAAAGGACCAATTTCCATTCATTTGCATGATTTCCTAGCTATGACACGTCATTTATAATACGAATTCATATAAAAAATACCTTTTATGCTGCATAACATATAAGAGTGTATTTGATACACCAAACCAAAGTGTTACTTTTACACCCAAAACAAGATAAGTATCTCATTTACATTAAAAATAAAACCATGAAAAAACATTTCTTACTTGCAGGAATTGCCGTGCTAATGCTAGTTGCACGCAATAACAAGCCGGCTTCCGAGCTGACTTCCCCGGAAAGCGGTATCACAGTAGAAGTATACACCAACGAACCGGGTATTCAGGTCTATACAGACAATTACCTCCCGGGACAAACTTATAACAGAGAATGTATTTTCAAATTTTCCGTAGAGAAATAATATTAACTTATAAATCAGATTTATTGTGGAAGCATTAGATTGGCTAGTAATCGGAGTCTTTTTTCTGGCTCTTATCGGTATTATAGTTTGGGTAGTCAGACAAAAGCAGAATGACTCGGCAGATTATTTTTTGGGTGGACGCGACGCAACATGGCTCGCGATCGGTGCCTCTATTTTCGCATCAAACATCGGTTCGGAACACTTGATCGGTCTGGCCGGAGCCGGAGCCTCAAGTGGTATGGCTATGGCACACTGGGAAATTCAAGGTTGGATGATTTTGATTCTGGGGTGGGTATTCGTTCCTTTCTACACAAGAAGCATGGTATATACCATGCCGGAATTTCTGGAACGCCGTTACAATCCCCAATCACGTACAATCTTGTCGGTTATCTCTTTGGTTAGTTATGTGTTGACTAAGGTAGCTGTTACGGTATATGCCGGAGGCCTGGTATTCCAACAGGTATTTGGTATCAAAGAATTGTGGGGTATCGACTTTTTCTGGATTGCTGCCATAGGGCTGGTGGTATTGACCGCACTCTATACGATCTTCGGAGGTATGAAATCGGTGCTTTATACTTCCGTTCTTCAAACCCCTATCCTATTGTTGGGTTCATTAATCATACTTGTCCTCGGTTTTAAGGAATTAGGCGGTTGGGACGAAATGATGAGAGTTTGCGGAGCAGTTACCGTTAATGATTACGGTGATACAATGACAAACTTGATCCGTAGCAATGATGACGCGAATTTCCCCTGGCTGGGTGCTTTGATCGGTTCTGCCATTATCGGTTTCTGGTACTGGTGCACTGACCAGTTTATCGTACAGCGCGTGCTCTCCGGAAAGAACGAAATGGAAGCCCGCCGTGGTACTATCTTCGGTGCTTACCTGAAACTGTTGCCTGTATTTCTGTTCCTGATTCCGGGTATGATTGCGTTTGCATTACACCAGAAATATATCGGTGCCGGTGGTGAAGGTTTTCTTCCGATGCTCGAAAACGGAACCGCAAATGCCGACGCTGCATTCCCGACATTGGTAGCCAAATTACTTCCTGCCGGTGTGAAAGGTCTGGTAGTATGTGGTATTCTCGCTGCCTTGATGAGTTCGCTGGCTTCTTTGTTCAATTCGTCAGCGATGTTGTTCACTATCGACTTCTACAAACGTTTCAGACCGCAGACTTCGGAAAAGAAACTGGTCGGTATCGGACAGGTTGCTACTGTGGTAATCGTTATCCTGGGTATCCTCTGGATTCCTATCATGCGTAGCGTAGGCGATGTACTTTATACCTACTTGCAAGACGTTCAATCAGTATTGGCTCCGGGCATTGCCGCTGCCTTCTTACTGGGCATCTGCTGGAAACGTACTTCCGCACAAGGTGGTATGTGGGGATTGATCGCCGGTATGATCATCGGTCTGACTCGTCTGGGTGCCAAGGTATATTACAGCAATGCAGGTGAAGTGGCAGATTCTACATTCAAATATTTGTTCTATGATATGAACTGGCTGTTCTTCTGCGGTTGGATGTTCCTGTTCTGCATTATCGTTGTGATTGTAGTCAGCCTGGCAACCAAAGCGCCGACTGCAGAAAAGATTCAGGGACTGGTATTCGGTACAGCTACTAAAGAACAAAAGGCTTCCACACGTGCAAGCTGGAATCACTGGGATATTATCCACACGGTGATCATCCTTGCTATCACAGGTGCCTTCTACTGGTATTTCTGGTAATTAAATAAATTCATTCAAACGATGAAAAACTATTATAGTTCGAATCCTACCTTCTATCTCGGTATCGACTGCATCATCTTCGGTTTTAATGAAGGCGAAATAAGCCTGTTACTGCTGAAAAGAAACTTCGAACCGGCAATGGGCGAATGGTCACTGATGGGAGGATTCGTGCAAAAAGACGAAAGCGTGGACGACGCTGCCAAACGTGTACTGGCTGAACTTACAGGTTTGGAAAACGTATACATGGAACAGGTGGGAGCCTTCGGCGCCATCGACCGCGATCCGGGCGAAAGGGTAGTTTCGATTGCCTACTATGCGCTGATTAACATCAATGAGTATGACCGAAAACTGGTTCAGAAGCACAATGCTTATTGGGTGAACATCAACGAACTTCCGGAATTAATCTTCGACCACCCGCAAATGGTGGAGAAAGCACGGAAACTGATGCAACAGAAAGCATCGGTAGAACCTATCGGATTCAATCTGCTTCCGAAACTCTTTACATTATCCCAATTACAAAGTTTATATGAGGCCATTTACGGTGAAACAATGGATAAGCGGAATTTCCGTAAAAGAGTGGCCGAAATGGATTATATAGAAAAGACTGATAAAATTGACAAACTGGGTTCCAAACGGGGTGCTGCCTTGTATAAGTTCAACGGCAAGGCTTACCGCAAAGACCCGAAATTTAAAATATAATCATTATGCTGGAAGAACTAAAAGAAAAAGTATTTCATGCCAATCTTGAATTGGTAAAGCATGGATTAGTCATCTTTACCTGGGGCAATGTTTCTGCCATCGACCGTGAAACGGGACTGGTAGTCATCAAGCCCAGTGGAGTCAGTTATGATGATATGAAAGCGGAAGATATGGTAGTAGTGGACCTGGATGGCAAAGTCGTTGAAGGACGACTGAAGCCATCCTCGGATACTCCTACTCACGTGGTACTCTACAAAGCATTCCCGGAAATCGGCGGAGTGGTACATACCCACTCTACTTATGCGACCGCTTGGGCGCAAGCCGGATGCGACATTCCGAACATCGGAACTACTCATGCCGATTATTTCCATGACGCTATCCCCTGCACGGCAGATATGACGGAAGCAGAAGTGAAAGGTGCCTACGAACTGGAAACCGGGAATGTGATCGTGAAGCGTTTTGAAGGATTGAATCCTGTACATACACCGGGAGTATTGGTGAAGAATCACGGTCCTTTCTCTTGGGGAAAAGATGCGCACGATGCTGTACACAACGCAGTAGTAATGGAGCAAGTAGCCAAAATGGCAAGTATCGCTTATGCCGTTAATCCCAATTTAACAATGAATCCTCTGCTGATTGAAAAGCATTTCAGTCGCAAGCATGGTCCGAATGCTTATTACGGACAATAATCAATTAAAAATAGAAATTAAAAATTAAAGCAAAATATGAACGCATTTGATCAATATGAAGTATGGTTCGTAACAGGAGCACAGCTTCTGTACGGAGGTGACGCAGTAATCGCAGTAGACGCACACTCTAATGAAATGGTAAATGGATTGAATGAATCCGGTAAACTACCTGTAAAAGTAGTGTATAAAAGGAACAGCCAATTCTTCTAAAGAAGTGGAGACTGTTTTCAAAGCAGCCAATAATGATGAAAAATGTATTGGTGTCATCACTTGGATGCATACTTTCTCTCCTGCAAAAATGTGGATTCACGGTTTGCAACAGTTGAAGAAACCGTTGTTGCACCTGCATACTCAGTTCAACAAGGAAATTCCTTGGGATACAATGGACATGGACTTCATGAACCTGAATCAGTCGGCTCATGGCGACCGTGAATTCGGACACATCTGTACTCGTATGCGTATCCGCCGTAAAGTGGTGGTAGGTTACTGGAAAGACGAAAACACGCTGCACAAGATCGCTGTCTGGATGCGTGTATGTGCAGGCTGGGCAGATTCACAGGACATGCTGATCATTCGTTTTGGCGACCAGATGAACAATGTAGCCGTAACTGACGGTGACAAGGTGGAAGCGGAACAACGTATGGGTTATCATGTAGACTATTGTCCGGTAAGCGAACTGATGGAATATCACAAAGATATCAAAAATGCTGATGTGGATGCATTGGTAGCGACGTATTTCAAGGAATACGATCATGAATCTTCTCTGGAAGACAAATCAACCGAAGCTTATCAGAAAGTATGGAACGCCGCAAAAGCAGAATTAGCTCTCCGCGCTATCCTGAAAGCTAAAGGGGCTAAAGGATTCACTACCAACTTTGACGACTTGGGCGACTTGGAACATAATGGTTTCGACCAGATCCCGGGACTTGCTTCTCAACGTCTGATGGCGGAAGGTTACGGATTCGGCGCTGAAGGTGACTGGAAATCAGCTGCTCTTTACCGTACTGTATGGGTAATGAATCAGGGACTTCCCAAAGGTTGTTCATTCTTGGAAGACTATACACTGAACTTCGACGGTGCCAACAGCTCTATCTTACAGTCACACATGTTGGAAGTTTGTCCGCTTATCGCAGCCAACAAACCTCGTCTGGAAGTACACTTCCTCGGTATAGGTATCCGTAAGAGCCAGACTGCCCGCCTTGTATTCACCTCAAAAGTAGGTACAGGATGTACTGCTACCGTAGTGGATCTGGGCAACCGTTTCCGTCTGATTGTAAATGATGTGGAATGTATCGAACCGAAACCGCTGCCGAAATTACCGGTTGCTTCTGCTCTTTGGATTCCAATGCCTAACCTTGAAGTAGGTGCAGGTGCATGGATTCTGGCTGGTGGAACTCACCACTCTTGCTTCTCATACGACCTGACAGCAGAATACTGGGAAGATTATGCTGAAATCGCAGGTATCGAAATGGTACATATCAATAAAGATACGACTATCAGCTGCTTCAAGAAAGAGCTGCGCATGAACGAAGTATATTACATGTTGAACAAAGCGCTTTGCTAAACACTAAATATTGATTTCAACATGAAATTAGATGCTAAATCAACAATAGAAACAGGCAAAGCCATTCTGGGTATAGAGCTCGGTTCAACACGAATCAAAGCAGTTCTGATAGACCGGGAAAACAGGCCTATTGCTCAAGGCAGCCACACTTGGGAAAACCAGTTAGTCGACGGGCTTTGGACTTATAGCATTGAAGCCATCTGGTCCGGATTGCAAGATTGCTACGCTGACCTTCGTTCGAATGTGAAGAAGTTATATGACGGCATAGAAATCGAGAGTCTGGCGGCTATCGGCGTCAGCGCCATGATGCATGGTTATATGCCGTTCAACAATAAAGAGGAAATTCTCGTGCCTTTCCGTACTTGGAGAAACACCAATACAGGCCGGGCGGCAGCAGAACTATCGGAGCTATTTGTCTATAACATCCCTCTGAGGTGGAGCATTTCCCACTTGTACCAGGCTATTCTGGACAACGAAGCGCACGTCAAAGACATCAAGTTCCTGACAACTCTTGCAGGTTATGTGCATTGGCAGTTGACAGGCGAGAAAGTATTGGGCATAGGCGATGCATCCGGAATGCTCCCCATAGACCCGACCACTCACAACTATTCAGCCGAAATGGTGGCGAAGTTCGACAAACTGATTGCTCCTAAAGAATATAACTGGAAACTTGAGAATATTTTGCCCAAAGTACTGTCGGCAGGTGAAAGTGCAGGTGTCCTTACACCTGAAGGAAGCAAAAAGCTCGATGCATCCGGTCATTTGAAGGCAGGAATACCGGTATGCCCGCCGGAAGGAGACGCAGGTACCGGTATGGTAGCAACCAATGCCGTCAAGCAACGTACCGGAAACGTATCGGCAGGTACTTCTTCTTTCTCCATGATTGTATTGGAGAAAGAGTTGTCAAAGCCCTACGAAATGATCGACATGGTTACCACTCCCGACGGAAGCCTCGTAGCCATGGTACATTGCAACAACTGTACATCTGACCTCAACGCATGGGTCAACCTGTTCAAAGAATATCAGGAACTTCTGGGTATCCCCGTAAATATGGATGAGATTTACAGCAAGCTCTACAATATTGCCCTCACCGGTGATACCGATTGCGGAGGTCTCCTCTCCTACAATTACATTTCAGGCGAACCTGTAACGGGACTTGCCGAGGGAAGACCATTGTTTATACGTTCGGCAAATGATAAGTTCAGCCTGGCAAACTTTATGCGGACTCATTTATATGCCTCGGTCGGAGTTCTCAAGATTGGCAACGATATCCTGTTCAACGAAGAAAAAATCAAAGTGGACAGAATCACAGGTCACGGAGGATTATTCAGAACAAAGGGAGTAGGTCAAAGAATACTTGCAGCAGCTATAAACTCCCCTATTTCCGTAATGGAAACTGCCGGTGAAGGTGGCGCATGGGGAATCGCCCTGCTAGGTTCTTACCTTGTCAACAATGAAAAGAAACAATCCCTGGCAGATTTTCTGGATGAAAGCGTATTTGTCGGTGACGCGGGTATCGAGGTATCACCTACGCCCGAAGATGTAGCCGGCTTCAACGCATACATCGAAAACTATAAGGCAGGACTGCCTGTTGAAGAAGCAGCTGTCAGATTCAAATAAAATTTTCTGCCAAAGTCAAACAAGTTTGCAAAACGCCCGCTAATTGTGCGGGCTGATTTTGCAAGCTTGTCAAATCGATGCTAAAAGCCAGCGGGCGTAAATCACGGTTAATCCGGGAAATATAAAAGCAAAAAAGCAGTCGGCGAAATCCTTACTTCGGCAAATCTGACTGATCACAATTCTTTTGAAAATCCTAATATTGTAAAACCGGCACCCTTCAAAGAGGTAAAAATCAATAAAGGCACAATGAAGGTGAAACTTCCTGCTAAATCTATTGTTACATTAGAGTTACAGTAATTTAAGGGCAAATACTTATTGTACCACAAACAAAAAGACTGTTGAATTGGTAATAAAAAAGATAGCACTTTAGGATTGTTAAATCCACATAAAGAGTTATCTTTGCGAACAATCTGACAGAAATCAATTAAATTTTAATGATATGAACGATAACAAACTTATGAATCGTGCAGCGGATAACATCCGTATTCTTGCTGCTTCAATGGTTGAAAAAGCCAATTCCGGTCATCCGGGTGGTGCCATGGGTGGTGCTGACTTTATAAATGTACTCTTTTCTGAGTTTCTAGTATACGATCCTGAAAATCCCCGTTGGGAAGGACGTGACCGCTTCTTCCTCGACCCGGGCCACATGTCTCCGATGCTTTATTCTACGTTGGCATTGACAGGAAAATTCACACTGGACGAGCTGAAAGAATTCCGTCAATGGGGAAGCCCTACTCCAGGACATCCTGAAGTAGACATCATGCGCGGTATAGAAAATACTTCCGGTCCGCTGGGACAGGGACACACTTTTGCAGTAGGTGCTGCTATCGCTGCCAAATTCTTGAAAGCCCGTTTCGACGAGGTGATGAATCAGACCATTTACGCTTACATCTCTGACGGTGGTATTCAGGAAGAAATCTCTCAAGGTTCCGGACGTATTGCCGGTGCACTAGGATTGGACAACCTGATTATGTTCTATGACTCCAACGACATCCAGCTTTCTACCGAAACGAAAGATGTGACCGTTGAAGACACTGCCATGAAATATGAAGCATGGGGATGGAACGTACTTAGTATCAACGGTAATGATCCTGACGAAATCCGTGCGGCAATCAAAGAAGCACAAGCTGAAAAAGAACGCCCGACACTGATTATCGGTAAAACCGTAATGGGTAAAGGTGCACGCAAGGCAGACGGCAGCAGCTATGAAGCTAACTGTGCTACTCACGGTGCTCCTCTCGGTGGCGACGCTTATGTAAATACAATCAAGAATCTGGGTGGTGATCCGGCCAACCCGTTCGTCATTTTCCCCGAAGTAGCCGAACTGTATGCCAAACGCGCGGAAGAACTGAAGAAGATTGTTGCAGAAAGATATGCAGTAAAAGCCGAATGGGCAAAAGCAAATCCTGAACTGGCCTGCAAACTGGAAGCTTTCTTCTCCGGAAAAGCTCCGAAAGTAGACTGGTCTGTTATCGAACAAAAAGCAGGTGGCGCAACCCGCGCAGCCTCTGCAACTGTATTGGGAGCACTTGCTACACAAGTAGAAAACATGATTGTAGCTTCTGCCGACCTTTCCAACTCCGACAAGACGGACGGTTTCCTGAAGAAAACACATTCTTTCAAGAAAGGTGATTTCAGTGGGGCATTCTTCCAAGCCGGTGTATCCGAATTGTCAATGGCTTGTATCTGTATCGGTATGTCACTTCATGGGGGTGTTATCGCTGCTTGCGGTACCTTCTTCGTATTCTCCGATTACATGAAACCGGCCCTGCGTATGGCTGCCCTGATGGAGCAACCGGTAAAATTCATCTGGACTCATGATGCGTTCCGTGTAGGAGAAGACGGACCTACTCACGAACCGGTAGAACAGGAAGTACAGATCCGTTTAATGGAGAAACTGAAAGACCATAATGGGCACAACTCCATGTTGGTACTTCGTCCGGCTGATGCAGAAGAGACAACCATTGCTTGGAAACTTGCTATGGAAAATATGTCTACTCCTACAGGATTGATCTTCTCTCGTCAGAACATCGCTAATCTTCCGGCTGGAACTGATTACGAACAAGCCACCAAGGGTGCTTATATCGTAGCTGGTTCAGATGAGAACCCGGACGTTATCCTGGTAGCTTCCGGTTCGGAAGTTGCTACACTGGTGGCCGGCACTGAATTACTTCGCAAAGACGGTATAAAGGTACGTATCGTATCTGCTCCTTCCGAAGGGTTGTTCCGCAGCCAGCCTAAAGAATATCAGGAAGCTATCCTTCCGGCAGATGCGAAGATCTTCGGTCTGACTGCCGGTCTGCCTGTCACTCTTCAAGGTCTGGTAGGTTGCCACGGTAAAGTTTGGGGATTGGAATCTTTCGGTTTCTCTGCTCCTTACAAAGTATTGGATGAGAAACTTGGATTTACTGCCGAGAACGTATATAAGCAAGTAAAAGCAATGCTCTAATGAAAACAATCGGATTAGCATGCGACCATGCCGGTTTCGAATTGAAAGAATACGTACGGGGCTGGCTGGAAGCAAAAGGCTGGGCTTACAAGGATTTCGGAACTAACTCTACCGCAAGCGTAGACTATCCGGATTATGCTCATCCGCTGGCTCTTGCAGTGGAATCGGGAGAATGTTATCCCGGTATCGCTATCTGCGGCAGTGGAAACGGAATCAATATGACGCTGAACAAACATCAGGGAGTTCGTGCCGCACTCTGCTGGAATGCAGAAATAGCGCACTTGGCCCGTCAGCACAATGACGCCAATATCCTGGTAATGCCGGGTCGCTTCATCAGTACTGAAGAGGCGGACATGATTCTGACAGAGTTCTTCTCCACACAGTTTGAAGGGGGACGCCACCAGAACCGTATAAATAAGATTCCAATAAAATAAGCCTGAAAAGACTTACAAAATAAGGCAGCTATTATTATTCGGGGGATCACCTCAAATAAAATAGCTGCCTCTATTTTTTTTGAATAATCCAAGCGTATATCCGGGAAATATGTATTCAATATTTACCACTTAAATATCCCCCAAACATTCATTTGTTTTTTCGCTTTCATAATCCATTGAAAATAGTTTATCCTTCATACACAAACTTTTTTTTAAGTTTATAATAAAAACATTCATCGTTTATTATAAACGGGTATAGAGTTTATTATAAACTTTCAAAAGGCATTGCAGTAGCTTATATTAGAATTTATACAACAAAAAAAGGCTGCAAAACCTGTAATAGATTGCAGCCTTAAGCCTTTGAAGGGATTAGTTATACCCTAAATTCCAGAAGTATCACCTAGGACATCTGTTGTAATATTACACTTTATTATAATTAAATATAGACGCTTATATGGATTACTTTCTTTCATTTTCAAATTTTAATTTATAGTTTTACTGCACGTTACTTCTACAAATATACAACATAAAAATGCGTTTGTCAAGTCCTTTTCATTACTGACTGCATACTTAATGTAGAAAAAGAAACGCTTAGCGTACAAAAACACTGTTTTTTCTATCAGTATCACTTGATAAATCCGAGGATAAACTGATAGCAAAAGTAACCGCAGACAACAAACTTCAACAAAGTGCCCAGTATAAATCCGATTAATGAGCCTACTCCTGATTTGAGTGCTTGCGAGAACTCTTTATTGCCAAGCAATTCACCAATCACTGCTCCCAGAAACGGACCGAGAATAACACCCCAAGGCAAGAAAAGAAGTCCGACAAGGGTCCCGATTATACATCCCCAATTTCCCCATTTACTGCCACCGCTATACTTACTGCCAAGCATCGGAGTAAAGTAGTCCAACACCTGCACCACGGCTACAATCAACAGCCAGATTATCAACTGTGTCGGAGTATAGTGTACCTTATCTGTAAAATGAAGAAATACCAGTCCCAAATATGCTATGGGAGGACCGGGAAGGAACGGAAGCACACAGCCGGCCAACCCGGCTATCATGCAGAGGGCGCTTACTATAATCAGAATAACATCCAGCATAACCTATCTTAGTTTAATATATGCACAAAAATACGGTATCTTTCAATATATACAAGGACATATCAAAACTTTATATCATCCTTACCTCTTCACTTTCTTCCGTACCTTTGTAATCTACTGTGACCTACAACCACCCCAAACGTGAAATACAGGTCAATCAAACCTCTTTTAATTATTTATTCATCTAATATGCAATAAACTCAAAACGTTGCAAATTTCCGTCCACGTTTGCCCCATTTACATAAATAAAAACTATCTTTGCGTTTCAGAATCCCGAAAGACGAAAGAAATGGAGCAAATAGACAACCTAAAAGAGCTTATCAATCAAGGGGACGTGGACACAGCGATTGAGCAATTGGACCAGCTTCTCCAAGACACTTCTGTCGAAAAAGAGAAAGATACTCTTTACTATTTACGGGGAAATGCCTACCGGAAAAAAGGAGATTGGAAACAGGCACTGGATAATTACCAGTTTGCCATTGATATCAATCCGGAAAGTCCTGCCGTTCAGGCAAGAAAAATGGTAATAGATATCCTCAACTTCTACCACAAGGATATGTTCAATCAATAAAAGATATGTTTAATCAGTAATCGAACTCAAAGATAACGTAATAAATAAAGATTATGGCAAAAATCAAAGGAGCAATCGTAGTCGACACGGAGCGTTGCAAAGGATGCAACCTGTGCGTAGTGGCGTGTCCGCTCGATGTAATCGCCCTCAACAAAGAGGTGAATATGAAAGGCTATAACTATGCCTGGCAAGTAAAAGAAGATACCTGCAACGGATGCAGTTCGTGTGCAATGGTTTGTCCCGACGGATGTATCTCTGTGTATAAAGTAAAAGTAGAATAAAAGAAAAGAATATGGCAGAAGAAGTTGTATTAATGAAAGGAAACGAAGCTATCGCCCATGCAGCTATCCGTTGCGGTGCGGACGGTTACTTCGGTTATCCTATTACTCCCCAATCGGAAGTGTTGGAAACGCTTGCCGAACTGAAACCGTGGGAAACAACCGGCATGGTAGTCCTCCAGGCAGAAAGTGAAGTGGCAGCTATCAATATGGTTTATGGTGGTGCCGGTAGTGGAAAGATGGTGTTGACCTCTTCCTCAAGTCCCGGCGTCAGCCTGAAACAGGAAGGAATCTCCTACATCGCAGGTGCCGAACTTCCTTGTCTGATTGTCAACGTAATGCGTGGCGGTCCCGGACTGGGTACTATCCAGCCGAGTCAGGCAGATTATTTCCAGACAGTAAAAGGCGGTGGCCACGGTGATTACAAATTGATTGCTCTTGCTCCGGCGTCCGTACAGGAAATGGCGGATTTCGTTGCGTTGGGATTCGAACTGGCATTCAAATACCGTAACCCGGCTATCATCCTCGCCGACGGTGTGATCGGGCAAATGATGGAAAAAGTGGTTCTTCCGGCGCAGAAACCACGCCGTACGGAAGAAGAAGTGATAGCACAATGCCCATGGGCTGCTACCGGAAAAGCTAAAGGCCGTAAGCCGAACATTATCACTTCTCTGGAACTGAAACCGGAGGCTATGGAAATAAACAATCTCCGTTTCCAGGCTAAATACCGTGAAATTGAAAAGAACGAAGTACGCTTCGAAGAAATAAACTGCGAAGATGCAGAATATCTGATTATTGCTTTCGGTTCAATGGCACGTATCGGTCAAAAAGCCATGGAGCTGGCACGCGAAAAAGGTATCAAAGTAGGTATCCTCCGTCCTATCACATTATGGCCGTTCCCGACAAAAGCAATTGCTGCTTACGCTGACAAAGTGAAGGGTATGCTCGTTACAGAATTGAATGCCGGACAGATGATTGAAGATGTCCGCCTGGCTGTCAATGGTAAAGTAAAAGTAGAACATTTCGGACGTCTCGGCGGTATTGTTCCCGACCCGGACGAGATTGTAACTGCTTTGGAAGAAAAAATAATCAAATAACGAAACGATGAATCCTGATAAAATAAGAAACGTATTGAACATACTTTTTATGATACTGGCTCTTGCGGCTATTATCACCTACTTTGTTGTAGGAAAGGAAGACTTTAAAATGTTTATCTACGTATGCGGCGCGGCAATCTTTGTCAAGCTAATGGAGTTTTTTATACGGTTCACCAACAGATAAGGAGAAGAAGTTATGACTAAAGAAGAAATAATCAAACCCGAGAATCTGGTTTATAAGAAACCGACTCTGATGAATGATAATGCCATGCACTACTGCCCGGGTTGCAGTCACGGCGTGGTACACAAGCTCGTTGCCGAAGTCATTGAGGAAATGGGCATGGAAGAAAAAACGGTGGGAGTCTCTCCGGTAGGATGTGCAGTTTTCGCCTACAATTATCTGGACATTGACTGGCAGGAAGCAGCACACGGACGTGCGCCTGCTGTGGCAACTGCCGTGAAACGCCTATGGCCGGATCGTCTCGTTTTCACATACCAGGGTGACGGTGACTTGGCCTGTATCGGTACAGCCGAAACAATCCACGCATTGAACCGTGGCGAAAACATTACGATTATCTTTATCAACAATGCAATCTACGGTATGACCGGCGGACAAATGGCACCGACTACACTGGTGGGAATGAAAAGTTCCACTTGTCCTTACGGACGTGACGTCGAGCTCCACGGTTATCCGCTGAAAATCACCGAAATCGCTGCCCAACTGGAAGGAACAGCTTACGTAACCCGCCAGTCCGTACAATCCGTACCGGCGATTCGCAAGGCGAAGAAAGCGATCCGTAAAGCATTCGAGAATTCAATGAGCGGTAAAGGTTCTAACTTAGTGGAAATCGTTTCTACTTGTAGCTCAGGCTGGAAGATGACTCCGGAGAAGGCTAACAAATGGATGGAAGAACATATGTTCCCATTCTATCCGCTAGGTGATTTAAAAGATAAAGAATAACGCTAAAAGTCAACAGAACAATGAAAGAAGAAATAATTATAGCAGGATTCGGTGGACAAGGCGTATTGTCTATGGGTAAGATCCTGGCTTATTCGGGGCTAATGGAAGGCAAAGAAGTAAGCTGGATGCCGGCATACGGTCCCGAACAACGCGGTGGAACAGCCAACGTTACAGTAATTGTAAGCGACGACAAGGTTTCTTCACCCATTTTGAGTAAATATGATACTGCTATCATTCTGAACCAGCCTTCACTCGAAAAGTTTGAAAATAAGGTGAAGCCCGGTGGTATCCTGATTTATGACGGTTACGGAATTATCAACCCTCCTACCCGCAAGGATATCAAGGTATATCGTATCGATGCCATGGACGCAGCCAACGAGATGAACAACGCCAAAGCATTCAACATGATTGTACTTGGCGGTTTATTAAAACTCCGCCCGATTGTGACATTGGAAAATGTAATCAAGGGATTGAAGAAAACTCTTCCGGAACGCCATCACCACTTGATTCCGATGAACGAAGAAGCAATCAAGAAAGGTATGGAATTAATCCGTGAGGTTTAATTAACAGATAATGTGCAATGGATAATTGATAATTATTAGCTACGTATAGTACGTATGCAACATAATTTTCAATTATCCATTATCATTAAATCAATTAAAGTAAGTATCTTTGCCTCCAATTATGAGACGAATCTTACTATTATATATATTACTTTCCGTTGTAGGGCTGACAACTGTCCATGCACAGTTTAATCCCGGTCGTCAACAAATCGACGAAAACGGATATGACCAATACGGTAACCAGGTAGACCCTGCAATGATTCCGGACAGACTGGATAGTGCAAACGTTGAAGTAAAGGGATTACCACCTACCTTATATATGTGGCGGATCAAAAACCAGCTGGGTGACCGGACGATAATCCCTGCCGACACCGCCTATCACCACTTTCAGAACACGAATCTCACGGAAGGAATCACCGGACATTACAATTATCTCGCCAATATGGGGTCGCCCCGTATGTCACGCATCTTCTTTGACCGCCGTTATCCGGAGCCGACCATTTTCATGGAACCTTTTTCCAGTTTCTTTGTCCGTCCCACAGAATTTAATTTTACGAACAGTAATGTTCCCTATACCAATCTGACGTATCATAAAGCCGGTAATAAGGTAAATGGAGAAGAACGTTTCAAATCCTACTTCTCTGTAAACGTAAACAAGAAGTTGGCCTTCGGTTTCAACATTGATTATTTATACGGACGGGGATACTACAACAATCAGAATACTGCATACTTTAACGCTGCAGTTTTCGGCAGCTATATCGGAGACAGATATCAGGTGCAAGGAATATACAGTAACAACTATCTGAAGACTAATGAAAACGGAGGTATCACCGATGACAGATATATCACCGCTCCGGAGGAAATGGCCGAAGGACGAAGGGAATACGAATCAACCAACATTCCTACTGTATTGAGCGAAACAACCAACCGTAATCATGACTTTTATGTATTCCTGACTCAACGTTATAATCTAGGATTCAAACGTGACATTCCGCAGGCGGAAAACGACACGACTCCCGCCAAACAGGAGTTTGTACCGGTGACGAGTTTTATACACACCATTCAGGTAGAACGGGCACGCCATGGCTTCAATTCTTATGACGAAGTAGCGGATGGATATTATCAGAACACATATTTTGATAAGGACAATAAAGCGTTCGTAAGAGACAGTACTACTTATGTAGGAATCAAGAATACAATCGGCATCGCTTTACTGGAAGGTTTCAACAAATATGCAAAAGCCGGATTGACCGCATTCGCTTCTTACAAAATCAGTAAATATACGCTGATGAATAAGGACGGAGGACCATTACCCGACAAATACAATGAAAACGAGATATTCGTCGGAGGAGAGTTATCCAAACGGGAAGGGAATATTCTTCACTATCACGCAATCGGTGAAGTGGGACTTGCAGGAAAAGCAATCGGACAGTTCAATGTAAAAGGAGATATAGACCTGAATTTCCCGTTATGGAAAGATACCGTCAGCCTTATTGCCCGCGGTGAGGTCAGCAACCAGCTTGCACCTTTCTATATGCGTCATTACCATTCCAAACATTTCATGTGGGATAATGATATGGATAAGGAGTTCCGTACACGTATCGAAGGGGAACTAAGTATTGCACGCTGGAAAACGCGGCTAAGAGCGGGAGTAGAAAACATCAAGAACTATACGTATTTCAACCAACAGGCAACGCCCGAACAGAAAAGCGGAAGCCTTCAAGTATTATCGGCAAGCCTCAACCAGGACTTCAAGCTCGGGATCTTCCATTTAGATAATGAAGTAACCTGGCAGAAATCCAGTGACCAGACTGTGCTACCCTTGCCCGATCTTTCTTTGTATCATAACTTTTATATGCAGTTTAAATTAGCAAAGAAAGTGCTTAGCGTGCAATTAGGTGCCGACGTGCGATATTTCACGAAATACAATGCACCCGCCTATATGCCGGCTATCCAAAATTTCTACCTGCAACCGGAAGAAGGCAAAGTTGAGATAGGCGGTTATCCGATTGTGAATGTCTATGCAAACCTGCATCTGAAACGTACACGTTTCTATGTGATGATGTATCACGTGAACCAAGGAATAAGCAGACCTGATTATTTTCTGTCTCCTCACTATCCTATCAATCCACGCGTCCTGAAATTCGGACTTTCATGGAATTTCTATGATTAACAAAACCTTTATGGCTTATGGAGACACGCCCGAAACTGAGACTATTCAGATATTTAGTGCCTGTTATCATTATATTGGCACTTATTTTCACTTTCCGATATTGCGGAAAACAAGAAAAACCCTTAGGGCATCCGCGTGATTATGCCGCCATTGCCAAAGAAGGAATACTACGTGTAGCTACCGAATACAACTCAATCAGTTTTTATGTGGACGGTGACACTATCTCCGGCTTCCATTATGAACTGATACAGGCCTTTGCCCGTGATAAAAGACTGAAAGCAGAAATCACCCCAGTCATGAGTTTCGAAGAACGGCTGAAAGGACTGAGTGAAGGGCGTTATGATGTTATTGCTTATGGAATATTGGCGACTAGCAAATTAAAAGATTCCCTGCTTCTCACCTCTCCCATTGTCCTCAACAAACAAGTCCTGGTTCAACGCAAAGAGAATGGAGAAAACGATTCACTCTATATCCGTAACCAACTGGATTTAGCCCGGCGGACACTTCATGTCGTAAAAGGTTCGCCTTCTATCTTGCGTATTCAGAACTTAGGAAATGAAATCGGAGACACCATTTACATAAAAGAAATAGAAAAATATGGCCCCGAACAATTGATTTCACTAGTAGCACACGGAGACATTGACTATGCAGTTTGTGACGAAAGCATTGCACGGGCAGTAGCGGATTCCTTGTCGCAGATTGATATCAATACGGCTATCAGCTTTACACAGTTCTACTCATGGGCAGTCAGCAAGCAATCCCCCGTTTTACTCGATAGTTTGAATACGTGGCTGGATAAGTTCCAAAAGAAATCAGAATATCAAAAGATTTATAAAAAATACTATAATCAATAAAGTTGCTCTTGACAAAAAATAGTTTTATCTTTGGGCTTTGTTAAAACAGACACAATAGGTATTACAATTATGAGTGAAAAGATAATTAAATGGGGATTCATCGGTTGCGGCGAAGTCACCAAAACGAAAAGTGGTCCTGCTTTCCAAAAAGTAGAACATTCGGAAGTCGTAGCTGTAATGAGTCGCGACGGTGCAAAGGCAAAAGCCTATGCCAAAGAAAGAGGTATCAAGAAATGGTATGACGACGCACAGGAACTGATAGACGATCCGGAAGTAAATGCTATATATATCGCCACTCCTCCTTCTTCTCATGCTACTTATGCTATTATGGCAATGAAAGCAGGTAAGCCTGCATACATTGAAAAGCCAATGGCACAGACATACGAAGAGTGTGCCCGTATCAACCGTATTTCGCAAGAAACAGGCATTCCTTGTTTCGTTGCTTACTACCGACGTTATCTCCCGTACTTCCAAAAAGTAAAAGAGCTTGTAGAAAACGGTTCTATCGGTAACGTTATCAATGTACAGATACGGTTCGCACAGCCACCTCGCGACCTGGACTATAACCGTGAGAATCTTCCCTGGCGTGTACAAGCGGACATTGCCGGAGGAGGATACTTCTATGACCTTGCCCCGCATCAGATAGATTTATTGCAGGATATGTTCGGTTGCATTCTCGAAGCAAATGGTTACAAGAGCAACCGCGGAGGACTTTATCCCGCCGAAGATACCTTAAGTGCCTGCTTCCAGTTCGACAACGGATTGGTAGGTAGCGGCTCCTGGTGTTTCGTAGCGCACGACTCGGCCCGCGAGGATCGTATAGAAATCATCGGAGACAAAGGAATGATTTGTTTTTCTGTCTTCACCTACGAACCTATCGGACTGCATACCGAACGCGGACGCGAAGAAATCTGTATCGGTAACCCGGAACATGTACAACAGCCTCTTATCCAAGCGGTGGTAGACCATCTATTAGGTAAATCTATCTGTTCCTGCGACGGTGAAAGTGCCACACTGACCAACTGGGTTATGGACAAGATTCTCGGAAAGCTTTAAACGGATATTTCCTACCGTTTTATCAGTATTCAAGATCCCGAACTTTATCCGTTCTCTTTCGGCGTCTGCTGGTACTGGTAGAAAATTAAAGGAAATCGTTCCTTGGTATATTGTTAGTTTTTTCTATCTTTGTAGAAAGATGTTATTTCTGAAAAGAAGTAAATAGGATAAAACTAACAATATTTTTTATTGCCATGACTAAAGAAGAACTAATGCGGAAAGCAATAGAGCTTTCAAAAGAAAATGTCGAAAATGGTGGAGGCCCTTTCGGTGCTGTTATCGCCACCAAAGATGGAGTGATTATCGCTACCGGTGTAAACCGCGTCACAACGTCTTGTGATCCTACTGCACATGCCGAAGTTAGTGCAATACGTGCCGCAGCCGCCAAACTGGGAACATTTGATCTTAGCGGATATGAGATATACACCTCCTGCGAACCTTGTCCCATGTGCTTGGGTGCTATTTATTGGGCACGACTGGACAAGATGTACTACGGTAACAACAAAACCGACGCCAAAAATATCGGTTTTGACGATTCTTTTATCTACGACGAACTGGAACTGAAACCAGAAGACAGAAAACTTCCCTCCGAAATTTTACTACCCAATGAAGCTATTACCGCCTTTGAGGCTTGGGCAGCCAAAGAGGATAAAATAGAATATTAGATTTCTCTTTTTTATTATTAACTAATTAACAACCCTGCAAATGAAAAGAAAAAACCTTCTAGTTTTTCTAACAGCAGCATGCCTGTTTGGTTGTCAACAACAAGACAACCTGCAAGACCCCAGTAAAGAAGCTATCGACTTCTCTACTTCTATCGACAACCAAAGCATCACTGACTTGCTTACTCGTAACAGTGCCGCTTTATCGCTTCCCGTAAAGAATAGCTTCTCAACTGGAGATGTAATCTCAATGTCAGTTTCCAATCAAGACTATCTTCCGTTTGCCCTAGGCGTAGATAGTCAGACATGGGACGAGATAGACACAGACGTTGAATCTGTTACATTCTATGCTCATTACCCCGAATTGACTGACGAAGCTGCTACCAGAGCATTGGGAAAACGTTACCGCAGTATAAAGGGAGGAAAAGAACATCTATTCGGAATAGCTCAAGCCATTCGCGGAACTAAAAATGTAGCCTTAAAGTTCAAACGAATGACTGTACCCGTCATCTTACTTGACGAGGACGGCAGACCGTATAACGGTAAAGCAAGTATCAAACTTCGTTTGAGAAACAGAGGTATTCAAGATCTTTTTAACGGAAAGGTTGAGTTGGACAAGAGCGCGGAAGCCGAGGATATCAATATCAAAAAGGTATCTGACGGAGAATTAACCAACTTAATCCCGCAAGAAACGATCAAAGCTGGAGAAGTAATTGGAGAAGTATCCATAGAGGGAGAAAAACAAGAAATCGTAGCAAATCAGGATGTTGAAGTAAGTGCCGGAAATGCAATTGTCATGAGGTTCGCCCGCAACCGTGTCATCTTTGACGGACACACTCCATTGCGTAGATAACGCAGACAAGTAAAAACGAACATAAATAAAAATCCCTGGAACTGCCGTAGACACTCAGCATTCCTGGGATTTTTCACACACAAAAGTTATTATTGAAATTGAAAACTGTTCTTAATTAGTTTAGAAGCGCATACCTACGGTTAATAGTACTTGACTACGTGTATTAGTTACTTTAGTAGCCGGAGGAGTTACCATAGTCCACTCACCTTGAGTTAACTCAAATTCATTATAAAATGGATAAAAGTTCTCTTTATATGTAGACAACTGATAAGCTAAATCTGCATAAAACATTTTTCCTCTATATCCTATTCCTAATGTATAATTACTCTGTGATCTCTTATTAGAAAAATCAGTATCAGTTATAAGAGAATTGGAAGGAATATATTTCACAGCCTCATCTCTAAATACAGCAGAACTATAATTATATCCTAAACGAAAAGCAAACTCTGGAATTACCTTATACTCAGCTCCAATACGGAATGTATGTTCACCTTTCAAACAGTTCTTTACTTCAGCATTCTCAAATTCCATATCCCCACCGCCATCATTACTTGAATACTTAAATTTCATTGTAGAATAATCTTCATATTCATATTCCGCACCTAATGCTAAAGAAGTTCCGACAGTATATCCTAAACTAACGTTATATTTCCATGGTGTTACCAATCGATAATCCCGCTTCATATCTCCTACATAATCATAGGTATCTACAATTATACGTTTTAATTCATCAGTTTTTGCATCTCTATAATCATTGGTTACTATTGCACTCGTAGAATATGTTAACTTATAGAAAGTTGGGGTATGCACTGCAAAAACCTATACGAAATGGAGAATATTCAAATGGACGAAGGATTAATCCCATTTTTACATCAAACCCAGAACCTGAGATATTGTTATAACTTTCAAGAGAATAACCTTCTCCTCTTTTATATGATTCATCATACCCAGAATATTTATCATAATCCACATCATAGGCCCCAATGGTCAATCCTAAATATACACGATCATTTATATTAAAAGATACATTAAAATCATACTGATCAATTCCCCCCTTTTCTCTTGAATTAAAAACAGAAGAAGGCTCTACCGGCAGAAAAGGAACATATAAATCTGGTTCATTATCAATCCGATCTCTTTCTGTCAGACCTCCTTGATACCCCAAAGCCCCAAGCCATCCAGCATCAGGATCTGAGAATATCCTATTTGCATTATCAAAATCCAAGTGCTGCCTAGAATTATCCCAAACATATCGTTCTGCATCAGTTGCCTGTAAAGCCATAGAATTAGTTTGAGAAACATAATATGGAGATCCCGGATTACTAGGATTCTCAACTACTCCCATCATCCCCGACATCGACATATTTTTATAAAAAGATTTAGAACGCTTATAATTAAATCCAAAATTTACATAACGTAATGGAGTCTGATTACCTATTTTAGTAGCAAAAACAACTCCTATATTATCAAACGACCATCTATTCTTATCTATAGTTGATTTTTGACCTTCATATTTACTCTCCATTCCATAAGCTGAATAACTAAATGAAGTCATTACATCATTACTCCGATAGATACCAATACCAGCAGGATTTGTCCCCATTGTAGTTATATCTCCACCTAATGCCCCCATCGCACCACCCATTCCTACAAAACGAGCTGTACCATTCAAATCTTTATCTGCTATTTTGACACCATCATATACAGATTGTGCACTAACGGCTCCTATCACAAAAGATAAAGTATATATTACTGTTATAATCTTCTTCATAATCTAAATTAATCATATTAATACTATCTTCTAATTATCTTCTACTACTCCTACTAGAAGAACCGCCTCCTGAACGGGACGAACTACCGCCACCTGAATAACTACCGCCACTTGAACGAGAACTGCTACTGCTGGCTGGAGAATAACTTCTAGAAGATGAAGAAGAACGGTTACTATTATAGTTACTACGAGTGCTTTCCCTCGAATAAGTACGTGATGGAGAAGCAGAACTACCTCTATTATATGTCGAACTGGATCTTCTTGAAGAAGGAGAATATGTAGATGAACTACGAGCACTACTTCCGCGGGAACTATTATAAGAACTAGCACGAGTAGAGGTGCGAGTACTTGTCCCACTACTACGAGTACTACTTGGACGGGTATATGTACTTCTTCTTGAGGAGGATACATCTGAACGAGTAGATACTCCAGAACGTATGGATTCACTTCTTGAACCAACTACTCGCCCCGTTGAGACACGACCTCCAGAAGGTACGCTAGTAGTCCTACGTACTTGCGAACGACCATAATCTGAACGACGAGAAGTAGAAGAACTATATCTACTAGGAGCATATGAACGGCGACCCGTATAAGTGTTGCGTGCCCAATGGCTTCCACCACCCCAGCCCCAGCTAGGACCGCCGTGCCAATAGTGATGATGTCCCCAATAGCCGCCGCCATACAAACCACCCCAGTAGCCACCATACCAGCCGCCCCAGGAACCCGGGTAATATCCCCAAGAGTAGTAAGGACGATTCCAGCCCCAGCCATAATTCCAACCCCAACCGTAAGAACCATAACGCCAATCCCACCAAAGCGGGTTACTGAACGTCGGGAAAGCATAAGCGTACATGCCATCGGTATAAACATTCCAGTTCCATGAATTAGGTCCGTAAACTACGTCCCAATAGAGTGGGCTGCTAATGCTGATAGCAAAACGCGGATTACGGAAACGGATGATACGTTCTGCGTACTCATAATCTTCCTGTGTACCGTCAAATTCGCCGGTCACCCATTCTCCATCCAAATCCGGATTAGATTTTTCTTTTATATATAAGGTATCATTGTCCATTACGAACTCATTATCACGTGCGTCGTAACGGCGATTATATTCATCCACATCCCGTGTTTTTCCCTTACGGTCCTGAACAACTACGGTAGTACCCGGTGAAGTATAGATGTTGGTCACCTGTTGTTTCGTTTCCTTCTTAACCGGAGTTTCTTTCTTCTCCTGTTTATCTTTGGAAGGTACGAAGTAAAGGTCGTCATCAACGCTTTGTGCCATCAAGCCTATAGGGAGGCATAAAGCAATTAGCAAGAAATAAACAATCTTTTTCATATCATCTCGGTTTATGTAATTACTTAAACTTATTCACATTACAAAGATAAGGAAGAGATTTTTCGTCCGAAGGAGATTTTCCCCAAAGGATAATAGGGAAATCCCTATTTCTAACTATCTTAGTAGAAGATACATTGCACCTTGGCATAAAATTCAAGTAAACTTGATTTTCTATACTTGGTTTGTAGTATCTTTGCATATTATTTACCAGAAAATAAAACAACTATGAAGTATTTTGAGTTCACGTTCCATACAAGTCCTTGTACCGAAACAGTTAATGACGTACTAACTGCAGTGCTAGGCGAAGTGGGATTCGAGAGTTTTGTTGAATCCGAAGGCGGACTGACCGCATATATCCAACAATCGGTATGTGATGAAAACGCTATCAAAACTGTAATCGCCGAATTTCCTCTATCCGATACGGAAATCACCTACACATTTACCGAAGCAGAAGACAAGGACTGGAACGAGGAATGGGAAAAAAATTTCTTCCAACCGATTATTATTGGAGACCGCTGTGTAATCCACAGTACTTTTCACCAGAATGTACCCAAAGCGGAATATGACATCGTCATCAACCCACAAATGGCCTTCGGTACGGGACATCACGAAACGACAAGCCTCATCATCGAAGAATTACTGGACAACGAACTGAAAGATAAATCCTTGCTCGATATGGGTTGTGGGACTTCTATTTTAGCTATCCTGGCACGTATGCGGGGGGCACACCCCTGTACAGCTATCGACATCGATGAATGGTGTGTACGCAATTCTATCGAGAACATTGAACTGAATCATGTAGACGAAATCGACGTTTCACAAGGAGATGCTTCATCACTTACCGGAAAAGGGCCTTTTGACATTATCATCGCCAATATCAACCGGAATATATTATTGAATGACATGAAGCAGTACATTACCTGCATGCATCCAGGTTCAGAGCTTTATATGAGTGGATTCTATGTAGATGATATTGCTGTTATCCGTGAAGAAGCGGAAAAAAACGGACTGGCTTTTGTACATTACAAAGAGAAGAACCGTTGGGCAGAGGTAAAGTTTATTTATCAAGGCTAATCCCCTCCAACTGATTTTTCCTAAAAAAACAATATCCCCATGTCCGGACATCACATATAACAAAATGGGAATGTCGGACATAGGGATGTCACATATAAAGAAATTTATGCGAACTCCTTCTTTACTTGCTCACACCATTCCTTGATTTTCTTCTTTGCCTGTTCAGACTGATTATCCAAATCAATCACCAATCCGCACCACTGATTACCTCGTAAGGCTCTGGAACGTTCGAAAGTATAACCTTCAGAAGAAGTGAAGCCGACTAATGTAGCCCCGTCTCCTTCAAAAACTTCCGCCAACAAGCCAATACCATCGGCAAAGTTTTCAGGATAGCGTATCTGATCTCCGAGACCGAAAATAGCAACCTTTTTTCCTTTCAGTTCCATTGTTCGAAGCTCCGGTAACAGTTCATCCCAATAAGTAGGCAGCTCACCGTCAAACCACGTGGAAGCTCCAACAATAAAACAATCGTAAGCTGCAAAATCATTCTGCCATGCCTGTTCAATCGCTACTACTTCTATCTTATCTTCTCCAAACTCTTTCTGAATCTTCTCCGCTACCCAGCTTGTTCTTTCAGCCTTAGTAGCATAAAATAAACCTATCTTTTTCATAATCTGTACAATTTAATATTCCAACAAATTCTTGGCAGCTTCGTATATCTTAGCCTCATCCGGCAATATTTCTTTTCCAGAATCGGATTAAAGCCGACAGGAGTAAATGTAGAACCGACACGTTCTACCGGACCGTCCAAATAGCGGAACATCTCCCCAATCATAGCCGCCAGTTCCGCACCGAAACCGGAGAATACTTTATCTTCGTGAACAACCAATGCTTTACTGGTTTTCTTTACTGATTCAAATATCGCTTCTTTATCCAACGGAATCAAAGAACGAATATCAATGACTTCTACTTTCCAGCCACCTTCTTTCTCCAGCCGTTCGGCAGCGTGTAAACAGAAATGGGTAGTGTTGCCATAGGTGATAATACTCAAATCTGTTCCTTCACGACGGATACGTGCCTTTCCGAAAGGAACTTCAAAATCTTCCGGTACAACGGCTGCTGCCTCCACCGAGTTATACAAAGCTTTCGGTTCGAGAAACAATGTAAAGCCCTTGGAACGCATACTGGTCCGCAATAATCCGGCGGCATCATCAGCAAAGGAAGGACAGACAATTCGTGCTCCGGGCAAAGTTGTCAAAGCTCCCTCTATATTTTGGGAATGGTATAATCCCCCACCAATATAACCACCGGAAGCTAGCCGTAAAGTTATGTTCGGAGCAAACTTTCCATTGCTACGCCAATACTCATGTGTACATTCTACATATTGTTCTACGGCAGGCCAGAAATAGTCAGCAAATTCCGCCCCTTCTATCACGACATGTATTTTAGGATCAAAGCGGCACATTCCGTTAGCTGTACCCACAATATAATCTTCCGCAATCGGTGCGCTGAATACACGTGCATCACCAAACTCCTGCTGCATACCTTTAGTCACATTAAACACACCGCCTTTTTCCTTGTTTGCTACATCCTGTCCCCAGATAAACGTATCGGGGTTATGACGGAATTCAGCTTTCAACGTTTCGTTAATGGCGTTCACCATAAAAGTTTTCTCTCCTTCTGCCTGATGGATACCTTCTTTATACTTTTGAGGCTGATAAGGTTCGGGTATCACAAAGTCATAGATACTCTTGGGATCAGGATCGGGAGCAGACAAGGCCTTTCGATTAGCGGCTGATAATTCTTTCTTTGCATCAGTCTCTATTTGCAGCAATTCTTCTTCCGTCAAACGTTTATAGCGAAGCAACATCCGGCGGAATTTCATCAACGGGTCAGCTTCTTTTACATATTCCAGTTCGTTTTCATCCCTGTACAAGGTATGTTTATCCGAATTAGAGTGGGAACCGATACGGACGCAATTGGCTTGTACAATTACCGGGTTACGAGTGGTTATGGCATATTCCCGAGCTTCGGTCATAGCGTTCATCGAGTCAAATACATCTTTTCCATTACAATAGATAATTTTCAGGTTCTTGAAACCTGAGAAGTTCTCTGCCACTTTCCGATTGGCCGTCTGTTCGGATTTCGGGACGGAGATACCGTAACCATTATCCTGTATTACGAAAATCACAGGAAGACGCTCGAGACTAGCGCCATTGATGGCTTCATATACAAAGCCTTCGGAAGTAGCCGATTCTCCATGAGAAGTTATGGCAACTCCTTTATGACCATAATACACCATAGCTCTGGCTACACCTGCCGCATGAAGGTCATGTGTCCCCGTAGCAGACGAGATATTCTCGATGTGCCATTCCGGTTTTGCGAAGTGATTAGACATGTGCCGCCCGCCACTACCGGGATCAGTCGCTTTCGAAATACCATTCAGGATAATTTCTTCTGCAGTCATTCCGGCAGAAAGCACAGTCAGCATATCCCGGTAATAAGGGAACAGAAAGTCTTCGCCGAGAGTAAAAACCTGCCCAATAGCCAGTTGGATTCCGTCATGTCCTGCATAAGGAGCATGGTAAGACCAACCTAACGATTGCAGCAAATAGGAAGGGGCTTTCTCATCCAGAGCACGTCCCAATGTCATCAGATGATACCACTTCTTCAAGGTTTCAATATCTGTATTTTTTATATCATACTTTTTCATAGTTAATGAACTCTTTATTAATGAAACAATCAGTTGAATCAACCTTTCCAGTTCTCCAGATAATCGGCTATGAAATGCAGGAAGTTACCTCCCAGCATACCGTCTACCACCCGATGGTCGTAAGACAAAGACAGATACATTTTATGGCGGATGGCAATCGTATCGCCTTCCGGTGTTTCTATCACAGCAGGTTTCTTTTCAATATATCCTACTCCCAAAATAGCAACCTGAGGCTGATTTATAATCGGCGTACCGAATAAGCTCTTGAATGTACCGAAATTAGTAATAGTAAATGTTCCGCCATCAATGTCTTCCGGCATCAATTTGTTATCTCTTGCTTTTAATGCCAATGAATCAATGGCGACTGCCAATCCGTTTAGATTCAACTGGTCGGCATCATGCACCACCGGAACAATCAGATTTCCGTCATTCAAGGAAACAGCGATACCGACATTGATGTGTTTCTTGAAAAGAATATTATATCCGTCTACCGATACATTCAGCTGCGGATAAGTTACCAGCGCTTTCGCTACCGCTTCCGTAATCATAGGCATATAGGTCAGCTTCACTCCTTCGTGACGGAAGAAGACATCCTTATTCTTTTCACGCCAACGGACCAGCTTGGTTACATCCACTTCCAGCACATTCGTAACATGTGGAGATACTTTCTTTGACATAACCATGTGGTCGGCAATAATCCGACGGACACGGTCCATTTCTTTCATCTCTACTCCGGAGGTATTGATAGGGGCAGATGATTGGGGTGTAGCAGTGGAAGCCACAGATTGTACAGCAGGTACCGGAGATGACTTTGGACTCGCTGAAGCAGCAGGCATAATAGCCGACGGTGCATTTGCAGTCGAAGTTATTCCTATTGTTGCCGGTTTCGGCTCGCTAACAAGTCCTCTCTTTTTCCTGTCAATATAATCTTTTATATCTTTCTTACTCAATCGTCCTTCATAGCCAGTCCCTTGCAGGGTATCCAGTTCTTCCTTCGGAATCTTAGCGTCCCGTGCCAACTGAATCACCACTGGAGAGTACCAACGTTCTTCGACAGCAACACCCGGTTTCGGCACTTCATTATGGGATTTCTCTTTAGTAGTTTCCTGAGAGGAGTTCGATTCATTGGAAGTTTCCTGTTCACTAGCACTGTCACCGTCCAAATTAATAACAGCAACGACAGTGCCCACCGCTACCGTATCTCCCTCTTTACACAAAATCTCCATTACTTTCCCCGCTACCGGAGAAGGTATTTCCGCACTCACTTTGGCAGTGTTTACTTCAAAAAGCACATCGTCTTCCTGAACCGACTCACCTACCTTTACAGACCAAGAAACAATTGTTCCTTCGGTTATACTCTCGCCCAACTTAGGCATTTTTATTTCGAATCTTGACATAGACAGTAAATTTATTATTCAACCTTGACACATTACAACAATACGTTGAAATAGAAAGTTTTAAGTTAAAGTATTTTTAACCGGACATCAACGGTTACATATCCATTCTTCACGAATGTACTTCTCCGAACGAAGCCGGTTGACAGCTTCCTTCTCCTCTACACTGAAAGAACTGACGGATTGCGATTCACTGAAATATTGAAAAGCATTTTCCTTGAAATCATCCACACTCCCCGCCGGCAAATATCTACCGATATTAGTAACCTCACTCCGAATGGAAGGAACGGCATATACGGAAGACAAAGTGCCGTCATGAGCTATCACATCCGGATTCAATACCTTATTTAATATCGTGAGGTCTGTATCATAAAGCAGTGTGCAATGATATAATACTCTGTCTTTATGTACACACTGTGCACTCCCCGATATTTTCAATCCATTCAGATAGATACCCAGCCGTTCATCTCCTTTAGCTTCTATACCGATGAATGACAGAAAGTCTAACGTTCGCTGAAGATAATGAACAAATTCAGGCAAACGCGAAACTGTTTCTATAAAAGTAAAATTGACATTACCCAAATCGTGATATACTGCCCCTCCTCCCGAGAAGCGACGGGCAATAGCTATCCGGTGCTGTTTCGCCCATTCCTTGTCAACTTCCGACCGAAGACGCTGATGTTTCCCTATCACAACAGAAGGAACGCTCTGCCAAAGCATAAAAACATCCTCCGTTCCCTGCTTCAGCAAATACTCTTCTGCCGCTAAATGGAAATAAATATCAGTATAAGGACTGTATATACATCGAATCATAGGTCTCGAAGATAAGGGATTAAAACATTACTTCGTGATAAATCTCTCCAACCGTCGGATGCGGAAATACGGTCTTCTGAAATTCTTCCAGCGTATATCCTCTCTGAATAGCAATGCCTGCTATGACAATCAACTCCGACGCCGGATTTCCCAGCATGTGGCAGCCGATGATTTTGCCTTCTTCATCCTGAATCAATTTACAGAGACCGTTTCCTTGCTCATTCTCCGCAACGAATCGTCCGGAATAAGCCATTGGTAGTTTCGTAACACGATAAGGGAGTCCGAGTTTTATCAGTTCTTCCTCAGTCTTACCTACTCCTGCCATTTCGGGATTCGTATAAACAATTCCCGGCACACAGTCGTAGTTCATCCGATCTTCTACTCCCAATATATGATTGATAGCAACTTCTGCTTCACGAATGGCGGTATGTGCTAATAAAGAATATCCTGTAATATCTCCGCAAGCATATACCCTAGGATGAGTAGTCAGTAAATGTTCATCTACTTTCACTCCATTCCGATGTAGCTCTATATTCAATTGTTCTAATCCTACGTTGGATAAATTTGCCTTACGTCCTACACTAAGCAGTATTTTATCCGTTTCAATCGCAGAAGCCTTGCCTCCCTTTTCAATCACGACCCTATCAGGTTTCACTTCCACTACTTTAGTATCCAGATAGAAAGAAACTCCCCGCTTTGTATATTCCGTACGAAGCATACCACTGGTTTCCTTATCCATGACTCCCAATATTTCAGGCATCATTTCCACGATATGTACCTTCACTCCCATACTGTTAAAGAAAGAAGCAAATTCCATTCCAATTACTCCCCCACCGATAATTACTAACGTTTTAGGTAGTTCTTTTATCTCCAATGCCTCTTTGGAGGTCCAGTAATCAACTTCCGCCAATCCCGGTATGGGAGGAATCACTGTATCGGAGCCGGTACATACCAGCAGATACTTTACAAAATACGCCTCTCCGTCACAAACAATGCGAATCAACCCATTTTCTTCCCCTTCTACAAAAGCTTCTTTCTCCACAATCGTCACTCCGTAAGAATTCACAGTCATCTTCACGCCACCCGTCAGCATTTTCACCGTTTTATCTTTGCGGCTCATAATTTTAGATAAATCAAAGGAAGGGGATTCGGCAAACACGCCATACTTGGAAGCATTCTTAATGCTATCCAGAATTTTAGCAGAATATAACAAAGTTTTAGTAGGAATACACCCCTCATTGAGACATACTCCCCCCATTGCCTTTTTCTCAAAAAGAACGGCTTTTAATCCGTTGGCCCCTGCCCGTTCGGCAGCTGTGTACCCGGCAGGGCCACCCCCAATAATAGCTATATCAAAATTCATAATCGTATATCTTTTTAATAATAATACGATTATAACAAATGAAAGAAGAAATTAGTTGTTCAGAAAAATAATGCCCGCTATTTAATTGTCAGTTTTTTGAGGTCCTCCAATGTACCGTTAAATACATTCAGGTCTACATCTTCCTTAATGCCGGGTACATTCCCGACATCAGTGTGTTGCCAGAAATTCCATTTACCCTGATATTTCACCGAATCCACATAATAATGTGCAATCCAATAAGGGTAAGCATTGAAAATGGAATCATCCAGATAACGGGTTTTAAATTTATAAGAAGTATAAAGAATGGGCTTCACCCCATAATGAGATTCCACGCGGTCCAACCAGCGCTTCAAACCTTGTTGCAGTTCTTGTTTTTCCTTTCTTCCGGTCACTTCCACATCAAGTACGGGAGGTAAGTCACCCGTATCCAGTTTTACCGTACGAATAAAAAAGTCAGCTTGTTTCAAAGCATCCGTACCAGGAATATAGAAATGATAAGCCCCACGAATAAAGCCATGATTACGAGCATTGGCAAAATTCACCTCAAATGTAGTATCGTTATGGTCTCCCCCTTCTGTAGCTTTCATAAAAACGAAGTGTAAAGGAGTAGCCGCTTGCTGGTTCCGCTGAAGTCTCTCCCAGTCAATCTTTCCCTGATAATGAGAAATGTCAATACCATGAATATCATATCCGTCAGGGATACAAACTCCGTATTCCTTTAAACCATGACAAGGTTTCCAACGATAGGCATAAGGACGAATGAAAAAATAGTAGAAAACAGCAGAAAAACAACCGACAATCATCACTGTCAGAATATTACGCAACCAGATAGGCATAGCACGTCCGTACTTCTCCTGTACTTTTTTCGAAGCACGGGGAGATTTGGAAGAAGAAACAGTTCTTTTTTTTCTAGTGGTGGAAGCAGCATTCTTCTTTTGAACGGCAGCTATCGGATTATTACGTGACGGCAAGTGTCTTAGTGATTAAAAATTAGTGATTGGTGACAAATGAAAAAAAACGGCGAACAGCAACCATACATTCTGCATGGCATTTACTGTTCACCGCTTCATGTTTATCGTTTACTTACCTTGTTCCAGCTGTAAAGTCTTAGTTGCCTGATCGCAAACTTCAGTAGGACCAAAGTACTGGATTGGTCCCGGATATACATAATCCGTTTCGATAGCCCAACGATCACGTTGCGCAGCAAATGCCTTGAAAGGAGCACCATCCAGTTTCACCAATGCTTTCTGGATAACCGGTTTCATTTCACCGTGGCGACGTTCCATATTCATCATCATAGTGATAGGCACACCACCAGCAATCCATTCAGCAGCAGGAGCAGTTGTATTGCGTACAGAAGACATATAACCAGTCTTGCCGTTAGCAATCAACATAGAAGCTGTGTAACCCAGAGAGTAGCAATAGTCAGCGTCAAAGTTTGACGGAGCAGCGCAACGGCCTTCATAACCGAAGAAGTGGTGCTGAGCAGCAAACTTACCTACATATTTACCTTCTTCTTTCCATGCAGCTAATTTGGTAGCTACCATTTCGGACAACAGTTTCTCCGTTTCAATGAGAGATACCTGTACGTTTCCGTGCGGGTCACGGTCCAATGACAACTGACGCGCTACACCTTCGGGCAGACTGGCATAGATAGCGGCATTTTCCGGAGACAGCTTGCGGATGATATAATCACGTTGATGAGACTTCTTGATCTGAGAGAACTCTTCTGCATTTGCAGCCAGGAAGTCGTTCAATTCAGCAATCAGACGTTTCATAGCAGGAATGAATTCCACCAATCCTTCCGGAATCAATACAGTACCGAAGTTGTTTCCCTGTGCAGCACGGTCAGCTACCACTTTAGCGATGGATGTTACTACATCGTCCAGAGACATATCTTTTTCTTCCACTTCTTCAGAAACGATACATACGTTAGGCTGTACCTGCAAAGCACATTCCAGTGCGATGTGAGAAGCCGAACGACCCATCAATTTGATGAAATGCCAATATTTGCGGGCAGAGTTACAGTCACGTTGAATGTTACCGATTACTTCCGCATAAGTCTTACAAGCAGTATCAAAACCGAAAGAAGTTTCAATCATATCGTTCTTCAAGTCTCCATCGATAGTTTTCGGGCAACCAATTACCTGTACACCGTATTTCTTAGCAGCATAGTATTCAGCCAACACACAAGCGTTTGTATTAGAGTCATCACCACCGATGATAACCAATGCTTTGATACCCAGTTCTTTGATGATTTCAAATCCCTTTTCAAATTGGCTTTCAGCTTCCAATTTCGTACGACCTGAACCGATGATATCAAAACCACCTGTATTACGGTATTCGTCGATAATGTCAGCAGTCAATTCCATATAGTTGTGGTCTACCAGACCACCAGGACCTAAAATGAAACCATACAATTTATTATCCGGGTTCAATTTCTTGATACCGTCGAACAAACCGGAGATTACATTGTGGCCGCCCGGAGCTTGTCCACCGGAAAGGATTACACCTACGTTCATAGCGGGAAGAGCAACAGCTTCACCCGCTTCGAATGTAATCAACGGCATTCCATACGTGTTCGGGAATAATGCTTTGATAGCTTCCTGATCGGCTACAGATTGAGTAGCAGCACCTGCTACGGCCTTAACGGCTCCTGTTGCCAATGCTTTCGGAAGTTTGGGCTGATAAGCAGCCCTTGCGATTTGCAATGCACTTTTAGTCATTTTCTTTATTTTTATTTAAAGGTGTTAGTAAGTTTCTTGTCAAACTTGAAAAGCGTTGCAAATTTCGCATTTTTCCGTGAATTATAAAAGAGGAAGCACAATTTTATTTACGATTCCTTATTGTTTCCAACCTCCACCAAGCGCTTTATAAAGCTGTACGACGGCTATCAACTCATCACGAATAGCATTACTTAAGCCAATTTGTGCATCAAAATATCCACGTTGGGCATCCAATACGTCCAGATAATTAATAACTCCATTGATGTATTGCAGTTGTGCCAGGTCCATGTAGCTCTTGGCCGAACGTTCCAAATTGGCACGAAGTTCGTACACCTCTTTTATCTTGTTAAAATTCACAATTGCGTTACGTGTCTCTTTAAAAGCTGTCAGCACGGATTTCTCATAGTTATGCACCTCACCTTCAAAAGCCGCTTTTTTTGCTTTCAATGCCGCACGGTTCTTTCCCCAGCCAAAGATAGGAGTCAACAAAGCCCCTTCCATTACTGCATACGGAGATTTCAACAATTCTGACAATGAAGTACTCTCCGTACCAAAACCACCAGTCAGAGCAAGACGCGGAAACATATTCGTATAGGCTACTCCTACTTTCGCATTAGCAGCGATCAATTTCTGTTCTGCCTGACGGATATCAGGACGACGTTCCAACAAAGTGGAAGGCAAGCCAACCGGAAGTGTTTCCGGAAAATTGAATTCCTGAAGCAAACGGGAACGGGCAATACGGTTAGGATATTCACCTGCAAGAAAAGCAATATCGTTTTCCTTAAGAGAAATCTTACGTTCTAAATCCGGAACTAAAGTAGCCGTACGTGCCAACTCCACTTGTGCCTGACGATAGGAAGTTTCGGAAGTCAATCCTCCGGCAAAACGGATACGTGCCAAACGAACACCTTCTTCACGAGCTTTCAATGTTTGCTTAACTATGTCTAACTCTGTATCCAATGCTACCAATTCATAGTAAGCTTGTGCTACTTCGGCAACAATCGTCATCCGGAGTGCACGTTGCGCCTCTATAGATTGCAGATATTCAGCAATACTGGCCGAACGTGCCCAACGCAGATTTCCCCAAAGGTCGAGTTCCCATGAAACAAGAAATTGGGCTTCAAAAGTGTCTGCTTTCTTAAACGCATCCCCTCCATGATTTTCCAATTCACGTTCAGCTGTTACTTTTCCTTTTATATCCGGAAGCAAAGCTGCAGTAGAGATTCGTTTTTGTGCAGCCATTTCCTTCACACGGGCAGCCGCTATCAACATATCCTTATTATGCTCCAAGGCACGGTCAATAAGGCTGCGGAGAGTGGAATCAGCATAAATATCTTTCCAGTTCTGATCTCCGAAACTGACAGAATCCTGATGTTGAGCCAGACTATCGGGTAAATGAAGCTCAGGACGAACGTAGCTTTTCCCTACCTTGCAGGAAGTTAATATTCCTGCAAATAATAAGATAGCCATATATAGTTTCTTTCGTTTCATTATTTCTTATGTTTTAAAATTTTCGACTTTGTTTTATACACCATCACAAAGAAGAACGGCACGAGAATGATACCAAATACGATAGCGAATATCATTCCGAAGAATACGCCCGTACCAATCGCCTGTCGGCTAGCCGAACCCGGACCACTCGCCAATACCATTGGAAGCATACCAAGCACAAATGCAAGCGAAGTCATCAGAATCGGACGAAAACGTAATCTTGCCGCATAAATAGCAGATTGAATCAAATCTTCTCCCTTATCCACCTGCACTTTGGCAAATTCTACAATCAAAATAGCGTTCTTAGCCGCCAATCCCACCAGCATTACTAAGCCTATTTGGAAATAAACATCATTTTCCAATCCACATACCCAGACACCCAAATAGGCACCCAATGCAGCTACCGGCAAAGAAAGCAATACAGCAATAGGTACTGTCCAACTTTCATATTGCGCAGCAAGAAAAAGGAATACAAACAAGAATACCAGTGCCATAACCATACCTGTCTGACCTCCAGCTTGCTTTTCCTGATAAGAAAGTCCGCTCCACTCCAGCCCGATATTCTCAGGCAGGTGATCGCGGGCAATCTGTTCCATGATCTCCATTGCTTGTCCGGAACTATATCCTGGTGCAGCAGCTCCACGAATCACCGCAGTAGTAAACATATTAAAACGCTTGATACTTCCCGGACCGGTTGTATAGGATGCATTACCCAACGAGGTTAGCGGTACCATCGCACCATTAGCTGCTTTTACAAAGAACAGATTAATGTTCTCTTTGTGCTCACGATACGGAGCTTCAGCCTGAATATATACCTTATATATACGATTGAACATATTAAAGTCATTCACATATACGGAACCCGTATAAGCTTTCATCGTAGAGAACACATCTGCCAACGGCACTCCCAGCATCTTCACCTTGTCACGGTCTACATCAAAATAGAGTTGCGGAATCTCAGACTGCAAAGAAGAAGACAATCCTGTCAGTTCCTTACGTTTGGAAGCATAGTACATCAAGGTATCGGTGGCATCTACCAAATTATCAAAAGTCGCTTCTCCACGAGCTTCCAACTGCATCTCAAAACCTCCGGAACTACCCAATCCCGGTATTACCGGTGGAGTAGACAAGTAGACCTTACATTCCGGATATTCTTTGAGGTGTTTCTCTACCGTATCCATAATTTTTTCGATGCTGGTATTCTTCCGTTCTTCCCATGGTTTCAGAATCACAGTCAGTTCAGAACGAGCCTGATTACTACCGACACGCGGACTGCTACCCGTCACATTCTGAATATATTCTATATAAGGATTCTTTTCCAAATAAGCTATGGCACGTTCCGTCACAATACGGGTACGCTCCAATGTAGCGCCTTCCGGCAACTCAAGTTCAATTTTAAAATATCCCTGATCTTCCACCGGCAAGAAACTGGTCGGAATAATACGGTGAATTAATAGGATAGCGATCAGAACCATTCCAAAAGCACTTAATACCCGACGAGGATGCTTTATTGTACGGGTTACGGCAGCTACATACTTATTACTACCAACACCTAGCCATTCATTGATCTTCCGAAAAATAATATTTTTTTTCTTTCCGCTATCCGGCTTCAATATTAACGAACACATCACAGGGCTCAGCGTTAAAGCAACCACAGTAGAAATCAGTACAGATACCACGATAGTTACCGTAAACTGACGATACAACTGTCCCGTAATTCCACTCAGGAAACTAACCGGAACGAATACTGCAGCCAACACCAATGAGGTAGCAATCAAAGCACTGGCAAGTCCGTTCATTGCTTTCTTGGTAGCTTCATCAGGACTTAGATGTTCCGTTTCCATTATATGTTCCACACCTTCCACCACTACAATCGCATCATCGACCACGATACCGATGGCGAGAATCAACCCGAGTAAGGTCAATATATTTAACGAGAAACCGAATATTAACATGAATCCGAAAGTACCAATCAACGAGATAGGAACTGCCACAATCGGAATCAACGTTGCACGCCAGCTTTGCAAAGACAGATATACCACCAATACTACCAGCACCAATGCTTCAAACAAAGTCTTATATACTTCATGAATAGACTCTGAAATATAAGTCGTCATATCAAATGGAATCTCATAACTCAATCCTTCCGGAAAATTCTCGCTGATTTCTTCCATCGCCTTCTTTACATTCTCGGCCACTTCCATTGCGTTAGCACCCGGTAACATATAGATACCAAGTACAGCAGCATTCTCACCATTGATCCCACTCTCTGTATTATAAGAAGAAGCTTCCAACGACACGCGTGCCACATCTTTTAATCGGATAATAGAACCGTTAGCATTGGCACGTACTACAATATCCTCGAACTGTCCGACAGTGGAAAGACGTCCCTGAGTAGTGATAGGAATAGTAATATCCAATCCTTCCACCGGTTGCTGTCCTAATACACCTGCCGCAGATTCACGGTTCTGATCTTTCAAAGCATTTTGTAAATCCTGTACGGTCAACCCAAAATTTGCCAACTTATCGGGTTGTGCCCATATCTGCATGGCGTAATAACGGCTACCAATATTAGAAACGCGTCCTACTCCCGGGATACGGCGAATCACATCAAGCACATTGATTGTAGCGAAGTTACTCAAATAGATTTCATCAAACTTCGGATCAGTAGAAGTCAGACAGAGCGTCATTAATTGACTAGGAGCCTGTTTTTCTACTGAAATACCATTTTGAATCACTTCTGCCGGAAGACGGGATTCAGCTAGCTTCACACGATTCTGAATCTCAACTGCCGCCAAATCCGGATCAGCAGATACATCAAAAGTAACCGTTGCCGAGAAACCTCCAGAGTTAGAGCTATTTGATTCCATATAAAGCATTCCCGGTGTACCGTTGATTTCCTGCTCAATCGGAGTAGCTACCGCTTGTGACACGGTAAGTGCGCTGGCACCCGGATATGAGGCACTGATTTTCACTACCGGAGGCGTGATCTGCGGATATTGGTCCACCGGAAGCATTGTCAGACCGATAATTCCGACAATCACTATCACAATAGAAATTACAGCCGAGAAAACCGGCCTATCTATAAAAAAAGTAACTTTCATCTCTTATTCTCCTTTTGTGTTATCCTTCATTTCTATCGAAGTATTTCCAGTTTCAGTTGTAGTGTCTTTTACTTTTGTTTCCGATGTACTGATTCGTACTTTCATTCCCGGTGTCAATTTATGGAAACCTTCCACTACAACCTTCTCTCCTTCCGCCAAACCTCTTTCCACTACTACATTATTTCCGACTTCCGGTCCTAATTCCACGAAACGTTTTTCTACCGCGTCATCTTTACGCAGAGTATAAATATAAGCTCCGCCCTTTTCGATAGTAACAGCTTTCATTGGAACAACAAGGGCTCCTTCGCGTACGTCCAACAACAGTTTTACTTTCGTAAACTGTCCGGGCAGCAATACTCTGTTCGGATTAGGCATTTCGGCACGAACGGAGAACGTACCGGTTTGCGGGTCAACCTGAGGTTCTGCAAAATCGACATAACCTTTATAAGGATAAACAGTATTATCAGCCAAAGTAATAGTAATGTTCGGTTGCCAGGAACGGGTAGAGTCCTGCTGACCGAGGTTAATATTACGTTCTTTACTTTTCAGATAATCGAGTGCCGTCATACTGAAATCGACCAATACGGTATCACTTTTCACAATAGTAGCGAGTAGAGATTTTCCTCCGGGTCCCACCAAGGTACCCAAATCCACATTTCTTTCACTGATATGACCAGACAATGGCGACCGGACAATGGTATATCCCAGTTCCAATTCAGCCTGCGCCAAGTCCGCCTCACTCATGGCGACCGTAGCTTCGGCACTTTCATAAGCAGCTTCAGCATTGTCCAAGTCCAACTGACTTGCAGCATTTTGTTCAAACAATGGACGTATACGCTTCAAATCTCGTTCAGCCTTCAAAGCCTGTGCTTCGTCTTTTTTCAACTGTGCTCTGGCCTTGTCGGCTTTTGCCCGATATTGATCCTGGTTGATTACAAACAAAACCTGATTCTTATTCACATACGTACCCTCTGCAAAAAGCATATTTTCCAGATAACCTTCCACCCGGGCACGTACTTCGACGAACTGTTGGGCACGAATTCGTCCCACATATTCCCCGTATATCTCTACATCATCTTTTACTACCGGTTCAACAATGACTGTCGGCATTTCCGGCGTAGCCTTCTGAGGTCGGGTCAACATCCAATACACGCCCAACACAACTACCGCACAGATTATAGCAGCAATGGTTCTCTTTCTCCTCAGTTTCAATTCATGTTTCGAAAAGAATAATCTCATATCGAATCTTATTATTTAATTTAACTTATGTTTGTTATATCCACATTTATACAATTTGCATGCCAAAATCACTTTGATCTTTTGTTATCTAATAATCAACCATTTATGTCATTCACATTCTTTCGTGAGAATGGGGAGTTTAGCTGCAAAGTGTAGAATTAATCCACATTTCCGACTTTTGGAACATTTTTTTTAATTCCGATTTCAACAACTAAACAAATTATGCCCTACATTTGTATTTATATATACATCATCAACACTAGCCATGTCCTAATGAAAAAACAAATCTTCTCAACATTAGTTTTATCAATGTGCCTACTATTGCCTTTTTCCTTATATTCTCAGGAGCAACGCAAAAAGGTAGGTGTAGTTTTGAGTGGCGGCGGTGCCAAAGGAATGGCGCATATCAAAGCATTAAAAGTGATCGAAGAAGCGGGTATTCCTATCGATTACATAGCCGGAACTAGTATGGGAGCCATTGTAGGAGGACTCTACGCTATTGGTTATACTCCCGAGCAATTGGACAGTATGGTTCGAAAACAAAACTGGACGTTTCTGTTAAGCGACCGTATCAAACGAAGTGCCATGTCATTGACCGACCGTGAACGGTCGGAAAAGTTCATTGTCTCCATACCTTTCACCAAAAGTCCCAAAGATGCGGCTTCTTCGGGCGGAATTATCAAAGGGCAAAATCTTGCCAATCTATTTTCAGACTTGACTATGGGCTATCATGATTCTATCAACTTTGATAAACTCCCCATCCCTTTCGCTTGTGTAGCAGCAAATGTTGTCAATGGAGAACAAATTATATTCCACAACGGGATCCTGTCAACTGCCATGCGGGCCAGTATGGCTATCCCAGGTGTATTTACACCGGTACGACAAGACAGTATGGTATTGGTGGACGGTGGAATTGTAAATAACTATCCGGCAGATGTTGTAAAAGCTATGGGAGCTGATGTTATCATCGGAGTGGATGTACAAAACGCCTTGAAAAAAGCGGATAAGCTGAACAGTGCTCCTGATATCTTAGGGCAAATCGTAGATATTACCTGCCAATCCAATCATGAAAAGAATGTAGACCTTACCGATACTTACATTCGTGTAAACGTAGACGGTTATTCTTCGGCTAGTTTTACTCCGGCCGCTATTGACACTTTAATGCGAAGAGGAGAAGAAGCAGCTAAAGCACAATGGAATTCCTTACTCGCTTTGAAAAAGAAGATAGGAATATCCGATAATTATGTTCCCAAACGACATGGTCCGTATTCTTCCCTCTCCAATGTACGTACAATTTATGTGACAGACATATCATTCTCCGGTGTAGAAGCTGACGACAAGAAATGGCTAATGAAAAAATGCAACCTGAAAGAAAATAGTAATATTACCACCCAACAGATAGAACAGGCATTATATCAATTAAGAGGAAGCCAATCTTATTCCAGTGCCAGCTATACGTTGACGGACACTCCCGAAGGTTATCACCTCAATTTCCTACTGCAAACAAAGTATGAAAAAAGAATTAATCTGGGGATCCGTTTCGATTCGGAAGAAATAGCCTCTTTATTAATCAATGGAACGGCAGACCTCAAAACTCATATTCCTTCCCGACTATCTCTTACCGGGCGATTAGGGAAACAGTATGCGGCGCGCATTGACTATACATTAGAGCCTATGCAACAGCGCAACTTCAATTTTTCATATATGTTTCAGTATAATGACATCAACATATATGAAGAAGGTGAACGTGCCTATAACACTACTTACAAATATCATTTAGCTGAATTTGGCTTCTCGGATGTATGGTATAAGAATTTCCGTTTTGGTCTCGGATTCCGTTTCGAATATTATAAATACAAAGACTTCTTATTTAAGAAGCCGGAATTTATCGGCTTGGATGTAGAATCAGAACACTTCCTTAGCTATTTTGCACAAGTGCACTATAACACATACGATAAAGGATATTTCCCCTCCAAAGGAAGTGATTTCAAAGCCGCCTACTCACTCTATACCGATAATATGGCGCAATACAATGAACAGGCCCCATTTTCCGCACTGAGTGCTTCGTGGGCAAGTGTGATTCCTGCCACCCGCCGTTTTTCTATCATTCCATCCATCTATGGTCGTGTTCTGATAGGGAAAGGAATTCCTTATCCCCTGAAAAATGCTATCGGTGGTGAAGTATACGGTTTTTATATTCCACAACAGTTGCCTTTTGCTGGCGTAACAAACATGGAATTAATGGAAAATTCTATTATCATTACTTCTCTGAAGTTCAGGCAACGTATGGGAAGTATTCATTACCTCACCCTGACAGGCAACTACGGTTTGACGGACAGTCACTTCTTCGAAATACTGAAAGGCAAACAATTGTTCGGCATCAGCGCAGGTTATGGAATGGATAGCGTTTTCGGTCCTCTGGAAATATCATTGGGATATTCCAATCAGACTGATAAAGGAAGCTGTTATGTGAATCTGGGATACTACTTCTGATTCCAATCTTTTATAATTTAAACTTTATACTATACAAATTTTTCCCGCTTCTGTAAATTCAGCAGACCGATCATCATCCAGATCAGACTGGAGGAGAAAAGAAATATACGATTTTTGATAAGAATCCCTTCCCATATCATCGGATGAAAATTATCAGGCACACGGAAGGGATTCAGCAAAATATTCCAAAATGAACGTTCTATGCTATTCATATTACTGAAAAACATCAGTACAATGCCAATGATAATCATAAGTACAGCCGTTCCGTTTCCACTCCGGGTAATCGTAGAAAACATAAAAGTCAAATTACCAAAAAAAAGAACCGGAAACATCAACTGCAAAGACATCTCAAAAGGATTGATTGGATACAGCAATAAGATAGCGATGTACGAAAAGACGATTAGAATAGCAAAAATAACCACGTAAATCATGAGTAACCGTACTCCCCATACTTTATACCGATAGTCAGGAATACCAAAAAGTATTTCCAATATCCGGCTGTCTTCGTCATTTTGAATGCCGAAGACAGCCGGGTAGAATATCAGCAATAAACATGTGAACATGAGTATATTATAGATAAGCCCTTCATTAATTTCTGCCCGGTTCCACGCACTCTGAAACATAAAAAAGGCAAAGAATCCAAATGCCGCTAACAGAAACCAAAAGAACTTTCCGGCAAAAATAATCTTCAAATTATATTTTACCACCTTAGGCAGCAGCTTTATTAATTGATTAAATGTCATATCATTCTTTTCTTTTAATTCATATTCTTCAATAGGCAGAGATAAGCATCTTCCAGATTGGCCTCAACTTCTTCGGCTCCTTCGTATGGTTGCTCAACAGAAAGATAACGAACACGGATAGTATCCCCTTGCTGGATATGATGTATGACCAAAGATTTATCCAATGCCTTTTCAAACTCCGTTTTATCTATATTAAACTGCCATACTTTCCCGTTAGCCATTTCCACCATGTCCGAAGGATCACCGAAATATTTCAGTTCACCCTTATTGATCACCACTACCTGATTACAGGAACTGGATATATCCTCAATGATATGAGTAGAAAAAATGACCACACGATCTTTACTCAATTCCACCAACAGATTACGAAAACGGATACGCTCACGAGGGTCGAGTCCTGCTGTCGGCTCATCTACTACCAGAATACGTGGCAAATGGAGCAAAATCAATGCAATGCCGATCCGCTGTTTCATACCTCCCGAGAAAGAACCTATCTTTTCGTCTTTCCGCTCATACATATGTACCGCATTCAAAACATACTCTAACCGTTCCTTACGCAAATCCTCATCTATTATTCCTTTCAGTATAGCCTGATAATCAAGAAACTCCCAAGATGTCATATTTTCGTAAGTGCCAAATTCCTGCGGAAGGAATCCTATCAAGCTTTGCAATTCTTCCCTATAGATACGGGTATCCATACCATTAATCCAGATACTGCCATAACTCTGCTCGAATATGCCACAAATCACGCGCATCAAAGTTGACTTTCCGGCTCCGTTCGGTCCCAGGAGTCCGAACATACCTGTCTGAATCTCAAACGAAACTCCACGCAATGCTTTAAAAGGTTTACGTTGTTTTCCAATCAAAGGAACACTCTTTACCATACGGAAGTAAGAGCGGCGAAGTCCGGCAAATCGTCCGGTAACACGTTCTATATTTACATTATGTTCATATAGATACTGTGAGGTAACGTAGATAGCAATACCCGCAAACCACAACAGCCCAATCATTACCACCAAACCGTTATTATCCAGTCGCTTGAACAGTTCGAACAAGATAACAGGAGGAAGTCCCCAGAATATCACACGGTTTACTGCCTTTACTCCCTTACTATTTTCGTAACGATAATATAAATAAGAACGTATTTTTCTCCACAAGTACAAAGCCGATGCATAAATAGCAAACGAAAACAGAAATATCCAAAGTCTATTTTGAATAAAAAAATAAGTAAAATAAACACCGAACGCTAACATACCGAATTGCCACAACACATTGACGAAGTCTTTTAGAGAATGATATTCACGACTCATTCCCAGCCTTTTCCGTATTTGCAGACCACTATGCCATTGACGACTGATACGTCCCGGCCAATCATATATCTTAACCAGATTCCGGACAGATATGTGTATTTCTTCATTCGGATCTATGACTTTCGATTTAGCTCTTCTAAGACTAGTCTGTGTAAAATAAGTCAGTCCTGGTATACCCGCAATCAGTGCTACTAAATAGATAGACTGCCAAAGTATTCCTTCAGCATATAGCCAGATACTGACAACGCCAACTACAAAAAGAACAAAATGGAAAATCCACATTTTACGAGACAAAGAACGATACCACCAAAGCACATTTTCCAATCCCATGCAGACAGTAGGAATCAAAATCAACGTCAATAAGGCAGAGAAAAGAAGCCCACCAATCACTGTAATAGCAAAAGGCGCCCCAATGGCTCCGGCATATTCCGTATCTCCCATGGCCAACGGCAACATAGCGGCGATCGTTGTGATAGAAGTTATCAAAATCGGACGGATACGTGACATTCCGGCAGTCATTAATGCCCGATTCCGGCGATATCCTCTTTTACGTAAAATATTAGCATAGTCTATAAGGATAATTCCGTTATTTACGACTACTCCCAGCAGAATCAAGAACCCCGTCAGCGTATTTGCATTCATCAGGCTATTGCTCGAAAGCAATAACGCCAGCAAAGAGCCGATAGCAGCAAGCGGAATAGTAAAAAGTAATACAAAAGGAGTTACTACAGACTCAAAAACAGAAGCAAGTATCATAAAAATCAAAATGAAGGCTGCCAGAATAAGAAATTTGAAATCTCCAAACTGATCCTCCTCATGGACTACTTGCAAGGCAACGCCTAAAGGTAGATTATAACCGGCAATCAATTGGTCTATATCAGAACGATAACTTCCCAATAATTCCTTTGAGGACTGCACATCTCTTGAGAAATTATAATAAACTTCAAGTTGTTTATCCTGATTGACACGTATGATCCGCGAACGTCCGCGACCATAATTAATAGAGGCTATATCTTCCAGATTGTGCATTCCACCCTTTACATTTTCTATCCGAACAGCACGCAAATCATCAACTGTCTTTTTCTTTTTGAACCTTCTCCTCCGCTTCTTCTTCCGTCTCTGTACTTTTTTCAGAATTTCATCGCGAATGATAATGTCATAATTATCTTCTCCCACTTTAAAAGTCACTTCAGAAGAAAACTCGTTATTGAGTGCCGTTAATCCCGAAGTTATATTAGCACGATTGATATCATAGGCAGTCAGCAGAATAGGGTCAAAGTTCAGATTTATTTCCGCCTGACGGGGAGTATACGAAACATGAGTATGCTGTACAAATTCCTGTTCATCCAGTAGGTAGCGGATTTCCTCAGCTACCATTTGCATCATTTCGAAATCAGAACCTCTGACAACCACTCGTTCATTATTATCACCAATACCCAGTAAACGCATAAAGCCTCCAAGACTACTCAATACCGAATTTTCCTGTCCGCCTCCCATAGCATCAGAAACATAGATTTCCGCCCCATTAATGTTCGAGACTTTGGATTGCACATCCGATTTGATATCCGTAATTTTCCGTTTACCTATCTTTTGATAATCTTTTTGCAAAACGAGCGTAATAGTTGCTTCTTTCTCCCGGACACGGCAGATCAAATCTTTCTTTTCTGGGAAATCCTTCAGACGTTCTTCCAGCGCTTTGACTATCTTGTCCGTATTCTCAAGGGTACTTCCGGTAGGCATTACAACACTTATATTAAACCGATCCGAATCCACTTCTTTCATCTGCTGCACATTCAAGGTCAGTGATAATATCAAAGTAGCAAAAAGTAAAATCACCGCTCCGAATATAGTGACTCCCGGATTACGCATACACGTCTTCAATAAAACCAGATAGACCTGTATCGGACGCTGAATGATCGATACTTTCTCATAAACGACACTTCTTCCTTTCTTCTTTTTCAGAATAACATAAGTGACCATAGGAATGAAAAGCAAAGCCACAAACAAGGAAATAATCAGCGTAGATATAATAGACACCCCGATATGATGCCCTATCAGTTTAATCAGGAAATTATCTGAAAAGACAAACGGCAGGAAAACAGTGACAGTAGTCAACGTAGCTGCTACAATAGAGCGCCACACCTCTTTAGTGCCCTGAGTAACTGAGCGCTCGGGTGTGTAGCCGCTTCCGGATAAACGATAAATATTCTCCAGCACTACGACACTATTATCCAGTAGCATCCCAATGGCAAGTGCCATTCCCACTAATGTAAGGCTATTGATAGTAATGCCGGAAGCATAGAAGAAATTGAAGGCCGTATAAACTGAGATCGGAATTGAAAGTGCGATAAAGAACACCAGCCGCATATTTTTCAAAAAAAGCCAGAGAATGAAAACAGCCAACAATCCACCGACCAATGCCAGGTTAATGATTTGATTGATGTTATTCTCCATCGTTTCAGCCTTATTCTCCTGAACGACTATTTCCAGATCAAGCGGAACTATTTTTTCATTCAGTTTGTCAATCGCATCAGAAACACGGTGGGAAAGCTCTATAAGATTTGCCTGCGAATCATTTATCAATACCACAGAAACAGCCTCTTTCCCATTTACACGACTATAAGTGGTTTCATCTTTCAGATCAAAGAATACGGTTGCCACATCTTTCAACAAGACAGGTCCGGGAGCCACCACAATATTTTCCAGGTCAGATACTTTCGTATACATCGCATTTACGTGAACAAAAATCTTACTATCCGGCTCATTGGCAAAACCGACAAACGTTTTCTCCTGCGTATTCTGTGAAAGCAGATTACTTATCTTTGACGCCGTAAGGTTCAACGCTTTGCACACCTCCGAATGGAGACGTATCTCAATCGCTTTTTGCCGTCCGCCATATATATTGACAGATGCCACACCATCTATGTTCTCCAAATCGGAAAGAATATTATCCTCCACTAAGTTCCTGACACGGTCTGTCCCTCCCGAACCCCGTACCTGAAGTACCATAAAGTTATTGTTCATCTGTGCAATATCAACTTTCTGTACCTGCACAGTAAAACCACTGGGAAAAGATGCTGCCACTTCATTCACCTTTTCCTGCAACTTAAGAGCAGTCATCTTGAAATTGACATTCTTCTTAAAATCAATTTGTATGTTCGATTGCCTCCTGTCTATATAAGATTGCAGTTTGTCTACTCCACCTATCGTACTGACCGCTCCTTCAAGTGGAATAATCACTTCCGACTCTACATACGAAGGGTCCATATCCTGCTGTGACGACACCTGGACAAACAGAACCGGAAGTTCTGCGTTGGGCAGCAACTCCACCGGAAGTTGTTTATACGACACATAGCCCAGCAGACTGAGTGCAATAAACAGCATACAGATCGTAATTCTCCTATTTAGTAAAAAGTTCATCTTCAGCTTTTTTTAGTTCGGTGATTTATACGCCTTTTTATCTTTTCAAGGACATAATAGACACAAGGAATAACCATCAAACTCATCAGAGTAGAAGTTATCAATCCTCCGATCACAGCTATAGCCATTGGCGAACGAAGGGAAGCACCTTCACCAAAACTGAATGTCATCGGAAGCATGGCCAGAATCGTAGTCAAAGTAGTCATGATGATCGGACGGATACGCTGTTGCCCTGCTTCTACAATGGCATCAGTCAACTCCATTCCCGCCTGGCTAAGTTGGTTGATACGGTCTACCAGAATAATAAAGTTATTAACGGCAATACCTCCCAACATCACGATACCGATAACTCCCATCATATTAATCGTGGTTCCGGTAATGAAGAAAAATAAGATAGCACCTACTACAGCCAGAGGAATAGTCAGCAAGATCGTAAACGGATGCAGCAAGGATTCAAACTGGGAAGCCATCACCATATAGACAAGTACAACAGAAAGCAATAAAGCAAACAATAAGCTATGCATAGACTCCTGCCGTTTTTCTTCTTCTCCGGTCACTGTGATGCTATAATTAACAGGCAAATCAATATCTTTAACAGCCAAACGCACTTCTGCCGCCACTTTATCAAGTGATTTGCCGGTGTCCATATTAGCCATTATTTTACCTATACGGCTCTGATTGCGACGTAGAATCTCTTTAGGTGCCTGCCCATGAGTAATACTAGAGATCTCGTCCAACAAAAACTCTTGTGTACCACTTCTGATAACAAGTGATCCGAGAGCTCCTAAAGATATATCCGGTACTTTAATCACGATATCACGCATCTCACCGCGATACTCCATTTTACCGGCTTCCTTACCACTCAACTGTTGTTTCAACTGTTCAATCACTGTAGCAACACTCAGATTATTGATCCCGGCTATGGTACGGTCTATTGAAATCACTACTTCCGAGCACCGTCTTCAATAGAAGTTACAACGTCATACACCCCATCCACTTCCTGCATTCTTTCCTTTACTTCTCCGGTAATCTTCGCTATTTCGTCCAACTCCTCTCCTTTCACTTCCACTACAATAGGAGCTCCTTCACTACCCAACAGAGAACTCAAAAATTTTCATCCTGACGGATAGATAATTCCAGACCATCAGGGATTCTTCGCTTCTTCAAGGAACCGGGCAATTACATTTTCTGGAGAAAGAATACACTCCGGAAAAAGAATAATTTTCATCATCGCCGTATTTTCTCCTTCAAATATGGCATTTTCCGAACCGCTTCCCTCTCCGACATGACTATATATCGTACACAGAGAATCGCCTCCGACAATAGTATATAATAAATCTTCGAGATTACCCACAGCCGCAGCAGTACGTTCCATTTGCGTACCTTCAGGCATTTTCACAACAGCAGTAAAAGCCTTACTTTCCGCCCTCGGCATAAACTCCGTACCAATGAACGGAGTCAGCAAACCTGTAACTACAAGTAATAACACTGCCATACCAATTACCCACCAACGATGTCGAACCAACTTGCGAAGTATCTTGCTATATCTAGTAATACGGATTGATTTCACTTCTTCCATTTTTACTTTCTTACCGGAAAGTTGAGTATATAACATCGGAATCACTAGGATAGCAACAAACAAGGAAGATACAAGTGAGAAAGTTACCGTCCAAGCCTGATCTTTAAACAGTTCGCCCGAAGCTCCGTGAAGATAAACAATCGGCAGGAAGACGACAATAGTCGTCAGAGTAGAAGCAATAACCGCATTTGCCACCTCCGCAGTTCCGGTGACCACTGCCTCCTTAACACTCACTCCTTTTTCCTGATTCCGGAAAATACTTTCTATAACTACAATGGCATTATCTACCAGCATACCCGCTCCGAGAGCCAACCCTCCCAAAGTCATAATATTCAGCGTAAGCCCATTGAAAAACATCAAATTGAAAGTTGCTACAATAGAGATTGGAATAGAAAGACTGACAATCAACGTTGTTCCCATTCGACGAAGGAATACAAACAATACAATGACAGCAAGGACAATACCCAATATAGCACTGCTTTTCACTTCACCGATAGCACTTTTTATAAAAGTCCCCTGATTGGAGATTACCTGAAAATGATAGCCGGGCAAAGCATTTTCTATCACTGCCAACCGACTAGTTACTTCGTCTACCACCTTCACCGTATTGAAACGCATTTCCTTATAAATAGACAAACCGATACTACGTTTTCCATTAATACGTACAATGTTTTCGGGACGTGCATTCACAAACTGCACAGTAGCTACTTCTTTCAAAAGACGGGAGCCTTGTTGACATCTGTCACAGTTTCAGAAGAACTATTCCCTGAAGTCTCCTGCTGTACCGGTTTATATCCGACGATCAAATTTTCAAAATCGGCTTCTGTGGAAAACAGACTCGAACTTTTCACTAAATACTGCAATCCCAATTCACTTACCCGTCCTCCGGATATGCTCTGATTATTAGACTCAATACGCGAAGCGATATCCTCTATCTTCAATTGGAAAGCATTTAATTTATAAGGATCAGTCTGAATGGTAAGAGTACTGACTTCCTCTCCCGAAAGAGTCACTTCGGCAACACCTTCCAGGCGAATCAGCTCGTTACGGATATAACTTTCCGCAATCCTTCGCAATTCCGCCATATCCGTAATATTCTGATGAGACATCCCCACCAGAACAACTGGCGACAGATTCGCGTCGTGTTGCGTTATTTTTAGTTCCGTAATCTCCTTATTCTGGGCAAATGGATTCATAGCTTTCTGCAAATCGAGAAAAGCTTCATCCATATCCTTTGTCCAAATATATTCTACGGTAATCCGTGCCGTTCCCGCTTTAATCACCGAAGACACCTGTGTAACGTCACTCTGCCGAATGGCCATGGATTCCATGTTTTTCACAAATTGTTTTTCGATCTCTTCAGGAGGACGTTCTCCTACCTTTAGTTCGATAAACAAGCGGGGATTATTCAGATCAGGCAATAAGTCGACACTCAACTGATCGTATGACACCTTTCCCAACAATAAGAGGGCAAATACAATCATACAAATTGTAACCGGATTGCCTACTGCAAATTTGACTATATTCTTCATAAGTATTTCCTATTTTCAAAAGGCACGTTTATTCGTCATACGAATAATTTACTTTTGAATTTTTACTTTAGCATCTTCCTTCAATGTTTCAAACCCCTTCACTACCAGATTGTCATTTACTTTGAGTCCGGATATGATTTCAATGTTATATTCATCCTCTAAGCCTGTTTCTAAATTACGTATCTTTGCGGTATTCTTCTCAACGACATATACATATTTGCGACGACGGTTCGACAGAATCACGTCCTTGGGGATAATAATGGAGCTGTCTGCTCTGTCTACCACAATATCTGCTTTAGCAAACATACCCGGACGCAATTTTAGTTGATTGTTATCAACTAAAACCTTTCCTTTATAGGTACGCGTTTCCGAACTGATTGCGGGAGATAATTCGCTGATTTTCCCTCTCAAAGTATCACCCGGTATGGTATAATGAGTAATATATACCGGTTGCGCTTCCTTGACATAACGAATGCTGCTTTCCGGCAGATTGATATCCATATACATTTTATCATAAGCCATCAGACTTACTACCGGCTTACCCTGCTCTACCCTGATATCAGTTGTATAATGGGGCAGGTCAACAATCACACCATCAAACGGAGCTTTTACCTTCATTTTCTCCAAATTGAGTTGTGCGTTTTCATAATCATAACGGGCATTCGTCACCTTAACTTCCGTATTCCGCATCTCACTCATCGTCACCCCTCCTTTTTCATAGAGAGCTTTCTGCTTTGACTGTTCCTGTTCGGCAATTTCAAGACTTAGTTTTTTAGCGTCAATAGCGATTCCGTTTTCATACTCCTTGTCTTCCAACCGGACAATTATCGTACCTTTACTCACCCTATCTCCCATTTTGAAAGTTTTTCCTGTCTTCGGATTAATTTGAAGTTTATAAAAGCCGCTCATTTCAGCATTCTGAGATGCACCATAAGTCGGCTGCACTGTTCCTGTTGTATTTATTAATTTACTGATAGAACCTTTTTCAGCTCCACGACAGATACCGGAGTTGCAATATTATTGGGTGCGTTTTGTGGTCTGTCACCACAGCTTGTCAAGCCTATAGTTGCTAATAAAAGAAAATGCTATTAAAATTTGATACTGTTTCATGGTCTGCTTATTTTTTATCAATAATGTCTTTCATAGGAACAAGAGGGATATTCTTGTCGAAATCATACAATGAAAGGATTTTAAGATTAAGTAATTCTATTCTGTAATTAATCAACGCCTGCGTATAAGTAATCTTCTTATTCGAAAGCTGAGTCTGGAACTGGCTCATTTCCATACCGGTAATATCGCCTTCCCGATAACGTGTCTGGTTCAGATCATAAGTTAATTGAGCATTTTGCACATTCTGCTCGGCAATTTTGATCTGAGTACGGAGATTCTCAAGACTACGCCATACCTGACGGATATTCAGTTCAATATCTACCTTTTCTTCATGAAATTCAAGTTCATTAATTTGTTGTGCAACCTTTTGTGCTTTGATTCGTGCTCTCTTTTCCCCCCAATCGAATATAGGAACAGTAAAACTGATAGAAACACGCGGATTTTGTGTCGGATTATTAAACATTTTATTCAAATGACGGTTATCTCCCATTAATCCGAATGACAAAGAGATATCCCCTTTGAACTCATTCAATGCTTTCGTCTTAATCATTTCAAACTCAAGTTCTTTACTTTCTATTTCACGCTGACGAAGTTCCAACCGTGAGCCTAATCCATGTGTGATAGCTTGTTCCAAATCTACTTGAATAGGTTTAATATCAACTTCGGCAAATACTAAAATATCCTCATCCAATCTCATTCCAAGTGTTTGTTTCAACTTATCTTTCGCATTTTCCAAACTCACCTTACTCTCGTCTACCGACGAACGAGCTGTCGCTAGATTCAACTCAGCCTGAAAAAGTTCGTCTTTGGCTGCTAAATCCGCTTCTACCTTATTTTTTATAATATCATAGCTTTGCTGGGCATTGATTAGTTCCTCACGGCTGATTTCCAAATTACTTTGCGCCATATAAACAGCATAAAATTGGTCTGTTATACTTTTTTCCGTATTCAACCGCTGCAGAGCATAACTAATATCAGCATTTTCATAATCATATTCAATCTGTTTCAATTCCATTTTACGCTTGTTGTATGTGAAAATAGGCTGAGTCAATTGCAGATAGAGGTCATTGCTGAATGCCCGGTTACTAGTTTTATCCCCTTCTATAATGGAACTATTGTCTTGCCAACCGAACTTGTTGATTAACGAAATCGTACCGTCCGTCCATAAGATGGGTTGCTCAATTTGAAAAGTCCCACTACTGTTGAGCGTTTCATTAGTATACCATTGCGACAGCCGGTTATCGAAACGCCTGTTTTTGTTATAATCTAACGGATTCAGGTTTAACGAGAACCGCGATTTCAACGAAGCCTTCTGAGCAATCAGGTTCTGTTTATACCTTTCCAAATTCATATAGGAACGGCGAAGAGAAGGACTGTTTTCCTGCGCAATTTCCATAGCCTTGTCAATCGTTAAGGGAATTTGCCCTTGCGAGGGTAATGTAATTCCCATGAAAACAACAATTGCCAGTAGCATTCTTTTTAATAGTAGTAAGTCACTTTGCATATAGTTTGCTGTTTTAATAATTATCGTTTCACTATTTTCACTGCGTCGGCTGTTACAGACCGCAGTTTACATTCATCTGTCAGTACCACCCGGATCGTATCTGAGTCAAAGTAGTAACTACCCAGTTGTTCCCACCCCTCATTTGCTTTTCTCAGGTTAACATAGGCATCTTCTACCTCACTGCCATACTTTACTTTAAAATGATATTCCCCCTGAAGATTATTGTTCCAACGAAGTTCATCATCCTTGAATACATGATAATACAAGTCATACTGACCGACTTCCGGTACAGGAATTTTCCATGTAGCCGTCTGACTGCCGTCTCCACTCTTAATCACATAGGCCGAACGGATATATTTACCATAATATTTAGCATTGGTGGTGGCCGTCCATTGTAAAGGCGCACGCCACCAGGATATACCCGAATATTTAAAAGGTGTTTCCTCCACTTCGTCCAACCACTTAGGCAAGAGCCCCACAATGGGAGGAGCGGAAAGAATAAAAAGAGTAGAATCTTCATTATCCACAATAATTTCCCCCGGCAAATCGAACGAAGATTCCGGCAATATATAAATACTGTCTTTGACTATTTTGTTTCGTTCCTGTTTGACATTATTTATGTCTTGACTAATTATATTCGGAAGATTCCCCGAAACCATAGTATTAATCTCAACATTACGGATCTGATCTTCCCAAACCGAAACAAATTCCTTACTAGTATGAGCAGGCATCTCTATTTTTGTTTTGGCTCTGGGGTCTTCCAAAGGCTGATACCACCAACCGTCTTTACGAATATCCATGTGAATAATCCCATCATAATCCGAATTATTACTTATCAGCATTTTCAATACAAAAAATTCTTCTCCACCCTTATTGGTAATTTTAGTCAATGTTGGTTCCCCTAACGAGTAAAAAGGAAGAGGTGTTGTTTTTTCCCATTCTCCCAACAATGAACGAATATCTGTCCGACTTATCTCTCCCAATGTGTCGAGCATATTTTCAAACTTTATATTCAAAAAAGTATTACGTTTCAGCAATGAATATAATGAGTCCCTAAAGGCTTCTACGCCCATATTTATTTCTGCCCTGGCAAAAAGACGGCTTGCTTCCTGTCCGACGATATTATTCTGCAAGTTGCGCAGTTCCATATCGACCAGCAATTCTTTAAATGTACGCTTCTCCAGCAACAGAACAGCCTTTTCATTATTACTAATACCATTAATCTGACGCTCCCAACCTCCATTCTCTGATTTTTTTTGCAAATACAACTCAATCACCCGGTTGGCAACAGGCCATTCCGAAGAAAAAATATTATACCGGAAATTATAGATTTGTGGAAAAAGAAAATAAGGATTTGCCTCTGACGAAAGATTACCTTTTCCCCTGCTACCGGATGAAAAATTATAATTTCCTTCCGTTTGCGCAAATCTCCAGATAAAATTATTGAACGTACGCATCTGTGCTTCCTGCAAACTGATTTCATTCCTGTCTCCATATCTCGACCAACGTATATGGTTTTGAACCTGTTTCTTCATATCCATATCATCAAACAATGCCCCTTTTTCCGGAAATAAGACCATTTCCGGTTGCACGGTTTCCTGTGCTTGCGACCAAGCACGTTCATAACCCACAAATTGTATTGGTACTTCTATCAACGAAAACCGTTTGAAAGGATAATCCAATTTATAGTTTCGAGCCAGTTGGTCTTTAACATTACGTATTAATGAAGGGATCGTATCGTGGATAGAATCCAAAGCTGCCGAAAAGAAGTCATGTCCTTTCAGATGCCAGATACTATATAGGATGCTGTCTGCAGATATACTTTTCTGCTGATAATCTCCTATGGCCAGTGATATTGTTTGAGACGGAAAATCTCCCTTAAACGTATAAACCCCATGTTCATCGCTCTTACCTTCGCCTTGGGAAAGCGGAACCAACCCTGCTAGAGGCTTCACTTTCAAATGGTAATTGCTGAAATAAGTTTGTTGCCAGTCCGGATTTTCATCACTATAACCAGTTCCGGCACGAGGATACCAATATGTTTCGGGAGTAAGCAATAAATAATCCTTTGTCTGGAAACAGTATTGTTTATCAATATTGAACAGAAATTTCTTTTTAGAAGCCTGTAACACTTCCGGAGGAATATCCAGATAACAAAACGAATTATCTATTTGTCCATCATACTTAAATGTCACTGAGGCAGTGTCTCCCTTTGCCAGATTCGTACCGAAATCCACTAATACGATTTGCTTGTCACGCTTGAATTTAAGTGGTTGTCCATCCGAATCAACGGAACGTACGGTCAGCCCCGGATTCAGGCAAAACGTAAATACGGCAGACGAGTCCAAAGCTACCCCCTCATGGTTACTTCGGATAGAAAGTCATCAAGACGTTGTTCTACCGAAAAATCATATTGATGAATAAACAGCTTCGGAGTAGCGACATATTGGTTGTTAACACGTGTATATGCAGCCCGTATATCGCCCTGATACAAAATGGAATGCACATGCCAATATCCGCAAGCTAAACTCAGCAAGAGTGTACACACAGAAAGAAAGACCCATGGATAATTGCTACGCGACGAGTGAGGCAGACGCCGGAATAGAGAGATAGTGAAAAAGACAAATGCCAGGCCGGCGAGAAAATAGATAGCCCGGTGATTCAAAATTACTTCCCAATTGGAAAATCCAACAATAGTAGATTTTACTAATGGGAGACTATACGCCATATAATCGAAAAGGTAATAAAACTTATCCTCAATATAAAAAACAGTCAATCCGATATACCCCAACAGAATAACAAAAGTGAGTGCCTGATTCTTCAGCACCAACATCAGAAAGATAGACAGGCCAATAATAAAAACGAGCGTAGGTACACTAATCAGCAGAAAATATAATAAATAAGCTATCCAGTCCACTTCTCCCACTGTCAGATTGAATGCCATTGTAATGCCCATAATAATAAGATTGAGCAGCAGAAAAACACGCAGATTCCCCCAGATCTTACCAATCACGTACTCGGCATTACTTAACGGACGGACATAAAAGACTTCCGACGTATCCAGTTTCTTGTCCCTTTTCAGAAAATCAGAGGCAAGAAAAATAGCAATGACAGCCTGTCCTGTATTCAGCAATAGCAGAATTAGATAAGGTATATTCGACGGAATGGACATAGCAATCCAAAATCCGTAAGTATCCTCCGATACAAATAGGAGAAAATTAAAAAGAGTAGTGATACCTATGGCGAGCACTGTAAACACCCGGAAGAACCAACTTCTTATTAATAACTTGCTTTCATACTTTGCTACCGATTGTATATTAGATAAAAAGGTCATATCAGCATATCGTGTTTAGTCGTTTGTCCAAAGGTTTAATTGATTCTCCATATAATATACATAGGCGTGTTCAAGATTAGGAGGAAATGGCTCCGCTTCGTATCCTTCTACTTTATCGGCAACCACCTGTACCTCCCAAGCTGTCCCTGAGGGAATAGTAGATATGACCGGATATTTTTTATCAATCTCATGCAATTGATCGCCACCGGCTCTGATCCTCCACACCTTGCCTTCGGCTTTCTTCAACATATCTTGCGGAGACCCATAGAAAGAAACTTCCCCCCGGTTCATCAACGCCATATTGTTACAAGTACTGGAGATATCTCCTACAATATGGGTAGATAAAATAATAGTGACGTCATTTTCACTAACTTCGGAAAGAAGGTTACGGAAACGAATACGTTCTTCGGGGTCAAGCCCGGTAGTAGGTTCATCTACAATAATTACTTTAGGATGATGTATCAATGCCTGCGCAATTCCCAACCGACGCTTCATGCCTCCTGATAATTTGTTAGCATACCGCTCACGTACATCAAACAATCCTACATTTTCGAGCATTTCATCCACAGCCTGCTTTCTTTGCCTGTTTTGAGTCATTCCCGACAGACGGGCTGCATAGTCCAAAAACTCATACGTTTTATATTTGGCAAAGAAACGAAAGTCCTGAGGGAGATATCCTAAAATACCACGAATTTCTTTCCGTTGTTTCATCAAATCGTATCCACAGATTTCAACCTGTCCGGAAGTTGGCTCCATTAGAGCTACCAGAATACGCATTAAAGTAGATTTGCCGGCACCGTTGGGACCCAATAAGCCAAACATCCCCGTAGGAATCTCCAGATTGACATCTTTCAATGCATGGTTTCCATTTGGATAAATCTTATTGAGGTTTTTAATAGTTATGCTCATGATATTTTGTTAAGCCTATGTTGTATTGGCTGATAAAGATAGGGTTTATTTATATTACAAGAAGCACAATTGTAAAGATTAACTTATATTAGCAGTCAATAGAAGATACTGGATTCATTCAAATGCAAAAGAGGAAGCCGCTTCACAGTGACCTCCTCTCTCTATACTCTATATGAATATGCCCCAAAGGGTTTATTAAAAAAGGAGCATACACAAAAGGGTTTTATCTTAAAAAATTAATTATTAAAAACTTATTCTACTGACTTCAATCAGACAGATAACATCAAAATCATATCAACGATCTTCACAGACAGTTGATATTAAGGGGAAATGTGCATCAAAATAAAATCTGATGCGTAAGCTAGATTAGATAAGATGTACCTCTGTACTTTTCCTAACCAGCATAGTAAAGTAGGGATTCACACGCTACGAATAAATCTAAGCCCCTACTATATATCTCAAATAAATATCTTAGATACTACCTCCCTTACCACCGCTGTGAGTAGGATTATAAGTTACCGTCTTATATTGCTGATCAGCACCTGTATAACGTATCGCAGAGACAGATATTGTTTTTTCGCTTCCGCCATACACTACTGTTGTAGATAATGTAGTTTTACGAGTCTTGGCATAACAAGTATAGTTCATCTCAGTATAACCATTTACATTCACTGTATTGTATGTACGTTCAGTTTCGGTTACTCCAGATGTTGTTCCCATTAATGAGTACATACGAGTTTTAAGATAAGCAGCCATTGCGTTTAGTGTATTTTCGGGAACGCTACTTCCTAATGCTTCTTTTATAGCCTCAACTACACCTCTACCTTTCTCGTAATCCCAACCTGTTTTTTCTTTATACTTCAACACGATACCTGTCAAGGCCTTTGCATTCTCGCTATTGTCACGACTTTCCTGTCCAAGGATTTCGTCTTTCTGAATTACTTCTTTTTCTACTTTACTATTTACTTGATTCTCTATAGCATAAGCAGAGAAGTGTGTAACAGGAGCTTTATAATTAGCCTCACCCACTGTAACTTCAGCAGCCTGTACTTCCCATTCCCCGTTATCCGGATTCAGATAGGAAAGTTGCATAGTTGCTTTAGGGAAAGTTACCCCGGAATAGGATTAGGAATAGAAATATTTACAGGTTCGCTAAACTGCAAACCTGTCGGCTGAAATTGAGCAGCAGCCAAAGGTATACTTTTACAGCTTCTACGACCTCAGTAGGCTTAACTTCAGTAACAACCTCTTTAGGAGCAGGAACAAATGTAGTTACACTGATATCAACTTTACCGTTTTTCACAAGGGTCGGATCCTCCTGCGCATCTTCTTTAATTACACCTGCCGGGATCACAATTTCCACTTTCGCAAGAGGCATATCTTCAACAACTTTGTCCGGCTCAACCTGTCCAAAGTCTTCTGTGGTTGTAGGAATCGCCTCATTTGATGTACTTTCATCCTCTACAGTAATTGGATCTGTCATTTCATCCAATACCACTTCTTTTACCGGACTTACTTCCGTCAAGGCAAAAGCAACTTTTACTACACTACGATTCTCAGCATTATCAGCAATTTTCACAGAAGTTTTCTGAGAAAGATAACCATTAGGAGCAACAGAAACCTCATAAGTTCCCGTATTACTTTCCGTTACAGAAAACTCACCTTTCGAATCCGTTATACAATCTTTATCGCCAACTTTCACTTTTACCCCACTTTTTCCTTCACCTTTTACAGTTACAGCACCTTTAATGTAATACTCTACCACCGGTTTCGGAGTTTCAATTACTTCTCCTTCTGCCGGTTTAGGATCGTCATCATCGTCATGACATGCAACTGTAGCAAAGACAACATACCAAAGGCTATCGCCATGGCACTCACATACATCCATTTTACACTTTTCATAATGTTTCAAATTTGTTAAAATACTTATTCATATCAATCATGTTCAATTCTCACTCGTCCTAATTAAATAATAGCGAATATGATCCGGTTGCCAGAAACGTGAATTCTCGACAGACCTAGGCTCGGTATTATAACTTTCCCCAAAGAACGGTGGGCGTATTCATTCCCACTACGCATATCATACTGAAAAGCAAAATATTCGGGAAGCATAATCCGCAATGCATGCCGTTTGCGTTTCTTCCCCGGCAACGGAATAGAGAAGTTAAACCCTGCATTCTTTGCCCCGTCCGTATACATACCATATATACCCACAATATATTCGCCGAAATAACGTGAAAGCGTTCCGCGTATTCCATAATCTCCATAAATAAAACGGGATCCTTCCACCTTCACCAGCGTGTTCACTTCCGGCACATAATATCCCACACTAAGCCGTCCATTGATTCTTTTCCACTTACTCATCTCCCACTTGCTACCGTAGAAATGAGAAGAACCGGTAATTCCTCCTTCACCTTCTACCGTCCACCGACCATTTGCAGAAAAATAACCAACTCCCGCAGCAACTCCCATACGATCATCTGAGAAATTACCGCCTGTCAGGTATCCTTTCCAATGATTAGCCAAACGAAAATCCTGACGTAAAGTCATGAATCCCAAGCGAACACAGTCCCACTTTCCATCTTCATTATTTACGATAGGCAGACTGACTTGCATCCGTAGCGAAGCCCCCTTCCATAATTGCATTTCCAGAGCGGGTTGCAGATCAAGAGCCGCCTTATATAGTTTATAAGTTACATTATTGACTAACATCACACCAGGATATAACACCAAATCGACCTTACCGAAAGTACTGTCTTCCCGTTTTATTCCTTTCAAACGACGCATGGCGGTTCCTGTAGAAGTCGTCATCTCCATATTACGATATACCTCATCCAACGTGTATTCACCGGACTGATACTGTTGAACCAGTTTTGCCGGGAGAGTTATACACAGCTGGGGTAACGCATTATCTAATATAACCAATTGTAGAGTCGGCATTTCTGGCATAGCAACCAAATGACGTATGGCAATACCGATCCCATTATAAGCTCCTCTATACACAGAAGTCTCAAAAGCCGCTGTTATCGTGTCACTTTTCTCTACAACCGAGATATTCTCCATTTCCAGTTTTTTCAAAGTTTCGATCACACGAACGGACTGTGCATGTAACGAAATTCCCCAACAGAGAAAAACATATACTATACCAACTATTCTTTTCATCTTCATTTAATGTATTAATGTACATTCATACCGTAAACCGGCAGACACACATGTAAATTCGCGGGTAAACACGTTGACAGATAGATGCTTCCAAAAGCGCATAGCAGCACCAATGTTCCAACCATGCGTATCATATTCCGCCATGAATTTCAATTCCCGACAAAAAGAGGGAGTATAACGAACTCCGCCGAAAGGTCCTTTATTATATACAGGCTTATCACCTTGATGAAAATACCAACCCGCCGTAATTGCCAGTTGATGTCCCGAACGGAATCCGATTGTTTTAGTAAGCACACCATAGTAGGCACCCCAATATGGAGTTTTTCCTTCAGTCAGAAGATCATCCCCCCAATCACAACAGCCGGAAAATAACGGCTTTCTTTTAACGGACGAATACGAATCGTATTGGAACGGTCTTGATTGTGATAACCTGTTCTTCCCGTAGCCGTTGTCATTTTGAGTAATGTCATTCGATAAGTAAATTCAATGAAAGAAAACAGTGTCATATCCACGAAATAATTCATTGTAGGAAAACTGAAAACAGAAGGGGTAACTTGCTCGGGTAGGTAGTTTGCTCCTCCTATAAACGTACCGGTTTCCTGCATCTCGGCAGTAGGTATCATTAATTGTCCTGTCGATCCCAAGGAGTATTGTGCACGAACCAAACTGGTCGTCAATATGAAAATCAGAAGTAGAATAATGCCTTTCAATAAAATAAATGGCTTATTCCTAAAAACAGCTTTAGTTTGTTCCATCTCAATTTGTATATTGTTCCCCAATAGCAATTTTCTCAAAGAATTGATTAATCTGCTATTTTTACTATTCATATTTCTGTTACTTCTTAGGTAACAGAACACACACAATCGAAACTAAGCGGAATGAAAATAGAGAAAAACATCGACAAATGTGGTACCAAAGGGCTTTCTGTCTTTAGTGAAAGAGGAAATCCTTTTGAATATAAACAAATTAGCAACAGAGCATGAAGACAATATTATTTCATGTTCGGATATTTTTTTGCCCTATGTTTCAGATAAAACGAAAAAAAATGGAGGATTATTTGTTTGCTATTTCTTTTTTTGTCTATCTTTGCGTCAAATTTAATTCTGTTACCTAAGAAGTAACACACATACTTCACTGCTTATTATCAGCATTTTACCTATTTACCCCTAGTTACATAGCAATTTCTAACGTAAGATAAATTCATTCTATTTACTTCTGTACGTTCTTGCAGATTGAAGCCTTTCAGATAGATTTGTGTTGTTTTTATAGATTTGTGGCCTAATGATTCACTTATCATTTCAATAGGAACTCCGCGATATTTAGCTGTTGTTGCCCAAGAGTGACGAAGAGTGTATGAAGATACAGGCGAATTTAGATGAAGCACTCTTGCCAAATCCTTCAAACGATTATTAAACTTTCGAAGTGCAGACTGATATTCCCGATAAGCTCCTTCATCTTTCCGTTTTTTGTCGCCAGACAGGATATCAAACAGATAATCGGGACAGTCAGAAGGAGTCATTTGGCTACTTCGAAGCTGATTAATCATTTCCTTCGCAGTATCAAGTACTTCCACACTCATAGGAGTCTTAGTCTTGATACGATTATATCGTAGCACATTACTGTCTAAAGAAGACTTTTCCAAATGAGCCAAATCGGCAAATGACATTCCACAAAACTGAAACATCAAAGCAGCAATAGTTTGTGTATGACGCAAGCGCTCCGATTTGGGATCATCATACAAAAGCCTGTGAAGCTCGGCAACCGGCAAGGCTTTCTTTTGCCGGATATCCACCCCTGTATAGACATCGTGAAATAATCGGTGCACATAAGGGGCACTCCCCGATTCTACTCCTCTATTATAAATGCTGCGAAGCATACGCATATATGTAGAAACCGTATTAGGTTTCAAGCCACATTCATATAGGTACTGCCCATAACAACGCAAACGTCCCCGGGTCACTTGCCTGAACGATACATTGAACGTACCGCAAAACGTAGTGAAAGATAAAAGGGCATTCTTATAGACATGCGCCGTAGAATACCGTCCTTCTTTCCGTAAACGCTCGATATACATCTCTGCACATCGGCTAAATCCATTTTTATTCATTTTTTGCATCACAAATAATTTTATAAATAATATAATGTATGAGAAAGAACAAAAATAAGCTACTTTATGATTTCGACCACTATAAAAATAAAAAGATAAAGGCTCGAATAATGTTTTTTCGATTATTTATTCGCACAAATCAAAGAAAGTGCCTATCTTTACCACAAGTATTTTTTATTATTCACCATTAAATGTAAAGATTATGGCAAGTAGAAGAGAACTAAAGAAAAACGTAAACTATATCGCAGGAGAGTTGTTCACCGAGTGTTTAATCAACAGCATGTTTATCCCTGGAACAGATAAGGATAAAGCAGATGAACTGATGTCTGAAGTATTGAAGATGCAGGATGAATTTGTGACCCGTATCAGCCACACAGAACCGGGCAATGTGAAAGTTTTTTATAAAAAATTCCGTGCTGATTTTAATGCAAAGGTAAACGAGATTATTGAAGCTATCGGAAAATTGAACTAAAAACAGAATGAAGAAAGCAATTTATAGCTTTATCTATTACCGCCTGTTAGGGTGGAAAACAAACGTTACGGTACCTAATTATGATAAATGCGTAATATGTGCCGCACCACACACAACGAACTTTGATTTATTTATTGGAAAACTATTTTACGGTGCTTTAGGCCGCAAGACAAGTTTCATGATGAAAAAAGAATGGTTCTTTTTTCCATTAGGATTAATTTTCAAAGCTGTAGGCGGGATTCCCGTAGATCGTGGACGGAAGACTTCATTGGTAGACCAAATGGTTCACCACTTTAACGAATGCAAAAAGTTTCATCTGGCCATTACCCCCGAAGGAACCCGGAAAGCCAATCCAAACTGGAAAAAAGGATTTTATTATATCTCCCTCAAAGCGCAGGTGCCTATCGTATTGATTGGCATCGACTATGAAAAGAAGACGATTTCGGCAACCAAAGCCATTATGCCTTCGGGAGATATTAATAAAGACATGAGGGAAATCAAGCTCTATTACAAAGATTTCAAAGGAAAACATCCTGAGAACTTTGCTCTTGGAGAAATATGATTTAAGTATTAGACAATAAGTATTAACCATAATGGATTCCATTCGAGTTTCTATCATACAAACCGATATCGTTTGGGAAAATAAACAAGAAAATCTCCGTTTGCTCCACGAAAAGCTACAAAGCCTCCGTGGAATAACGGAGATTGTTGTTTTACCGGAAATGTTCTCGACAGGGTTCAGTATGCAAAGCCAGACATTAGCAGAGCCCAATTCCGGCAAAACAATCTCTACTTTGAAACAATGGGCATCCTTATTTCAACTGGCTATCTGTGGAAGCTATATAGCCACTGATAACGGACAGTTTTATAACCGTGCTTTCTTCCTCACTCCCGAAGGAGAATACTATTTTTACGATAAACGCCATTTGTTCCGCATGGGACGTGAAGCCGAACACTTTTCCGCAGGTAACAAACGGATCATCATTCCCTATCATGGGTGGAATATCTGCCTGCTTGTATGTTACGATCTCCGTTTTCCTGTGTGGAGCCGGAACGTCAAGAATGAATATGACTTATTAATATATGTAGCAAACTGGCCTATCCCCCGTCGCCTGGCTTGGGACGCTTTGCTCCGAGCACGTGCTTTGGAAAATCAATGTTATGTATGCGGTGTCAACAGAACAGGCATGGACGGATATCATCTTAAATATAATGGAGGAAGCAAAATCTATTCCGCTTTCGGAGAAGAAATAGCCTCATTGCCGGACGAACAGGAAGGAATAGCTACGACAAGCCTCCAACTGGGTGCTCTCAACCGGCTCAGGGAAAAGTTTCCGGTTTGGAAAGATGCAGACGAATTTCATCTTTAGTATTTGCTATAAAACAAATGTTAAAAACGGCTTGATATAGCAACAATACCTAGATGTTAGTAGTTAAACATATAGACTTCTTTTGTATCTTTGTCGTAAAAATACAGTCGTAAGGACGCTAATCTTACATAACTTAATAAACAACTTTATGAAAACAAATCTTAGTTCTCAAATCAGCCTCCACCGGGTCTCCCCCAGATACTACAGACCGGAGAATGCATTTGAAAAATCAGTCTTGACAAGACTCGAAAAAATCCCTACGGACATCTATGAATCTGTAGAAGAAGGGGCTAACTATATTGCTCGAGAAATAGCACAGACCATCCGCGAAAAACAAAAAGCAGGACGTTTCTGCGTATTAGCACTTCCCGGAGGTAATTCACCCAGCCATGTATATCAGGAACTGATCCGTATGCATAAAGAAGAAGGCCTTAGCTTCCGTAACGTGATTGTATTTAATATGTACGAATACTATCCGTTATCTTCTGATGCAATCAACAGTAACTTCAATGCATTGAAAGAGATGTTGTTGGATCATATTGATATTGACAAACAGAATATATTTACTCCTGACGGAACAATCGCCAAAGATACAATCTTCGAATATTGCCGGTTGTATGAACAACGCATTGAAAGTTTCGGAGGAATTGACATTGCTCTGTTAGGTATCGGTCGCGTAGGCAATATCGCATTCAACGAACCGGGTTCCCGACTGAATTCTACCACCCGCCTGATTTTGCTGGATAATGCTTCACGCAATGAAGCATCTAAAATCTTCGGAACGTTGGATAATACGCCGATCAGTTCTATCACAATGGGAGTATCAACTATTCTCGGTGCAAAGAAAGTCGATTTACTTGCGTGGGGTGAAAATAAAGCAGCTATGATTAAAGAATGTGTAGAAGGACCTATCTCCGATACCATTCCTGCATCTTACCTGCAAACTCACAACAATGCCCATGTAGCCCTTGACCTCTCGGCTGCTATGAACTTAACCCGTATCCAACGCCCTTGGCTGGTTACTTCTTGCGAATGGAATGATAAATTAATCCGCAGCGCTATCGTTTGGCTATGCCAGTTGACAGGTAAGCCTATTTTGAAATTAACAAATAAGGATTACAATGAAAACGGTCTGAGCGAACTTCTGGCATTGTATGGTTCGGCATACAATGTGAATATTAAGATATTCAACGATTTGCAACATACTATCACAGGTTGGCCGGGTGGCAAACCGAATGCTGACGATACTTACCGTCCGGAACGTGCCAAACCATATCCGAAACGTGTGATTATCTTCTCTCCGCATCCAGATGATGATGTAATCTCCATGGGTGGAACACTCCGTCGTCTGGTAGAACAGAAACATGAGGTGCACGTAGCTTACGAGACTTCCGGCAATATTGCCGTAGGTGATGAGGAAGTAGTTCGTTTCATGCATTTCATCAACGGATTCAACCAACTCTTCAACAACAGCGAAGACCAGGTTATCAACGAGAAGTATGCAGAAATACGCAACTTCCTGAAAGAAAAGAAAGACGGTGATATGGACAGCCGTGATATACTTACTATCAAAGGCTTGATTCGTCGTGGTGAAGCACGTACCGCTTGTACTTATAACAATATACCACTAGAACGTTGTCACTTCCTCGACTTACCATTCTACGAAACAGGTAAGATTCAGAAGAACCCAATTAGTGAAGCGGATGTGGAAATCGTACGTAACCTGCTTCGTGAAGTGAAACCTCATCAGATTTTTGTAGCCGGTGACCTCGCAGATCCTCACGGAACACACCGTGTATGTACGGACGCCGTATTTGCTGCCATTGACCTGGAAAAAGAAGAAGGTGCAAAATGGTTGAAAGATTGCCGTATCTGGATGTATCGTGGTGCATGGGCCGAATGGGAAATTGAAAACATTGAAATGGCAGTGCCTATCAGTCCGGAAGAACTTCGTGCAAAACGTAACTCTATCCTGAAACATCAGTCACAAATGGAAAGTGCTCCGTTCCTGGGTAATGACGAACGTTTGTTCTGGCAACGCAGTGAAGACCGTAATCGTGGCACAGCTACTTTGTACGACCAGTTAGGTCTGGCTTCTTACGAAGCTATGGAAGCATTCGTAGAATATATTCCGCTATAAATAGAAAAGCTCTTAATTAAGAGAATATAAAACAATGAAAGAAGAGTGGGAAGTTTCGATACTTCTCACTCTTTTTTGTTTATTTTTGCGGGGAAAACCTAAAAGCATTGAATGATGAAAAAAATAATAGTGTTCTTCATATATCTGACAATGGGGATTAATATTCTTTTTGCCCAAGACATCGAAAGTAATATAAAAGAGCGGCTAACGGATTATTTCAATAAATATACCGCAACTGCCAAAATCAGCACCCCAAAACTGAATAGCTTCGACATTGATTATGACCGCAAAACAATTGCTGTTTATGCCTCTGAAAGCTTTGCCTACCAACCTTTTCGGTCGGAAACCGTAGAGACTATTTATAATCAAGTAAAAGATTTACTTCCCGGTCCGGTTCATTACTACCAGCTCACTATTTATGCAGACGGCAAGCCGATTGAAAATTTAGTGCCCAACCTTTATCGAAACAAGAAAAAAGATAAGGAACGGATGTCTTTGGACATTGATTATAAAGGAGTTCCCTGGGTGAAAAACATCTCACGCCCCAATGAAGTATCACGCGGGTTACAAGACCGCCATATCGCTGTCTGGCAAAGCCACGGTAATTATTTCAAAAACGATAAAAACGAATGGGGCTGGCAACGCCCCCGCTTGTTCTGCACAACAGAAGATCTGTTCACTCAATCTTTTGTTCTTCCTTATGTAATTCCGATGTTGGAAAATGCAGGCGCCGTTGTCTACACGCCTCGCGAACGGGATACGCAAAAGAATGAAATCATTGTGGATAATGATACGCCTAACGCTTCTCTCTATCTGGAGGTAGGCAGTAAAAAAGCTAAATGGGACAGAGCCTCGGTAAGAGGATTCGCCCAAAAGAAAACAATCTACCAAGATGGGGAAAATCCTTTCGCAGACGGTACTTGCCGAATGATCTCCACAGAAAGAAAGAAAAAGAAGAACAAGGACCAAGCTTTTGCCGAATGGGTACCTACCCTGCCGGCAACCGGAACATACGCTGTTTATGTTTCTTATCAGACATTACCCAACAGCGTAAGTGACGCCAAATATCTTGTCTTTCATAATGGAGGGGTTACGGAATTTAAAGTAAACCAAAAGATAGGCGGAGGAACTTGGGTATACCTCGGCACCTTTGAATTTGACAAAGGCAACAACGATTATGGCATGGTGGTATTGAGTAATGAAAGCAGCGAACATGGTGTAGTATGTGCCGATGCGGTGCGTTTCGGTGGAGGAATGGGCAATATTTCCCGCGGAGGAAAGATAAGCGGATTGCCGCGCTATCTGGAAGGGGCACGCTACTCTGCCCAGTGGGCGGGAATGCCTTACGATGTATATGCCGGGCGTAAAGGCGAGAATGATTATGCGGACGATATCAACACACGCTCCAATACAATCAATTATCTATCGGGAGGTTCTGTTTATAATCCTACGCAACCAGGGCTAGGAGTACCATTGGAAATGACAATGGCACTTCACAGTGATGCCGGATGCAGCAAAACGGACGAAATCATCGGTTCGCTCGGCATTTACACTACTGATTTCAATAACGGCAAACTGAATATGGGAACGGACCGGTATGCTTCACGTGATTTGGCGGATATTCTGCTCACACAAATTCAAAAAGATATTCGTTCAAGCTATAATCTCCCTTGGACACGGCGCAGTATGTGGAACCGGAATTATAGCGAGACACGGCTTCCGGCTACGCCTTCCACCATTATCGAGCTGCTTTCACATCAGAACTTTGCCGATATGCAGCTCGGCCATGACCCCAACTTCAAATTCACGGTAGGACGCGCCATTTACAAAGGAATTTTGCAGTTTATTACCAGCCAACATGATAAAGATTATGTGGTACAACCGCTTCCTGTTAGCAACTTTGCTATTCGTTTCGGCAAAAAAAGAATACGCTGGAACTTTCGTGGAAAGGAGAAGATGACCCGCAGGAGCCTTCAGCACGTCCACGGGAATACATTGTATATACACGCATTGGTTACGGAGGTTTTGACAACGGAACTTTAGTCAGCAAGGCTTCATACACTGTTAAGATAGAGCCGGGACTGGTTTATTCATTCAAAGTAACGGCCGCAAACAGAGGTGGAGAGAGTTTCCCTTCTGAAATACTCTCAGCCTACAAAGCAAAACGTGAACGTGAAAAAGTTTTAATCATCAATGGATTTGATAGGATCAGCGGTCCGGCCGTCATCAATACTCCGGATAAAGCAGGATTCGACTTAGAGCAGGATCCTGGAGTTCCGTATCTGTCGAATTTCTCATTCTGCGGAGTACAAAGCGGATTCGACCGCACACAAGCGGGGAAAGAAGGGAAAGAAAGTTTGGGGCACAGCAGTAGTGAATTGGAAGGAATGAAAATAGCAGGAAATACATTTGATTATCCATTCATTCATGGGAAAGCGATTCAGGCAACCGGAAAATACAGTTTCGTATCATGCAGTGACGAAGCGGTAGAAAACGGAATCGTCACGTTGGAAGATTATCCGATTGTAGATTATATCTTAGGACTTGAGAAAGAGGATGCGTCAGCTAAGGCTTATTACAAAACATTTTCTTCGGCAATGCAACGCATTATCTCCAGTTATTGCCAATCCGGCGGAAATATACTTGTGAGTGGTGCATACGTAGGCAGTGACATGAATGGCACGCAAGGAAACAGGGAATTTACACAAAGAGTTCTGAAATATGGGTATCAAGGTAGTCTGACGGACAAAAATTCTAATCGGATCAACGGACTCGGACGCACAATCAGTATTCCCCGATTGCCCAATGAGAACAACTATGCGATCCCCGCTCCGGATCGCATTGTCCCGGTAGATTCCGCATTTCCGGTATTTACTTATGCGCCTGGCAATCAAAGTGCAGGTATTGCCTATAAAGGAAACTATCGTACCTTCGTACTGGGTTTCCCTTTTGAAAGTATCCTGTCGGAAGCAGACCGTGCAACCGTTATGGCAGGCATATTGGGATTCTTTACTCAAAAATAAGAGTTCATTGCAGGGAAACAAAAAATATCCCTTTTTATAGCCTGTTTTTCATTTTAAATTCTATCTTTGCAAGAAACAATAACTCTTAAAACTAAAGAACAATGTATACTATACAAGCAAATCCCAGCGGTACACGCAGCATAGAGGTATCTACTGAAAATCTAAGAACAATTGAAAAATATTCTCTGTTCCGTCACCTGATTGACAGTACAGGTATTGTAGACGAACCGGTGCTGGACAAACTGAAATTGAATGTCCGCTCTCTTATCGCCAGTCAGGAAGAAGACAGTAAAGATTTGCTGGATCTTTGTATTGATGTGATTTATCACAATAATATGAAAGCGTTCGGCCTGCAACAGCTTATCAAGCTCTATCTGACCTGGCTCTCCAGTCCGGAAGCAGAAGAAGAGGAGGAAGAATGATTACGGTGGATACCCGGGGAACAACGGCATACAGTCCGTTAATTCCCGCAATCAAAGCCATGTGTAACGCTGTTCCCGGCGAAACGCTAGAAATCATCATGAACCATGCCGACGCATTTCAGGATTTAAAAGAATATCTGTCAGAGCAAAGCATCGGCTTTCGTGAGATCTATGACGGCGAACAGTTGACTGTGCAATTTACAATCGCAAAGAAATAACTACAAAGCGATAAAGCATAAAGTTATAAGGTGATAAGAGGCGTGGCTGAACTTTATAGCCCTATCATCTTATAACTTTATAAGTTTATCCGTATCTTTGCGGCATGAAAGATTTTCGACTGACTGACTGGTTACCTACAACAAAAAAAGAAGTAGAACTTCGCGGCTGGAATGAATTGGACGTCATTCTTTTCAGCGGTGATGCATACGTAGACCACCCTTCCTTCGGAGCGGCTGTTATCGGACGTATCCTCGAAGCAGAAGGATTAAAAATTGCTATCGTTCCCCAACCAAACTGGCGCGATGACCTGCGTGACTTCAAGAAATTGGGACGCCCCCGTTTATTTTTCGGCATTTCCGCCGGAAGCATGGATTCAATGGTCAATAAATATACTGCCAACAAACGCTTGCGCAGCGAAGACGCTTATACACCGGACGCCCGCTCGGATATGCGCCCGGAATATCCTTCTATCGTTTATAGCCAAATTCTGAAAAAGCTATATCCCGATGCCCCCGTAATATTAGGAGGTATCGAAGCAAGTATGAGACGCTTGAGCCATTACGATTATTGGCAGGACAAAGTACAAAAAAGCATTTTATGTGACAGTGGCGCAGACTTGCTGATCTATGGTATGGGCGAAAAACCTATTGTAGAATTAATCCGCAAAATGAAAAACTTGCTCCCCACAGAACAAGCCACGTTGACAACCAACGAATTTAAAACGATCGTCGGAACAATTCCTCAAACAGCCTATCTTTGCCGTGCAGCAGAATGGACGGCAGCCGAAGAAGACATTCAACTTTATTCTCACGAAGAATGCCTGGCAGACAAGAAGAAGCAGGCAAGCAACTTCCGGCATATTGAAGAAGAATCCAACAAATATGCAGCTTCACGCATCACACAGGCGGTAGGAAACAAAGTGGTAGTAGTCAATCCTCCATACCCTCCGATGAGTCAGGAAGAACTCGACCATTCGTTCGATTTGCCTTATACCCGGCTGCCTCATCCCAAATACAAAGGGAAGAGAATTCCTGCGTATGATATGATTAAATTCTCCGTCAATATTCACCGGGGCTGTTTCGGTGGCTGCGCATTCTGCACCATCTCGGCACACCAAGGGAAATTCATTGTCAGCCGTAGTAAGGCATCTATATTGAAAGAAGTAAAAGAGGTGATGCAACTACCTGATTTCAAAGGATATTTAAGCGATCTCGGCGGTCCTTCTGCCAATATGTATCAGATGAAAGGAAAAGACGAGGCGATTTGCAAGAAGTGCAAACGCCCGTCGTGCATCCATCCCAAAGTATGTCCGAACCTGAATACAGACCACCGTCCCCTATTGGATATTTATCATGCGGTAGACGCTCTGCCCGGCATTAAGAAATCCTTTATCGGCAGTGGAGTACGCTATGACCTGTTACTACATCAAAGCAAAGATACGGCAACCAATCGCAGTACAGCCGAATATACCCGTGAATTGATAGCCAGTCACGTCAGTGGGCGGTTAAAGGTAGCTCCGGAACATACAAGCGACCGTGTATTGTCCATCATGCGCAAGCCTTCTTTTGAACAGTTTGAAACATTCAAGAAGATATTCGACCGCATCAACCGGGAAGAAAACCTGCGTCAGCAGCTCATTCCCTATTTTATATCTTCACATCCCGGATGCAAAGAAGAAGATATGGCGGAGCTTGCCGTTATCACCAAACGCTTGGACTTCCACTTGGAACAGGTACAGGACTTCACCCCTACTCCTATGACAGTAGCGACTGAGGCTTGGTATACCGGATTTCACCCGTACACACTGGAACCTATCTTCAGTGCTAAAACACAGCGGGAAAAACTTGCCCAACGACAATTCTTCTTCTGGTATAAGCCCGAAGAACGGAAAAACATTATCAATGAGTTGAGACGTATCGGACGTCAGGACCTGATAGATAAATTATATGGAAAGAAGAAATAATTCTTCTTTCCATATAAACAAAAACGATTAAAAGAGTTCCTCATTAACAATATATCATTCTTTCACCGGCAACGCCACAACTTCTTGCAACACACTCACCGCAGTTTCCACATTAGTCACATCTTTTATCAGCATACTTCGCTTGCCGTTCTGCTCACGCAGGTCACAACGGCGGGTATATTTCATCATATAATCTATCACTTTACCGAAAGCCTGACTTTGATAGAACGGACTATCCGGGTTGGAGACAAAGAACAACGTCATCCGACCACCTTTCAGGAAGATCTTCTCCGCTCCCAAGCGTGCTGCTAGACGGCGGAGAGGAACAATACGAAGCAATTCCTGCGTTTCCGGCGGAACAGGTCCGAAGCGGTCTTCCAGGCGGAAACGGAATGCCTCTACGTCTTTATCCAGCATCAAACCGTCCAATTCACGATAAAGCAACATACGTTCGCTACTGCCCGTCACGTAATTAGCAGGCAATAACAGTTCAAGGTCACTTTCCACCTGACATTCATCCACAAAACCTTCACCGCTAATCTGCCCTTCACCTTTGATTTCATCCGCATACAAATCTGCAAATTCATCATTCTTCAATTCGTGAACAGCTTCGGAAAGAATCTTTTGATACGTTTCATATCCCAGGTCGGCGATAAATCCGCTTTGCTCGGCTCCAAGCAAGTTACCGGCACCGCGAATATCCAAATCCTGCATGGCGATATGGATACCACTGCCCAAATCACTAAAATTCTCAATTGCTTGTAACCGACGGCGTCCCTCTGCTGTCAGGCTACTCAACGGAGGAGCCAACAAATAACAGAACGCTTTCTTATTGCTGCGCCCTACACGGCCACGCATCTGATGAAGGTCACTCAAACCAAAATTCTGCGCCTGATTGATGATGATCGTATTGGCATTCGGAATATCAATGCCACTTTCAATAATAGTAGTTGCAAGGAGTACGTCATAGTCATAGTTGACAAAATCAAAAATGATTTTCTCCAGTTCGGCAGGTTCCATCTGCCCGTGTCCAATTGCCACACGACAGTCAGGGATATGGCGTTCAATCATCGCTTTTAATTCGGGCAGGTTTGCTATCCGGTTGTTGACAAAAAACACCTGTCCGTTACGACTCATTTCAAAGTTGATAGCGTCCGTTATCACTTCTTCATTAAAGGTATGCACTTCGGTCTGAATCGGATAACGGTTAGGCGGCGGTGTAGAGATCACACTCAGGTCTCGCGCACCCATTAATGAGAATTGCAGCGTCCGGGGAATGGGCGTGGCAGTCATAGTCAATGTATCGACATTTACCTTCAACTGACGTAACTTCTCCTTGACGGAAACACCGAATTTCTGTTCCTCATCAACAATCAGTAATCCTAAATCCTTGAACCGGACATCTTTTCCCAAAATACGATGAGTACCGATAAGTATACCGACATCACCTTCCTTCAATTCTTTCAGCACCGCTTTTGCCTGTGCGGCCGTACGTGCACGGCTCAGATATTCCACCCGGCAAGGCAATCCCTTCAAACGTTCGCGGAAGGTCTGGAAATGCTGATAAGCAAGCACCGTGGTCGGCACCAGAACTGCAACCTGCTTATTGTCCGCCACCGCCTTAAAAGCTGCCCGGATAGCCACTTCCGTTTTTCCAAAGCCTACATCCCCACAGACGAGACGGTCCATTGGGCGGTCACTCTCCATATCGGTCTTCACATCGACAGTAGCTTTGCTCTGATCGGGTGTATCTTCATAAATAAAAGACGCTTCCAACTCACGCTGCAAGAAACTGTCGGGACTATAAGAAAAGCCTTTCTCCTGACGACGTTGCGAATACAACTTAATCAAATCGCGGGCAATATCCTTGATTTTGGTTTTTGTACGCTCTTTCAGTTTCTCCCATGCCCCCGTTCCCAACTTATTAAGGCGGGGAGCTTCGCCCTCCTTACCTTTATATTTAGAGACCTTATGCAAAGAATGAATCGAGACAAACACCACATCCTCATTTTGAAAAACCAGTTTCAGAACTTCTTGCGTAGTATCTCCATTCGGAATACGCACCAATCCGGAAAAACGTCCGATACCGTGGTCCGTATGCACCACATAATCACCCGGAGTAAACTGATTCAGTTCTTTCAAGGACAGGGCCACTTTACCTGAACGAGCCTTATCGCTTTTCAGATTATATTTATGGAAACGGTCGAACAACTGGTGATCTGTAAAGAAACAGAGACGCAATGTGTTATCAACAAAACCTTCATGCACAGTACGTTCTACAGGAGTAAATTTGATCTTATCCCCCCGGTCTTCGAAGATTGCCCGGATACGATCCGTCTGCTTCATGCTGTCACTACAAATATAAAGGGTATATCCTTTTTCCAAATACTCCTTGAAAGAGCCGGCTACCAAGTCGAAGTTTTTATGAAAGATAGGCTGTGCGGAAGTATCAAAAGTGACGCTGGCATTCGGAGTACCGGTCGGCTTGTTACCAAACTCCAGCCGGCGGAAATCAAGTGCACGCACGGTAAATTCACTGCCGTCTATCAGTTTGCCTTCCAACGTAATACCGCCATTTTCTTCGACTTCCTGTACGGCTATCGCCTGCGGTGTCAAAGCCTCATCGTGCACGACCTGAATCCGTTCACGCAACCAAAGGAAGTCACGCATTGCCAAGGTAGTCTCTTTCGGTATGAAATCCAAAAACGAGGTAGTAACATCTCCCGTCACAGCCAAATCGGGCACGATAGACACTCCTTCTTTCTTCTCCCGAGATAGCTGGGATTCAACCTCAAAGGTACGGATACTCTCTACTTCGTCTCCAAAAAAGTCAATGCGGTAAGGATATTCCGAAGCAAAAGAAAAGACGTCGATGATGCTACCACGAACGGCATACTGCCCCGGCTCATATACATAATCCACATATTCGAAACCATAACTATGCAACACATCCGTGATAAAGGTCGTGTCTACCTTCTCGCCGACATTCAGTTTCAGAGTCTTATCGCTCAATTCTTTACGGGATACGACTTTCTCCGCCAATGCATCCGGATAGGTGACGATGCACAAGCCCTTCTCCCCTTTCTGCAAACGGCTCAATACTTCCGTGCGGAGAATCTCATTTGCCGCATCTTTTTGCCCGTACTTAATGGAACGGCGGAACGAAGAAGGAAAGAAAAGTACAGTTTCTGTCCCCAACACTTGCGTCAAGTCGTGATAAAAATACCCCGCTTCCTCCAGATCGCCCAGAATAAAGACAAAAGGACAACCTCCCTCCTGCACCAATATAGAAGAAAAAAGCGAAGCAGCAGACGCATATAATCCTCCACAAAAAATAGTTTGAACAGAAGTATCCTTCAACAAACGCTTCATCATTGCCATGTTAGGATGGGCAGCATATAGTTGTTGCAACTCAGTTATCGTCATACCTATAAAAATTTCCCCGCAAAAGTACAAAAATAACGCGAGCACCTTGTACATTACCGTTAGAAATTAAAGGCAGTACCGCTTGAATTTAATTCTATTTCCCCATTCGTTTACTTCTCAATATACTATCCTTTATTCGTTTGACAGCTGTTGAGTTTTCGTCTAACAGCTGTCAAACGAAAGTTCAACAACTGTCAAACGCAAACTCAACTATTGTCAGACAAATAGAATCTTGCATAAAAGAACTTAGTCCTTAAGGGCAAAAACATCTAAATACTAGTACTAAAAAGCTAAACTTACCATATACTTCCACGTTAAATTATCCTTAGTCCGTTCGTAACTAAAGGAAAAGAACTACTTTTGTTTCTAAAATTTATAGTATTTATATGCAAATATCGGATAGCATTGTAATTATCCCTACCTATAATGAACGGGAGAACATAGAAAATATCATCCGTGCCGTTTTCGGACTTCCTAAGATATTCCATATTCTGGTAATAGAGGACGGTTCGCCGGACGGAACGGCAAACATCGTCAAGACTTTGCAACAAGAATTTCCCGAACGTCTTTTTATGATTGAACGCAAAGGAAAGTTAGGGCTGGGCACTGCCTATATCGCCGGATTCAAGTGGGCACTGGAACATTCGTACGAATATATTTTTGAAATGGATGCTGATTTCAGTCATAATCCGAATGACTTGCCCCGTCTGTGTCAGGCGTGTGCGGAAGCAGGAGGAGATGTAGCTGTCGGCTCCCGCTACGTCAGCGGAGTGAATGTAGTCAATTGGCCTATGGGCAGAGTACTGATGTCTTATTTCGCATCCAAATACGTGCAGTTCATTACAGGTATTCCTATCCACGATACCACTGCCGGATTTGTTTGTTACCGCCGACAGGTACTCGAAACGATTGATCTAGAACACATTCGTTTTAAGGGATATGCCTTCCAGATCGAAATGAAATTTACCGCTTATAAATGTGGTTTCAAGATTATCGAAGTTCCCGTTATCTTCATCAATCGCGAGTTGGGTACTTCGAAAATGAACGGAAGTATCTTCGGTGAAGCTGTATTAGGAGTCATTCAATTAAAAGTAAATAGTTGGTTCCACAAATTCCCCCAAAAGAAATGAAACGTACACTGATTCAAAATGCCGTAATTGTCAACGAAGGAAGAAAAGTTCTGGGTTCGGTTGTTATCGAAGGCGAGAAGATTGCCGAAATACTGACCGGAGAAGAAAAAACAACTACACCTTGCGATGAAATCATAGACGCAACCGGATGTTATCTTTTGCCGGGCGCAATTGACGAACACGTGCATTTTCGTGACCCGGGACTGACTCATAAAGCGGATATAACTACCGAAAGCCGTGCTGCGGCCGCCGGAGGCGTTACCTCTATCATGGATATGCCGAATACGAATCCGCAGACGACAACGTTAGAGGCTCTGGATGAGAAACTTACTTTATTGGCCGGGAAGTCGGCCGTCAACTATTCCTGTTACTTCGGGGCAACCAACAATAACTACCCGCAGTTTGCCCAACTGGACAAACACCGTGTTTGTGGCGTAAAACTATTTATGGGATCAAGCACAGGCAATATGCTGGTAGACCGCATGGCGAGCCTGCGCAATATATTCGGCGGAACCGATTTACTTATCGCCGCCCATTGTGAGGACCAGGGAATTATCAAAGAAAATACAGACAAATATAAAAAAGCATACGGGGACGATGTGCCTTTGACCCTTCATCCGGTTATCCGTTCGGAAGAAGCTTGTTACCGTTCCTCCGAACTGGCAGTACAACTGGCACGTGAGGCAAATGCCCGCTTGCACATCATGCATATTTCCACAGCCAGAGAACTGGATTTATTTTCCGACGCTCCTTTGATAACGAAGCGAATTACGGCGGAAGCTTGTGTTTCTCACTTACTTTTCACGGAAGAAGATTATCAGACCTTAGGGGCACGCATCAAATGTAACCCTGCCATTAAAACAGCCGAAGACCGGAAGGCTTTGCAGGAAGCTGTCAACAGCGGTCTGATCGACGCCATTGCGACCGATCATGCCCCGCATCTGCTAAGCGAAAAAGAGGGAGGCGCTTTGAAAGCGATGTCCGGAATGCCAATGATCCAATTCTCTCTGGCCAGTATGCTGGAACTTGTAGATAAAGGTATCTTCTCTATCGAGAAAATAGTAGAAAAGATGTCTCATGCGCCTGCTCAAATGTATGAAATAAATAATCGCGGATTTATCCATAAAGGTTATCAGGCAGACCTTGTATTAGTACGTCCCAACTCCAAATGGACAGTAACAACGGATTGCATTGTAAGCAAATGTAAATGGAGCCCGCTGGAAGGTCATACTTTCCACTGGAAAGTAGAAAAAACATTTGTGAACGGTCACCTGTTATACGATAACGGAAAAATAGACGAAACTTATCGTGGACAAGAATTAAGATTCAGATAAATATAATTCGTCATCGGCAAACTTATGAGCACTATTCTATCTTATAAAATACATACCGTTACCCCCTACATCAATTGGATTTACTTTTTCCATGCCTGGGGATTCCAACCTCGCTATGCAGCTATCGCCAATATTCATGGTTGCGATGCCTGCCGTGCCATGTGGCTGGCCTCCTTTCCGGTAGAGGAACGTAACAAGGCTTCGGAAGCCATGCAACTGTTCAAGGAGGCAAACCGTATGCTGGATGTACTCGACCGGGACTATGAGGTCAGAACAATCTTCAAGTTGTGTAAGGCAAACTCCGACGGGGATAATCTGGTAATTGAAAAAGCAGAGAATCAGTTCATGGTCTTTCCCTTACTCCGTCAGCAAACACCTAAGAAGGACGGAAGTCCTTTCCTTTGCCTGAGTGACTTCATCCGTCCGCTTTCTTCCGGCATTCCGGATACGTTGGGAGCTTTCGCTTCTTCCATTGACGCAGACATGGAAGGACTATACGAACAGGATCCTTACAAACATTTGCTCGTACAAACCCTTTCTGACCGACTTGCGGAAGCAGCCACAGAAAAAAATGCACGAGTATGTGAGAAAAGAAGCGTGGGGATACGCGAAAGACGAAAATTTAGGCATGGCGGACTTATTAGTCGAGAAATATCAAGGCATCCGTCCTGCCGTCGGTTATCCTTCTTTGCCGGATCAGTCCGTCAACTTCCTGCTGGACGAACTGCTGGACATGAAACAGATCGGCATTTCACTGACTGAAAACGGGGCAATGTATCCTCATGCATCGGTGTGCGGCCTGATGTTTGCACATCCTGTATCCGAATACTTCTCTGTCGGAAAGATAGGAGAAGACCAGCTCGAAGACTATGCCCGCCGTCGGGGAAAAAGTACGGAGGAAATGCGAAAATTCCTGGCTGCCAATCTGCAATAGCTTGCATCTTCGTGTGATTTTTCTCCTTTTCTCACGACTAACTAACCAGAAAAGCAATCCTAAAATCCATGAGAGAACCAACAACAGAGGCAACCAACCCTATTGAGCAGGAGTTCTTATCGGTCATCCGCGAATATGAACGGGTGATATACAAGGTATGTTACTTATATACCAATCCTAACGCTCCGCTCAATGACCTCTATCAGGATGTGATACTCAACCTCTGGAAAGCTTATCCTAAATTCAGAAGAGAATGTAAAATCTCGACATGGATTTACCGTATCGCCCTGAACACCTGTATCAGTTTTTATCGTAAAGAGAAGAATGTACCGGAAATTATCAGCCTCACCAAAGACATTGACCGGACAATAGAAGCACATGACCCTATCAATGAAATGCTGAAGCAACTCTACCAGATGATTAACCAACTGGGACAACTCGACAAGTCAATCATCCTGCTATACCTTGAAGATAAAAGCTACGAGGAAATAGCGGAAATTACCGGCTTGACGGTGACTAACATAGCTACCAAACTGAGCCGTATCAAAGACAAACTTAAAAGAATGAAAAAGGAGGAATAATATATGGAACTGGAAGAACTGAAAAAATCATGGAACGCCCTCGATGAGCACTTAAAGGACAAAGAACTCATCAAAGAAGACGAACTTGAAAGGCTGATAGGACACGCCGACAAAGGTATCCATGCCATTGCCCGCCTGAACATCAGGCTAATCCTGATTTCCCTGCCGATATTAATCTTATTTTTGACGGAAGTGATACTGCACAACAGATTAAACCCGATCTACATCATTATCCTTCTGGCATGGATTCCCGCTCTTTGCTGGGATATCGCCACCACGCGATTTCTTCAACGGACTCAAATAGACGAAATGCCTCTTGTGGAAGTGATTGCCCGTGTCAACCGCATTCATCACTGGACAATCAGAGAACGGCTGATTGCCACCGCTTTCCTCCTGATACTTGCCATTCTTTCTTTCGTCTACTGGCAGATATGGCAATACGGAATAGGTATGATTCTGTTCTTCATCCTGTTGTGGGGAGGAGGTCTTATACTCATTCTATGGATTTATCGCAAGAAATTCCTGAACCGTATCCACGAAATCAAAAAGAATTTAAGTGAATTAAACGAATTAATGTAAATATCCATTATAACTAAAGACACATATGTTGCAACGCTTATTTATATTCCTCCTACTTTTTCTGGTACTTCCGGACCTCTATCTTTACTTGAGATTCATTGTTCGTCTCACCGCAAAATGGTGGTTACGCGTTCTTTACTGGGTACCCAGTTTCTTGCTAACCGCAGGGCTTCTTTACTTGGTTTACTTTGCCAACAATGCTTTTGCGGAACGCCATACACAGGACATCGGGTGGTTCTCTATCATCTTTTTCCTGTTTACAGCTCCCAAACTATTGCTGGTCTTATTTACCGTACTCGGAATCCCTTTTCATAAATGGCTTCGCTGGCCGCGCACACCGTTTATATGCACCGGACTGACACTGGCCGTACTTAGTATTGTTATGATTCTCTACGGCTCTTTTGTCGGACGAACCCGGTTTGAAGTAAAAGAAGTCACTTACACCTCTCCCCGACTCCCGCAGGCTTTCGACGGTTATCGTATTGTACAGTTATCCGACCTTCATATCGGCAGTTGGCAAGGAAACACTCCTGCTATTCGGAAGTTAGTGGATTTAGTGAATGCCCAGCAACCCGACCTGATTGTTTTCACCGGAGATCTGGTAAATCACCGGGCTGTCGAGCTGAATGATTTCCAGGAAATACTAGCCGGCCTGAAAGCCGGAGATGGAGTTTATTCCATACTTGGAAACCATGATTACGGACCTTATTTTCATTGGAAAAGCAAACAAGATCAGGACAATAATCTGATCGAACTTAAACAAAGGCAGGCAGCTATGGGCTGGAAGTTATTAAACAACGAACATACATTTCTGATTCAAGGCAATGACAGCATCGCCCTTATCGGAGTAGAAAACCAAGGAGAACCTCCCTTTTCGCAACATGGCGACCTTCCAAAAGCGAAAGCAGGAATCGAAGGAATGTTCAAGCTACTTTTAAGCCATAACCCGACACATTGGAGACGGGAAGTACTTCCGGAATCGGATATAGATTTAATGTTGGCAGGACATACCCACGCCATGCAGTTGCAACTCGGCAATTATTCCCCTTCCGTTTATATTTATCCGGAATGGGGAGGGATGTATTTGGAAGGTACTCGCGGGCTTTACGTCAATGTAGGAATCGGCTACGTGGGATTACCTTTCCGTTTCGGTGCCTGGCCGGAAATAACGGTGCTTACCCTACGACGGTAAGCACGCTTTTTCCATTGATCTTCTTATGTACCTGCACCTGAACTGAAATACGTTCACTCATTTCCTGTACATGGGAAATGACTCCGATTTTCCGTCCTTGCATCTGTAATTGTTCCAACGCTTCCATAGCTGTCCGCAAGCTATCGGCATCCAAAGAGCCGAATCCCTCGTCAATAAAAAGAGATTCTACTTTCAGGTTGTTGCTCGACAGCGAGGACAGTCCCAGTGCCAATGCCAAAGATATCAGAAACGACTCTCCTCCGGAAAGAGAATATACCGTCCGTATTTCATCACACATATCACAATCAATCACCTGAAGCGCCAAAGTGCCGGGTACTTGCTGCAATTTATAGCGTTTGGATAGATAAGACAAATGCTTGTTGGCATGAAGTAACAATAAATTCAATGTATAGCTTTGTGCTATAACTTTGAACTTTGCTCCGTCGGCACTACCGATCAACTTGTTCAGTTTAGCCCAACGTTCGGCAATCAATTGCTTTTCGGCCAGCTCTTTAGCTATCAGTTCGGCTGTTACTTTATTTTTTGCCTGTTGCAACAGGCGGACTTCGATAGCAGAAAGGCTACGTTCCGTATTTAGATTGTCTTCCTGCTGTTGCTTTATTATTTCGGGAAGTTGTTCGGGAGATTCAATCTTTTTCTGTTGCTCCTGCAATTCCCCGACAGTTGCGGCAATCTGTTTCATTTCCCCTTGTAAACCTAAAAGACGGTTGTGCGAAGTTTCTACTCCCAACCGAGCCCCGTCTAAAGCATGAGTCAGCTCTTTTTCCCTTTTGGCTACAGCGGCTTCCGCTTCATCCGCACTCTTTCCTTTTAATAATTGCGACCGTTCCTGACGAAGTGTATCCAACGCTTTCTCTACTACTTCAAAGCGTTTCTGTTCGGCAGAAGCAGCGTTTTGTAATAGTGCCAACTGTTCTTTAGCGGACGAAACTTGCTGCATAGTCAAACGACATTGGGAAACATTTTCACGCAAAGCCTCACAATGGACACGTATCTTCTTTATCGTCTCATCATTTTGTTGCCACTCCGTATAGAGACTACTATACTCCTGAATACGTTTTGCCAATTCCTGTAAACGGTTCTGTATCTGTTCTTCGTTTCCTGCATGAATTTCTTCTTTCTGCCATATGGATAACTGTTCTTTGATCTGTCCGGCAACAGTTTTTTGATGCGCCAGATCACGTTGCAGGGCTATATGCTGATTATTTGTTTGCTGACAGGCAATCACCACCGTATTATACTCCTGCTCTATATTTCGGAAAAGAATATCCACTACTTCCTGTTCCCGGTGATAAGGATGTGACGTACTGCCGCAAACCGGACAAGCTTCTCCTTCCTGTAACTGTTGACGCAATGCTTTCACGTCTTTTCCCACTGCCATACGGGCATTTTCATAAAGACGCTGAATCGTTTTTCGTGTCGCTTCCTGTTCTGTTAACTGCGTCGAACAATCAACCGTTTCTTTCTCCAGTCTTACTATTTCTGTTTTCACTTTCTCCTGCGACTCAGTCAACTGCCGGACATTCTGTTGGCGAACCAGTTCTTTTTGTAGTTTCTTCTGTTCTTCGTCTAATGATACATAATCAAAAGCATTTAGCCGGACCAGTCGTTCCCCATTGGCTTTTATGGCGGCTTTCAGTTTATCTTCTTCCTGCTGTAGAATATCCTCTACTTGTTCAAGCGGCAACGACTCCGTTTCCGTATTCGTCAACAAACGATTTAATGAACGATAAGCTCCCTGCAACTGTTTCGTTGCCATCCGCATCTTCTTTTCCTGCTCCGCCACCTGCCCGCAAGCTGTTTCCAATATCTGCCGCAACTGATTATAGCCTTCCTGTTGAGACTGTATCTGCACATCCAACTGACGGGCTTTCTTCAAATCCGGTTGTATAGCTTCCCATTGTGCATTGAAACGTACCAACCCTTCTTCCTGTGAAGCCAGTGTTTCCTGCAGGAGTCTCAACTTTGCCTCTTCGCCTTGTTCTTCCTGTTGCTTCTTTTTCCAAAGTTCCTCCTGCATCTTTAACGAACGGACAATGTTCAACCGGGCATTCTGTTCCGCCAGTAATTGAATCCCCACTGCACGTTTCGCAATCAGCAATTCTTTCTCTTTCTGTAAAGCAAGAAGTTCTTCCTCCGGCAAGAGGTCGATTACACTCATTCTATTTTGAATCGTAGTCACTTCTTCCTGTACCAACTTATTTCGTAAAAAACTTCCTGAGAAATACGGGAATAAACACCGGTTCCCGTCAATTTTTCAAGCAGTTCGGCTTTTGCGGCTCCCTTCGATTTCAAGAATGTAGAAAAATCATTTTGAGCCAATAAGACAGTCCGGGTAAACTGCTCATACGTCAAACCCACCAATTCTGTCAGTTGAGCCAGCAGTTCCTTTTTGGTTCCTTGAAACTCTTTCCCTGTATCCAGCTCTTTCACATCCATCGTTTGTGGTTGCAAGGAACCGCTCACCTTATTTCTTGTCCGTCTCACCGACCAGCGAGAACGGTATCTATGACCATCGACTCCTAAGAAATCAACCTCTGCATATCCGTCGGTCGTACCACGACGAAGCAGATTCCTTACATCCGACTGATTAATCTGATTATCTCCTACATCCGCCAAATTTATACTTTCTACCGAATTTGCAAAACGAGGTGCTTTATCATACAATGCCAGACACAATGCATCTAATAAAGTAGATTTGCCAGCTCCCGTAGCACCTGAAATCGCAAATATTCCTGCCGAGTTCAACGGCTCCATTGCAAAATCAACTTCTACCGCTCCTTCTATCGAAGTAAGATTTTTCAATCGTATCGCTAATATCTTCATTCTTCCTCCTCTTTACGTGTAGCAGCCAGATAGGCTTCCTGAAACAAGTCCGTCAACTCCTCAGGCATTTCCACCTGATAAATCTTTTCAAATGCAGATTGAGCGATCTGCAACGGAGACATTTCCTGTAATCCTCTTTTCCAATTCTCATTTTCCTTCTCTGCATTTCCCGTTTCATTACGATAAGTAGAGACAATACGCGCCAACCGATAATTTTTATCAGCCAATGCTTCCTCAACTTCCTGCCGGAGCATTGGCTCCGGTTCATCCAACAACACTTTTACCTCCAGATAAGGTGCTGCTCTTTCCGTTACCGGCAACTCTTTCAAGATTTCCAACACAATTTCCGGAGACGCAGGTTCTCCATTCGGCACGCTCATCAAAGGTATTAACCTCGGGCATTCCACCCGCATTATATCTACCGCACACCCTCCGTCGAAAGTCACTTCCACGACCCCGTGATGATAATGCTTCTCTGCAAAAGACATCGGAATGGGACTTCCGGCATATCTCACATTCTCCCTGCCGGATACGCGTTGCGCCTTATGAATATGACCAAGAGCCGTATAAGCAATTTGTTCGGAAAATGCATCAGGTGACACACATTCCAAACCACCAATCACTGTCCGTTCGCTATAATCCTTCTCCGCAATCTCCGAACCGATAGCCTGTAAATGGCCGATAGCAAGTATAGATTGATTCTCTTTCCGTCGCTTCCATAGCCTTTGCAAAAGCTGCGTATAAAGCTCCCGGACTCCCTCCGCATACGGATTACCTTCTGTCGGGACTGTCGGATAATCTCCCTGCCGCAAAAAAGGAACTGCCATACAAAGCAATTCCACCTCCCCGTCACGGTTCTTTAACTCAACCGTCAAATGATCGTAATCAATTTCCCCATCGTCCGACTTGCGTACTACCCCCGAACCTCCGTCCGCATCGCTTGCAGCAAGGGTAAAGGAGCTTCCAAACGCGCCGCAGAGTCATGATTACCGGCAACAATCACAATTTGCAGTTTCGGATTCTCCGCAGTCACCCGATAAATAAAATGATAATACAGGCTTTGAGACGCAGCAGAAGGATTGGAAACATCAAAAACGTCTCCGGCTATAATCAGTGCATCAATCTCCCTTTCACGAATTTCTCCGGCCAGCCAGTTCAAAAAAGACTTCATGTTCACCGGCACGGTCATACCCGAAGAAAGTTTGCCCCAAATGCCAGTCGGCAGTATGTAATATACGTATCATATTTTTGTAACTATCTCATATAATAAGATACAAAAATAGTACAATCAAAAAAAGATTATATCGTATCCACCTCTCTTTTTTACCAAATAATCATGTATATTTGCAGGATAAAAATCCAACCCTATGAAGATACTGTATTATATTTATCAAATTTGTATTGCTTTGCCTATCTTATTGGTATTGACTATCCTCACGGCAATCGTCACTATCGTAGGTTCTCTCGTGGGAGGAGCTCACTTTTGGGGATATTATCCAGGAAAAATATGGTCACAATTAATTTGTCTTTTTCTATTAATTCCTGTAAAGATTCGTGGACGTGAAAAGTTACACGGCAAGACATCCTATATTTTCGTACCTAATCATCAGGGTTCATTCGATATATTCCTTATTTACGGATTCATCGGAAGAAATTTCAAGTGGATGATGAAAAAAAGCCTGCGTAAGATACCATTTGTAGGAAAAGCATGTGAAAGCGCGGGACATATCTTCGTAGACCGTTCGGGACCGAAAAAAGTGTTGGAGACCATTCAACAGGCTAAAGCCTCGTTGAAAGACGGTGTTTCTCTGGTTGTTTTCCCCGAAGGAGCACGTACTTTCACCGGACACATGGGATATTTCAAGAAGGGAGCTTTTCAGTTAGCGGATGATTTACAACTAGCTGTTGTACCTGTCACCATTGACGGTTCGTTTGAAATCCTGCCACGTACCGGAAAATGGATACACCGCCATCGCATGATCCTGACAATTCACGATCCTATTCCTCCCAAAGGAAAAGGAATGGAGAATATCAAAGCTACTATGGCCGAAGCCTATACTGCCGTAGAGAGTGCACTTCCGGAGAAATATAAAGGAATGGTAAAAAACGAAGACCAAGACCGATAATATATGTATTATATGTGGGCAGACTCCAGCATTACTCTACCATGATACAAGGCTGTATCGCGGGCTACGTATTCATCAACTTTTCTATTTCAGAAAAAGTCGTATTAAAATCACCCGGATCTCCCTGACAAGAAACCGATAACACAGAAATAAAAAAGAAAGCGGCGAATACACTAACAGTCGTTTTCATTTTATCTGGAGCTTTTGCACAAATATACAAAAAAATCTCCTGACTTATTTATTCGTTGATGTATTTTGCTCCAACCGTTGATGTTCTTCTATCAACTTCATATTTTCTTTTGCTTTAGACAAAAAACTCTCTCACAAGTTTATTACTCTTAAAAGAATAAGGAGCATCTTTGATGATATCATCAATCTGAGGTGTCATAATAGGATATGGCAAAGAACTACAAAGCATCATAAATACGCTAGGTCCCAACACATTCTCATAATTATCTGAAATGAACGTCTTCACATACTGGTTCATTGCCGTCATCAGCGAATCACCTTCCACCATCAGCTGTGCATGAATTTCTTCCAAATCATTCCCTTCCATTACCATACGAGTTTCCTTTTGTTCCAGCTCCCCAATACTTTCTTCCAATGCATTTCTTTTTTGTCAATGAAGTCATACAGTGCTGCATTCAAGGAAGTTCCTGCTGCTTTTAAATCCGTATTGCTAATGGTAACTTTAATCTTACCGCTTTCCAATACAATCGGCATGATACTCTCATCATCCATATAAAGCGTCACCATTTGTACGGAGTCTACTTTTCCTTTCATAGAGAACAGTCCATGCACTACCTCAGCAGAGTCCAGCTTCACCCATTCCCCGTCACGCATGGTCTTTAGATACAGCATTTTTCCATCCAGACTGTTTACTGAAGATGTTCCTTCTATCCTATACTTACTAGTACACGAAGCCAGAAACGGAAGCAGAAGTAAAAAAGGCAAAATTTTATTCACGTTCGTCCATTCATTAAATTCCGAGTACAAAGGTACAACTGATTCGGACTTCAAAGAAACATTTTATCAATATTTAAATCTTGTAAGACTCTTTTCTTTAATAATCCTTATAAACATAGGTGTAAGGCTATTTTTTCATTTAGTTTATCTAATTTTGCAGTCATGAAAACATCAACATTTGCCCCTTTTGCCAAACCGCTTTATGTAATGGTAAAGCCTGTAGGTGCCGTATGCAACCTGGCATGCGATTATTGCTATTATCTGGAAAAAGCGAATCTATACAAAGACAACCCGAAACACGTAATGAGCGATGAACTTTTGGAAAAATTCATCGACGAGTACATCAACTCTCAGACCATGCCACAGGTGCTTTTCACCTGGCACGGCGGAGAAACCCTGATGCGCCCGCTGGCCTTCTACAAAAAAGCGATGGAACTGCAAAAGAAATACGCCAACGGACGGACGATTGACAACTGCATACAAACCAACGGCACACTGCTCACCGACGAATGGTGCGAGTTCTTCCGTGAAAACAATTGGCTGGTAGGGGTTTCCATTGATGGCCCGCAAGAGTTTCATGACGAATATCGCAAAAATAAGATGGGCAAACCTTCTTTCGTCAAAGTGATGCAAGGCATCAATCTTCTGAAGAAACACGGGGTAGAATGGAACGCGATGGCAGTAGTAAATGACTTCAATGCCGACTATCCGCTGGAGTTTTATCGTTTCTTCAAGGAGATAGACTGCAAATATATCCAATTTGCACCTATCGTTGAACGTATCCTTGAACATCAGGACGGCCGCCACCTCGCTTCTCTTGCAGAAAACCCAAAAGGTGAACTGGCAGATTTCTCTATCACCCCCGAACAATGGGGTAAATTTCTCTGTACCCTTTTCGATGAATGGGTGAAAGAAGATGTAGGCAAATACTACATACAGATATTCGACTCCACCTTAGCAAACTGGGTAGGTGAACAACCTGGCATTTGTACAATGGCGAAGACCTGCGGACACGCTGGTGTTATGGAATTCAACGGGGATGTTTATTCTTGCGACCACTTTGTATTCCCCGAATATAAACTGGGAAACATTTACAGTCAGACACTGGTAGAAATGATGCATAGCGAACGTCAACACAACTTCGGGAACATGAAATATCAATCTCTACCCACCCAATGTAAAGAATGTGATTTCCTTTTTGCCTGCAACGGAGAATGTCCCAAGAACCGTTTCAGCCAGACAGCCGACGGCGAACCCGGGTTGAATTACTTATGTAAAAAGGATACTATCAGTTCTTCCAACATGTAGCTCCCTACATGGACTACATGAAAAACGAACTGATGAACCAACGTCCGCCCGCCAATATTATGGAAGCATTGAAAAACGGAGAATTGGAAATTGAAGACTAACAATCATATATTCAAATTTTATCATTAAATAATGAACAGACTAAGACTTTATCTATTAGCGCTGACTGCGCTTTTTGTATGTTCCGTTAAAGCGGATGAGGGTATGTGGCTATTGCAACTGATGCAACAGCAACATTCCATAGACATGATGAAAAAACAAGGATTAAAACTGGAAGCCCAAGATTTATATAATCCCAATGGTGTCTCTTTGAAAGATGCAGTCGGTATATTCGGAGGAGGATGTACCGGAGAAATTATCTCACCTGAAGGTTTAATTCTGACAAATCATCACTGTGGTTATGCTTCCATCCAGCAGCACAGTAGCGTAGAACATGACTACCTGACAGATGGTTTCTGGGCTACTTCCAGAGACAAGGAACTTCCTACTCCGGGATTGAAATTTACATTTATCGAACGTATCGAAGATGTTACAGACATTGTCAATGCCAAAATTGCAGCGAAGGAAATCACCGAATCTGAATCTTTCAGTAGTGCTTTTCTTCAGAAACTGGCCAACGAGCTTTACAATAAAAGCGATCTGAAAGATAAAAAAGGAATCGTTCCACAGGCACTTCCATTTTATGCCGGAAACAAATTCTATCTGTTCTATAAGAAAATATATCCGGATGTACGTATGGTTGCCGCTCCTCCTTCTTCTATCGGTAAGTTTGGCGGAGAAACAGATAACTGGATGTGGCCCCGTCATACCGGTGACTTCTCTATGTTCCGTATTTATGCGGATGCCAACGGAGAGCCGGCAGAATACAGCGCAAACAATACTCCTTTGAAAACAAAAAAACATTTGTCTATCTCTATCAAAGGATTGAAAGAAGGAGATTATGCAATGATTATGGGATTCCCCGGAAGTACGAGCCGTTATCTGACTGTATCAGAAGTAAAAGAACGTATGGAATCGGAAAACGAACCGCGCATCCGCATTCGTGGAGCCCGTCTAGCTGTTTTGAAAGAAGTAATGAACGCCAGTGATAAAATCCGCATCCAGTATGCAAACAAATATGCCGGTTCCAGTAACTACTGGAAAAATTCTATCGGAATGAACAGGGCAATCATCGACAACGATGTATTGGGTACGAAAGCTGCGCAAGAAGCTAAATTTGCAGAATTTGCAAAGGAAAAGAATAATGCTGATTATGCAACGGTAGTGAAAAAAAATAGATGATCTGGTAGCTAAGACAGCTCCTCTCAACTATCAGTACACTTGTTTAAGAGAAACGTTCTTCGGAGCTATCGAATTTGGAAGTGTCATGCTGGCTAAGACACGTGAAGCATTGATAGAGAAGAATGATTCTCTGATAAAAGTACGTATCGAAGCGCTGAAAGATACGTATGAAAGTATTCACAATAAGGACTATGACCATGAGGTAGACCGTAAAGTAGCTAAAGTTTTATTTCCCCTTTATGCAGAAATGATTCCGGCAGACCAGCGTCTGTCTATCTACAAAGTCATTGAGCAGAAATATAAAGGTGACTATGACAAGTTTGTCGATGATATGTATGACAACTCTATTTTCTCTAACCGTGAGAACTTTGAGAAGTTTGTCAAGAAACCGTCTGTAAAGGCTATCGATAATGATTTGGCTTTGCAATACTGTCAGTCTAAATATGACCAATTTGAGAAAATTGTTTCTCAATTAGAAGATATGGATAAAGAGTTGACTTTACTTCACAAGACCTACATCCGTGGTTTGGGGGAAATGAAGTTGCCTGTACCTTCTTATCCGGATGCAAACTTTACAATCCGCCTGACTTACGGTAACGTGAAACCTTACGACCCGAAAGACGGCGTACACTACAACTACTATACGACCACCAAAGGTATTCTTGAAAAAGAAAATCCGGAAGACCGCGAATTCGTTGTACCTGCCAAACTGAAAGAACTTATCGAAAAGAAAGACTACGGTCGTTATGCATTACCTAACGGTGATATGCCTGTCTGCTTCCTGTCTACCAATGACATTACCGGTGGTAACTCCGGAAGCCCAGTATTGAATGAGAATGGGGAACTGATCGGTTGTGCCTTTGACGGCAACTGGGAATCATTGAGTGGCGATATCAACTTTGACAACAACCTGCAACGCTGTATCAATCTTGATATCCGCTATGTCCTGTTCATCCTTGAGAAATTAGGAAACTGCGGACACCTGATTAATGAAATGACAATCATAGAATAAATGAGAAAACAAATCCTATTTGTCCTATTTTCACTGGCAACTCTTAGCATCCACGCCGACGAAGGCATGTGGATGCTAACCGACCTGAAAACCCAGAATGAGATTGCCATGCGAGAACTCGGTCTTGAGATTCCGATTGAAGAAGTATACAACGCGAACGGTCTTTCTCTGAAAGATGCTGTTGTACACTTTGGAGGAGGATGTACGGGAGAAATTATCTCTTCCGAAGGACTGGTACTGACTAATCATCATTGTGGTTATGGAGCTATCCAGCAACACAGTAATGTAGAGCATGACTATCTGACAGATGGTTTCTGGGCTATGAACCGCGACGCAGAACTTCCTACACCAGGACTCAAGGTTACTTTTATCGACCGTATTCTTGATGTAACCGACTACGTCAACGAACAACTAAAGAAAGACAAAGACCCGGAAGGAACTAATTATCTGTCTCCGACTTACCTCAACAAAGTAGCAGAACGTTTTGCAAAAGCCGAGAATATAGAAATAACTCCTACTACCAAGTTGGAACTCAAAGCTTTTTATGGAGGAAACAAATATTATCTGTTTATAAAAACCGTGTACAGTGATATTCGTATGGTAGGCGCTCCTCCTTCTTCCATCGGCAAATTCGGCGCAGATACCGACAACTGGATGTGGCCTCGTCACACAGGCGACTTTTCCCTTTTCCGTATTTATGCGGACAAGAACGGAAAACCGGCAAAATATTCAAAAGACAACGTCCCTTTGCAGGTAAAGAAACACCTGAAAATCAGCATTGCCGGAGTTCAGGAAGGAGATTTCACCTTTGTGATGGGATTCCCGGGACGTAACTGGCGATATATGATTTCCGACGAAGTGGAAGAACGGATGCAAACGACCAACTTTATGCGCCAGCATGTACGTGGAGCCCGTCAGAAAGTACTTATGGAGCAAATGCTTAAAGATCCTGCCGTACGTATTCATTATGCCAGCAAATATGCGTCATCTGCCAACTATTGGAAAAATGCAATTGGTATGAACGAAGGGCTGGTGCGTCTTAAAGTATTGGATACCAAACGTGCGCAGCAAGAAGAACTCTTGGCCCGTGGCCGTGAAAAAGGAGATGACTCTTATCAGAAAGCTTTTGACGAGATTCGCTCTATTGTAGCTCACCGACGTGACGCATTATATCACCAACAGGCTATCAACGAAGCACTTGTCACAGCGCTCGACTTTATGCGCATCCCCTCTACAACAGCACTGGCCACCGCACTAAAATCAAAAGATAAAGAGAAAATAAAAGAAGCTGCCCAAAACTTGAAACAGGAAGGTGAAAAATATTTTGCTTCTGTTCCTTTCCCGGAAGTAGAACGAATGGTAGCTAAAGAAATGCTCAAAACTTATGCTAACTATATTCCGGCAGAACAAAGAATCAATATATTCGAAATCATTGACTCCCGCTTCAAAGGCAACATAGATGCATTTGTAGATGCGTGCTTTGATAACTCAATTTTCGGTAATCAAAAGAATTTTGAGAAGTTCATCAAAAAGCCAAGCCTATATAAGATAGGATATGACTGGATGATATTATTCAAATACTCCATTACCGACGGCATACTGAAAACTGCCATCGCCATGAAAGAAGCCAATCAGAATTATGATGCCGCTCATAAAGTATGGGTAAAAGGCATGATGAATATGAGACAAGAAAAGGGAATACCTATTTATCCGGACGCGAACTCAACCTTACGACTGACTTACGGACAAGTGCTTCCTTATGAACCTGCAGACGGAGTAGTGTATGATGCTCATACCACACTCAAAGGAGTTATGGAGAAAGAAGATCCGGGTAACTGGGAATTTGTAGTGCCGCAAAAATTGAAAGAGCTGTATAAATCCCAGGATTATGGACGCTATGGTAAAAACGGTGAAATGCCCGTCTGCTTTATTGTAAACACCGACAATACGGGAGGAAACTCCGGCAGCCCGGTCTTCAACGGTAAAGGCCAGCTGGTAGGAACTGCTTTCGACCGTAACTTTGAAGGACTGACAGGTGATATCGCTTTCCGCCCGTCATCACAGCGCGCTGCCTGCGTTGATATTCGTTATACACTCTTTATTATAGATAAATTTGCGGGAGCATCCCATATCATTGATGAACTGACTATCTGTGAACAATAGAAAAATCATTTATTGAAAACGGATAATGAAACCGGGTTCTGTTTCATTATCCGTTTTTCATTTCACATTATTCATTAGACAAAATCTTCCACCATATACATTTCATCAATTATCTCATTCATTGATTCTTCCAGGTTCCGAATAGCCTCATCAGGAGACTCTCCATAAGCATTACATTGCATATTTACAGTCAGCCAAGCATAATAGCCACCGTCTGATGCACGTTCAAGTACATAATCTGTTTTATTCAGTTTCATATTGGTAAATAATTAGTATATGTTGGTATTGAGGTTATTTCTGATTGTGAAGTAGCCAGTTTTTCCAATTCAAGAATAATCCGACGCTCGCAACTGCGTGCCCAATAAATGAAATCACGATTTGGAATATATTTTCCCGCAAAACGAAGCAAGGACTCCAGTTCAAACGAATCACCGATAATTCCTGCCCCTGCTATCATAGCATCATAAGCATTACAATCCTGTTCGATATGCGCCGGAACCATTAATACCGGTTTGCCAAGATACATCGCTTCACAAATAGACTCGAAACCTGCCGTACTGGCATAAGCCCTGCAGTTCGCCATTCCATTAAGAAACTTCACATCATCAATCTGATGATAACTCAATGTTTCGTCCACCCGTACTACTTCCTCTGTCTCCGTCTTATCCCAGAAAAATCTTAAAGGAACTTCCGGATGCATTGTGTGAAAACTCTCCACTGTATCTGCAAAACCGGCATTTACCATATATCCATGAATATAATTTCCTTCTTCCGGCTGGATTGCCGTTATTTCCCGGCGAATCAAAGGAGGTACCACAACAATCTGATGTTCATCATCCCGTTCCATTTCCCTGAAAGATAGAGCTAACTTCTTTGATGATCTAAGAGCCGTCATTCGTGTAAAGAAACGCAACATCCATAACTGGACCGGACTCTTATCCGGAAACTGAAAATCACGATGTAGAAACAAATATTGATGTCCAATACAAATATACGGAACAGAGGGACGGAAGAACGCATAGGTAAGTCCGGTCAGAAGTTCGTAGAAGTTGATGACGACTTCCGCCCCTGTCTCCTTAATCCGTTGATTTATATAGTACATACTACGGAAATATTCCGGTAGTTTCAATAAATTATAAGCTAAACTTTTCTTTAGATTCACTCGCTTATTATCTGTCGTAGGCAGAAAATTCGGACTGATAAAACGCTTCACCGGTGCATGAATACTCCGATTGAAAAAACCTGGTAATGTGCGTGAGGAACTTTTACCGACTAATACTTCTACAACCTCATGCCCATTACGCTGCAACATATCTTCGAGGGTGATAGCCTGTGTCAGATGTCCTCTCCCCTCACCTTGAACAATAAATAAGAATTTCATATAGCGATTATTATTTAGTTCATAACTTTAACTCCGTTACTTTTCGATATGCAAAACTCCCGTTTTCAGATTACAACAGAATGACTCTCCGGTTACTATTCGATGAACAAAAACAGCTTTTTCCCGTTATATTAATAAAATAGAAATTATATTTGCAGTCTTCAAAGACTGATATTTAAATTTAAGAAAGGAAAGATTATGGAAAAGTTTGAAGATTTAATACAGTCACCGATACCCGTTTTAGTTGATTTCTTTGCAGAATGGTGCGGACCATGTAAAGCTATGAAACCCGTTCTGGAAGAGCTCAAATTAGTTGTAGGTGATAAGGCCCGTATTGTCAAGATAGACGTTGACCAACATGAAGACTTGGCTACAAAATATCGTATACAAGCTGTACCAACCTTTATCCTGTTCAAAAATGGAGAAGCGGTATGGAGACATTCCGGTGTAATCCATAGCAGTGAATTACAAGGGGTAATAGAACGGCATTATACATAAAAAGATAAATAACGAATGAAGAAAGTATTAGTCATGGTAGCACTCGTCATGGTAAGCGTAATCGTATACGCGTTCAATGACAGAGCTGAAGCCAAACAAGGTAAAAAAGAAGTAACAGGTAACAACGGAGAAGTCGTCGTAATGAATAAAGAAATGTTTCTGAAAGACGTCTTCGATTATGAAAAGTCAAAAGAGTGGAAATACAAAGGCGACAAACCCGCCATTATCGATTTATATGCCGACTGGTGTGGACCTTGCCGCCAAACAGCTCCTATTATGAAAGAATTGGCAAAAGAATATGCCGGGAAAATCGTAATATACAAAGTCAATGTGGATAAGGAGAAAGAACTGGCAGCCTTGTTCAATGCAACAAGTATTCCGTTGTTCGTATTCATCCCCATGAAAGGAGATCCCCAGCTTTTCCGCGGAGCTGCAGACAAAGCAACTTACAAGAAAGCAATTGATGAGTTTTTATTGAAGTAGAAAAAAGAGTGTCGATATCCGGTCAGGATTATGACGCCATAAGAAGCAAAAGTGACGTTATCCGTATGTGATAGCGTCACTCTTTTTATAACTAGTCAAGAGATTCTTAAGAAGTGTAAAAATACGGCTATTTTTCTTTTATTCAAAAAGAAATTGTACTTTTGTCAAATGGGAAACACGATATCCTTTAGAATATGAAAACATCCTTTTATTAAAAAGCTCATTACTTGCGACTACGGGAGTTTATATCCTTCCGCAACTTCTTTTTGCCCAAACTTCAACACGTCCTCATATCATTTTAATTGTATCCGACCAACATCGTGGAGATGCCATGAATTGTATGGGAAATACTTCTGTCATTTCTCCGAATATGGACGCTTTGGCAGAAGACGGTACACTCTTTACAAACGGTTATTCTTCTACCCCTAGTAGTACACCGGCACGTTCCGGATTATTGACCGGACTTTCTCCCTGGCATCATGGTATGCTAGGATACGGCAGGGTAGCCAGCCAATACCGTTATGAGATGCCTCGTATGTTGGGAGACTTAAACTACTACAGCTTTGGTATTGGTAAAATGCACTGGTATCCTCAAAAGGCTCTGCATGGATTCCGGGGAACATTAGTTGATGAAAGCGGACGCGTAGAAAGTCCCGATTTTATCAGTGACTATCGATTATGGTTCCAAATGCAAGCTCCCGGCTTAAACCCGGATTCTACTCATATCGGTTGGAATGACCATGGAGCAGCTACTTATAAACTTCCGGAACGATTGCATCCCACAGCATGGACAGGAGAAATGGCTTGCGAAATGATTCGCAATTACGAAGGTATCAATAACCAACCATTGTTCTTGAAAATATCCTTTGCCCGTCCACATAGTCCTTATGATCCTCCCCAACGTTTATTGGACGAATACGCGAACCGGGATATACCTGCACCTTGGATAGGAGAATGGTGTAAAGATAAGCCGTATGCCAAACTAAAGGATCCTCAAAAAGTGAAAAAAGATGCTCCTTATGGTAATTTCGGTGACGAATATGCAAAAGACTCACGGAGGCACTATTATGCTAATGTGACATTTATTGACGAAGAGATAGGTAAAGTAATTAAAACTTTGAAAGAAAAAGGTATATATGACAATGCACTTATCTGCTACATTTCTGATCACGGTGATATGTTAGGAGACCATTATCATTGGCGTAAAACGTACCCTTACCAAGGTTCGGTACATGTTCCTTATATCGTTAAATGGCCGGCTAGCTATCACTTTACTAAAGGAAACAAAATTACCCAACCGGTAGAATTGCGTGATTTATTACCAACTTTCCTTGAAATAGCCGGAAGTTCTATCCCGCAAGATATGGACGGTCAATCTTTACTCCGGTTAATGGAAGGTAAAACCGATCAATGGAGGAAATACATAGATTTAGAACATGCGACTTGCTATAGTCCTGACAATTATTGGTGTGCATTAACCGACGGAAAAATAAAATATATCTGGCGTTTTCACACCGGGACAGAAGAGTTGTTTGATCTCTCGAAGGACCCTCATGAACTAAAGAATGTAGTAACAGATAAAAAATACAAACAGCAATTAAATGAGCTTCGTCAAGCTATGATTGATCATCTTTCCGAACGTGGTGAAAAGTTTGTGAAAGACGGTAAGTTACAGGTATTAAAACAGACAATTCTTTATAGCCCGTTATTTCCTGATAAAAGTCCGGTAGATACCGGAATTTAAAAATTAACATCTATGCAAATTCAAGACGAAAGTTATATTAAATGGAAACTTTTTCTCGAAGGCAATGATGAAGCTTATAGTTGGCTTTATACACACCATATTCAATTACTGTATCAATATGGATTACAAATCACTCCTGACACAGAAGTGATAAAAGACTGTATACAAGATGTATTTATAAGAATATACAAGAATAAAAATAAATTAAGTATACCCCAAAATGTAAAAAATCTATCTGATGATTTCTCTTAAAAACAGTATCTATAATGTTTTCAGTAAAGAGCGTTCAGAAGAATCCTATGCCTTCAACTTCTACTCTATGGAAGAACAATATATAACAGAGAATGACTTTATCAATGAAGAAGAACGTCGCGAACAAATTAATGAAATCAAAAAAATACTCCATGTGCTAACTCCCAGACAACGAGAAATCATATATTATCGTTTTATAGAAGAAATGGAATATGATGAAATATGTCAGATTATGGACATTAATTATCAATCAGCCTACAATTTACTTCAACGCTCACTACAAAAAGTAAGAGATACTTTCGGAACACCTGAATGCATCGCATGGATAAGTATCTTGACCACTTTCTTCAGAGAAACACAAAAATGCATTTTCTTTAAAAAAAATACAAGTTCAGTGAGTAGATTCCATTTTTTGAGTTGTCCTTATATAAACAACGCATAAAATGGATTCAAAAATAGACTATAATAATTATAAAGCAGACTCATTACTCAATGATGCTTATTTTTAGAATCGGAACAACATCCGACTCCGGAAAGTATTATGTTTTGGGATAAATTAGCTCAAGAAAACAAGCAGTTAGCTAAGGAAATAGCTATTGCGCGTAATTTTCTACATATTCTCCGTCATGTTCCTAAACCCTATCTGCCTCAACAAAAAGTAGATTCCATTTGGAAATGTATATCCGATCAGAATCGTTTGGAAATACAGAACAAAAAGAAAGAGACGCATTCTATACCGCACTTTAGCTGCAGCTTGCATTGTTGTCTTCCTTGTAAGTGGTTGGTATCTGCAAAATATTTATCAGACAAGCGAGTGCATGGAAAAATCTGATATAGTCGCAGTAAAGAAACCTGATGTCTCTACTAATCAAACCCTTTTGATTCTATCCGAAAAGAAACAGATAGCTATACAAGGTAAAAGAAAGTAAGCTACATTACAACCAACAGGGAAAATTAAATGTCAATTCTCAAACCATTAATCAGGAAACTGAAAACGATAAGAAAAAAGATACTTATAATCAATTAATAGTGCCGGCCGGAAAACGCTCGTCAATTACTTTTTCTGACGGGACACGTATTTGGCTAAGCGCCAGTTCACGAGTTGTTTATCCGGTTGAATTTATGAAGAACAAACGGGAGATTTATGTAGAAGGTGAAGCCTTCCTAGATGTTTATCACGACAAAAGTCGACCATTTATTGTAAAAACGAATAAAATGGACATACAGGTATTAGGTACTACTTTTAACGTTTGTGCATACGAAAAAGAGAATATACAAACAGTAGTACTTGTCACTGGAAAAGTAGAAGTAAAGACTAACAATAACGAAACGAAAACTTTATCACCAAACAATTTACTTGCATATAATGATCAGCAAGGTATCAGCGTACATCCTGTAGATGTACAAGAATACATAGCTTGGAAAGATGGATTTTACCAATTCAAAAAAGAGAGGTTGGAAATTATTACAAAAAAACTCAGCAAGTACTATGGTAAGACAATCATTACCGACAAACAGCTTGCTAATATTACTTGTAGTGGCAAGCTAGATCTGAAAGAAGAACTAGATGATGTGTTGCATACGCTGATTCAAACCGTCCCGGCTCAAATAACAGAATCAAATGAGAAAATCTATATTAATGTCAAATCTAAATAAATTAATAGCCTATGAAAATATGACTTCCTAGAAAATGATAAGGCCGGATAATACCCGCATATCACCCGACCTTAAATTAAATTACTTACACGTTTAAATATTAATAATCTAATTCGTTATAAAAGTATGGAAAAACACCAATTATTCAGTCTAAAAAAGACTGAAGAAAAACAATTATTGCTAATTATGAAGTTCTTTTCATTTTTTCTACTGATAGGAATAGGGCATTGCTTGGCAACAAATTCGTATTCGCAAAGCAAATTATTCACAATGAAGACCTCTCAAAAGACTGTGAAACAAGTCTTTCAAGAAATTGAAAAAAATAGTGAATACATAATTTTCTACATGGACCAAATCATCGATACGAATCGTAAGGTAAATATTGATGTAAAAAATCAGCAAGTGAGCGCTATTTTGGACCAGCTATTTCTCGGTACAGATAATACTTACAGCATCAACGACCGACAAATCACAATTTACCATAAAGGCGAACAACCAAACAGCCAACAACAAAGTAACAAATTTACAGTCACCGGTGTAATAACCGATGCACAAGGAGAGTCCATGATTGGCGTTTCAGTAAAAGTAAAAGGAACAACATTAGGAGGAATCTCAGATATGGATGGACGATATTCCATTAGTGTCCCTAACAAAAATGATATTCTTATAGTTTCTTTCCTGGGCTACGCAACAGAAGAAATCAAGATTAACGGACGGCGCAACATTAACATCCGGTTACGCGAAGACACCAAAGCATTGGACGAAGTAGTTGTCATCGGTTATGGACAACAAAAAAAAGAGAGCGTCGTGGTATCCATGAGTTCGGTAAAGCCTTCGGAAATCGCTGCCCCGACTCGAAATTTGACCAACAATCTGGCAGGACAAGTATCCGGTTTAATTGCCGTACAACGTTCCGGTGAACCAGGATACGATGATGCAGAATTCTGGATTCGCGGTATCAGCACATTCGCATCTAACAGTTCCGCATCAACCCCTTTAGTCTTAGTAGATGGTGTTCCTCGTAAAATCACCGATATTGAACCGGATGAGATTGAAACATTCTCAGTATTAAAAGATGCTGCCGCAACTGCTATTTATGGTGCTGAAGGAGCAAATGGCGTTATATTAGTTACAACCAAACGCGGTAAGGACGAAAAACCTAAAATTACATTTAAAACAGAACACTCCATTTCAAGTCCACAACGTCTGCCTGAATTTGTAGGTTCTGCTGATTATTTAAGTTTATATAATGAAGCATTAAATAATGACGGGGAACCCGATTTATTCAGCGCTGAATTAATAGAAAAGTTTCGTACTAGTACAGACCGTGATCTTTATCCGGATACAGACTGGATAGGTGAACTGCTTAGAAAGAATACACATAATCACCGGTATACATTGAATGTGCGTGGCGGTTCGGCACGTTCCAGATATTTCGTATCTGGTGCCTATTATACAGAAAGTGGTATATATAAAGGTAATCCTACAGAAAAATACGATACCAATATTGGCCTGGACCGTTTTAATCTGCGTTCAAACATTGATATGGATGTCACCTCTACAACACTAGTATCTATTGACTTAGCAGGACAATACTTGATAGGCAATTATCCGGGTGAATCTTCATCTACTATTTTCCGCTCTATGTTGATTACTCCTCCTTATTGTTTTCCCGCAGTATATAGTGACGGAACAGTAGCTACTTACGAACAAGAACGAGGTGTAAATATGAGGAACCCATACAATCAGTTGATGAATTCCGGTTATACCCGCCAATGGAGAACAGGTATTCAATCCAAAGTTGGCGTTAGACAAAAACTCGATTTCATCACCAAGGGACTTAGCGCCAAAGTAAATGTCAGCTATGACTTTGATGCAACATTCAAATCCATACGTTCATACAATCCTTCCCGTTATCATGCAACAGGTAGAGATGAGAACGGTAACTTAACATTCATCCAAGTTGTATCAGGAACACCGGATTTGAGCGATTTGAAGGACAATGGTATTGAAGCGCAAAAGAAAATATATATTGATGCAGCTATCAACTACAAACGTATTTTTGCAGAGAAGCATGATGTAAGTGGTATGTTGCTATATATGCAAAAAGAAACACAACTCAAGACTCAACCTCTCCCCTATCGCAAGCAAGGGTTAGTAGGGCGTTTTAGTTACTCTTATGACGGACGTTATTTCCTTGAAGGAAATTTTGGATATACGGGTTCAGAAGCATTTGCCAAGAATCATCGTTTCGGTTTTTTCCCGGCTGTAGGACTGGCTTATTATTTGTCAAATGAGCCTTTTTACCCCGGAGTTTTAAAAAACTATATAAACAAAATCAAATTAAGAGCTTCTGTCGGTAAAACTGGTAACGACACTACCAGTGACCGTTTTATCTACCGTCCTACTTTCTCTATGAATGCAGGTTCATGGTCACAAGGAATAGGTAGTAACGGAGGTACTAATTCTATAGGACAAGGTATCATCGAAGGATTTCCGGAAACGTTAGATATTGGTTGGGAAATTGAGAAAAAACAAAACTATGGTTTCGACTTAGGACTTTTCAACAACAAGATAGATATTGTATTCGACTATTTCCGTTCCGAAAGAAGCAATATCCTGATGCAAAGAAAAACGACACCAACATTAAGTGGTTTTCGTGTCAACCAATATGCTAACTATGGAATCGTATCCAACCATGGTGTAGATATGTCTTTGAATGCTCATCATCAAATTGGTAAAGTAAAACTAAGTGCAAGAGGGACATTTACATTTGCCAGAAATGAGATAAAAGAATATGATGAATTACCACAAAAATATCCATGGATGGAACGAACAGGTAAACGAATTAATGAAAATAACCTCTATATAGCCGAACGCTTATACACAAAAAAGAAGATTTCATCATCAATAAGAACAGTAATGGTATTGAAAGCTATACATTACGCCCGGAACTGCCTCAAAGCACTCTAGGTGGATTGCTTGGCCCCGGTGATATTAAATACAAAGATGTGAATGGTGACGGAGTTATCGATTCCTATGATAAAGTAGTAGGCGTGGGACATCCTAATGTACCTGAGATCGTTTACGGATTTGGATTAAACATCGAATATAAAGGATTTTATGCTAGTGTATTCTTCCAAGGTACCGGAAACTGTTCTGTTTTATTAGGAGGAAATACTCCGGAAGGTTGGTATCCATTTGCATGGGGAGTAGACCAATCCAGTTATCGTACTTTCGCATTGGACCGTTGGACTGAGAGTAATCCAAGTCAAAATGTATTAATGCCACGCCTACATAAAGATAATGCCAACAACGCCAATAATCAAGTGGCAAGCACATGGTGGCTTCGTAATGGAGGTTTCTTACGATTAAAAACATGGAATTCGGTTATCAACTGCCCAAACAATTCTTGAAGAAATTTAATGTTCAGGCTGCCAGAATTTATGTAATGGGATATAATCTTGCTTTGTGGGATAACCTTAAGTATTTCGATCCGGAAGCAGGAAATGCAAATGGAGGAAACGTATACCCTAAGAATCGTACCTTTACCTTAGGAATAGACTTTACATTTTAATTAAATCTATAAAATATGAAAACAATGAAGAAACTATATAAGAAAATACTGATAGCTGCTTTTGCATTGTGCAATATTTATTCTTGCGATTATCTGAATGTATCTGATGAGTTAGCCGGAAATCTCCGTTCATTGGATGAAATTTTCGATAATGTATCTTATACCCGAAGATGGTATGCAAACATATTTACTTCTATTCCAGATTATTCAGGAATTACCGCAGCTGCTGGAAGTATCACAGGATTTAAAAATCCTTGGGCAGGTATGTGTGATGAATTAACTGTTGGATATGGAGATGCAAAACTCTATAACAAAACAGATAAAAATGCAGCTAACATGAGTTTTCACCGTTGGGGTACATGCTATAAAGAAATCAGACAAGCAAATATATTCTTGGCCCACGCCAAACCAATAGCGGCAAATGGAACCCATGTTGATGTACTGACGGAAGAAGAACTAACAGAGATGAAGGCTAATGTAAAGATTCATGAGAGCCTATTATCACTATTTGCTTTTCGAACAATATGGTGCTATTCCTTTGGTAAAAGATTTAATTCTCGAAAGAGAAGATAATCTGGATCTGCCCCGAAATACCATAGATGAAGTAATCAGCTATTTGGACGAAGAACTAACAGCAGTAGCCAAAGAGCTGCCTCAAAAGGCATTACATGATGACGACCAGCATAATGCATGGCCAACCAAAGGCGTAGCTCTGGCTGTAAAAGCTAAAATGTGGGTATATGCAGCCAGTAAGTTATTCAATGGCGAATACAAAGAAGCGCTAGCCGTAACTAATTTGGATGGGACAAGACTTTTTCCTGATAAAGATCCTAATAAATGGAATAAAGCGGTAGCTGCTTTAGAAGAATTCATAAAATTTGCAGATGAGGAAGGTAATTATGAATTGCTGAATACGGGTAATCCTTCACAAGATATATACGATCTTTTCCAAACATATAATAAAGAAATTATATGGGCTACTGCAGCAACTTCATGGGGTGGAATGACAAATGACATGTTCGACCGTAGATGTACCCCAAGAAGTGAACAAAACGGAATGGGTTGCATTGGTGTCACACAAGAACTCGTAGACGACTTTTATATGAAGGACGGTCTCCCGATACAAGCAACAAGTTATTTACCACAATCCACATTATATACAACCGAAGGGTTTGACAAATACACTGAGACTGTTAAAGCCGGAAGCAAAAAAGAAGTACAAGTGGCCAACAATGTCAGCAATCGGTTCCTCAATCGGGAAGCACGTTTCTATAATACAGTATTTTTCCAAAATAGGAGATGGCATGTAACAAACAACGTAACTCAATTCCACAAAGGAAGCCCCAATGAATTAAGCGGCACAATTTATACTCATACTGGTTATATGCTATACAAAAGATTTAACAGGGAAGTTAGCATGAAATCTCCGGGGTTCAAAACAAGTTCCGCCCTTCTATCATCTTCCGTCTTGCAGATCTTTATTTATTGTATGCAGAAGCTGTTAATGAAATTGATCCTCAGGACGAACATGTTCTGACCTATTTAAACAAAGTACGCCAGCGTGCCGGTTTGTCGAATATTGAAGAACTCAACCCTGCCATTGAGGGAAATCAAGAGTTGCAAAGACTCGCAATTCAACGTGAAAGACGCATCGAATTGGCAACGGAAGGACAACGTTATTTCGATGTTCGCCGTTGGATGATAGCAGACCAGGATGGAGAAGGGCGTCAATTCGGATATGTTCATGGCATGAATATGAATGCGGCAGAAGACAAATTCTACGAAGAAGTAGAAGCTAGCCCGATTGTCTTCAGACGTAAAATGTACTTATATCCTATCCCAGACGATGAAATGAAGAAAACTGAACTGCTTGTTCAAAATCCGGGATGGTAAATCAACATTATGTTTCATGACTTAAAATAAAAAAAGATGAAAAAATATACTCCATACTGGTAACCATAGTATTTTTGATACTGACAGCAAGTTGTAACGAGAACTTTGAGATCGCAGATAAAGCAGATAGCCTAGTATCTGTTGCTATCAATACACTGAATATACAAAAATCATTCAATGTAGGAGAAAGTTATCAAGCAGAGCTTTGGGTACAACGAGGCGGATTAAGCGATATGTCAGGAAAAGTAAAATTCATGATAGATCCCAATTTACTAGACTCTCTGAACAGAGAAGACAGAACCAATTATCAAATGTTACCGGAAAACTGTTATGAATTGTCCAACATTGAATTTTTACTAAATAAAAATGAAATGTGCGGTTATATAACCTATCATCCTGAAAAAATAGTCGAATTGTCCGATTATGACCAGATTCAATATGTTCTTCCACTGAGGTTGGTTTCTAACGAACTAAATATCAACCCCGAAAGATGTGTTTCATTGTTGGCATTTCAGGTATCAGAACCTATTGTACAAATCACAAACTCAGGAATATTCAATATAGATCCGTTAGAAACCTCCCAAATGGACGTCCACATCAGCGTACCTTTTACTAATAAATGGGATATAGAATGCGATTTAACCCACGATCAATCTCTGATTGAACAATATAATTCAAACAATAAGGTTAATTTCACCTTACTACCCAGTGAATCGTACACAGCTCCGGATAAAATTTCTTTACCGAAAGGAGTTAATGAAACAACAGCCTCCTACCAACTCAAAGATAATCTACTTCCGGGTAACTATATATTGCCCATAACTATTGGAAGCATTGAAGCGACACAGAACGGCACTCCGAATAATTCATTAGTAATAGACAAGGAAAGTAGCACTTTATTCCGTATCGTTAAAGAAGGGAAGAAAATAGATAAGTCAAAATGGGAAATTATTGCTTGCAATTCCGCAGCAGCAGCCAATCCGGTGAAAAACCTAATTGACGACGATGAAACGACTTTCTGGCACTGTAAAACTAAGTCTGAAGCCAATTGGTGCGAACCTCCTTATGAAATTACCATTGATATGAAAGACCCGGTCACAATTGCTCAAATTGATTTAGTAAACCGTGGAGAAGCTAGTAGAGCTAATAATATCAAATGGGTGGAATTTTATGCCAGCAACAATAATAGTAATTGGGAAAAAATCGGTGCTTCTGACTTCAATGATGAATTTATTAGAGAAACATTTCGATACTATGTCAAATCGACCACAGCTCGTTATTTGAAACTAGTCATTCCTGAAGGCCATGGAAATGCGTGTCCCCCCCGCAGCAATTCGTGAATTAACAGTCTTCGGGTATTGAGCTAAAAACTCCTACTAATTAAAAGAGACGACCTGAAAAAGAAATGTACCCCAAAAGTTTATCAAAAACAATTGGGGTACACTTCAATACTCGAAATAGTTTTAGAATCCTGTCCAGTTTTTTATTTTAGATATCCTATAGGATGATTCATCATTGGTACCTGGCTTTCCTTCAATTTCAACACCTTCTTCAATTGATTGATATCCATCGAAGCGCGAGGTACAGTAGCCAACCTTGCAGCGGAACAAAAGATTGAAATATTCTGGGAAACGATTCCTGCATCCATAGCTCCCATTAACTGAGTATGTGCATTCTTAGTATCTCCAAAACGAGAAAGATCACTAACCAAAACTAAAGATACCGGAGCTGATATTACAAATGCCTGTCCACCTGCCACTGCTCCACGATAATCGCCTTCAGCTATCAGATTCAACTGATGATTTTTTGCATCATATAAATAGCTACCTTCCGGCAATACCACATATACATCCACATCCTGCTTATTCAAAGCCGACGGAGCAGTCCGTTTTCCAGAATCGCTCCGATTAATACCGTTAGCAGCCCACAACAAATCCGACAAATCAGATAAATTCAATGCTTTCGAAGCAAATTCACGAGTAGAATGACGTTCGGACAATGCTTTCATCACCGTACCAGTACGGTTCAAATTAGGTTTTGGTAACTTAATCACTTTATCAGCAGCAAATG